>Ga0164243_10000588_pt1 | contig 65337 bp, 57 predicted proteins | sample OricompcompostOP_FD_108781 | JGI IMG/M metagenome (GOLD analysis project Ga0164243, IMG submission 108781) | Organic Plus compost microbial communities from Emeryville, California, USA - Original compost - Organic plus compost (OP) | ecosystem: Engineered > Solid waste > Mixed feedstock >... | reverse complement strand
TGTTCGCACAATCTGACCCTGTGAACTTCTGACTCAGGACACTAGAGCATTTTCCTATCGGCTGGAATCGCACTCCCTGGTCCCCCTCCCCCTTGCGGGCAGGGGGCAGGGTGGGTGAATCGAGCTTGGAGAAACCTACCAGGCGATACGCCTGGCTCTTCACCCCCCACCCGGCATCTCGCTGCGCTCGATGCCACCCTCCCATCGAGGGGAGGGTGGAGTGAAGCGAACCTCGGAAAATGCGCTAGCGCGAGGCTGCAGCGGCGCGTTTGCGGAAATAGTCGAGGACCCAAACGCGCACGGCGCTCGACAGGCCGGCCGTGCCGCGCACGTCGTCGATGGCGGCGACGAGACCCGATAGCGAGCTGTTCTCGAGCGCTGCCACCTGCTGCAGCGCCTCCCAGAATGGCGCTTCTACGGAGATCGACGTGCGGTGGCCCTTGATGGTGAACGAGCGCTTGAGCGGGCGCATCATGCGCTGCGGGGATGCAGCCTCCTCGCCGGCGGGCATCGTGTTATTTTCCGGGCTCGTCGCGGTCGCGCTGCAGCGCTTCAAGACGGCGCGCGGCCAGGTCTTGCTCGGCGCGCGTCGTCTCGCGTTCCTGCTTTGCGCGTCCGAACTTTGCGCGGTTCTCGGCGGCGCGTTGCTCGGCTTCGCGCCGCTGCTTGGCTTTGCGCGCCTGGCGTAAGCTGATGATCTCGGCGGTCATGGATCGCTACTCTGGATGCACATTCGCCAGCGCATCCTGCGCCCTCGTCCGTATGCGGTCAACTTTGTTGCTCAGTCAGGGGCCAGCATCTTCCGCGGATCGACGATCTCGTCGAACTCCTTGTCGGTGACGTAGCCGCCGCCGACGGCCTCCTCGCGCAGCGTGGTGCCGTTCTTGTGCGCCGTCTTGGCGATCTTGGCGGCGGCGTCGTAGCCGATCTTCGGCGCCAGGGCGGTGACCAGCATCAGCGAGCGCTCGAGTCCCGCCTTTATGTTGTCCTCGCGCGGCTCGATGCCGACGATACAGTTGTCGGTGAACGAGACCGCTGCGTCGGCCATCAGCCGTACGGACTGGAGGAAGTTATAGGCCATCACGGGATTGTAGACGTTGAGCTCGAAGTGGCCCTGGCAGTCGGCGAAGGTGATGGCCGCGTTGTTGCCGAAGATCTGTATGCACACCTGGGTCAGGGCCTCGCACTGGGTCGGGTTCACCTTGCCCGGCATGATCGAGGAGCCGGGCTCGTTCTCCGGGAGCGACAACTCGCCGAGGCCGGAGCGCGGCCCCGAGCCCAGCAGGCGGATGTCGTTGGCGATCTTGAACAGAGAAGCCGCAACCGTGTTGATGGCCCCGTGGCTCATGACCATGGCGTCGTGGGCGGCGAGGGCCTCGAACTTATTCGGCGCGCTGGTGAAGGGTAACTGCGTGATGGCGGCGATGCGCTCGGCAATCTTCTCGGCAAAGCCCTTGGGGGCATTGAGCCCGGTGCCGACAGCGGTGCCGCCCTGGGCGAGCTGCATAAGGGAAGGCAGCGTCTGCTCGATGCGGGCGATGCCGTTCTCTACCTGCTGGGTGTAGCCCGAGAACTCCTGACCGAGGGTGAGGGGTGTCGCATCCTGCGTATGTGTGCGGCCGATCTTGATGATGCTGGACCAGGCCTGTGCCTTGTCGTTGAGCGCGTTGCGCAGCTTCTGCAGTGCGGGAATGAGCCGATGCACGATCTCCTCGGCGCAGGCGATGTGCATCGCGGTCGGGAACGTGTCGTTCGACGACTGGCTCATGTTGACGTGATCGTTGGGATGGACGGGCTTCTTGGAGCCCTTCTCGCCGCCCAGCATCTCGATGGCGCGGTTGGAGATCACCTCGTTGGCATTCATGTTCGACTGGGTGCCGGAGCCAGTCTGCCAGACGACGAGCGGGAAATGCTCGTCGAGCTTGCCCTCCATGACCTCCTGTGCCGCCTTGACGATGGCGGCGCCGATCTTCGGGTCGAGCTTGCCGAGCGCCATGTTGGTCTCGGCCGCGGCGCGCTTGATGATGCCGAGAGCGCGCACGATGGGCAGCGGCTGCCTCTCCCAACCGATCTTGAAGTTGCCTACCGAGCGCTGCGCTTGCGCACCCCAGTATTTGTCGGCGGGAACCTCGATGGGGCCGAAGGTGTCGGTCTCGGTGCGGGTCGTCGTGGCTTTCATGAGGGGTCCGCCTGCGAATGTGCGATCGATGGCCCTCGCCATAGCACTTCACCGGCGCAAACGAAAAGCGGCCCCACGATGGGGGCCGCTGGAAGATATTCTAGAAGCGGAAGTAGATGCCGCGCCTGCGCCGGCGACGACCGTACCACCCGCGCCGGCGACGCCTGCGTCCGATCCAGATACCGAATCCTCTGCCGCGACGGCGCCGATACGCGTTGGCCGGCGTGGCGCTGGTCGCCAGCGACACCGCCGAGATGCCGGCGAGGCCCAGGCCGTAAGTGCCAACGCTGCCGACGCCGTAGATCACGATCATCGCCACTGCCGCGCAGACAGCAACGGTGCCGCGACGTATTCCCTTGCCCAGCGTACGCAGCCCGTGCCCGGCTGCCTTGGTCGCGGTCACCAGGGTTTCTCTCATTCGTATGCCTCCAGTCCACGAGCCCGGTTTCAGCAAATAAAGAGACGCCAGCCGCAAAAGCGGATGACAACCCGACGTGCGATCATGCGATGCTCTCAGTATTGCGCTTTTTTGTGGCGCTGCCAAGGAGATCGTGCCGAAAATCCGCGCAATGTCAGTGCATCGAGCATTTGAGTCAGAGCATCGTGCGCAGCGAACGGAAGGTCGATGTCGAGAAAGCACACATACGTCCTGGGCATCAACGCCTACGATCACGACGTCAGCGCCTGCCTGTTGCGCGACGGCGAGATCGCCTACGCGATCTCCAAGGAGCGCATAACGCGCGACAAGCACGACACCGGCTTCTATCAGGAGGTGATCGACTACTGCCTTGATGCGGAAGGCATTCGATTGCGCGACGTCGATGTCGTCGTGCGCAACTGCTACGTGCTTCCCGTCGAGGACATGGAGGAAAGGCTCGCCTATGAGGACGTGCCCGAGTTCATGGACGCGAAGGAGCGCCAGCAGGCGGCCAAGAGCCCGCTGTTCCGGGCCAAGTCCGACAAGAATGTGACCGTCTCGCATCACCTGGCGCACGCTTACAGCGCCTTTGCCGCCTGTCCGTTCGAGGAGGGCGTGGTGATGGTGGTCGATGGCGTCGGCAATTACGCCTGCGATGTCCACGAGCCGGGGCAGTTCATCGAGGGCGTGGCCCCGCTGGCGCGTGAATCGGAGAGCTACTACCGCTTCAAGGGAAGCGAGATCGAGACGCTGAAGAAGGTCTGGCTGGAGCCGACACGCGGTTTCCTCAGCGACGAGTTCTTTTTCATGGGCGGTCTCGGCGCACTCTATAGCCGGGTGTCGAGCTACATCTTCGGTGACTGGAACAAGTGCGGCGAGGTGATGGGCCTTGCGCCCTACGGCCGGCCGGATCGCGTTCCGCCACTACTGCAGATGCGGGATGGCGAACTCACGGTTCCCGATTGGACTTCAGCCTTCGACAAGCTGTGGCTACCCGAGACGGATCTGGACTGGGAGACGAGCCCCAACAGGCCGCATTGGGAGGACATGGCCTGGCGCGTGCAGGACGACACCGAGAACGTCCTCCTGGCGCGCGCAAGATGGCTGCGCGAGACGACGGGCGCGCGCAACCTTTGTATCGCCGGCGGGGTGGGGCTCAACTGCGTTGCCAACGGCCGCCTGATCCGCGAGGCGGGATTCGACAATGTCTGGATCCAGCCGGCGGCCGGTGACGACGGGATCGCCATCGGCTGCGCCTACTACGGCTATCTGCATGTGCAGAAGAATCCGCGCTCGTTCGTCATCACGCATGCCAATTTCGGCAGGCCATATGGCGACAAGGATGTCGAAGCGGCACTTGGCGCGGGCTTGGCGCGACTGGAGACCCAGTCGCGGCGGAGCGAGGACATCTGCGCCGAGGCCGCGAAGCTCATCAGCGAGGGCAATGTGCTCGGCTGGTTCCAGGGCCGCTCCGAGTTCGGCCCGCGCGCGCTCGGCAACCGGAGCATCATCGCCGATCCGCGCAAGGCAGAGATGAAGGACATCCTCAACAGCCGCGTGAAGCACCGCCAGGCGTTCCGGCCGTTCGCGCCGATCGTGATCGCCGAACGCGCCGCGGAGATATTCGAGGGACCAGGGGATTCGCCGTTCATGCTGGTGGCAAAGCACGTGCGGGCGGAGTGGAAGGGCAGGATCCCGGCCATCGTGCACGTCGATGGCACGGCGCGCGTGCAGACGGTGACGCGCGAGACGAACGAGCGGCTTTATCGGCTGCTCGAGGAATTCGAGGCCCTGACCGGGGTCCCGGTGCTGCTCAACACGTCGTTCAACGACAAGGGCGAGCCGATCGTCGAGACGCCGCGCGATGCGGTGCAATGCTTTCTCGCCACCGGCATCGATCACCTTGCCATGCACGACACGCTGGTGTCGAAGAACGTCATGCACAAGGTGCTGTCGCCGATCCTCGGGATGTATTCGGAGGTGTCGACGATGGTGCGTACCGGGCTGCAGGCGGACTAGACTTTCTCCGCGGGCGGCGTGTGTAGGATAGCATAGCGACATGTCGACCCGACTCCCCGACGGTCTGATCGAAGGCTTCGAGCGCCGGCGCCTGCCGGGAGACGGCCTGGAGATCGATGCCCTCGTCGGCGGGGCCGGACCGCCGCTGCTGCTGCTGCACGGCTATCCGCAGACGCGGGTCATGTGGCACGCGATCGCCCCCGCGCTGGCACGGCAATTCACCGTTGTGGTGCCGGACCTGCGCGGGTACGGCCGCTCGGACAAGCCGCCGGGTGATGCCGCGCACGTTGCCTATTCGAAGCGGCAGATGGCCAAGGATCAGCTCGCCAGCATGCACGCGCTCGGGTTCTCGCGCTTCGCCGTGGCCGGTCACGACCGCGGTGGCAGGGTCGGCTATCGGCTGGCGCTCGACCATCCGGAGGCCGTTGCTGCACTGGCTGTGCTCGATATCATCCCCACCGCCGACGTATGGGCGCGCGCCGACGCCGAAGGCGCCATGCGCATGTACCATTGGTTCTTCCTGGCGCGGCCGCAGCCGCTGCCCGAACGCTTGATCGGCGCGGTGCCGGAGTTCTTTCTGCGGACGACGCTCGAAAGCTGGGCTGGCCCGGGGTTCGCCTTCGATGCCGCCAACATGGCCGACTATGTCGCCTGTTTCAGCGAGCCCCAGTCCATCCATGCAAGCTGCGAGGACTACCGATCAGGATGGAGCCTCGACCGCGCACACGATGAAGCCGACCGCGGGGTGAGGAAGATCAAGGCGCCGCTCCTGGTCGTCTGGAGCGAGGGATTCAGCGTCGCCAGGTCCGAGCCGCTGAAGACGTGGTCCGCGTGGGCCGAAAACGTCGCGGGCAGCGCAGTGCCCGGTGGCCATTTCGTATGTGAGGAGCAACCGCAGCAGGTGTTGGCGCTGCTGGAGGGCTTTTTTGCAACAGCGGGCGTTTGAGCGGTGCCCATAAGCTGTGCGCAGCATTCTGGGGCAGGAGATAGGAGTGCGATCCGTTGCCGGTGATGCCGCTCCATCGCGTGCGACGCCGAACGTTTGTTCGCCGCAGTGCGCGCCGGTGTCTGAACTGCGCGCGTGCACGCTCGCATGCCGATCGGCCGTCGCTGTCAGTCAATGAGTAACCATAGTGCGCAACGCGGTGCGACGAGAGGATCGAGAGCGGTCCGGAGCGGCGGGTGCGTACGACGCTGAGCTGGCAGCAACCCTTCAATGCACGACAGCAGGTGCGATGGCGGCGGAAGCTGCTGCGGCGCCGACGCGCGGGCGTGGCGTGAAGGAATTGCGGTGGCTGACCAGCTTCAGGCATGGGCATCTCGATCGCCGAGACAGACGTTGTAGCGATTTGTTGCGCGCTCGTCGATGCTTACGAACGTCGCGTCCCGCTCCGCTGCTTGGCGCGTGCTGCTTCGCATGCGCGCTGCAGCTCGGTGAGCACTCAGCGACGCGGCTTCGGCGCACCGGGATGGAGAGCGCGCAACTCGGTCATGAACGCCCTCCCAAAAGCGCGAACTGCCGGCGTGTGCCGGCAGCCTCACGCGATCTGCCGAAGATGGGCTATAGGGTGCGGAGCATGTCGCGACGCCGAACGTCGCTCATGTCGTTTTTGAAAAGAACAACTGATCGCGCCGGCGGACGCGGCGAGGAGGAAACGTGTCAATAGCGCTCTATGGCCATCCCTTCTCCTCGTACACGCAGAAGGCGCTCATCGCGCTGTACGAGAACGATACGCCATTCGAATTCCGCTGCATCGGGGCGGATACGCCGCAGCACGTGGGTGAGTGGCTCAAGCGCTGGCCATTGCGCAGGTTTCCGCTGCTCGTCGATGGCGAGCGGCAGGTGGTCGAGACCTGCATCATCATCGAGTACCTGCAACTCGCGCATGCAGGACCGGTACGCCTGCTGCCCACCGATCCGATGGATGCGCTCGAGGTGCGCTTCCTCGATCGCTTTTTCGATCTCTACGTGATGGAGGCGATGCAGGTTGCGGTCGACGGCGCGCTCGGCCGGCTTCCTGTGAAGAGAGAGGAGGCATTGGCCATCGCCACGGAGAGGCTGGAGCGCGCCTATGCCTGGCTCGAAGGAAGGCTCGCGGGCAAGACGTGGGCGATGGGCGATGATTTCACCATGGCCGATTGCGCGGCAGCGCCGTCGTTATTCTATGCCGACTGGGTGTACCAGATTCCGCAGTCCTATCCTGTGCTGCGCGCCTACAGGGCACGGCTGCTCGAGCGCCCTTCCTTCCGCCGCGCGGTGGATGAAGCACGGCCGTATCGACCGCTGTTTCCGTTGGGTGCACCGGATCGCGACTGACGAGTGCAACTGTTGCCGTCGCGATGTCGATGCGTTCGCCCGGCTCAAGGCATTTGTCGAAAAGTAGCTGCGACAGAATAGCTGCTGACCATCATAAAATGATGGGCGGGCGTGGCATCGTCACGGGACCGGATTATATTGTCGGTAGCCAACCTTTGCGCGAGGTAGCCGACATGATCAATCTCACCGTCAACGGGTCTAAGGTGTCCGTGCCCGTCGAGGACCACACGCCACTTCTATGGGTCATCCGTGATGTGCTCGGCATGACCGGCACCAAGTTTGGATGCGGCATCGGGCAGTGCGGCGCCTGCACCGTGCATGTAGACGGGGAGCCTCGGCGCTCGTGTCTGACGCCAGTGTCGGATGTCGCCGACCATGACGTCACGACGATCGAGGGTATCGGGGCGACGAAATCCGGCAAGGCAGTGCAGGATGCCTGGCTCGATCTCGAGGTCGTGCAGTGCGGCTATTGCCAGTCCGGACAGATCATGAGCGCTGCGGCGATCCTCGACATGAACCCGGAGCCGAGCGATGCCGACATCGACCAGGGCATGTCGGGCAATATCTGCCGCTGCGGCACCTATGTGCGCATCCGTGAGGCGATCAAGCAGGCCGGCAAGGCCGTCGCGAGCAAGTGAGGTCGGGTCATGCTTTTGGATAGGATCAAGGCGGCAGGCGGTGGCGTTTCGCGGCGCAGGTTCTTGCAGGCGGGTGCGGCGTTCGGCGGCGGGCTCATCGTCGGTTGGGTGGAGGCGGCCGAAGCACAGGAGACCGGCGCCGTCGATGCCGGCGTGACAGCCTTTACGCCCGATGCCTTCATTCGCATCGACCGCGAGGGGAAGGTGACGGTCGTCTCGCCGTCGATCGAGATGGGGCAAGGCACCTACACTTCGCTGCCGATGCTGGTCGCAGAGGAGCTCGACGTCGACATGAGCGAGGTTGCGGTTGCGCATGCTCCGCCAAGCGACAAGCTCTACGGCAACCCGGCGCTCGGCGGCGCGCAGATCACCGGCGGGTCGGCGGCGATCAGGGGCTTCTACAAGCCGTTGCGCGAGGCCGGAGCAGCGGCGCGCCGTATGCTGGTCAGGGCAGCGGCGACGAAGCTCGGTGTCGATCCTTCCGAGCTGACGACGGCCAATGGACAAGTAATTCACGCCAAGAGCGCGCAGAAGATCGGCTATGGCGCCCTCGTCGATGAGGCGGCAAAGCTGCCGGTGCCGACCACTCTGGCGCTCAAGGAGCCGAGCCAGTTCCGTGTGATCGGCACGCCGGCAAAGCGGCTCGACGGACCTGAGAAGGTGAATGGGACGGCGAAGTTCGGCATTGATGCTCAGCTACCGGGCATGAAGATTGCCGCCATTGCCATTTCTCCCGTCTTCGGCGGCACGCTTTCGTCGGCGAACGCGAGGGCGGCGCTGGCCGTGCCCGGCGTTCAGCAGGTGGCGAAGCTCGACGATGCGGTGGCCGTCATCGCCGATCACTATTGGGCGGCGAAGAAGGGGCTCGAAGCGGCGCAGCCGGTATTCGATGGCGGGCGGCATGCGCAGCTCACCACGGCCGACGTTGTCGCGGCGTTGGCGAAGGCGTCCGAGCGCGATGGCGCGGTCGGCAAGAAGGAAGGCGATGCCGCGGGCGCCTTGGCTAGCGCGACGACGAAGCTGGAGAGCACCTATGAGAACCCGTTCCTCGCCCATGCCACTATGGAGCCGATCAACTGCACCGTGCAGGTGAGCGATGACGGCTGCGATATCTGGGTCGGCACGCAGGTGCCGGCCAACGCGCAGCTCGCCGTGTCGAAGGTGCTCGGGATCGATCGCGATAGCGTACGTATCCACAATCATCTGCTCGGGGGCGGCTTCGGGCGCCGGCTCGAGTTCGATTTCATCGTGCAGGCGGCGCGCGTCGCCCAGCAGGCGAAGGTTCCGATCAAGGTCATCTGGAGTCGCGAGGAGGACATCCAGCACGACATGTATCGGCCGTACTATTACGACAAGATCAGCGGCGGTCTCGATGCCGAGGGCAAGCTCGTCGCGTGGAAGCACCGCATCGTCGGCTCCTCGATCATGGCGCGGTTCTTCCCGGCAGCGTTCAAGGACGGTCTCGATTCCGATGCCGTCGATGGCGCCGTCGAGCTGCCCTATGACATCCCCAATTTCTTCGTCGACTATGTGCGCGAGGAGCCGCCGGGAATCCCGACGGCGTTCTGGCGAGGCGTCGGCCCGACGCGGAACGCCTATGTCGTTGAGAGCTTCATCGACGAACTGGCCTCGGCGGCGAAGAAGGACCCCTTCGAGTTCCGGCGCGAATTGGCGAGCAACAACCCTCGCGCGCGCCATGTCATCGAGCGTGCGGCGGCACTGTCGAACTGGGGTACGCCACTCACGGGGCGCAAGGGCCGCGGCATGTCGGTGATCTTCGCCTTCGGCACCTATCTCGCCGAGGTGGCGGAGGTGAGCGTCGCTGATAGCGGCGAGGTACATGTCGATCGTGTCGTCGCCGTCGTCGATTGCGGCCAGGTGATCAACCCCGATACGGTCGAGGCGCAACTGCAAAGCGGGATCATCTTCGGCATCAGCGCGACGCTGTGGGGTGAGATCACTTTGAAGGACGGCCGGGTCCAGCAATCGAACTTCGACGACTACCGTGTCTTGCGCATCGACGAGGCACCGAAGATCGAGATCGAGATCGTCAAGAGCGAGGAGGCACCGGGCGGCATCGGTGAACCGGGGACATCTGCGCTGGCGCCGGCGGTGCTCAACGCGGTTTACGCTGCAACCGGCGTTCGCCTGCGCAAGCTGCCGATCGAAGCGGCACAGTTGCGGTCGTCCTAGCGGATCCGGCAGCGGCGCATACGCCGCTGCCAGAACTGCCAATAACCGCGGCTTACCGTGTCCCCGGCTGATCGCTCATCGCCTTGGTGGTCAAGTTGCCATCCTCAGCCTTGGCCGTCGGTGATTTGGTGTGGCCACCCATGGTGCCCGGCAGATCGTGCATCGCCTTGGTGGTGAGATTGCCATCCTCGGACGGAGCGGTGGGCGAGGTGGTGCGACCACCGCTGGTGCCGGGCTGATCCTGCATGGCCTTGGTCGAAAGGCTGCTGTCGGCGAAGGCCAGGGTGGTGGTTGCGGCAAGCGCGATGGCGCCCAGAATTACCTTGTGCATTGGTCTCTCCGTTGGTTGTCGTTTCACAAGGCGCACTACGGCGGGCATCGCGCGGCTGTTACCGGAGAAATTTTTTCTGGCGCGTGTAACAACGACGAGGTCGCGGCAGGACGTGCGCAAACCCGGCGATGCGGCGTGGCGACCAAATAGAAGCGGCGCCTCAAGAGAGATGCTGCTGTGGTTATCAGGAACTCGCCGACAGCGTAAGCTATTTGCTCGTCTTGCGACCGTCGTCATTGTTTCATGTCGGATGAGATGAAAATGCCCGCCAGCAACGAAGCTGACGGGCATAGCGCCTACCGTCCGAGGTGCACTCGAAGCGGGTTTAGTGTCCACCAAAGGCGAACTTGTCCCACGGGTTGTTGCCATGCCCGTGGCCGCCGCCGTTCCCCTTCTTCACGTTGTCCTTGATCCAGTCGATGATGATGTCGGCGAGCTTCAGGTTGTTGCGCTCGACCATCATCATGTGGCTGTTCCCGCGGATGCCGATCCTCGGGAGGCTGATGAACTTGGCGACGCCGCGGGCGGCGCGTAGATCGGCGACGAAGTTGTCGGCCTCGGCCACACCGGCGGCGGTGTCGAAGTCGCCGCGGATGATGAGGATCGGCCGCTTGGCCAGTGCGTTGAATTGCGTGAAGGTGCCGAGGTTGATCGGCTCCACGGAAACGACGCTCTTGACGAGATCCGGCCGCGCGAGCGCTGCCGCCCAGCCGATCGGGCCTGTCGACGAGTGGGTGAGGAGGATTGCGGGTCCGATCTTGTCGAGCAAGGCAACGACGCCGGCGACGCGTTTATCCTGCTGCTCGGGGTTCCTGTACATGTAGGTGAGCTGCGAGAAGTACTGCAGGGCGACATCAGTCCCCGCAGGGAACTGCGAGCCCGGATTGAGCACGCCGAGCGATGGTCCAAGGCGGAAGCCTGTCCAGGCGTCGGCTGTTCCGCGCGCTGAGATCGGCGGCAAAGCGCTCGGCGGCTCGAGCCCGAGGCGCACCTCCGCAAGCTTGCGCATGTCGAAGGGTGAGCGTCCGCGGTTGACGTCATCGATGACGTAGGTCGAGAACCCCTGGCGCACGAAGTAGGTGCCCCATCCCTCGCGTCCGTCCGGTGTCGTTCCGTAAGTCTTGCCGGTGTGCCAGGATCCGTGAATGAGGATGACCGGCAGATCGAACTTCTTGTTTTGCGGGATCTGATACTGGACGTAGGCCTGATCGACGACGACGTCGCCGGGAATGGGATCGGTCCCCTCGCTCGATGTTGCCGGTGCGTGGACGATCTTGCCGCCGACGTAGAAGTCACCTTGCTCCTTGATGATCAGCGGACTGGCGGAGGGGCCGGGGCCGGGCGGTTTCTGCGGTCCATGCGCGTGCGCGCTCAAAGCAAGGGCGGCAACGGCCGCAAGGCCGCTGGTGGCTGCCTTCCATGACATGGTGTTTCGCTCCCATTTTTCTGGTTTACGCCCAGCCGGCGCAAGGCGCCTCAGCCGGACCGCAACATCCCCGCGGGCAACGCGCTGCCCTTGCATGCTGGATGCATCCGGCACGCAACGATTCCCCCGGAGTGGAACCGAGCTGACGTGCGAGGCCTCTAGCCTTTGCAGTGCGCGCTACAGTTCCGCGCGGGACGCTCGCACAGGGAGCGACGTCGTGCTTGGCGTTGACTGAACAGTTCGGGCAGGGAGCGAACGCTGTTTTGCAGCCCGGTGGGGCCGCTATTTCTTGCGGAAGGCGTCGAGGCGGACGATCTGCGCTCCGCCGTTGTCCTGCCGCGGCTTGTCGTCAACCGCATCCTTGGCTGCGGCGGCCGGTGGCGCAGCAGCGGGGGATGACGATTGAGGTTTGAGCGGCGTCGGCTGAGTCGGCGTGGTTTGCGCGGGTGCATCGCCCGGTTGAGCCTGAGAGGGGGCTGATGCTGCCGTCTGCTCGCCTTTGGCTTTGCGTGGCGCGCGCGGTTTCTTCGGCGCCGTCGAGCGGATTGCCGCCCGGCCTCCCGTGGCACGTTCGCCCGCGCGTCCTGCAAAGCGCTGGCCAACGCCTTCGCCGGCCTCAGGGCCAGCCTCGGGGTCGTCGAATTGAAGCCCGTACCGCACCGAGGGATCGAAGAAGACGCGGATGGCCGCAAAGGGCACCACGAGCCGCTCGGGGATGCCGTCGAACGTGAGCTTCACCTCGAAGCCGTCGTCGCTGACGGCGAGGTCCCAGAAGCGGTGCTGCAGCACGATGGTCATCTCGGAAGGATATTTATCCTTCAGACGCTTCGACAGCACGACGCCGGAGGCGGCCGTGTCGAACGAGATATAGAAATGGTGATCGCCAGGCAGGCCCGACTTGGCCGCCTGGGTGAGTACCGCACGCACGACGCCGCGCATGGCGTCTTGCACTAAGGCCTCATAGTCGATTGTCGGCTCGGCCGGCATCGGTCCCGCTTATTATCCCCGATCGCACCCCAAGCCTTAGGCTTCCCTCGGCTCGAGGGTAGAAGTGGAGGGCTTCTGTTGCCCGGTGCCCTCCGTACCGCGCCTTACCCGGCTAAGGGCAAGGGCTTCAAGTTCAGACCTTTCGCACTGCGTTACGCAGCGAGAGCGGTCTCAGCATAGTTGTCGTTGGCAACTATTCTGAATGGCCCGATGACGGCGGAACCATGCCGAGCGAAAGCAAAGCCCTTTACACCTTCGTCGATCCTAGTTCGCCCCCATCAAATGCCGCCGCGGAAGGCTCCGCGACGATCCTACGTGCTCATCCGACGCAAGTCTGTCGGCGGCATTTGGTGGAGGCGCCGGGTACTGCCCCCGGGTCCGATCGGCTTATTACGACCGCGTTTATCGCCATAGTCGGACGAATCCGACGAGGCGAATATAGTGGCAGACGCGTCAGAAAAAAAGCCTGTCTCATCCGCAACATGTGCAGGTTGGCCGATGATCGGTGAACGTGAGGGTCTGGTAAGCATGTCGGCGTCTCTGCGCGCTTGAGGCATCGCACGAAAATATGGCTCGGCTGTGTAGGCGGCAGGCATGGTATAGGGCGAGGTCCTTGTCGAGATACGCCATAAGAGCGCTTTGCCGGGAGCCGTAAGCTGTCAGTCCCATCGATCGAGGGTCGCCCGCCCGATAGCGGCCCTGCCTACGTTCCCCGCACCGGCTGGCCAGCGTGGGCTGTATTGCCGGCCGCCGTCGTTATCTTTGCCGGCGCGGCGGTGGTCGGATTTGCGGTGTCGGTTCCAGTGGGGGCGTTGGTCGGTCATGGCGGCAGCGCGCCGCCGGGTATGGAGGCGCCGCTCGAGGTGGTGACGGCCTGGCTGGCAGGATTGCAAGTCGGTCTCGTCGCGCTGACCGTTCTCGCTGCCGGATTCTTCTCGTCCAATCGTGCCGAGATGCTGGCTTTGCGCACGCCGCGCGGCGGCTGGGGCGTGCTCGGCTGGGCGCTGGTGCCGATGTTCGTGCTCACCGGCGCGTGGACGGCGCTGCTCATGTGGTGGCGTCCGGAGGTGGTCGTCGGCGACCTGCGCGTGTTCAAAGAGATGCTGAACGGCGACACGGCGCTGATGGCCTTGCTCGTCATCGGGATCGGCGCGCCGCTGTCGGAAGAGCTGCTGTTCCGCGGGTTCCTGTTCGCGGGGCTTGCCAAGTCGCGCCTTGGGCTCGCTGGGACGGGTATCCTGACCGCTATCTTGTGGACGGCGCTGCATGCCGGCTACTCGCTGTTCGGTCTTATCGAGGTGCTGGCGATCGGCCTTTATTTCTCCTGGCTCCTGGTGCGCACGGGGAGCGTTTGGGTGACCATTTTCTGCCATGCCGTATACAATACGGCCGTTGGACTGGCGCTCTATTTCATCTCACTCCCTCCGCCACCGGCCTAGCGCTGTGCGGAGGGCGGAATCGTCCTATATTCAGGTCATGCAGCAGTATCTCGACCTCATGCGCCGCGTGCGTGACGAAGGCGTTTGTAAGACCGACCGCACAGGCACCGGTACGCTCAGCGTGTTCGGTCACCAGATGCGCTTCGACCTGGCGGAGGGCTTTCCGCTGGTGACGACGAAGAAGGTGCACCTGAAGTCCGTCATCCACGAGCTGATCTGGTTCCTCGCTGGCGACACCAACACCCGGTACCTCAAGGCACATGGCGTCAGCATCTGGGACGAGTGGGCAGACGAGAACGGAGAGCTCGGCCCGGTCTACGGGAAGCAATGGCGCTCGTGGGCGCTTTCGGACGGACGGTCGATCGATCAGATCGCCGAGGTGGTCGAGACGTTGAAGACCAATCCCGACAGCCGGCGGATGGTGGTGTCGGCGTGGAACCCGGCCGACCTGCCGGATATGGCGCTGGCTCCCTGCCATTGCCTTTTCCAGTTCTACGTCGTGGGAGGAAGACTTTCCTGCCAGCTCTACCAGCGCTCGGCGGATGTGTTCCTCGGTGTGCCGTTCAACATCGCCAGCTACGCCTTGCTGACGATGATGATGGCGCAGGTTACCGGACTCAAGCCGGGCGAGTTCGTGCACACGTTCGGCGACGCGCACCTTTATCTCAACCATCTCGAGCAGGCGGACGAGCAATTGAGGCGCACACCGCGTGCGCTGCCGCGTATGGAGATCAACCCGGCGGTGAAGTCGATCTTCAAGTTCACCTACGACGACTTCAAGCTCATCGGCTACGAGCCGCATCCGCATATCAAAGCCGACGTCGCGGTGTAGAAGGCCGCGCGCTCATGATCATTTCCATCGTCGTCGCGGTTGCCGACAATGGCGTCATCGGCCGCGACGGCGGGCTGCCATGGCGCATCTCGTCGGATCTCAAGACGTTCCGACGCCTCACCATGGGCAAGCCGTTGATCATGGGACGGCGGACGTTCCAGTCGTTGAAAAAGCCGCTGGATGGACGCGACAACATCGTCGTCAGCGGCAACTCCGACTACAAACCGGAGGGCGCACTCGTGGTGGGAGACCTTCCGTCGGCGTTGGCGCTGGCGCGGGCGTGCGCCGAGAAGCGGGGCGTCGACGAGATCGCCATCATCGGCGGGACGGCAGTGTTCGAAGCCGCGCTGCCCATTGCAGATCGCATCTACAAGACGGAGGTGCACGGCACGCCGGAGGGCGATGCGATGTTTCCCGAGCTCGATTGGAGCGATTGGCAGGAGGTCGGGCGGGAAGAGCTGCCGCGCGGGCCGAACGACGACTATGGGGCGACGCTCATCACTCTCGAGCGCCGCTGATGCCGAGGCCAGGCAAACGATCGCTGCCACGAAGCGGATTTAGGCCTACTTCCGTGCTTGAAGCCGCCCCCTTGGCCACCAAATGTTACAAGCGTGTTTGCGCAGCGAGGACGCCCTGGCCTATAAGCGACATCCGACCCTTCCTGCCAAGGACGAGGCAACGGGATTGTCGGCCGGGCGCCGTGTGCGGCCCTGCCCTGGCGTTATCCCCATAAAGCATTGAAGGATCTCTATAAATGCCCTGGAGCAATCAAGGTGGCGGCGGCTGGAAAAGCGGCGGCGGCAATGGTGGAGGTCCATGGGGACAGGGGCCGAGCGGAGGACAGCCGCCGGACCTCGAGGAGATGCTGAAGAGAGGGCAGGACAAGGTCAAACAGGTCATGCATGGAGGCGGCATCCCGGGGCCGCTGCTGTTCCTCGTCGCCGTCGTCGCCTGCGCGGTCATCGCGTGGCAGGCCTTCACCTTCCGCGTCAATCCCGACGAGCTCGGCGTCGTGATGCGCTTCGGCAAATTCGTCGGCAAATATCCGCCTGGCCTGCACTTCCGCTTCCCGTACCCGATCGACGAGGTACGCCTGCCGAAGGTGACGCGCCAGAACATCATCGAGGTGGGCCGTGTGTCGGCCGGAAGGCTCGGTGGCGGAACGCGCGACCAGCGCGCGGAGAGCCTGATGCTGACCGGCGACGAGAACATCGTTGACATCGACTTCGTCGTCTTCTGGCGTATCAAGGATGCAGAGAAGTACCTGTTCAACATTCAGAATCCCGACACCACCGTGAAGGAGGTCGCCGAGAGCGCCATGCGCGAGGTCGTCGGCCAGTCGAACATCCAGCCGATCCTCACCCAGGAGCGCCAGAAGACCGAGGAGGCCGTGCAGGCGCTGATGCAGAGGACGCTCGACAGCTACGGTGCCGGTATTCAGATCGACCAGGTGCAGTTGCAGAAGGTCGACCCCCCCGCTGAGGTGATCGATGCCTTCCGTGACGTTCAGGCGGCGCGGGCCGACAAGGAGCGCCTGCAGAACGAGGCCTATGCCTACTTCAACCAGATCGTGCCGGAAGCGCGCGGCGATGCCGAGCGCATCCTGCAGGCGGCGGAAGGCTACAAGCAGCAGGTTGTGAACGATGCCACCGGCCAGACGTCGCGATTCACGCAGGTGTACGATGAATACAAGAAGGCGCCCGAGGTGACGCGCCGGCGCATGTTCCTAGAGACCATGGAACGGGTGCTGGGCGGCACCGACAAGATCATCCTCGACAGCAAGGGTGGCTCTGGCGTCGTGCCTTATCTTCCGCTCGACAAGCTGCAAAGCCGCACCCCTTCCACCGACGGAGCCAACTGATCATGCGCGCGCTTCTCGCACTGTTCATCATTTGCGCTGGTCTCGCCGCGGTGGCGATCTATGCGTCGGCCTTCATCGTGCATCAGAACGAGCAGGCTCTCGTGCTGCGCTTCGGTGAGCCGAAGCGCGTCGTAACGGAGCCGGGTCTCAACTGGAAAGTGCCGTTGGTCGATACGGTCGAGATCTATGACAAGCGCATCCTCGACCTCGATAGCCAGCCGCAGGAGGTCACCGCGTCCGACCAGAAGCGGCTCGTGGTCGACAGCTTTGCGCGCTACAAGATCGTCGATCCTCTGAAATTCTACCAGACGCTGCGCTACGAGGAAGGCGTGCGCTCGCGCCTCGGACCTATCATCGATTCCGCCATGCGCCGCGTGCTCGGTGCCTCGACGTTCCAGGATGTTGTCCGCGACAAGCGCGAGGAGCTGATGAAGCGCATCGCGGCGCAGGTCAACAAGGAGGGCAACGACTTTGGGCTTCAGGTCGTCGATGTGCGCATCAAGCGCGCCGACCTGCCCGAGCAGAACTCCAAGAGCGTGTTCGACCGCATGCGCGCCGAGCGTCAGCGTGAGGCGGCCGAGTTTCGCGCCCAGGGCAAGGCCGAGGCGAACCGCATCAAGGCCACTGCCGACCGAGAGGCGACCGTCATCCAGGCGGAGGCGACGCGCAAGGGCGAGGAACTGCGCGGTGGGGGAGATGCCGAGCGCAACAAGATCTATGCCGAGGCCTACAACAAGGACCCGGAGTTCTTCGAGTTCTACCGCTCGATGCAGGCCTATGAGCATGGTCTCAAATCGGCCGACACACGGCTCTTGATCACGCCGGACTCGGACTTCTTCAAGTACTTCACCGACCCGCACGGAAAGGCGCCGACACCGGCACCGTCGGCGCGGTAATGGCCGATCTGGTGGTCGGCATGGGGCTCGTCCTGGTGATCGAGGGCCTGCTGTGGGCGCTCGTCCCGAACCTTGCGGTGCGTCTCCTGCAAGCCGTTGCCTCGGTACCCGAGAACAGCGTGCGCACCGCCGGCTGGGGCTCGGTCTTGATCGGCCTGGCGCTCGTCTGGCTGATCCGCGGCTGACGTTGATCGGCACGCGTTCCCGCCGCGTTGACAGCCGCTGCGGCTTGCCATCCACTTGCCGCGACCGCTCGGTATTTAACGAGGCGGCGAGGGCATTCGCCGAGGATTGCCGGCGGTCCGGCAGGAGAAAAGGACGATGGTTGGGATGACGTCGGGCAGCATGCAGCAAGGTGGTGCTCGGCTTTCGTGGCGTGTTGCGACCGCGTTCATTTGCGGTCTACTCACGACGCTTCCAGCCGTGGCGCAGAAACGCGGACCGGAGTCGGTGGCGCCGATCGCCGACGGGCTGATCGAGGCCGTGGTCAACATCTCCACCAGCCAGGCAATCAAGGGACCGCAGGGCCTGCCCCTGCCGAGCGTTCCGAAAGGCTCGCCCTATCACGAGTATTTCGATGAGTTCTTCGACAACAAGGATGGCCGCTCGCCACAAGACCGCATGGTGTCGTCGCTCGGCTCGGGCTTCGTCGTCGACGGCAAGCAGGGCATCATCGTCACCAACAACCATGTGATCGATGGTGCCGAGGAGATTCAGGTGAATCTCCACGACGGCTCGAAGCTCAAGGCGGAACTGCTCGGCAAGGATACCAAGACCGACATCGCCATTTTGAAGGTTACGCCGAAAGCCCCGCTCAAGGAGGTGAAGTTCGGATCGTCGGCAGCGATCCGCGTCGGCGATTGGGCGATGGCGATCGGCAATCCGTTCGGTCTTGGGGGCAGCGTTACGCTTGGCATCATCTCGGCCAAGGCGCGCAACATCAATTCCGGTCCCTACGACGACTACCTGCAGACCGATGCCTCGATCAACAAGGGCAACTCGGGCGGCCCGCTGTTCAACATGGATGGGGAGGTGATCGGCGTAAACACGGCCATCATCTCGCCGACCGGCGGCTCGATCGGCATCGGCTTTGCTGTACCGGCCGATACGGTTGCGCCGGTCGTGCAGCAGTTGGTGCAATATCACGAGGTGCGCCGCGGCTGGCTGGGCGTGAAGATCCAGTCCGTCTCCGAGGAGGTGGCTGACGCGCTTGGCATCTCCGAGAACACCGGCGCGCTTGTCGCTGCCGTCACGCCCGATGGGCCTGCCGCCAAGGGCGGCATCAAGGCTGGCGACGTGGTCATGAAGTTCGACAACGAGGACGTGATCGGCATGCGCACGCTGCCGCGTCTCGTGGCGCGCGCGCCGATCGACAAGGAGGTGGCGGTCGACGTCCTGCGCAAGGGGGAGCGCAAGACGTTGCGAGTCACCGTCGGCCGCCTGTCCGAGGACGAGGAGAAGGCGGTCGAGAAGGACGAGAAGCCGTCGGCGGGGGCGGACGTGCTCGGCCTCAAGCTCTCCGCGCTCACCGATGCGCTACGCTCCAAGTTCGGCCTCGACGCTGGTGTCAAAGGGGCGCTGGTGTCCGCCGTCGATCCTAAGAGCCCTGCTGCTGGCAGCATCAAGCCCGGCGACGTGATCGTTCAGGCCGCCAACGAGCCGGTGGCCGGGCCTCTCGACGTCACGGCGCGCGTTGAAAGCGTCAAGAAGAGCAATCGCAAATCGATGATGCTCGAGGTGGAAGACGCCAAGGGTGGCCACAGGTTCGTTTCGGTTCCGGTGGAGTAGTTATGGGCACCCCTCCCGTGAGCGAAGCCCAAGGCGCAAAAGGAGCTCAATCCCGTGTCGAACCGCCACGGCATCGTCGATACCATTATCGACAGTCTCGCCCCGGTGCACCGCGACGGACATAAGTTCATCGCCATCGCAGCCGGCCTCGCGCTGCTGTTCTTCCTTATCTGGCCGCCGCTCGCTTGGCTGTGCGTCCTCGCCGCCCTCTACATCGCGTACTTCTTCCGCGATCCCGATCGCGTGACGCCGCTGCGCGAGGGGCTGGTCATCGCACCGGCAGACGGGCGCATCGCCGCCATCGAAACCGTTACGCCGCCGACGGAGATGGGTCTAGGGCCGGCGCCGCGCGTGCGCATCTCGACCTTCCTCAGCATTCTCGATGTGCACATCACGCGGGCGCCTGTGTCGGGGCGTCTCGTACGGTCCATCTACGTTCCAGGGGCATTTCTTAACGCTGCTCTCGATAAGGCGAGCGAGGAGAACGAGCGCCGAGTCATGATTATAGAGAAGACCGATGGGACGGAGATCGGCGTCGTGCAGATCGCTGGTCTCGTTGCGCGGCGCATCGTGCCGTTCGTGCACGAGGGTGACAGCGTGGGCGTCGGTGAGAGGGTAGGGCTCATCCGCTTCGGCTCGCGGGTGGATGTCTACCTGCCACCCGGCAAGCACGCGCTTGTCGCCGTCGGCCAGCTCGCCGTCGCTGGCGAGACGGTGCTTGCCGACCTGCAGTCGACAGAGGCGGAGCGCGTCGCGCGCCGGAGCTAGTGCGATGATCGAGAAATTCGCCATAGCGAGTGGCTAGGCATGGTCAAGGTCAGGCATTGGCGCAGAGGCTTTGGCGGTCAGAAGGCGTTTGGCATGGATCCGCTACTTCCGCGATTGGAGCGTGAGACGCGTCGGCGGCGCCGAGCGCGGATGTTCCAGCATCAGCGCGTACCCGTGCGTATGCTGGTGCCGAACTTCTTCACGCTGCTGGGACTATGCGCCGGCCTGACGTCCATCCGCATGTCGATCGAGGGCCGCTACGAGCTGGCGCTGGCTGCCATCGTGTTCGCGGCGCTGCTCGACGGTGTCGATGGGCGCGTGGCGCGGCTGCTCAAGGCGTCGTCGCGCTTCGGTGCTGAGCTCGACAGCCTCGCCGACTTCGTCAATTTCGGCGTCGCACCAGCATTCCTGATCTTCACTTGGGGACTCGGCGACCTGAAGAGCCTCGGCTGGATCTGCGTGATGATCTTTGCGCTAGCTTCGGCGCTGCGCCTGGCCCGGTTCAACGTGGCGCTCGATGAGGACAAGCCCAAGTGGCAGACGGCGTATTTCAGCGGCATGCCGACGCCGGCGGCGGCCATTGTGGTGCTGCTGCCCGTCTATATTGAGCACCTTGGTTTCGAGCCGGTGCGTACCTCGCCGCTGATCCTCGACATGGTGCTCCTCTATACGCTGCTCATCGCCTTCCTGATGGTGTCGACCATCCCGACTTTCTCCGGCAAGCTTATCGGTGAGCGGATATCGCGCGAGTATGTGTTGCCGTTGTTCATGCTGGCGATCGGGTTCGTGGCGTTGCTTGTCACCTATCCGTTCGCGACTTTGACCGGCTCTTGTCTCGTCTATCTGGCGACGGTTCCCATCAGTTGGCGACGCTACCGGCAGACACTCGCGGCCACTGCTTCTCCGCTGCCTGGCGATAGTGACGAGGCTCCACGGCGCGTCGTCGCCATCCGCCCGAGCGAGCCGCCGTCGTACTAAGGGTAAGGGCGCGGTCTCAGCGCTGTTGGCGTTGAATGAGGCGATCGCGCAGGGATTTCAGCGCGGAGCTTGCGACTTCCTTCTCCTCGCCGCCGAACGCCTCGCGCTGGGGCGTCGTCGCATCCTTGCGCTGCCCTGACGCTGACCAAGAAGCATGAGTTTGCGGCGGTGTCGGTCGTGCATTCGCGTAGCCGGGTGTGGGCGGCGGAGCAGGACGCGCCTCATCCGGCTCGCGGTGCTGCGCCGCTTGGGGCTCGGGTCCGTAAGCTTCGGCCAGGAATGCCGGGTGTGTTTCGAAGTCCAGGACGGCGCCCATGTCGGACGTACGCCACCGCTCGACCACCTGCTCGAGGAAGCCTTCATCGCCGACGGAGCGCTGCCAGTGGTCGGTGAAGCGGGCCGTCGTCGAGCGCGGCAAATTCTGCGGCAGCAGCTCGTCGAACTTGATGCGTACGGGCAGGGCGACGCCGTCGCCGAAGGCGAGCGCCTCACGCTGGCCGAGCGAGGGCAGGAACTCGAGCAGGCCAGATCCCGTGTCGGTGATCGCCGAGGTGACGATCTCCTGGTCACGATCGTTGGACATGCGCAACGCGAAGACGGTGCTGCACTGGGAAAGAATGGTCGGGTCGACCTCGGCGGGGCGTTGGGAGACGATGCATAGGGCGACACCGTACTTGCGGCCTTCCTTGGCGATCTTGGCGATGGCGCGCTTGCAAGGCTCGAAGCCGAGGTGGTCGGCTGCCGGCACGTAGCGGTGCGCCTCCTCGCATACCAGCGTGACGGGCACCTTGCCTTCGCTCCAATGGGCGAAGTCGAAGGTCATGCGCGCCAGCACCGAGACGACGACGTTGATGATCTCGGTCGGCAGGCCGGTCAACTCCATGATGGTGATCGGCTTGTTGTTGACCGGGACGCGGAAGATGCGGCTCAGCACCTGGGTCATACCGTCGTAGACGGTGAGCGAGCCGAACATGAAGGCGTAGCGTCCATCCTGGGAGATGGCGTCGATGCGTGCGCGGAGCTGACGATAGGGCGAGAGATCGCGCTTGTTCTCCAGCTTGCCCATGCGCTCGTCGATGAGGCTGGTGATGTCCGAGATGCGGTACGGCACTGGTGTGTCGACGGTGAAGCGCGCCTGCTCGGGCATGAGCGTCCGGCGTATGGCTTGGTTGTCGCGCGCGCGGCCAGCGCTGTAGCGCGCCTTCGCGATTGGGATCAGCTCCTGCAGGATCTCGATCTCGGCCTTGCGCGAGGGATCGGAGATCAGCACTTCGACCACCTCCTCGAAATTGAGGAGCCAGAAGGGAAGCTGCATGTTGCGCGGGCTGATCACCTCGGCCCACTCGCTGAAGGCGGTGGCGTACTCGTTATGCGGGTCGAGCAGGACGATGTGGGCGGCGGGATTGCGTTCGAGGATGGCGCGAAGGATCAGCGCCGTGGTGCAGGACTTGCCGGTGCCGGTCGTGCCGAGAATGGCGACGTGCTTGCCGAGCAACTCGTCGACGCGCACCATGGCCGGGATGGTGCTATCCTGGCGAATGGTGCCGATGCGCACGGAGCGGTTCGGCTCGCCGCAGAAGGCAGCGCCGAGCTCCGCCTTCGAGGCGACGCGCACGCGGTTTCCGAGCGAAGGATAGGCGGTGACGCCACGCGCGAAGATCGTTGCCTGACCGGCCTTGTCGCGCCACAGCTCGCCGACGAGACCGAGCTCGGCGATCCAGATCTCGCCCTCGTCCTCGCGGTGCCCGGGCACCGGGACGCTCAAGGCGGAGACGATGGCAAGGACGACCGTTTTGGGTGTGTCGATTGCGAGAAGCGTGCCCATGTCAGGGCGGTCGGGCTGCTGGCCTTCCTTGGGGCTGTCGAGCAGGACAATGGCTTTGGAGCCGGTGACGGACACGATACGGCCGATGGATCGGTCCACCGTCGGGGATGGGCGCGTGGCGCCAGGCACGGACAACTGCAAGTCTGCGGTCTCGCTCACAGCGCGGTCTCCTGTTCCGGGTCGACGGCGTTGGCATCCGTGTCGGGGATCGGAATGCTCACCTCGACCGAGGTGCCGACGCCCTTCTCGCTCTTGATGGTGAGGGTGCCGCCGTGCAGTTGCACCAACGCGCGCGCGATGGGGAGGCCGAGGCCGGTTCCTTCGCGCCAGCGAGCGTGGCTCGAATCGACCTGGCCAAAGGGGATCAGTGCGACTGAGACCTCCTCCTGGGTCATGCCGACGCCGGTATCGCGCACACTGACAACGATGCTGTTGCCGCGCACTTGGGTCAGGAGGCTCACAGTGCCGCCACTGCGGGTGAACTTCAGGGCGTTGGAGATGAGGTTGGTGAATACCTGGCGCAGACGCACGCTGTCGCCGCTGACGGCGGGCAGTTGCGGATCGATGCGCTCGACGAGGTCGACGCCGGCATTCTGGGCCATGAGGCGGAACGAGGAGGCCGAGGCACTCAGCACCTCGCCGAGGTTGACCTCGCGGGTGTCCATCACGCACTTGCCGCTCTGGATCTTCGAGATGTCGAGGATGTTGTTGATGACGGCGAGCAGATGACCGGCGGCGTCATGGATGAGGTTGGCGTAGTCGGCAACCTCGGAGGGGGCCAAGCGGCGCTGGCTCTGCTCGGAAAGAAGCTTTGAGAATCCGATGATGGCGTTGAGCGGCGTGCGCAGCTCGTGGCTCATATTGGCGATGAATTCGGATTTCACCTTGCTGGAGAGCTCGGCCTCGACGCGCGCCGAACGTTCGGCGATCCGCGTGCGATGGCGCAGAATCGCATCGCCCAGGAGCGAGGCGTACTCGCTCATCAGTGAGGGGGATCTCTGACTGGACAGCGGACGGCTGAACATTACCGAGAAAATTTCGCGCTCATTGAGCGGTGACGCTAGCGGTCAGACCATAACCAAAGGTTAACCGGCGTCTGTTCCTGGAACGAACAAACGGTTTAGCTGCGTCCCGGTGCGAAACGAGTGAGCCTTAGCGCGTCATGAAGCGGAAGGGCACCTGTAGCTCAAGGGAGGGCCTCGAGACCTCCCCGGGCATCGGCGGAAACGGGGCTGCGCGCTCGAGCGAAGCCATTGCGGCTTCATCAAGGAGTTTCGAACCAGAGCTTTGAACGATGGTGCGCGAAAGAATCTCGCCACGCGGGTCGAGCGTGAACCCCAGGATCACTGTGCCGGTCTGCGACGAGCGTGGGTTGACCTTGCTGCGCTGCAGCTTCTTGGCGACCTCCCCCATATAGACTCGCTGCGCGGTCACGTCGGCGCCCGACAGCTTGGAGCCGACATCCTGTTGCTCGGCGGCGACGGTTGGCGCCACCTGCTGCGTCGTGATCTCGACCGGCTTCTCCTGCTCGACTGGCTTCTCCTCTTTGATCTCGACCGGAGCTTCGGCTTTGGATTCCGTAGACGTGATGACGTCCGTGAGCTCGGGCTCCTTGGTTTCGACCGGTTCCGCCGCCGTCACCTGCTCCACTGGTGCGATGTCGATGGCTTCGACGACCTCCTCAGCGCCGCCGAGCATGGGAGCACCCTCAAGGGAGATGGTCAGCTCGGTGCTGAAGGCGTCAGAGCCCGCACCGACGTCGAAAGCTGTTGTTGTCGGCTCGGTGGTTATGAATGCTGCCGCAAGTGCAGCGTGAGCCCCGAGCGAGATCAGCACAGCCAATGGTCGGAGAAGCTGCATGACGATGATTGCTAGCGGCTGGCGGGCGATGCGGATTGAGCCTTGGCGAGCAGGGAGACGCGTGCGTAGCCGCTCTCGCCGACAAGGGTGAGGATGTTCATGACGTCGCCGTAGGCAGCTTTTGTATCGCCTCGGACGTAGACGACAGCGTCGCCTTCGCTGGCGCGAATATCACGCAGCCGCGGGACGAGGAGGTCGCGGCTGACGAACTCGTCTCTGATCTGTAGCTGCCCATCGGGTGCGAGCGTCACCACCATGGGTTTCTTCGACTGGCCGACGCGGGGTGCGGTCGTCTTCGGCAGCTCCACAGGTACGCCGGCGACCATCAACGGGGCGGCGACCATGAAGATGATCAACAGCACGAGCATCACATCGACCATTGGGGTGATGTTGATCTCGGCCATCGGCCGGTACGTCGCGCCGTCCTCGTCGTCTTCGGCCGACTGCAGGTTGACCGAAGCGCCCATCAGATGACCTTTCCGGTGCGCATCGGGACGACGGTGTCGGAGCTTGGCCGGGACATCCACTTGGCAACCGCCACGAGCGATGATCCCGAGCGAGATGCGAGACGCCCGAGAGCCACCGAGACGGCGTTGTAGGCCATGACGGCTGGAATGGCGGCCGCCAGTCCGAGCGCCGTGGCGAGAAGAGCCTCGGCAATACCGGGAGCGACCGTAGCAAGACTGGTGTCCTGCTGCTGCCCGATGGCCGTGAAGCTGTTCATGATGCCCCAGACGGTGCCGAATAGTCCGACAAAGGGTGCGGAGGAGCCGATGGTGGCGAGGAACGGAAGACCGGATTCCTGGCGCTGCAGCTCGGATTTCAGAGTGCCGCGCATGGCGCGCTCGATACGTGCGCGCACGGCGGAGCGATCCTCGCCGCGGGAAGCACCTTCAACCAGTTCCTCGTCACCGGAGGCGAGCAGCTTTCTTACGAGCCCGCGTTCGTTTCCGTTCACGAGGCCGGCCCTCGCGATGGTCTCGAGGCGGCCCACCTGGCCGCGCAGCCAGAGCAAGCGCGCCAGTTTCTCGAAGATGATGGCCCAGCAGGCTACCGAGGCAAGAACGAGGCCCACCATCACGCCTTTGACCACCGGATCGGCCTGCATGAACATGCCGTAGAATGAGTAGTCCGGCGCAACGGCTGCGGTTACGAGCAATGTCACTGTCGTACCCTTACTTGGAAATTTCGACCTTGGTCAGCGATTTGACTTTGAGATGGGCGAGGCAATCCGTAGCCGGTCCGGCGGGCGTTCGACACTCGAGGACATCGTTGACGAGAAAGCTGCCGATCTCGTCGCACTTGGTGCCTTCGAGCTCGAAGAGCTTCACCGTGCGTTTGTCGGGCCGCACCGGGGAGAGATCGAGCGCCAGCCGCCGGCCGATGACGCCGTCGGCCTGGAAAAGGACGAGGTCCAACTTGAAGGCGTCATAGGTGGTCTGCGTCGGGTTGGTGACGACGACGTAGGCGCGACAGCCCTTGTCGGATTTCTCCAGTTTGTTCAGCTCGAGCGTGATGCCCTCGCCGCTGGCCTCGGACTGTGCCTGCGCAGGCGCGTCCTCGGCGTGCACGGAGGCAACAAGCATGCAGCCCACTGCCAACATGGCGGCGAGCGAAGTCGATTTGGAGTTCATGAATTTCACAGCCTGCAACCCGTTCGTTCCGTCGACCGAAGTATGCGCGATGTCGATGCCAGCGGCGCTGTCGCGCGATAGCAAATCATCCCGGCGGCTGACTAGGGTGCACGTGGTGTGCGCATCTCGCCTCGTCCTCCCAGAGCTGATCCGATGTGTACGCGGTCAGCTTCGCTTCTTTTTTGTCGTTTTCAGACGTTGACCGAACACGCTACGCGTCGTGTGCCGGTGAACGAAGTAACACTGCGCAGATGACCGCTGTCAAACACGGAAAAACAAGCCATCGTGATCGGGAACTATTCCTGTAAGTGACGGGAAAAATTCCCGAAATCGATGCGCGGCAGTCACACCGCGTAATGGTTATAGTGTAGCGCGCTGGTCGAACCTTGACCGGAATGTGGCTCGCGCATTCTCTGTCCATGTTAAGACGGCTGACCTCGAAAAATATCCCGGTCAACGGGAAAGTTCGGAACTCGGTCGACGGCCGGATTGGGCCCGCGAACTTTGACGTGGCAGTTCGCCAGGAAAGCCCAGCCGGAGAACAGTTGGTGAGTTAGTCACCTCGCGTATCTGGGGAGTGAGTGTTGCGTTCCGCGTCCGCGTTTACGTCCGTATTATGCCTTGTGGGCTTTGCATCCACGACCGCACTGGCACAAGAATCCGGGGGCACGACCGCCCCGCCGACACCGGCCCCGCCAGCAGCTTCTCAACTTCCTCCCGTCGACGTCATTCAAAAAAAGGATACGTCTGCGTCGAAGGCGGCGCAAAAGAAGAGCGCGCCCAAGAAGAAGCAGGCCGTCGCGCCATCGCCGCAGCCGGCGGCCGCCGCGCAGGTCCAGCCTGCCGCCGTGCCTGGGCTTGGTGGTATCGACAGCGGCACGGTGAATATGTCGCCGGTCGCCGGGAGCGAGATCCCGATCAGCAAATACCCTGCCGCGGTTGGGCGCGCCTCGCAGGAGGATATTCAGAAGTTCCGTGAGGCCTCGGTCCCCGAGGTGCTGCAGAACACCGTTCCGGGCGTCGTGCTCAGCGACGCGCAGGGCAACGTCTATCAGCGCACGCTGCAGTACCGCGGTTTCGACTCCTCGCCGGTCAACGGGCAGGCGCAGGGTCTCGCCGTCTATCAGAACGGCGTGCGCATCAACGAGTCGTTCGGCGACGTCGTCAACTATGACTTCCTGCCGGATAACGCGATTGCGGGGATGAGCATTCTCGGGGCGAACCCGGTGTACGGTCTCAATGCGATCGGCGGCGCCATCGGCATCACCATGCGCGATGGCTTCAACTTCCAGGGCGTCGAGATCGACACCCGCTTTGGCTCCTTCGGCCACAAGGAAGGCTCTCTCGCCGTTGGCGCGCGGAGCGGCAACTGGGGTGCCTTCGTTGCCGGCCAGATTGCCGAGGATGACGGCTTCCGCGATTTCTCTCCGGCCGAGATCCGTCGCTACTACGGCGACATTGGCGTGAAAGGCGACGGGGCCGAGTTCCACATCAACGTGTCTCACGCTGACAACTCGGTCGGCGTCACCGCGGCGGCTCCCGAGCAGCTTCTCGACCTTGGTTGGGAGAAGTCGTTCACGTCGCCGCAGACGACCGACAACGAGATGACGATGATCTCGGTGAATGGCTCGGTGAAGGCGACGGATACGCTGACGTTCTCCGGCGTTGCCTATCACCGCTGGTTCAAACAGCAGCATGTCGATGGCAACATTGCCGAGGCCGTGCGGTGCGACAACGATTCGATCGGCGGCCAAACGGCGGCGCAGCGGTTTGGTGGAACCTCTCAAACCTCTCGCTATCTCTGCTGGGAGGAAGACGAGGGCGAAGGCGCGGGCGATCCTCTCCCGGCCGTGCTTGATCAGAACGGTAACCCGTTGAATGCGACGCGCGCCGACAGCAGTTCGCCGTGGATGTTCAACGGCCGCGAGCTGACCTCGCTCGGGTCCATCGATCGCACGAGCCAGGACGCCAAGAGCTGGGGCGGATCGGTGCAGGGCGTCGAGAAGACGCCGCTGTTCGGCCTGCCGAACCAGTTCCTCGTCGGCGCCAGCTACGATCACGGCGAAGTGCAATACGGGGCCAACAGCGAGCTTGGCTATTTCCTCCCGAACTTCGTCGTGTCGAGCTTCGACAACCCCATCTACATGAGCGGGCCAGACGATGTCTTTCCGCGTAAGCTGCGGACGACGAACGACTACGTGGGTGTCTACGTCTCCAACACGACCGAGCTGACCAAAGACTTCGCGCTTACGCTTGGCGGGCGTTGGAACTACGCCCGCATCGCGCTGCAGAATCAGAATTTCCAACCTGAGGATGACGACGACGAGGACAAGCTCACAGGTACGCACAAGTACTATCGCTTTAATCCGATGGCCGGAGCCACCTATCAGCTCATGCCGGGCCTGACGCTGTACGGCGGCTACTCGGAAGCCAATCGTGCGCCGACGGCGGCGGAGCTCGCCTGCGCAGATCCGGAGGATCCGTGCTTGATCGAGAGCTTCCTTACTGCCGATCCGCCGCTCAATCAGGTCGTGTCGCACACCTGGGAGCTGGGCTTGCGTGGATCTCTCGCTTCGTGGAGCGACGGCAGCCGGCTGCAGTGGACGGCGGGGTTGTTCCGCACCGAGAACACCGACGACATCATCACGGTGGCGTCCACGAGCAATGGGCGCGGCTACTTCAAGAACGCGGGCGACACCTTGCGCCAGGGTGTCGAGCTGGGCCTGACCTACCAGGAGCGCTGGTGGCAGGCGTACGCGAACTACTCCTACGTGGACGCAACGTTCCGTACGGCCAACGTCATCGCTTCGCCTGACAATCCTTCGGCCGACGATGACATCTGCGGCCTCACCGGCGGTGGCGGCGGGGATGACGATGAGGCTGCCTGTATCCAGGTCAACTCCGGCGACCATCTGCCTGGCGTTCCGCGGCATCGGTTCAAGGCAGGCCTCGACGTCTGGGTGACGCCGAAGTGGACCGTGGGTGGTGACGTCGTCGCTGTCGGCAGCCAGTATTTCTACGGTGATGAAGGCAACGATCAGCCCCAGCTCGGCGGGTATGCGCGCGTGGATGTGCGCACGGCCTACAACATCACCGAGAACCTGCAGATCTACGGCATGGTCGACAATCTGTTCGACAGCCGCTACGGGCTGTTCGGAAACTTCTTCAACCGGGAAGCGGCCGCCAACGCGGCGACCGCGGGTGGTCTCGATGGAGATGCGCTGTTCGATGATGACAGGCCAAACCGGACCATCACGCCGGCTCCGCCCATCGCGGCCTACGGTGGCGTGAAGATCCGCTACTGATCCACGCTTACTCGCAGCGCGGCTGACCGCTCGTCGCGCTGACTACGAAGAAGCCCTCCTCACCCCCCGTGAGGAGGGCTTCTTCGTTGGCGGGCTGTGGAGATGTCGCGCGTGGCCTGTGTGCAACTTTTGCGCTCCGGTACACAATTACATCGCCGCGGTGTGCTTGACGCATGCATCGTCGGGCCGCCCAATTCTTTCAGCGTCACAAATCGAGTCGCACTGCAACTCAAGGAAAATCGGGAAGAATTTCCCGATCTGGGTGCGCAATTTTCGAAGTTCGAGTGAGGAGCGTTGCGGGAATAGCGGGCGACAAAAGAGCCGAGCGCTAAGGGGGTGACAATGGGCGGTAGGACTTGCAGGCGGCTGGTGCACGCGGCGGGGATGTCGGCCTTGCTTCTTGCTCCGGCCAGCGCACAGCAGGCGACGACGCCCGTACCGCAACAGCCATCGGCGCCTGCCGTCACGCCGGCACCCGCTGCACCTCAAACTCAAGCTCCTAGTTCCACCCCCGCTCCCACTCCGGCGCCGGCTCAAGGCAACGCTGCGCCACCACCGAGTGCAACGCCTCCCTCCGGGACACCCAACGCGGCAGCGCCGCCAACACCCACGCCAACCCCTGGTGCGAGCCAGCTTCCGGCGGTCAACGTCATTCAAAAGAAGGCTGCACCGGAGCAGACCGCGCCGGCTGCCAAGGCGGTGCCGGCGGCGAAGCAGCCGGCTCCCGCTCCGGCGGCGAGTCAGCTTCCTCCCGTCAATGTCATTCAAAAGAAGTCTCCGTCGCCACCAACCACGCCGGCGGCCAAGGCCGTGCCGCAGGCGAAGCAGCCCACCCCTGCCCCGGCGGCGGAGCAGTTGCCGCCGGTCGACGTCATTCAGAAGAAGGCGCAGCCGGCGCCGAAGGCTCCAGCAGCGAAGTCGGCTGCCAAGACGCAAGCAGCACCGCAGCCGAGTGCACCATCGCAGGCGCCCGTAACCCCTCCGGCTCTGCTCGATACGCCGGCGAGCTATCAGCCGGGTGAAGGCGGTATCGACAGCGGAACTGTGCAGATGTCGCCGGTCGAAGGCAGCTCCATCCCGATCGGCAAGTTCCCTGGTGCCGTCGGCCGTGGCAGCGCAGAGGATATCAGCCGCACCGGCTACAATTATGCTCCGGACGTGCTGCAGCAGACCGTCCCCGGCGTCATTCTCGATGATGCACAGGGCAACGTGTTCCAGCGCAATCTGCAGTTCCGCGGCTATGAGTCTTCACCGGTCAACGGCGTGCCGCAGGGTCTCGCCGTGTATCAGAACGGTGTGCGCATCAACGAGAGCTTCGGCGACATCGTCAACTACGACTTCCTGCCGGACAACGCGATCAGCGGCATGACGCTGATCGGTGCCAATCCGGTGTTTGGCCTCAATGCCCTTGGTGGTGCCCTGACGATTCTCATGCGTGACGGCTTCAACTACCAGGGAGCTGAGCTCGACGTACGCGGCGGTTCGTTCGGCCGCTACCAGGGGGCGCTGACGCTGGGCGGTCAGAGTGGATCGTGGGGCGGCTTCATGGCACTCGAGGGCATTCACGACGACGGCTACCGGGACTTTTCGGCTTCGCGCATCCGCCGCATGTATGCGGACATCGGCGCCAAGGGCGACGGCTCGGAGTTCCATTTGAATTTCACGGGTGCCGCCAACTTCGTTGGCGTCACCGCCGCCGCGCCAGAGCAGCTTCTCGATTTGAGCTGGAGCAATACCTTCACCTCGCCGCAGACGACCAAAAACCAGATGGCGATGATCTCCGCCAACGGTCAGATCGAGGTGTCGCCAACCTGGTCGCTGCAGGGTGTCGGCTACTACCGCTGGTTCAAGCAGTCGCATGTCGACGGCAATATCTCGGAAGCCGAGGAGTGCGAGGGGATTGCGGGCGTGCTGTGCCTTGAGGGCGATGATGACGAGCAGCTTTTCGGTACCGGTCCAGGCGTGAATGCTGACGGTTCGATCCCGGATGACATCGCCGATCCGCTGGGGTCGCTCGATCAGACCTCGCAACTCGCCAACAGCTTCGGTTTCGCTGGGCAGGCGGTCAACAAGGATCACTTGTTCGGCTTCAAGAACCAGTTCCTGATCGGTGCCAGCTACGATCACGGCCACGTTGCCTATGGCGCCACGTCGACGCTCGGCGGCTTTGCACCGAAGTTCGTCGTCACCAGCCTCGATGTGCTGTTGACCGATCCGACGGAGGTTTCGCCGCGCGATCTGACCACCCTCAACGACTACTATGGGATCTATTTCTCGGACACCATCGACCTGACGAAGGAGATCGCGCTCACCGTTGGCGGGCGGTACAACTTTGCGCGGGTGCAGATTCTCGACGATACCGGGAACGCGCCGGAGCTCAACGGCGACAATACTTTCCAGCGCTTCAATCCGATGGTCGGCGCGACCTGGCTGCTGCATCCAGGCTTGACGCTCTATGCGAGCTACGCGGAGGCGAACCGTGCGCCGACACCGGCCGAGCTCGCGTGCTCCGATCCGAACTTCCCGTGTCTCCTGGAAAGCTTCCTCACTGCCGACCCGCCGCTCGATCAAGTCGTCTCGCATACCTGGGAGCTTGGTCTGCGCGGCAAGCTGGAGGGCGCCAATCGTGAGCGCTTCGAGTGGAGCGCTGGGCTGTTCCGTGCCCTCAATAGTAACGACATCTATCAGGTCGCGGACGAGATATCGGGCCGCGGCTTCTTCGACAACATCGGTGACACGCTACGGCAGGGCATAGAGATCGGCGGCCGCTACACGGACAAGCGCTGGATGATCTACGCCAACTATGCGCTGGTGCACGCGACATTCCAGAGCTCGTTCGTCATTCCTTCACCGGATAATCCGCTTGCCTTCGAGTGCGCGGAGGGTCCAGGCTCGGCGCGATCCGACGACGAGGCAAACTGCCTGCAAGTGAACTCGGGAGATCGCATCCCCGGCATTCCGCTCAGCCGCTTCAAGACCGGGTTCGACTATCTGATCACGCCGCAGTGGCGATTCGGCGCCGATCTCGTTGCGGCCTCGAGCCAGTACTTCTTCGGCGACGAGGCCAATCTTAATGCCCCGCTGGGGGGCTATGCCAAGGTGGACCTGCACACCTTCTATGATCTGACAGAAAACGTGCAGCTCTATGGGCTCGTCTACAACCTCTTCAACTCGCACTACGGCCTGTTCGGCAACTTCTTCAATCTTGAAGCGGCGAACGAGGCTTCGGAGGCCAATCCGTCTACGGGCGCAGACTTCTTCAATAACCCGCGTACGATCACGCCGGCGCCGCCGGTCACGGCCTACGGCGGCATCAAGATCCACTATTGAGCAGTGTCGACCGCGCGTGCCCGCTACATAGCCGCGACGTAGGCTCGCTCCTCGATCACGTCGTATTCGCAGATCGGGGATGCTTCGGCGCTGCTCAGCGTGAGCACGATATGGGGATGCTTGAAGCGTGCCGGCCAACGCTCGTTGGCCAGTTGCCAGATACGCACGTCGACGCCCGAGCGGCCGATGGCGAGGTCGACGGAGGCGGGACGCGTCCATAAGGGCGCGCCCGGGGACGGCGTGTCCGCACTTTGGCAAGCGGCGATGGCGCGCTCGCGGTAGGCCCGGATCAGCGCTTCCTGCGCGCCTTCTCGGTAGAGACGCTCCTGGGCCCAGATTTTCACTCCCGCCAGAACGGCCAGCGCGACGACGAGGGCTCTCAGCATGGCGGACCTGCTGCGGGACACGGGCGGTTCCGAGGGCGGCTTGCCGCACCGCAGCACACCGCGGGCGCGGGGGAGTTTCGCTCCGGTATGGTGAAGAAAGCGTTGCCCGGCGTTTCGCCACGCTTGTCAGGGCGCCGTCATTGCGGCATGGATCGCGCCCACGGCTCGGAGCGAATTTTTCGAGCCAAGTGGCGCAGCAAGCTGGAATTTCCGGGGGAAGGACACGTCCCATGAGCAAAAAGAAGATCCTCATCACCTGGCCTCTGCCGGAGGCCGTCATGGCTCGCGCCCGCGCCAGCTACGATGTCATCGCCCATGGCGACAACCCGAAGATCACCGTCGATGAAATGCTGGAGACGGCGAAATCGGTCGACGCCATCCTGCTGACCCTCAACGAGAAGTGTCCGAAGGCGGTGATCGAGCGCGTGCCTGAGAATATCAAGTGCATCTCGACATTCTCGATCGGCTTCGACCATATCGACCTTGAGGCGTGCAAGGCGCGCGGCATCAAGGTCGGCAACGCGCCGCACGGTGTCACGGTGGCGACAGCGGAGATCGCCATGCTGCTGCTGCTCGGCTCGGCGCGCCGGGCCGCCGAAGGCGAGAAGATGATCCGCACGCGGTCGTGGCCGGGCTGGCAGCCGCTGCAGCTCGTCGGTCAGCGCCTTGATGGCAAGAAGCTCGGCATCTATGGCTTCGGCAAGATCGGCCAGGCGCTGGCGCAGCGCGCGCGTGGCTTCGACATGGAGATCCACTACTACGACATCTACCGCGCCAAGCCCGAGGTGGAAGCGAAGTACGACGCCATCTATCACGACAGCCTCGACAGCCTGCTCGGCGTTTCGCAGTTCTTCTCCATCAACGCGCCGTCGACGCCGGAGACGCGCTACTTCTTCAACAAGGATGTGATCGAGAAGCTGCCACAGGGCGCCATCGTGGTGAACACGGCGCGCGGCGATCTCGTCAAGGACGAGGACATGATCGCTGCGCTCAAGTCGGGGCGGCTCGCCTATGCCGGCCTCGATGTCTTCGCGGGCGAGCCGAACATCAATGAAGGCTACTACGATCTGCCGAACACGTTCCTCTTCCCGCATCTCGGCTCGGCCGCCGTCGAGGCGCGCAACCAGATGGGCTTTGAGGCGCTCGACAACATCGACGCTTTCTTCGCCGGCAAGGACATGCCCTTCAAGCTGGCTTGATGGGATCGGCGTGATCACCTTCGATCGCATCATCCTTCTACGTTCAAGACGTCGAGCGCCTGTCGGATTTCCACCGGCAGGCGTTCGCGTTTCCACTTGTGCAGCACATCGCCCATGCACCGGCGGCTGAGCGGAAGAACTGCGACCGCGAAGACTAGGTGCGATCGTAGTTGCAATCTCTTCCTAGCGGCGGCGCGATCAGCCCGTCCTATAGCTGGCGGCGGGTCTTCGCCGCCGGCGCGACCACTTTTGGGCCACCGCAGCCATTATTTCAGCGGCAGGAACAACTCTGCGACTGTTTCATGCTCTGCTACTTCCGGGAAAAAGTTGAGCCGTTGGCAGTAGATTGGGAAGTCGCGCGCTTCCTCGCCGCTGGCCGGCAGCCAATCGCGATAGAGGTAGAGCGCCGCAGGCTCGAGATTGTCGGTGTAGCCAACGACACGCAGGATCGCGCAGCGTCCGCCGGGGATCACGCCGGCCTTGATCTGCTCGCCGTTCGCCTCGATCAGTTGGTCGGTCCCGACACAAAGGTCGACGCTATAGTCGGCAGGTGACGCAGGATGCCGCTCGGAACGCCAGACATTGAAGGTCGGATTCGTCTTGGGATGTAGGCCAGCGGCCTTACGCCAGGCGATGAACCGCTGGATGGTGGTGCCGAGTGTCGCTGGGTCGCCCCGATGCTCCATGATCGCAACCGGCGTCGGGGCCACATCGCGAATTGTCACGTCGTCAGTGGTAAAAGTCTTCTGCATGAGCTTGCTCCTCGCATTGTCGAGAGGCCCGAAGGCCGCAAGCCACGGCTCCCAATCGGGAGATTTCCGAAACGACGAAGGCGATTGCCCGAACCGTTGTCGAAAGGCGCGGGCGAAGGCATCCGGTGCGTCGTAACCGGCATCCATCGCTATGTCCATGACGCTCTGGGCGTCCCCATAGGCTAGCTGGTATGAGGCACGCTTCATGCGGGCGAGCTGGATATAGCGATGCACGGATAACCCGAAGGTCGCCGTGAACTGCCGGTGAAAATGATATTTCGAAAAGGCAGCGACACCGCTCATCGTCTCCAAGTCCAGATCGCCATCCAGATGTTGGTCTATGTGGTCCAGCACCCGCTGCATCCGGGCACGGTAGTTGTCGAGCGCTGCCTTCATCGTCCTATCCTTCGTGGCGACACCAGCTAGACACTCGCGGCTGTGGCGCTCTCGGCCGATATTGCGGTTTCACATGGAGCCGGCAGAAAGTGAGGATCGCGCGGCTTCGGGCCGAGCGTCATAACGACGCCCGGCGGGTCAATGGCGATGGGGTATCATGCTGGAAGCTCGAGGGACGTAGACGCTTCCATGCAATCTCGAAGGCTTGGCGGATCGGGACTGGCCTGCGCGCCCCTGGCGCTGGGTGGCCACGTCTTCGGCTGGACCGTCGACAGGTCGACGTCGCATTCCATTCTGGACGCCTTCGTCGATCGCGGCTTCTCTCTGATCGACACGGCCGATACCTATTCGACCTGGGTGCCCGGACATTGCGGGGGCGAATCCGAAGCGATCATCGGCGACTGGCTCGCAACGAGCGGCAAGCGCGATCAGGTGTTGATCGCGACCAAGGTCGGTGGCGATATGCCAGGCATCGGTCGGGGCCTCTCCAAGGCGCACGTCGTCCGCTCGGCGGAGGACTCGCTGCGTAGGCTCAAGACGGATCGGATCGATCTCTATCAGGCGCATTTCGACGACACGTCGGTCCCACTGGAAGAGACGCTTGAAGCCTTCGCGAGCCTGGTCGCGTGCGGCAAGGTCCGCGCCATCGGGGTCTCCAACTTTTCAGCGCCTCGGCTGGCGGAGATGCTTGCGGTCGCCCGGGCCTTGAGCCTGCCGCTTCCGACCTGCCTGCAGCCGCACTACAATCTCGTCACGCGCGGATTTTACGAGGCTGGGCTGCAGGATCTCTGCATCAAGGATAACTTGGGCGTCATTCCCTTCCGGCCACTCGAAGCGGGGTTTCTGACCGGTAAATACCGTTCCCTCGCCGACACTGTCGGGAGAGCGCGCGGCGCCATGGTGGCGCGCATTCTCGACGACCGCAGCCTCGATATCCTGCGTGAGCTCGACGCCGCCGCGCTGCGATTCAACGCTACGCCGGCGCAGATCGCCATCGCCTGGCTCCTGGCGCAGCCCGGCATCACGGCGCCGATCGTCAGCGTCACCAGCGTGGACCAGCTCAAGGAGGTGTCCGCCTCGACGGAGATTGAACTCGACGGGAGAACCTTGATGCGCCTCGATTTCATTAGCGCATGAGCGGGCGCGCTGGCTGTCCTTTCCTGATGGAGAGCAGGGGGCGGCGGCCAGACGGTGATAGAGAGCGTTGAGGAAATTCGAGGTATAGTGGGTGCACGCCGTGCTTCGCTACGAGCGGTGATGCGGCGCGAGGAGGAGACTGGCATGGAACCTTCAGAGCCGACCACCAATCCTGCAAGCGAGCCGCGCAAGTCCACCTTCGGCGACACCGCCGTGTGGATGCGCGGCCTCTACATGCTGCTCTTGGCGCTGGCATTCGGCGTCGCGCAAACCCTCTTGTGCGTGACGGCCATCGCGCAATTTCTGTGGCTGCTGTTCGCAGGCGAGGCGAACACGCAGCTCATCCGGTTCGGCAGCGCGTTGTCGCGCTGGCTCGCCGACGCCGCGCGCTTCCTTACGTGCGCCAGCGATGCAAAGCCGTTCCCGTGGGCCGCGTGGCCGCCGACTGACTGAGCTGGTTCATGTCGCGCATAAAAAAAGTCTCGGCGACTACTTGTATCGCAGGGAGCAGGGGCCATCTCAGCGTCCCTGTAAACGACGTCGCTTTCGGGAGTGCGATTGGCGCGCTCAAGCCGAACGTCGGAGGAGACTTGAAGATGCAGTCGATGATGGTTGCATTCCGTGCCGCGATGACTCGCCCTGGCGAGATGCAGAAGCCGTGCCCCGCTGCCAAGCAGCCCCAGCCGCCCGCGAAGACCGAGCACTAAGTTAGAGCTCGAGCACCGGCACGAAGGAGGACGGAGCGGCGCGGCTGCTCCGTCCTTTGCTTTTCCAGCCTTTGCTTTTGAGGTGCTCAGGGTGCTGCTTCGTCGACGAGCCAGCGCGCGGTACGCAGGAGACGCGCGTCGTCGTGGCGGAGGCCAACAAGCTGCACGCCGACGGGAAGGCCCCGCGCCTCGAGCAGCGGCAGCGATATGGTCGGCATGCCGAGATAGGTCCACAGGCCGTTCATGATCGGGCTGCCGGTGGAGGCAAATCCCTCCGGTGCTGGTCCGAGCGCTGCCGGCGTGAGGATGGCGCTGAAGCCTCGCAGCGCTGCCGACACGGCGCGATACGCAGGTTCGCGGCCGGTGATGGCGCGCAGATAAGCCTGCGCATCGACGGCGCGGCCGGCCATCAGGCGCTCGGTGAGGCCGGGCGATATGAGGTCGGGTGCCTCGTCCAGCAGCGGGCCATAGTAGTGAGCGTTCTCGGCAAGCTGCACGATGCGCTGCCATTCGATGGTGTCGGCGAGCACGGGAATGGTGACCTCGGCGACGCGACTGCCGAGCCGGTCGATGAGCGCGGCAAAGGACGCCTGCATATCGGCGTCGGCTTCGGCCCACGGCGGCGGCTTGACGAACGCGAGGCGTGGCGGCACCGGGGGCCGCGCGCGCGCCGTGGCGAGCAGTGCCGGACGGCTGCGGCGGAAGCTCGTCGCCTCATCGGGATCGAGTGCCGACATGCAGTCGGTGAGCAGGGCGACGTCCTCGACCGAGCGCCCATAGACGCCCACGGTGTCGAGGGTATGCGACTGCATCAAAACGCCGGAGCGCGGCACGAGACCCAACGTGGGTTTGAACCCATAGACGCCGCAGAACGAGGCGGGGCGGATGATCGACCCTGCCGTCTGGCTGCCGAGCGCCGCCGGGATCATGCCGTCGGCGACGGCGGCGGCCGAGCCGGCGGACGAGCCACCCGGCGTATGCGCGAGGTTGCGCGGATTGCGGGTGTGCGATGGCGTGAGCAGCGCCAGCTCGGTAGTCACCGTCTTGCCAATGATGATGGCTCCGGCATCACGCAAAGCGGCGACGCACGCTGCATCGCGCTCGGGTCGACGGCCGGCGAAGAACGGGGAGCCGTTCTCGGTCGGCAGATCGCAGGTATCGAAGATGTCCTTGACCCCCACCGGCACGCCATGCAGGGCGCCGATATCCGCGCCTCGGGCGAGGGCAGCGTCGGCCTCGCGGGCCTGCGCCAGCGCCAGGTCGGGATCGAGATGCGCGAACGCCTGCACTTCGCCGTCGCGGGTCGCAATGCGCTGGAGGCAGGCAGCTACAAGCTCGGCAGAGGAGATCGCGCCCTCGCGGATCGCCTGTGCAGCGGCGGTCGTTGAGAGAGCGGTCGGATCGATGGTGAGCGGCCGGCTCATACTTTGGGCGGACCTCGCATAGGATTGGAAGGGAAGCGCGACGCTGCAGCCGCTACGGGGTGCACCGACGCCTGGCTCCGCTATCCCTAGCTGGCTGAGGCATTCTGCTCAATCCCCGTGCAGACGGCTTGACGGCCATTTGCTTTCAAACCTATAGCTGCTCCCTTCGCCGACAAAAGACTGGCCCCAAAGGGGTGCCTCGTGCTCGGTTCCGACCGAGGGTGGCACCATAGGGGCTCGCTGTGAAATGCGCTGAGCATGCCGAGGGGAACGCAAATGGCCAATCAGAGCGGCCGCCACTTCCTACAGATTCCCGGACCGACCCCGGTGCCGGAGCGGATCCTCAATGCCATGTCGCGGCAGATGCTCGACCATCGCGGGCCGGCGTTCGGCGAGTTCGGACTGAAGCTGCTGGCTGACATCAAGACGATCTTCAAGACGCAGAGCCCGGTGATCATCTATCCGTCGTCGGGCACGGGCGCGTGGGAAGCGGGCTTCGTCAATACGCTGTCGCCGGGAGACGAGATCCTCATCGTCGAGACGGGGCAGTTCGCGGTGCTGTGGCGCACGCTCGCCGAGCGTTTCGGCCTCCAGCCGGAAGTGCTCGCGACCGACTGGCATTCGGGCGCCGATGCCGATGCGATCGAGACCCGCCTCAAGAAGGACAAGTCGCACACCATCAAGGCCGTGTGCATTGTGCACAACGAGACGTCGACCGGTGCGCGCTCGTGGATCGATGAGGTCCGCAAGGCGATAGATGCCGCTAAGCATCCGGCGCTGCTGTTCGTTGACGCCATCTCGTCGCTTGCGGCGATGGATTTCTGCTTCGACGAGTGGGGCGTCGACGTGGCCGTGTCGGGATCGCAGAAGGGGCTGATGCTGCCGCCCGGCCTGTCGTTCACGGCGGTGAGCCAGAAGGCGCTCGCGGCGTCGAAGGCGGCGAAGCTGCCGCGCTCCTACTGGAGCTGGGACGACCAGTTGGCGATCAATGCGGCGGGAACGTTCCCCTATACGCCCGCTGTCGGACTGTTGTTCGGGCTCGCCGAGTCGATCGCCATGCTGCACGAGGAGGGCCTCGACAATGTCTTCGCGCGGCATGATCGCCTCGCGGAGGCGACGCGGCGCGCGGTGCGCGGCTGGGGGCTCGAGACGTGGTGCCACGATGCCAAGGCGTATTCGCCGGCGGTGACGGCCGTGGCCACTCCGGACGGGCACAACGCCGACGCTTTCCGCAAGGTGGTGCTCGAGAATTTCAACATGTCGCTCGGCACCGGCCTCAACAAGCTTGCCGGCAAGGCGTTCCGCATCGGCCATCTCGGCTACACCAACGAGCTCACGCTGATGGGTGCGCTCGCCGGGGTGGAGATGGGGCTGGAGCTGGCGGGTGTGCCGCATCAGAAGGGCGGCGTCGCTGCGGCGATGGCCTACCTGGCGGAGACCGCGCGGCCGGCAACCGCCAAGGCGGCCTGAGAACGGTTCGTGTCGTCTCCGGTGACCGAGGCGACACCTTCCCTGAGTTTAATTTCTGGGCCTCGTCTACTTCGCGAAAGCCTCGAGAAGCCAGCCATTCGAGGGCGTCGCCGTCTTGGTGGCTTTCGGTGCGTTCGTCGGGCCGGAGTAGCCGGCAAGCGCGAGCTGGACTTTGCACTTCTTGCCAAGCTGCATGTACTTGGAGATCACGCAGCTCTTGACCTTGTCGTAGGTCGGCGAGGGGCCGAGGCAGCCGATCCGACGTACATCGCTCTCACACGCGGCGCGCAGCTCCGGGGTCACCTCGGGCGGAAGCTTCAGTTCCTCGGCAAGGGCCATCGAGCCGGGAACGGCAAGGCAGACGGCAACAACACGCGCGATTTTCATTCTTTCCCCTCGTCCGTGACCAGAGGTCATCATCACACGCTGCGTTGCAGCGAAATATTGACGAGGGGGAGGCTGCGACAGCGGACCACACCCAAAAGTCATATTCTTGCAGTGTCGCGGCGAGCGGCAGCGTGAAGCGCTGATCGCGATCAGCGCTGCTAGGCGGTTGCGTCCTCCTCACCGGCCGCCGGGTGCCCGAAAGCAGCGTAGCTGGCAGCTATGCGGCGCGACTTGGCATCGGCGCTTGCCGCGTGGGCGATGACCGCGGCGGCGACGCGCTGGATTGCGTGCGCGAGCTCGGCCGCGATGGGCCACACGTAAGCAGGTGCCGGTGCGGGATAGAGGAGGTGGCGATGCGCCTCCTCCTCGGCGAGCGAGAGATGGTACTCGCGGGCGGCCGCGCTCGTGAGAAGTGCTTGCTCGGTGGCTCCGAAGCTGTCCCACAGGCCGCGCCGGATACCGAGGTACATTGCAGTGCCGTTGCGGTTGATGCTGGTGCCGGCGGAGTATCGGGCGACAGTGGGGAGCCCGGCTGCGAAGCTGGCGATCGCGCCGCCGCATTCGGCGATCTGTACCTCGCCCCGCTGCATGGCGGTGGCAAGCTGGCCGGTGGAGACGGCGGCGGTGTCGAGGCCAAGGCCAAGGCCGCGCGCGACGTCGCGGGCAAGGCCTCTGACGTGAGTTTTGCGGCCCGCGAGTGCGCTCATCGAATCGGTGCGTTCCGTGGCGAGCAACAAGCTTTGCGATCCGGTGTGGGCGGCAAGCAGCGGCTTGATGCCGACTTCACCGGCAAGGTCGTCCCACAATGCCTGGCCGCCGCCGACGGAGATCCACGACTGCAGGTGCTGCGGATCCATTCCATGGCCGCCGGGAAGGCCGGCGAAATAGGCGAAGCCGCGGTGAGCATCGAGCAAGGTGTCGACAGCGTCGAAGCAGAGGTCAGCGTCGCCTGCCGCGAGCCTTCCACTGGCATTTGCGATTCCAAATGTCGGCACGACGTGCAAGCGCCCGTTGCTCAGCTCGCCGATGCTGCGGGCAAGGCGGTGTGCCCAGTCGGCGGGTCCGGCGAAGCCGTCCTCATATGCAACAGCAAGGCGCAACTCGGAGATGCCCTTGCTCGTTGCCGGCGCTGGCAAGGTCTCCGCCGCGGCGCCTGTTATTGCCGCCGTGGCCGCGGCCGTCGACTTCAGGAATTCACGCCGGTCCATCGCGCCATCCCCTTGTGGCAAGGCATTGCCGCATCAAAGCCGATCGGCATGTCAAATACAACCGAGCCGACGGTCTTCAAAGGGCTGGCGAATTACGACTTGGCGCACTCGACGGCGACGGTCTTGCCGGCACCGCCGAGGCTGACCGTGCCGGCGTTGCCCATCGGTCCAGGGGCGTCGCCTAGCTGCTGCTGTTGCTGCTGGTCGCCCTGGCCGAGCGCGCTCGAAAAGGCATCGGCGAGCTTCTGGCTGTCGGCGTCTTCCGGCTCGTCGTGAATTGCAGCCTTGCAGACGGCAGGCGCGCCGGCGCTGAGCTTCACGGGATCGCTTTCGGCGTAGTCAAAGGCGATGAAATAGCTCGTATCGAAGACGGCGAATGTGAAGCCAGGCGTGTCGGCGGGGACGGGCTGCTCGAGCGGTAGCGTGAAGTGCAGGGTGAGAATGCCTTTGTCGGAATAGTCGAGCCAGTAGTCGACCGGCGGCTTGAACTTCAGTGCCGTGCTGGCGACGCTGGCGTGGGTGAAATAGTCGAACTCCTTGAGGCCATCGATGTTGACCTGCGCCAGCTCCTTGAGCTCCTCGCGGTCGTACTTGCCGTCGCCGTTCTTATCGAGGCCTTCGATGGCCTGCTGGGTGTATATTTCATCGAACGTCCAGGCCTGCTGCAGCCCGGTGATGGCGCCCTTGTCGTAGAGGACGGTCTCCTGCATCGTCACCCACACGTGGGGATGGGCGGCGAGGTTCGTTGCAGCCACGGCTAGGACGAGCGAGGCAACCGTCAGTACGAGGCCTGTTCGAGAGGCGGGCACGTCGGATCTCCTGGTTCTCTGCTGGCGCGAGATACTGCCACTGCCCCGCGTGAATGCAGCAGGAAGGTGGCGGTTGCGTGGTTGGCGCCTGTGCTCTAGCTTGAGCGGATATTATCACATCCAACCATCGACCGGATCTATAGCATGATGGGCGCCCTTTGGACGCTGAGAGAGACACTTTGCTGCGCCAGCGGAGGGCGCGGCGCGGCGCTGGCGCTCTTGGCTGCGGCTCTCGTTGCGGGATTGCCGGCCGCGGCTATAGCCGCCAGCGCGGATGTTGTTGTCACTATAAAGCCTATCCATTCGCTGGTAACGCGGATCATGGAGGGTGTTGGCGAGCCGCTGCTGCTGGTCGAGGGAAACGCCTCGCCGCACAGCTTCGCGTTGCGTCCCTCGCAGGTGCAGGCCGTCGACAGGGCGGGTGTGTTCATCCGTGTTTCGGAGCGGCTTGAGCCGTTCACCGGCAAGCTGGTGCGTGCGCTACCGCAAGGGGTCGAGGTCGTCAGTCTCATCGATGCGCCGGGGGTGAAGCTGGTTGGCCGGCGTGAGGAGGGCAACTTCGAGCCGCATGCGCATGCAGAGGGCGATGCCGACCATGCGGCAGGCGATGATCAGGGCGTTACCGACAATCACATCTGGCTCGACCCGGACAATGCCAAGGCGATCGGCGTCTACGTCGCCGAGGTGCTGAGTGCGCGCTATCCCGAGCACGCCGAGCGCTTCAGGACGAATGCCGCGCAGCTCGCCGGAGATATTGCAACGCTCACCGCCGAGCTGACAGCGGTTACTCTGCCGCTGCGTCACAAGCCGTTCGTCGTGTTTCACGATGCCTATCAGTATTTCGACCGTCGGTTCGATCTCGACGCGGTTGGCTCGATCACCGTCAGCCCAGAGGTGCAGCCGAGCGCCAAGCGGCTCATCGAGCTGCGCCACAAGATCCGCGAGCTCAAGGCCGTCTGCGTGTTTGCCGAGCCGCTGTTCCAGCCTCGGCTTGTTGCGGCGCTGACCGAGGATACCGATGCGCGCGCCGGCACTCTCGATCCCGAGGGGCTAAACCTCGAGCCGGGGGCGCAACTCTATTTCGTGCTGATGCGCAACCTCGCCTCAAGCCTCAAAGCGTGTCTCGCACCGGCGACCTAATACGCAACAAAAAGGGCAGCAAACGTGCTGCCCTTTTTCGGGTCGGATGCGTAGCCGGTATCAGAGCGCGGCGCTGTTACCCGGCTCGACAGCGGTCGCCCTGCGGGCGTCCTCGGCCGCCTTCTTGGCGGCCTCGGCGGCAGCACGGGCCGTCTCGGCGGCCTTGGCAGCCGCAGCGGCTGCCTTCTCGGCTGCGAATGCGGCGTCATGCGAGGCGGTATCGTGCACAGCTTCATGCGTGGCGGCAGGTGCGGCCGACGGCTTCTTGTGCACTTCCGCTTTCTTGACCGGTGCCGGCTCAAGGGGCTTCTCGGCCGCTGCCGCGAGGGCTGCTTCATCGGCATTCTGGTCGGTGGCCGAGGCGCCGACGTCATTCGTCGCCGCGACGTTCTGAACGATCGAGGATGGCGTGCGGGGGCGGATGCTGCGCGGAGGCATTTTGTAGGCCGCCGGCTCCGAGTTGACGGAGAACGACCCGGGGCTCTGTCCTGCGGGGCCGGAGGCGACGGCCTGCGACGAGAAGCGCTGCCAGGTCACAGTCACCTTGGTGCCGACAGGAACGCGCGGATAGAGGTCGAGAACGTCCTCGTTGAGCATGCGGATGCAGCCTTTGGAGACGGCTTCGCCGATGGTCCAGGGCGCGTCCGTGCCGTGGATGCGGTACATGCTGGAGCCGAGGTACATGGCACGCACGCCGAGCGGGTTCATGCGGTGGCCGCCCGGCACCCAAAGCGGGAGCTTCGGGTTCTCGCGCAGCATATCGGGTGTGGGGCGCCAGGAGGGATTGACGCGCTTGTCGGTGACCGACGTGGTGCCCTGCCAGCGATCCTGCTCGCGCGGGATGGCGACCGGATAGCTGATCGCGGTGCCGGCGTTGGTGATGAGGTAGAGGCGCCGGTCGCCGAAACTGACGATGATTTGCCCGGGCGTATACTTGGAATCGAAAGCCACCGTCTGCCGGCCGCCACCCCATTCCTCGCCGCCGCCCCACAGGAATTCGAACAGTCCCTGCGCGTGTGCGTGTGGGACTGTTGCGAGGGAGGCAGTGGCAACGAGAGCTACCAGGGCGATAGAACTCTTCAGGCTGCGTGGGGGCATTACTGAATGGCTCCGGAGGTTCGGTTCTCTGCTCGTAGGGAGCTTGCGGCGAATAAGGTGAATGCAGGGTATATATCAGTCCCATTTTTCGCGGCCAGAGCATGAGGGCCACAGTTGTGCCGCATCAGCGTATTGCGAGTCGGTTTTGGAAGTTTTGCGCGCGCCTGTTCCTTTGATGCACGTCCAAGTGCCTGTGTTTGCGGCAATTCCGAGCCTGACAGTGAGGCACGCCAGTCGCGTGCCGAATTGATTCGCCGGTGAGCAAGATCTGCGCTGTGGAAAATTTAGCGCGCCCCGGCGAGGCGACTCTGCAACTTTAATCGCTCGCTTTAGTTCTTGGTTTGATCTTGACTGACGGCGCGCACCAGCTTAGAACAAAAAAAGAACGCGGCGATATTCGAGCTGTTGCCGCCTCATTGGTGCGAGAGCGTTCCCGTGGAGCAGACGGCCCCATCCCCCACCCCACCGTCCGGCCGTCTCTCCCGGATCTCGCGGCCAGAGCCGAGCCCCAGTGCGTGTCCGCGTAATGGGTTGCGTAGCGTTGGGCTCGGGTGCTCTAGCCCGAACCGGAACGGCGAGCCCCTCCTCGCCGTTCCGGCACGCGGGGCCTTGCAGGAGAGCAAGGACGAGATGCTTGCGCGGTTGCGCGCTCACATCACAATGCTCGAGCGAGGGGCCTCTTTTTCGCAGTCTACCGATGCGTCGCAAGCTGGTGCCACGTGGACGCTTGGTGTGCCCGAGATCGACCTGCATCTGGGAAGCGGTCTCGATGGATCCTCCTTGCACGAGGTGAAGGCAGCACCGCGGGGCGCCGGCGTTGCGGCCAGTGATTGGGTGGCGGCGCTCGGTTTCGCCCTGCGGCTCGCCGTGCGCCGGTTGGAGAGCTTTGCAGCTTACTCAGCGGATCCTGCGCGCGTCCTGTGGTGCTGGCCATCGATGTTCGCGCGCGAGCTGGGGATGCCGTATGGACCGGGCCTTGCCGCTCTTGGACTTGCACCCTCGGCGTGGCTGTTCGTCGAGACTGCGCGTGCCTCGGATGCCCTATGGGCGATGGAGGAGGGCCTGCGTTCGCAAAGCCTCGCGCTTGTCATCGGTGTCCTGAGCGAAGCCGAACTGACGCCTGCGCGCCGCCTGAGCCTCGTCGCAGCTGAGCATACGACACCATGTCTTCTCATCACCGATCCGCGCCTTTCTCCTGCCGGCTCCACCGCCACGCGCTGGCGCGTCGGTGTCTGTGCCAGCGCTGCGCATCCCTTCGACGCGTTGGCGCCTGGTGCGTCGCGCTATGCGGTTACCCTCGAACGCTGCCGGCATCGTCCGCTGACGCACGAAGCTCGTCCCGTTCTGTTGGAGTGGTCAGATGAAACGCATCGTTTCCATATGGCTACCGCTGTGGCCGATCGAGCGCATGGCCCGCGCGCAGCCGAAGCGGGTTGCAGATGATGTCCCGTTCGCGCTCGTCGAAGCGGGCGCGGGTGGCATCCGCATCACAGCCGTCAACCCGCAGGCGGCTGCGAGCGGCGTGCGCATCGGTCAGGCCCTCACCGATGCGCGCGCCATCTTTCCTGCGCTTCTCACGCAGCCGGCGGAAGTGCGCCACGACCGCAGCGCGCTTTTGCGTTTGGCGCGCTGGTGCGGGCGCTACGGTCCAAACCGCAACATCGATGGCGCGGACGGAATATGGATCGACATCACGGGCGTTGCGCATCTCTATGGCGGCGAAGACAGGCTGCTCGAGGATCTTGCTTCGCGCCTCGAGCGCTTCTCGCTGACGGCACGCTTGGGGCTTGCCGATACGCTTGGTGCTGCGCACGCCCTTGCCCGTTTCGCGCCCTCTGCGCCGATTGCCGGCGAAGGGAGAGCCGAGGCTTGTCTTGCCAGGCTGCCGGTCGAAGCTTTGCGACTGGCGCCCGAAACTGTGCTGCTTTTGAAGCGATTGGGTCTGCGCCGCATCGGCGATCTCTACCGTCTTCCCCGTCCTGCCCTCGAGCGCCGCTTTCGCTCGGCGAAGGGCGTCGAGGCGGTTCTGACGCGTCTCGACCAGGCGCTCGGGGTTCGCGAGGAGCCGTGCCGGCCGCTCGTCGAGCCGCCGGCACTCTATGTGCAGCGTTCCTGGCCGGATCCACTCATCTCGGCGGAGCAGATCGAAGCCGAGACGAAGCGGCTAGCCGAAGAGCTGTGCGTGCATCTTGCCGCGCGCAGTCTGGGAGCGCGGCGCCTCACCCTCTCTCTCTACCGCGCCGACGGTAGCACCGCCGAGGTGCGTGCTGGTTTCAGCGCACCATCATGGTCGCCCGAGCACATGGTGGCCCTCGTCATGGAGAAGCTCGCTGCGCTCGATGCCGGATTCGGCATCGACGTCATGGCGCTGGACGCGGTGCAGGTGGAAAAGCCAGCGTTGCATCAGGAGGCGCTGACGTCGCGCTTCAAGAGCGGCGCACGCACCGATGTCGCGCAGCTCGTCGATCGTCTGGCGAACCGCCTGGGACAAACGCATGTCAGCCGTATCGAGCCGCGCGCCAGCCACATCCCCGAGCGTGCCGAGGTGCGTGTCGGCGCACTCGCTCGTGGCCAAGAGGAAACCTGGCCGTTGCCTCCAGGACCAGCCCGTCCTCCGTTTTTATTGCCGACCCCGGAACCGATCAGTGTCCTTGCGGAGGTGCCGGAAGGGGCGCCGGCGAGCTTCACTTGGCGGCGGGTCGAGAGGCGCATCGTGCGCGCGCAAGGTCCACAGCGCGTGGCTCCCGAATGGTGGGACGAGATCGCTGCAAAGCCAAGTGGAACGCGTGACTATTACCGCATCGAGGACGAGGGCGGCGCCGGCTATTGGGTGTTTCGCGAGGGCCTTTACGGACGCGGTGAGGAACTCCTGCCGCGCTGGTTCCTGCATGGACTCTATGGGTGAGTTGGGGGAGTGAGTATGACGGTGAGCTTTGATACGCTATCGTTCGCCAAGCGGTTGACCGAGGCCGGCGAGAAGCCGGCGGTGGCCGAAGCGCACGCCATGGCGCTCAAGGAATTCGTGATGGATGTCATCGCCACCAAAGCGGACCTGCGCGACCTTGGCCGCAGTCTCGGCGAAGAGATCCAGGATGTGCGTGACGACATCGCCAACGTTCGGAGCGAGATCGGTGATGTGCGCACCGAGACGCGCGGGGAGTTCGCCAAGGTGCGCGGTGAGATTAATGACGTTCGCCAAGACCTCGCCTCGTTCCGCAAGGAGGTGAATGAGCGCTTCGCGACCAAGGACGAGCTGCGCCATGAGATCGGGTTGCTGCGCAAGGACATCGATGCCATGGGCCTCAAGCTCACGGTGCGCCTCGGCGGCATGATTGCCATCGCTGTCGGGGCGATGGCGACGCTCAGCAAAGTGATCTAAGCGCCGTGAGTGATTTTGGGAACAAAACGGCAACGCGTTACGCCGAGCTGCAGGTGACGACCAACTTCTCGTTCCTGCGCGGAGCTTCGCATGGTGAGGAGCTGGTCGAGCAAGCGAAGACGCTGGGCATATCGGCGCTTGCCGTCACCGACCGCAATACGCTGGCCGGCGTGGTGCGCGCGCACATCGAGGCGAAGACGCATGGCCTCAAGCTGATCGTCGGCGCGCGGCTCGACCTCCAGGATGCGCCAAGCCTCTTATGCCTGCCGCGCGACCGGCAGGCCTATGGGCGCCTGACGCGCTTGCTGTCGGAGGGTCAGGGGCGTGCCAAGAAGGGGGCGTGCACGCTCTATCTCGACGACGTCGCGCGCTATGCCGAAGGGCAGATCTTCATTGCGCTCGTGCCAGACGTTTGGGACTGGCGCGCGCTTGATAAGGTTGATGCCGCGCAGAGCGCGACGATCATTCCATTTACTCCACGCTGCTCCGATTCCAAGTCGAGCGATTCGCCATCCGTTGTTCCCTCCCCCCTTGCAGAAGAAGCGTCTGTGCACCGTGCTGGCGTGAATAGCTTCGAAGCGGAGCTGCGGCGTATCAGGGAGGCGCTCGGCGGCAGTCCGCTGTATCTCGCGGCGAGCCACACATACCGTGGCGATGACCGGGCGCGCATCGCGGCGCTGGCGGTGTTGGCGGAGCGGTGCGGGACACCGCTCGTCGCCACCGGCGATGTGCTCTATCACCAACCGGACCGGCGGCCGCTGCAGGACGTGCTCACATGCGTGCGCGAGAAGACGACCATCGGCGAAGCCGGCCTGAAGCTCGAAGCCAACGCCGAGCGCCACCTGAAGCCGCCGGCGGAGATGGCGCGTCTGTTCCGCGGCTATGAGGACGCCATTGCCCGAACGCTGGAGATCGCCGAGGCCTGTTGCTTCTCGCTCGACGATCTCAGATACGAGTATCCGGACGAGCCGATCCCGCCCGGCAGGACGCCACAGGCGTATCTAGAAGAGCTCGTCTGGGAGGGCGCAGCCTGGCGCTTTCCCGCCGGCATCCCGGACAAGGTGCATGGGTTGATCGTGCGTGAGTTGCAGCTCATCGCCGAGCTCGAATATGCGCAGTATTTCCTCACCGTGCGCGACATCGTGCACTTCGCCCGCTCACAGGACATCCTCTGCCAGGGGCGCGGCTCAGCCGCCAACTCGGTCGTCTGCTACTGCCTTGCCATCACGTCGGTCGATCCGATGGAGATCGACGTTCTGTTCGAGCGCTTCGTCTCGCCGGAGCGCCGCGAGCCGCCCGACATCGACGTCGACTTCGAGCATGAGCGGCGCGAGGAGGTGATCCAGTACATCTACGACCGCTACGGTCGTCACCGCGCCGGCCTCGCCGCCACTGTCATCTCCTACCGCGCGCGCTCGGCGGTGCGCGACGTCGGCAAGGCGATGGGCTTGTCGGAGGATACGATCACGGCGCTCACCGGCATGGTGTGGGGCACGGCGAGCGGCGGGGCGTTGCCCGAGAAGCACGTACGTGCCGCCGGCCTTGATCCCAAGGAGCCGCTGCTGACCAGAGTGCTCGAATTGGCGCATGAGCTGATGGGCTTTCCGCGCCACCTGTCGCAGCATGTCGGCGGCTTCGTCCTGACGCGCGGGCCGCTGATCGAGGTCGTTCCCGTCGGCAATGCGGCGATGGAGGACCGGACCTTCATCGAATGGGACAAGGACGACATCGCTGCTCTCGGCCTGCTCAAGGTCGACGTGCTGGCGCTGGGCATGCTCACCTGTATCAGGAAGGCATTCGGTCTCATCGAGAAGCATGAGGGCAGGACGTTGACGCTCGCAACCGTGCCGCGCGATGACGATGAGGTCTACGACATGCTGTGCAAGGCCGACTCCATCGGCGTCTTCCAGGTGGAGAGCCGGGCGCAGATGAACATGCTGCCGCGTCTCAAGCCGCGCTCTTTCTACGATCTCGTCATCGAGGTGGCGATCGTGCGCCCAGGTCCTATCCAGGGCGACATGGTGCACCCGTATCTGCGGCGGCGCGCCAGGCTCGAGCCTGAGTATTACCCATCTCCGTCGCCACAGCACGGAGATAAGGACGAGTTGAAGGAGATCCTCGGCAGGACCAAGGGCGTTCCGCTGTTCCAGGAGCAGGCGATGCGCATCGCGCTCGTTGCGGCGGAGTTCTCGGATGGGGAGGTCAACGAGTTGCGCAAGGCGATGGCTACCTTCCGGCGCCGTGGCACCATCGGGCTTTTGGAGGAGAAGATGGTGTCGCGCATGACGGCGCGCGGCTACGACAAGGAGTTTGCGCAGCGCTGCTTCAACCAGATCAAAGGCTTCGGCGAGTACGGCTTTCCAGAAAGCCACGCGGCGAGCTTTGCGCATCTCGTCTATGTGTCATCGTGGATCAAATGCCACCATCCGGCAGCGTTTGCAGCGGCGCTGCTCAACTCGCAGCCGATGGGCTTTTATGCGCCGGCGCAGATCGTGCGCGATGCGCGTGAGCATGCGGTCGAGGTGCGGGCGGCAGATGTCAATCTTTCCGATTGGGACTGCACGCTGGAGCCGGGTGGAGCGGACGGGCGCCCGGCGATGCGCCTTGGCCTCAGGCAAGTCGATGGCCTGCAGGAGGAGGAGATCAGAGACAAGCTCATGGCCGTGCGTGATGCTGTCCCCTCACCCGGCGCGCATGCTGCGCAAGCCGCGCCGACCTCTCCCCAGCGGGGAGAGGTTAGTGTGGAGTGGTCGGCACCGACTTCTCCTCTCCCCGACGGGGAGCGGTCGGAAGCGAATGTGAATGAGCTTCCGAGGGAGCCCGCGTTCTCCCAAATGTCATCCCGGGGGATCCCGGCAACGAGTGCCGGGATGACAAAGGCTGCGGGTGAGGCTCGTGTGGAGCCAGTCGTTGCCCCTCACCCCGGCCCTCTCCTCGCACGCGGGGAAAGGGGGAAGTTCCGGGATGTGCACGACCTGTGGGCGCGGGCGCGGCTCAAGATTGCGACGCTCGAGAAGCTCGCTGCGGCGGACGCCTTTCGCTCGGTCGGCCTCGATCGGCGTCAGGCGCTGTGGGAGGTGAAGGCCCTCAATGCCGCTGCACCGCTGCCGCTGTTCTCCTGGAGCGAAACACGGGAGGGGGCACCTGAGCCCTTTGTGCAGCTACCGCAGATGCGGCTGTCCGAGCATGTCGTCAACGACTACCAGACGCTGCGGTTGTCACTCAAAGAGCATCCGATGAGCTTTCTGCGCTCGCGCTTTGCAGCGCGCCGGGTGATCGCCTGCGATGAGCTGCGCGGGGTCAAGGATGGCGCGTGGGTGGCGGTGGCGGGTGTCGTCCTGGTGCGTCAGCGCCCGGGCTCGGCCAAGGGCGTCGTGTTCATGACCATCGAGGACGAGACGGGCATCGCCAACTCCGTCATCTGGTCGAAGCAGCTCGAGCGCTTCCGCAAGGAGGTGATGGGCTCGCGCCTTATCGTCGTGCACGGGCGCGTGCAGCGGCAGGAGGACATCATCCACGTTGTCGCTGCGCGGCTTGAGGATCGCAGCGACTGGTTGCAGCTCCTCTCCGTCGAGGCGCCCGATATGAAGGTGCCGGTCGCCAACGCCGACCACGTCCGGCACCCCGATCCGCGCTCACCGCTGGAGGGGACATTTCCCGCCGAACCCAACGTCAACAAGATGCATCCGCGCTGGGCGACGCATCCGCGCCATGTGCGCATCATCCCCAAGTCGCGTGATTTTCATTGAGTTGGCGCTGGCGACTCCCCTGCGGGGAGCCAGCCGCCAGCGCGAAAGAAGACTACTAGGGGCTGGGTGCGGGCGGCAGCATGACGGTATTGGGCACGCCGTCGGCACCCATGAATACGGCGAGGATGCGCGCAGGGATGCTCCCGGTGTTGCGGCCGTTGTGTGGTACGTCGATGGCCTCCATGACCGCTTCCCCCTGACGATAGACGCGCACGCCCTTCGTCCCATAATCGACCGTGACCTCGCCTTCGAGGATCAAGCCGAACATCGGCACGTCGTGCCGGTGCCAGCCGGTTTCCTCGCCGGGGAGCATTGTGACGATGGCAGAGACCACCTTGGCGGGAGCCTGCGTCGGATAGGTGATCGGCTGGCCGATGACGGTTTCGCCGGTACTGATCAGCGCCTTGATCGATTCACGCGTTGAACCGCGCTCGGCGGTGGCGATAAGCAGCGCAATTCCAATCAGGACGGCGGCCGCGGCTGGTGTCAAAAGGTGCCATCGTGATCGCGGCATGCGCCTCTCCTCAAACGCCCCATTGTGCTCTCCCGCATGATGGCGGAAGTTGGTGAACAACTCTCGCTTCCCGGTGCACATGCCTTTTCGCTCGCTTCTGCGTCTCGTGGCGCCCCTCATTGCAGCGCTTGTGGCCATCGCTCCGGCGCAGGCGCAGCTGCTCGATCCGCGCAGCGCCCCCGAAGCCGCGACGGGCTCGGAGACGCACGCGCTCACGACGGCGAAGCGCCATATGGTGTCGGCGGCCAACGCCATCGCCGCGGAGGCTGGACGGGAGATGCTGCGCGCTGGCGGTTCGGCCATCGATGCCGCCATCGCGGTGCAGCTCGTCTTGAACCTCGTCGAGCCGCAATCGAGCGGCGTCGGCGGGGGCGCCTTCATTCTCTATTGGGATGCGGCGAAGGGTGAGCTCAAAGCTTACGACGGTCGCGAGACGGCGCCAGCCTCGGCGCGGCCCGACCGCTTTCTCGTCGACGGCAAACCGATGGCATTCAACACGGCGGTGCTGTCGGGCCTTTCTATTGGTGTGCCCGGTGTGGTGCGCCTCATCGAGAAGGTGCATCGCAAGCACGGCAAGCTGCCATGGGCGAAGCTGTTCGAGCCGGCCATCCGCATCGCTGAGGAGGGCTTTGAAGTCTCGCCGCGACTGCATCTGCTATTGCGCCTCGAGGGGGCGGAAAGCTTCGTGCCGGCGGCACGGCACTATTTCTTCACCGACAGTGGTAGCGCGGTGCCTATAGGCTATCGCCTCAAGAACCCGCAGTTCGCGGCGACGCTGCGCGCCATCGCTGCCGGCGGCTCGGACGCCTTCTACGAGGGGCCGATCGCGCAGGCCATTGTCGATGCCGTTGCCGCCGCGCCAACCGCCGCGGGTGGCATGACGCTCGACGATCTCAAGAGCTACCAGGCGAAGGAACGCCCGCCGTTGTGCGTCGGCTATCGGGTGCTCGAGGTGTGCGGTCTTGGGCCGCCATCGTCGGGCGGGCCAGCAGTGGCGCAGACGCTAAAGCTCCTGGAGCCGTTTGATCTCGGCAAGTCACCAGATGCGGCACTCAATCCGCGTGCCGTGCATCTCATCGCCGAGGCGCAGAAGCTCGCCTTCGCCGACCGCAACCGCTTCGTCGGCGATCCCGACTTTGTCGCCGTGCCTGACGGGTTGCTCGATGATGCCTATCTTGCGCAGCGACGTGCGCTCATCGATCCGGAGCGCGCTGCAGACAAGCCGAAGGCGGGTGAGCCACCGGGATTAAAGCGCCAGTCGTTCGGGGCTGATGCAACCATCGAGCGCGCAGGCACGAGCCACATCTCGATCATCGACGACGAGGGAAATGCGCTGTCGATGACGACGACCATCGAGGGTGCGTTCGGCTCCCACAATTGGGTGGCCGGCTTTCTGCTCAACAACGAGCTGACCGATTTCTCCTTTGTTCCGGTGGATGCGGCAGGCCAGCCGCTGGCCAACGCTGTCGGCCCCGGAAAGCGCCCGCGCTCCTCCATGGCGCCGACGATCGTCTTCGATGCGCAACGGCGCGTCGAGGCGGTGCTCGGCTCGCCGGGCGGCAGCCGCATCATCCTCTACGTCTTGAAGACGCTGATCGCGCTCATCGACTGGGGGCTCGACGCGCAGCAGGCAGCGGATCTCTTCAATGTCGGCAGTCAGGGGAGCGGGCTCGAGCTCGAGCTCGACTGGCCGGCGGTGCCGCTAGCGCTGGCGTTGAAGCCACTCGGTCATCGCATCGTTCCCTCGCTGATGAACTCGGGCGTGCACATCGTCACGCGGCGTGGTGATCATCTCGAGGGGGCGGCTGACTCGCGTCGGGAAGGTGCTGCGCTCGGAGATTGAGGCGCAGGCGGCGGTGTGCGAGGGGTAGCGCGTCCATCCATGTCAATGAGCAGCTGATGACCGGTTCTGCGCGCTCCATCATCGTCCGCGGCGGCGGAATCCTCGGCCTCTGGCAGGCGGTGACGCTGGCGCGTGCCGGGCATCGGGTTCGGCTGATCGAGGCAAGCGCTACGCCGTTCGCCGATAGCGCCAGCATCTATGCCGGCGTGATGCTAGCGCCGGAGCGCGAGGCAGAGACAGCACCGGCAGTCGTGCGCCGACTCGGTCACGAGGGCGTTGCGCTGTGGCGCGATTTCGTTCCTCATGTGAGGACGAGCGGCAGCCTCGTCATCGCAGCGCCTCGCGACCGCAGCGAGCTGGAGCGTTTCGCAGCGCGCACCGAAGGGCATCGCCTGGTCGGCGGCGATGAGCTTGCGGTCCTGGAGCAGGATCTCGCTGGGCGCTTTTCTGCAGCGCTCTATTTTCCCGACGAGGCGCATGCACCGGCGCCGGCGGCGATGGCGTATCTCTTGGAGCAGGCGCGGCAAGCGGGTGCGGAGATCGTGCTTGGTGAGGTGGCGGCGCCGGAGGGGGGCGACGTCGTGATCGACTGTCGCGGGATCGCGGCGCGCGATGCGTTGCCGACCTTGCGCGGGGTGCGCGGAGAGCGGGTACTGATCCGCAGTCGCGAGGTGACGTTACAGCGCCCCGTTCAGCTTCTGCACCCGCGATTGCCGCTCTATATCGTTCCGTGGGACGAGGGCGTCTACATGGTCGGCGCGACGGTAATCGAAAGCGAGGATCGGGGACCGGTGAGCGTGCGCTCGGCGCTCGAGTTGCTCGGTGCTGCCTACGCGGTGCATCCGGCCTTCGCCGAGGCGGAGATTGTCCATCTCGGCGCCGGGGTGCGGCCGGCCTTTCCCGACAACGTGCCGCGCGCCATTGTGCGCGAAGGTGGGCGGCGCATCTATGTCAACGGGGCCTACCGGCATGGTTTTCTCTTGGCACCGGTACTGGCGCGCGGGGTGGTGGACTATATCGAGGGCAGGGGTGCCTCGGACCTGCTGGTCGAGGAGGCCTCCTGATTTGGCGCCGAGACGCCGATGCAGTAGAGAATGGCCGACACCCCAGTTGTCCTCGGGCTTGAGACTTGTGGAGAGACCGTAGCGCGCTTGGCGACCGTATCGAGATCGTGTCGCCTCGTCACGGCGGTTGACGTCATGAACGCACCTGAACCAGCAGCCAATACGAGCAGCGCATTGACGCTCTACGGTGTCGCGCTGCCTTCGCGCATGCTGATCGGCACGGCGCAATATCCCTCGCCCCAGGTGCTGGCGAAGGCCGTCGAGGCGTCGGGCGCAGGTATCGTCACCGTTTCGCTGCGCCGCGAGCAGGCGCGCGGGCGCACCGGGGAGCGCTTCCTGGAGCTGATCGGTGCGCTCCGGGTACGCGTGCTGCCCAATACGGCCGGTTGCCACACCGTGAAAGAAGCGGTGACGACGGCGCAGATGGCACGCGAGGTGTTCGGCACCGACTGGATCAAGCTCGAGGTCATCGCCAACGACGATACGTTGCAGCCGGAGGTGTTCGGCCTCGTCGAGGCGGCGGCGGTGCTGAGCGCCGATGGTTTCAAGGTGCTGCCCTATACCACCGAGGATCTCTCCGTTGCCGAGCGCCTGTTGTCCGCGGGCTGTCAGGTGTTGATGCCCTGGGGGGCTCCGATTGGAACCGGCCGCGGGCTCGCCAACCCCTACGCCTTGAAGAGCATGCGCGCGTACTTTCCCGACACGCCGCTGATCGTCGATGCCGGCATCGGTGCGCCATCCCATGCGGCACAGGCTATGGAGTTGGGCTTCGACGGCGTGCTCTTGAATACGGCGGTGGCCAAGGCGGGCGACCCGGTGCGCATGGCGGAGGCCTTTGCCCGGGCCATCGAGGCAGGCCGGTCGGCCTACGAGGCGGGCCTGATGGGTGAGCGTGACATGGCGCAGCCGTCGACGCCTGTTGCCGGCACGCCGTTCTTCGATCTGGACCGCACATGAGCGCGCAAGGTGACGCTTTCGACGTCTTCTATCCGATTGTTCCCGACGCATCGTGGGTTGCACGCTTCGCTCCGCTCGGGGTGCGGACGCTGCAATTGCGTCTCAAAGATGCGCCTGCGGAAGAGGTGAGGCGGCAGATCGCCGAGGGCCTAGCGGTCGCACGCCGTCATGGATGCCAGCTCATCGTCAACGACTACTGGCGAGAGGCAATCGAAGCCGGAGCCGACTACATACACCTCGGCCAAGAGGACCTAGCGGCTGCCGATATCGCAGCGATCAAGTCCGCCGGCCTGCGGCTCGGTATCTCGACGCATAGCGAGGCGGAGCTGGAGACGGCTCTCGCCGCTAGTCCCGACTACGTCGCGCTGGGGCCCATCTACGAAACGAAGCTCAAGGTGATGCAATGGGCGCCGCAGGGACTGCTACGCGTCGGCGCGTGGAAGCAACGCATCGGTCCGCTGCCGCTTGTAGCGATTGGCGGCATTACACCGGATCGTGCGAGTGATGTCGTCGCGGCCGGCGCTGACAGCATCGCCGTGATCACCGATTTTATGACAGCTCAAGATCCTGATGAGCGTGTCAAATTGTGGCTTTCATGGGCGAGCGCGCGACGCCAGCGCCAAGACGCTTAGGAGTTGGCCAACGCTTGAAGTGTAGGTCTTAGCAGCGCCAAATGAAGGCGCGAACTTGCTGCGTTGCGCATTTCACCGACGTGGGCTGGCATGGCGTTTCGCTTCAAACTCGGCGAGTCGTTCGAGGAAGGCTTCCGGCGCATCGCCCTCGAGCAGATCGACCAGGCGACGGCGCAGCTCAGTCAGGACGGTCAGCAGGCTGTCGCCGTTCACGAGACGCGCAAGGCACTGAAGCGGTTGCGCGCTTTGCTGCGCCTAATGCGGCCTGCAATCGGCAACGACGCTTTCAAGAGCGAGAACGCGCAGTTGCGTGATATCGGACTGAGCCTGTCCGGGGCGCGCGATCGTCACGTGCTGCTCGAGACGGCAAGCAAGCTCGCCGCCGCAGGGAGGCTCGGTCGGCGGGGCGTGGCGGAGAGTTTGCAGCAGGCGATACAGGCGGCCAACGGCGCCGGGGAGCCTCTGTCGTTCGGGGGTGCCGCCCAGCGTCTGGGGGAGGCGAGAAAGCGGCTCGCCAAGCTGACGGTCGAAGGATCTGGCTTCGACGTCGTCGGCGAAGGACTCGAGATGAGCTACCGCGAGGCGCGCCGGGCGTTTCACCACGCCTACGAGGAGCCGAGCGATGAGGCTTTCCACGAGTGGCGCAAAGGGGCGCAACGGCATTGGCGACAGATGGGACTCTTGTCGCGCGCGTGGACCGATTGCCTCGAGGCGCGGGCGCGTGAAGCCCGCGAGCTGTCGCAACTCTTGGGCGACGACCACGATCTTGCAATACTCAGCGCCTTCGTGCACGACGACAGCGCCACTGGGCTGCGCGAGGAAGCTGCGGCCGTGATTGAGACGGCGGCCCGCCGGCGCCAGCAAGAGCTGCGAACGGCTGCTCGGCCGCGCGGGGACCGGCTATTTGTCGCTGGCGCGAAGCGGCTGCGGCGTGACGTTGCCGTCTATTGGGACGCCGCCGTGCGGCTGAAAGCCCTGCAAAAGGACGATTCCTCAGCGCCTCCTGCGCGCGTGCGCCGTTCCGGCGGTCCGCGCCGTCGGCCTCCGGCGGGCGAGGAGGTTTGAGACTTCGCTGCCGTGGACCATATTGGGTATGGTGCGCCCGAGAGCGCCAAGCCAAAGGTCATTGGCCGTGAACGAGACCAAGCCAACCGCTGACTTTCAGACCGATGTCGCCGGGCAGGCCTCTGCCGGTGGGCGCGTCGGCGTGCTGCTGCTCAATCTCGGCACGCCCGACGGCACCGATTTCTGGTCGATGCGCCGCTACCTCAAGGAGTTTCTTTCCGATGCCCGCGTCATCGAGGTGCCGCGCTGGAAGTGGTGGCCGATCCTCAATCTCATCATTCTCACGGTCCGGCCGGGGCGTAAGGGCAAGGACTACGCGAAGATATGGAATCACGAGCTGGGTGAGGGACCGCTCAAGACCATCACCCGGTCGCAGGCGGAGAAGGTGGCGGCGGCGCTGGGTGACCCGGAGCGCATCGAGGTCGACTTCGCCATGCGCTACGCCAACCCGACGACCGACAGCCGCATCCGTGCGCTGATGGAGAAGGGTTGCGACCGCATTTTGCTCGTCCCGCTCTACCCACAGTATGCCGCGGCGACGACGGCGACGGCTGCCGATCAGGCGTTCCGCGCCCTGATGGGGATGCGCTGGCAGCCGGCGGTGCGCGTGGCGCCTGCCTACTACAACGATCCTGCCTATATCGCTGCGCTCGCCAGCTCGATGCGCCGTGATCTTGCCAAGCTCGACTTCGCGCCAGAGGTCATCATCGCGACTTTCCACGGCATGCCGGAGGCCTACCGCACGGCTGGTGACCCCTACCACGAGCACTGCCAGGAAACCTCGCGGCTGCTGCGTGCAGCGCTCGGATGGCCGGACGACAAGTGGCTGACGACGTTCCAGTCGCGCTTCGGCAACGACCCCTGGCTGCAGCCCTATACTGATGAGACGGTGAAGCGTCTTGCCGCCGAGGGGGTGAAGCGCGTTGCGCTGGTAGCGCCCGGCTTCTCAGCCGACTGCCTCGAGACGCTGGAGGAGCTCGACGGGGAGAACCGTCACTACTTCGAGGCCGGCGGCGGCGAGAAGTTCGCCTACCTGCCGGCGCTGAACGACAGCGCAGAGGGCGTCGCCGTCATCGAGGCGATCGTGCGCCGCGAGCTCAAGGGCTGGCTCTGATTGTTTGTTTGCGCCGGGCGACTCCCTGCGGGGAGGCCGCCGCCCGGCGTGCCTCACTTCTGCCGTGAGCGCTGTTCCATAAGTAACCGCTGGGAAACTATTTCTTAACTATATGTTTCCTTCCGCGCGCTAGCGTGCAGGAAGTCCCCGTAGCTCCAAATCATTCGGGTTGATCGATGGAACCAGATGCTTACACCCCGTTCTCGGGTGGCTTCGAAGTTTTCGGCGTGCTGCTCGTCATTCTGGCGATCGTCATCCTCTGGTCGACGGTCAAGGTCGTTCCCCAGGGCAAGAACTACACGGTCGAAAATTTTGGCCGCTATACGCGCACCCTGCAGCCGGGGCTGCACATCCTCATTCCGGTGATGGAGCGCGTCGGGCACCGCATCAACATGAAGGAGCAGGTGCTTGACATTCCGAGCCAGGACGTCATCACCCGCGACAACGCCATGGTGCGCGTCAACGGCGTCACGTTCTTTCAGGTGCTGAATGCGGCGCGCGCCGCCTATGAGGTCGATGCGCTCGAGCCGTCGATCATCAACCTGACATTGACCAACATCCGCACCGTCATGGGCTCCATGGACCTCGACGAGCTGCTGTCCAATCGCGATCAGATCAATTCCAGGCTGCTGCAGGTCGTCGACCAGGCGACGGAGGCCTGGGGCATCAAGGTAACGCGCATCGAGATCAAGGACATCGATCCACCGCGTGACCTCGTCGACAGCATGGCGCGGCAGATGAAGGCCGAGCGCGAGAAGCGGGCGCAAATACTCGAATCGGAAGGCCTGAGGCAGGCGGCAATCCTGCGCGCCGAGGGCGAGAAGCAAGCCGTCGTGCTGGAAGCCGAGGGGCGGCGTGAATCCGCCTTCCGCGATGCCGAGGCGCGCGAGCGTGCGGCCGAGGCAGAAGCAAAGGCCACGCAACTCGTGTCGGACGCCATCGCTAAGGGAAATGTGCAGGCGATCAATTATTTCGTCGCCAACAACTACGTGAAGGCGCTGGAGGCTCTGGCCAAGGCGCCGAACCAGAAGGTCGTCTTGATGCCGCTGGAGGCGTCGTCGGTCATCGGCTCGCTGGCCGGGTTGGCGCAGATCACCGGTGAGGCCTTCGGAAGCGGTGCTGCACCGCAACCGCCGCCTTCGCGTGGGAGTGTTCCGCGCGCGTAGCGTTGGCGGAACAGGTTGCCGTTCTGCTATGCTTGTGGCGTTGCGTTGGAGATGTGGGCCATGGGGTTGACTGCGTTCTTCTCGAACCTTGGCGCGTGGAACTGGTTCATCGCCGCGGTGGCGCTGTTTGCGCTCGAGTCGGTCGTGCCGGGCGTGCACTTCGTCTGGTTCGGCGTCGCCGCGGTCATCGTTGGGGCGCTCGGCCTCATCACTGGCATCGCATGGGAGTGGCAGCTGATCACGTTTGCCATCATTTCCTGCATCACAGTCTTCTTCGCCCGGCGCTATGCCTCTCCCGAGGTGGCGGCCAGCGACGAGCCAGACCTCAACGTGCGCGCACTGCAGTACGTCGGCCGCGTGGTGACGGTCGAGGAGGCGATTGCGGGCGGGCGTGGCAAGGTGCGCGTCGGCGATACCGTATGGAACGCGCAGGGCTCCGACGCGCCCCAAGGCACGCGGGTGAGGATCACCGGCACCAACGGTAACTGCCTCGTCGTCGAGCATGCCTTCAACTAGACGAGACCAGCAGCCGAGCGTCCTCTTGTGGCTCGTGGCTGTGTTGAGCTTGGTGCTGCCGATCCTTGGGGTCGGGATGGCGCTCTACGGGATATTCAAGGGTATCGGTGGGACGGCCATCGGCTGGGCGTGGCTGGCGGCCGGCGTGCTGGTGCTGATCAGCGACCTCGTCATCGATCAGCGCTGGGCGCATTGGATCAAGTCGAGCGAGCCTGATCTCAATCGCCGCGGCGAGCAGCTCGTCGGGCAAGTCGTGACGGTGGTCGAGGCCATTCCCATGGGCGGACGGGGTGTCGTGCGCGCGGCCGACACCATATGGGCGGCGGAAGGCGCCGAGGCCGCGCCCGGCGCCAAGGTGCGCGTCTCAGGCTGCAGGGGTACGGTGCTGACCGTCGACGCCATCTGAGGCGACGCCGCTCGGTCAGGCGAGGCCAGCGCGGAGGAGGTCGTGGACGTGCACGATGCCGACCGGTTTGCCGCGCTCGACGACGAAGAGCGCCGTGATACGCGAGGCATTGATCAGCTCCAGCGCTGCCGAAGCAAGCATGCCTGGCTTCACCGTCTTCGGCGCGCGCGTCATGATGTCGACGGCGCGGCGGCTGACGAGATTTTCGCCCATGTGACGACGCAAGTCGCCGTCGGTGACCATGCCGACCAGCTTGCCCTTGGAGTCGACGATCCCGAGGCAACCGAGGCTCTTTTGCGTCATGACGACAAGCGCATCGCTCATCCGTTCCGTGTCGCGCGCGAGCGGCATGCGGTCGCCGGTGTGCATGACATCGGAGACGTATTTCAGGCTCGCCCCGAGCGACCCGCCGGGGTGGAAGATCTTGAACTCCTCGGGCGTGAAGCCTTTCGCTTCCAGCAACGCCATGGCGAGGCAGTCGCCGAGGGCGAGCTGCATGGTGGTGGACGTCGTCGGCGCCAGGCCGTGTGGGCAGGCCTCCTTGGAGCGTGGCAGCTCCAGAACGATGTCGGAGTGCTGCCCGAGCGCCGATTCGGCGCGTGAGGTGATGGCGATAAGCGGCACACCGTGGCGGCGAGAATAGGTGATGAGCGGCTTCAGCTCGACTGTCTCCCCGGACCAGGACAGTGCGAGCAGGACGTCGTCGTCGGTGATCATGCCGAGGTCGCCGTGCGAGGCTTCCGTCGGATGCACGAAAAAGGCGGGGCGACCCGTGGAGGCGAAGGTGGCAGCGATCTTCTGGCCGATATGGCCGCTCTTGCCGATGCCGGTGACGACGACGCGGCCGCGCGCAGAGCGAAGGATGCGCAGGGCATCCCCGAAGGGGCGGCTCATGGGGCCGGTCAGGGCCTCGCGCAGGCGGCCCAAGCCTTCACACTCGAGGTCCAGAGTACGCAGGGCAGAGGCGACGGGAAGCCTGCTCAGCTTCTTGCCACCGTCGACCGATCGGAATTTCTGCAAAGGCCCTTCGGCAGCCGTCATGGCTTGTCACCCCCGATGCCGCAAGCGATGCCTAAGTGTTAAGAGTTTCTTACAAATCCGAAGTGCTGTCCAGCAAGAGAAAACCGATGTTCACTGGCGGCACCGGCATCCTCAACAGAGCGTTAACCGAAGCTCCCTAGCGTGAAACGAGTGTGGGCGTTCGCGTGACGAGTGAATCGCATGGGAGCGTCCTTGGCAGGCGACCGCAAGATCGTCGGGTTCGTGCATGGCTTCGCCGCGGTCGCCGGCGCAGGGCTCGCGCTCGCTTGCTTGCTCGCGGCATCGCCGGCCGTCGCCCAAATCCTCGACGCCCCCGGCTGGCGCCCCGAGCCGCGCCGTCCGGCTCCGCGGCTCAAGCCCACGCTGCAAGACGAATTGACGCCGCTGGCCGAGCAGGACCGGCAAGCCTTCGACAGCGGTGAGTTCGGTCTCGAAGAGGCTTCGCGCGCGCCGCGCCAACCATCCGAGGATGGCGGGGAGGAGCCTGGCGACGCGTTCACGACGACGGTCGAAGAGACGGGGGAGGGGGGCGAGGAGGACGTCGGCGCCGATCAGCCGCCGCTGCGCAGGCTAGCCTCGCGGCCAGAGGACGGCGACCAGGTCTCTCTCATTGAAGAAGCCTTGGCGCAGGACAGCATGGTCGATACCGGCGAGCCGACAGCGCCTGTCGCCGGCCAGGAGGATATTACCGAAGTCGACTTGCGCTCGGCCGAGGACGTGAGGGCGTTTGCCGCCGAGCCTGCGGGCTATGATCCGTTGCTGCTGCAAGCAGACGAATACAACCCGGTATTCAGCTCGAGCACATTCCAAGGGTTTGCGCTCGATCCCTATTCGCCGATCGGGACGAAGATCGGCAGCTTCCTGTTGTTCACGACATTGGAGACCTACTACGACTTCAACAGCAACCTGTTTGCTTCGCCGGAGGCGGAGGGCGATAGCTCGCTCGAGGTGCGTCCGGCAATGCGCCTCGCATCGAACTGGAGCCGCCATGCGGTGGAGCTGAGAGCGAGTGGAGACCTCAGCTACCACGATCGGTTTCCCTCGGAAGACAACCGGGCCTACATGGTCGAGGGTCTCGGGCGCCTCGACGTCACAAGCCGCAGCAACTTCCAGGGTCTCGTCGCGCACGAGTTCGCGCAGGAAAGCCGTTCGGCCATCAATGCCGAGACGGCGGGAACGCGGCCCAACATCACGGTCGACCGTCTGCGCGGCGCGTTCAACCAGCGCTTCAACCGGTTGAGCGTCCAATTACGCGGCAACATCATCGACACGAACTACAGCGACAACGTCTTCGATGATCAGGTGCAGAGCAATGCCGACCGCGACTACACGCTCTATGAGGAGGCGGTGCGGCCGAGATGGGAGTTCTCGCCTTATCTGTTCGCTTTCGCCGACATATCGTTCAACCAGCGCAACTACGATGTAGCGGCTTTCTCCGACGGCATCCTGCGCAGCTCGACGGGTGAGCGCTATCGGTTCGGGTTGTCGTTCGGCGAGGTCGGGGAGATCCTGCGCGGCAACGTCAGTCTCGGCTACGGCCACCAGGAGCTCGACAACCACGAGCTTCCACCGGTCGATGGATTGCTCGTCGATGCCGACCTTGCCTGGCAGGTCACCCCGCTGACGGTGGTCTCGTTCTCGGCATCGAGCGAGGTCGCGGAAACCACCACCGCGGATTCACCCGGTGTTCTGGAGCGCAACTATGCGGTCGAGGTTCGGCACGGCTTCACGAAGTATCTCGTCGGTAGCGCGGGCCTCAGCTACTTCACGCGCGATTTCGTCAATGCAGACATCAATGAAGAGCAATTCACCGCTGCCGTTGGCTCCGAATACTACGTCAACCCCTGGGCTGTGTTGTTTGCTCGCTATCAGCACACCGACTTCCAGAGCAATCAGCCGCAGAGCAGCTACACGGTCGAAGAGGTGCAGGCGGGCGTGCGCCTGCGGCACTGATTTACGCCGGCGACTCTCCTGCGGGGAGCCGGCCGCCGGTGCGTGAACGAGGCTAGACGAGCTTGGCGATGCCGGCTTTGAGGGCAGGGCCGAGGTCGGTGCGCTCGAGCCCATAGGCGACGTTGGCCAACAGAAAGCCGACCTTGGTGCCGGTGTCGTAGATGGTGCCATCAAAGCGCACGGCGTGGAACGGCTTTCCGGCCTTGAGCATTGCGAGCATGGCGTCGGTGAGCTGGATCTCACCGCCGGCACCGCGTTCTTGCGTGGTGAGGATGTCGAAGACCTCGGGCTGCAGAATATAGCGGCCGGTGATGTGCAGGTTTGACGGCGCGGTGCCCTGCTTCGGCTTCTCGACCATCTGCGTGATGGGCGAGACCTTGGCGTTGCGATCTTCGACCCCGACGATGCCATACTGATGCGTCTCGCTCTCCGGCACGGGCGACACGGCGACGTGGTTGCCGCCGTGGGCCTCGTAAGCCTCGATCATCTCGGCCAGGCACGGCTTGCCGCCATGGTGCAGCATGTCGGGCAGCAGCAGGGCAAACGGCTCGTTGCCGACGATGTCGCGCGCGCACCACACGGCGTGACCGAGGCCGAGCGGCGCCTGCTGGCGCGTGAAGCTCGTGCGCCCAGCCTCGGGGAGGTCCTTGGCGAGCTCGGCGAGCTCCTTCGTCTTGCCGCGCTCGGAGAGCGTCGCCTCGAGCTCAGGTGCGCGGTCGAAGTGCTCCTCGATGGAGGGTTTGTTGCGCCCCGTCACGAAGACGAAATGCTCAATGCCGGCGGCGCGCGCTTCATCGACCA
>Ga0164243_10000586_pt1 | contig 65442 bp, 60 predicted proteins | sample OricompcompostOP_FD_108781 | JGI IMG/M metagenome (GOLD analysis project Ga0164243, IMG submission 108781) | Organic Plus compost microbial communities from Emeryville, California, USA - Original compost - Organic plus compost (OP) | ecosystem: Engineered > Solid waste > Mixed feedstock >... | reverse complement strand
GGGTTGCCCTCGATATCAAGAACTTTGCCGTCCTTGACATAGACATTCAGGCTACAGCCGACGGCGCAGTAGGGGCACACGCTATGAACGACTCTGGCATCACGAATGCGTGGAGCCTTCTCAATGCTTTCGCGGCTAAAGGGCTGTGTGCGCGAACCGATCTGAAGCAGGTTCGTGAGCACACTGTGTACCGTCTTTGGTAGTGATGGTGTGCGTTCTTTCATAGCTCAATATCCCTTTATTGTCTGTTTCCTTTTTTTGTGGCCTGGTGCAGGGAGGGGCGCGTGCAAACTATAAGCCTCGCTTGCGTAACCTGAGCGATATCAACCCCACCACTGGCAAGCTGAAGAAAAAAGGTGTATAGCTTCTCGCTGCTTTGAATGTTGTTATTATAGCACTGCCGCCTGAGACTACGATGAAGCTCCAGCAGAAGGCGCGGCTTTTTCCCCATCTCTCTGGATCAGAAGTCGAGCCAGCAGGGGCAACGCACAACTGATCAGCATCAGGGCGGCCAGCAGGAAAAGCGTGGTCCTGTAGTCAATCGCGGCGATCAGCAAGGGGCCGATAATTCCTCCCGCGCTCCATGCCGTGAGCATCACGCCATAGATGGTCCCCGAATTCCTGGCCCCGAAGAAGTCAGCGGCAAAAGCGGGCATGGTCCCGAAGCCACCTCCGTAGCAGAGGCCAATGATGGAGGCAGGTAGAAAGAGCAAGGCAAAGTTATCAATAAAGGGTGTCAGGGCAAAGGCAAAAATCTGAATGATGAACATAGCGAGAAACGCGCCTGGCCGCCCGATGAGGTCGGAGAGCCAGCCCCAGAAGAGTCGCCCGGCTCCGTTAAAGATAGAGATTGTGATCACCAGGATTGAGGCGATACCTGGTAGCACATGAGTAAACTTTTCGGCTAGAGGGGAGGCAACCGAGATCAGCGCGGCGCCTGCGGTGACGTTCAGGGCGAGGATCAGCCAGAGGAGGTACCAGCGTGGTGAGTGTAGCGCCTCGGCCAATGTATAGTCTCTGGTAGCGCTGCTGGCCTGCTGTTGTGGTGAAGGGGTCCAGCCCGGTGGTGCGTATCCTTCAGGGGCGGTCTGGTAGAACTGCGCAGCAAGCACGACGATCAGAAAATAGGCAATGCCCAGTATGCGGAAGGTGACGTTCAGACCATAACCGGGGAGCAACAGGTTCGCCGCGATTGGGCCGGTCAACGCTGCACCCGCGCCAAAGCCCGCGACGGCCAGCCCGGTAATGAAGCCGCGCCGATCAGGGAACCACTTGATCAGCATTGCCAGCGCGACGATATAGCCCAGACCAAGCCCGATCCCGCCTATAATGCCGTACGTCAAATACAGAAGCGTGAGATTTGGCGAGACAAAGCCCGCCAGAAAGACCCCCAGTCCATAGAGCAGCCCCGAGGCAGTCGCGATGATGCGAGGACCAAAGCGGTTATTCAGATAGCCGCCAAAGCCTGCGGTAATGCCGAGGGCAAGCAGAACAATGCTGAAGGTCAGGTTTGCGGCTGGCTGGCTGACTCTGTAGGCATTGATGACAGGTTTGAGGAAGACACTCCAGGAGTATACGGCCCCCAGAGCCAGTTGCATACAGAATGCAGCAATAGCAATAATCCAGCGGTTGGGAGTTTGAAACATGCGTTGCTCCTTTCGCGCATCTCTGCGCTGTACAGAAAAGAGAGGTAGCAGTTGCTCTACGATTAGATGAGTCGTGAACTCCCGAAAGCTGTAACCTGAGAGAGGCGCTTTTTGTCAACTATCAATCTCAACTTCGCTTTCAATTTGACGAATAGAGAAGTAGCGCCTCATGATTTCAGGTTGAAGGATCGTGGATGAGCGCTGTGAATAGTGATAAGTGTACGGAAAAAATGCAGAGAATTCAAGCGCATGCCATTCCTGCGGTGCTCGAGCGATAATAGGAGGTATTTCCTATAGTTTTACATGGTAAGAAGGGACAATCTGACCCGCTTTGGATAGTGGGCAAAGTGGCAATACAGGCCTGTATTTCCTCCTTTGAGGCAGGATATGCATGAGCTCACTCAGTGAATTCTCATCTTGCTAAGACGATTCTTATCATATATACTAGCCTCAAGTCTTCGCTTGAGACAAAGAGAAATAGAAAGAAATACGCTGAAATAGCATTTCAGGTTTTTAACAGTAACAACAGTACCACACGAATTACAGAAGGGTCTGTCAGCACTCCATGAATACGCCTCCAAAGAAGAATCAAGAAACAAGAAAGACGAATCCACAGGATTCGACACAAAAGACGACACGAAAAAAGAGTACCGTATTGCGCCTGGTCCTTGCGATTACCTGTATTGTGGTCGGGGTCGCGCTCCTGGCCTTTGCAGGGCTTCGTCTGGCCGGCATCTCCTTTGGCACGACTTCCGTTCAGGACAAGCCGATCAGCGACGTGATGACGATGGCGGAAAAGGGGCAACTGAAGTCGGTCTCGATTGCCGGTAATGAGATTACCGTGACCGCAAAGAATGGTCAGGAGTATCATTCGATCAAAGAGGATGGACAGGCTGTCACCGATACATTCCGCAAAAATGGCGTTTCTGTCAACATTGAGAACAATCAGAACACTCAATGGGTACAGGGCGTGGTAAATGTGGTGCTTCTCCTGCTGGTTGCAGGTTCTCTTTTCTTTATTATGCGGCGAGGTAGTATGGGTAGCCAGGCGGCTCCATTTGCTCGCTCAAAGGCGAAACGGTTTAACGAGTCGCGCCCTTCTATCTTGTTTAAGGATGTGGCAGGGGTTGATGAAGCGAAAATTGAGCTCCAGGAGATTGTAGAGTTCCTCAAGTACCCGGAGCGATTCCGGGAAATGGGCGCGCGAACGCCAAAGGGTGTGCTGCTGGTCGGTGCCCCCGGAACCGGTAAGACGTTGATCTCACGTGCTGTCGCCGGTGAGGCAGGCGTACCGTTCTATAGCGTGAGCGGCTCAGAATTCGTCGAGATGTTTGTGGGTGTAGGTGCTGCCCGCGTGCGTGACCTATTTAAAGAGGCTAAAGCCAATGCACCCTGTATCGTCTTTATTGACGAGATCGACGCCGTTGGTCGCCAGCGTACCAATTCCGGTACCGGTGGAAATGATGAGCGTGAGCAAACTCTGAACCAGTTGCTGGTAGAGATGGACGGCTTTGACAAGCATACCAGCGTGGTTGTGATCGCTGCTACGAACCGTCCTGATGTGCTTGACCCCGCACTGTTGCGCCCGGGCCGCTTTGATCGCCGCGTGATGCTGGATAAGCCGGACATTCGCGGACGCCATGCCATTCTGGAAGTGCATGCTAAAGACAAACCGCTTGCGAAAGATGTACAATTAGAAGAGTTAGCGCGGCAGACTGCCGGTTTCTCCGGCGCCGATCTTGCCAATCTGCTCAATGAAGCTGCACTGCTAGCAGCACGGGCCGGTGAGCGTACCATTCGGAAGACGCATCTTGAAGAGGCAATCCTGCGTGTGATGGCAGGGCCGGAGCGCAAGAGCCGCATGATTACCGAAGAAGAGAAGGCTATCATTGCCTATCACGAAGTCGGACACGCGATTGTGATGCGCTCAATGCCCGGCGCTGATCCGGTGCAGAAAGTCTCGGCCATCGCTCGTGGTATGGCGCTTGGTATCACTGTTCAAGCTCCCGCGGAAGATCGTTACCTGCTCCGCCGCTCTGAGTTGCTGGCGAAAATGGCCGGTGCAATGGGCGGACGTGCCGCGGAGGAAATCATCTTCGGCGATGTCACGACTGGAGCCAGTCAGGATATTGAGTATGTGACGAATGTCGCTCGCCGCATGGTCTGCGAGTTTGGTATGAGCCCGCTGGGGAAAGTCGCTTTGCGGGTTGAGCCGGATGGGTCAACGACCTTGAGCCCGGAAATGGCTGCAAAGATTGATGCCGAAGTCGCGAAACTGGTCGATCAGGCTTATGAGACTGCGCTATCTATTCTGCGAGAACGTAAGGATAAGTTAGTTGAGATCTCAGAGCATCTTATCAGGGTTGAGACCATTGATGGCTCTGAGCTAGATGCGATGTTGTTTGCAGCATGACCAGAACATTTATTGCGCTTGAAATGAATGAGGCACAGCAGCGCCACCTCTCGAAAGTGATCGGGCAGGTGGCGCAAGCCTTGCCCGGCATCCGTTGGGTTGACCCTGCTGGTATTCATCTGACACTGGCCTTTCTTGGCGAGTTGAGCGATGAACAGCTTGCCGAGGCGATCAGTGCCGCCGAAAAAGCGGCCAGCCTGGTAACCCCGTTCTCCTATCGTCTCTCACGTCTTGGCTCCTTTGGGTCACAGCGACAGCCTCGTGTCGTCTGGATGGGTGTTGATGAGCCCTCGGGAACCCTGCTTCACCTGCACCGCGTCCTCAGCCGGGAATTGGAACAGCGTGGCTTTGAGATCGATAAAAGACCGTTTTCCCCTCACCTGACCCTGGCTCGAATTAAGAGCCCGCTTGCTCCAACTGAACTTCAGGCGTTGCAAACAGTGCTAACAGGCAAACAGCAGGGACTTGTTTCTACAGAATCCTATCCTGTCACTCAGATCAATGTGATGAAGAGTGAGCTGTTTCGGAGTGGGGCAAAGTATACCTGCCTGAAAGAGTGTGTGCTAAAGACAGAACTTTGAAAAATACCCTTCTGCGGAGAGGAAACCCCTCTCCGCTTTTTTTATTGCTGCGATGATCGACATTCCTGTTTGATTATAACTGTATCTTTGGTAGGATGGACGGCTGTCTCTTTTCCACTCTTGCGTTTCCACTGTATATGGAGCGCTCCCCCGATACCTGTGCTCATAATCAACAGGGCACAGAGGACAATGCCGATAGGAACACTGACATATTGATACAGGGAGGCCGCGATGAGACCGCCAAGCGCCATCGCACTCATCGAAATCGTGCTGTAGGTGCTATAGACTTTACCAATATGGTGCGGCGGGATCTCCGTCTGAATAATCAGCATCAGTGGAATATCATCCAGCGGGCCGCCAAGCGCCGCGCAGGCCGAGCCAAGCAACGCGATTGGCAATGAGGGAGCACAAACCATCAGCAGAAAGCCCAGACCCACAATCACGCGTCCAAGCATTATAGCGGCAAGCGGTCGGCGTAACTTGATGCTTCCCATCACAAAGTTGCTGATAACGTTGCCAACTCCATACGCGCCGACAATCAGGCCATAGGCACCCGGACCACTGTTCAGATAACGCTCGGCATAGAGCGGAATACCTGCGGTAAAAGCGATGGTCCAGGTTACAGCGATCACAAAAACGGCGACAAAAATGCCGGGAAGGTACGGGTGCCGCCGAATCTGCTGGAAACCATCTTTCAGGTCGGTCAGAATACCGACAACTCCATCATGACGCCGCTTGCTGGTGTACTCAGAAGGGGAGAGGTGGCGCCCAATCAGAAAAATCGCACCTGCGGATATCAGGAAACTCACCGCGTCCAGGGTGAAGAAGTGTTGAAGCGGCAGGACAACCAGCAAGGGGCCTGCCAGACTTGGACCAAGCGCCCGCGCCAGACGGCGGGTGACATCCATCAACCCGTTCGCAGCCTGCAATGTGCGGGTGTCCTGTGCAAGCGTCGGGAGGCTGGCCTGAAGAGCCGGGTCAAAGAGCGAACCCAGGCTGCCAACGAGCAGCGCCACAACCAGCATATGCCAGAGCTGCAACTGACCGAAGAAGGCCAGCACAGGTAAGCTGCCGACCACACATGCACGTAGAATATCGACGGTCAACATGATGGTGCGACGATTCCAGCGGTCGGCATAGACTCCGCCAAGCAGGCCGAAGACCAGCGCGGCTCCCGCTTCTACGGCGCTCACCATGACCCCTGTGCTCCCGGCAATGCGAATCGCGAACCACATGACGGCAATCGCGTAAAAGAAATCTCCGATTGAGGAGAGAACCTGACTGCTCCAGAGCAAGGCAAGTTGCGGATAGCGTAAAACCTTTAAGAATTGCATCTTTTCCTCACTGGATAATTTGTTCTTTCTAGAGCATACTCACTATGGTAGGATGAGACAAGTATGTATTGCCTATACTTTCTATCGAATATTTCTATAGGGGCAAGCGTATGGATTTGGAGCAGTTATTCACCTTTGAACGAGTGGTGCGTGAGGGCAGTTTCAGTAAAGCTGCACGCTCGCTGAATATCAGTCAGCCCACTATCAGCGCCCGCATCCAGGCACTGGAAAACGAGCTCGGGGGCACACTCTTTACGCGTGGGGGACGCGTGGTCACATTGACGGAAAGAGGGGAGAGCTTTTTACCATATGCGCGCAGGGCTATGTCTGTGCTGCGAGAGGGAATAGAGGCGGCACAGTTTACCGGCCAGAGTGGAAGCGTGATGTTGGCGGCCATGCAATCGCTCTCAGGGAGCTTTCTCGCCAGTACCATTGAGCGCTTTTATGCTACTCATCAACGTGTGCACTGTTTTCTTCATGTCGCTCATAGCGCCGAAATCATTGCCATGCTGACGGATGGGCTTGTGAAGCTGGGCTTAATCAGCTACCCCTTTCTGGCACCGCATATCAAGCAGTTGCTGCGGTTCAGTGAGCCCTTGCACCTGATGGTCGGAGAGGCTCATCCGCTTGCCCGGCTGCCTGAAGTGACGCTGGAGGATGTGCGCCATCTGAGCAACCCGCTTTTAAGCGTACGTTGGGGACCATCCGTTGACTCCTATGCGGAGCAGCTTGGCCTGTTGCCGCAGCCCGGCCTTGACCTGCCCTTCAATACCATCCGGCATCTGCTTTTACGCGGTATGGGAGCTGCCTTTCTTACCCGGATGACGGTCGCGGAAGATCTGGACAGCGGGCGCATTGTGCAGGTGGAGGTGAAGGACCTTCCGCCGCTCTATCGGGAGAGTGCGCTTGTCTGTTTGCGTGGAAGTACGTTGTCACCGGCGGTGCGGGATTTTGTGCAGGTTATGAAGGATGTGGCAGCCAGTATGCCCGGCATTACCCGGCTTGTGATTGAAGAAAAGAGGTAAAAAGCGCAAGCGCAAATGATATAGCGTTGCGATATGTGTATAATGTACATAGGAAATGAACTTTCGATGGTTACTTTTTCCATGATTGTGTTCTGATGGTAATACCGGGGTTGACAAACATTTGGCTACTGGTGTATCCTCGTGAACAAGAAAGCTATGGCTGTCCGCGATGGCGATGGCGCCAGGGTGTCGGACAGTGTGAAGAAAAAAGCAGACAGATTGCACAGCAGAAAACGCAAGAATTGATTTCATAATAAGGAGTGACACGCGATGGCAATGACATACACAGCGCAAGGACAGGCGGCAATGAACGCCGCAATGGGCCGCGCTCGCAGTATGTCCTGTCGGATGCCCGCGGCTCGTCACTCAGCTATGCCTGCGCAGAAGAATGAACGCGCTTTCACGGCAGCAAATGGAATGATTGGAACCGGCGTCTTAACGTCGGTTTCTTTGTTTGTTGTGTCCGTGCTTCCTGGCGTAACCCTTTTTAGCCTTGTGGTACTTACCCTTGTACTCCTCGGCCTTGTAGTAGTCCTCCTTATAGGCGGCCTTCTTATTAGCTGCCTTACCGGACTTACAGGGCTTGCGGGTCTGGTAGGGCTTATTGAGAAGCTAGCCACACGTAGTGCAAAGGGAGATTAACGGGAGCAACGGTGCAACCCAATCCAAAGAAGGTAACCTGACGAGGGCCTCCCTGGCTAGGGAGGCCCTTTTATTATGTCGTTTGAGTAGAGTCTGAAGAGTCTTTGGAGGAATTATGGCAATCGCTACTAATATCATCAGGCAGACGGAACGTCCAGACCTGTACAACGAGGCGCGAGAATTACCCGGCAGTCATATCATCTGCGAAGCCCTGCTCCGTGAAGGCGTAGAGTTTGTCTGGGGATATCCCGGCGGAGCGATCATGCCGTTTTACGACTCTATAACCTCGTATCCCTCTATTCACCACGTGCTGGTGCGCCATGAGCAAGCTGCCTCGCATGCCGCTGATGGCTATGCTCGCATCACTGGCAAGGTTGGTGTGTGTACCGCTACCAGTGGTCCCGGTGCCACCAATCTGGTGACAGGTCTGGCAACTGCCTATATGGACTCGGTTCCGGTTGTGGCTATCACCGGTCAGGTTGGTCGTCCCCTGCTCGGACGCGATGCCTTCCAGGAGACCGATATTCTCGGAATTACACTGCCCGTTACCAAGCACTCGATTCTGGTGCGGAGCATTGAAGAGATTGCTCCGGCCATCCATGAGGCTTTCAGGATCGCGCAGAGTGGGCGCCCTGGCCCGGTTGTGGTCGACATCCCGAAGGATGTGCAACAGCAAAAGGGCTGGTATGATCCCTCCCGGTACGAGTCCGCATATGATTACTTCCGCAAGGAGGAGAGCCGCCACGAAAAGCCTGAGGGCACACTGATCGAGCAGGCCGCGAAATTAATCAGCCAGGCGCGGAAGCCGCTGATAATGGCTGGTCATGGCATCATCCTATCAAACGCCTATGCCGAGCTCAAAGCATTTGCAGAAAAGACGGGTATCCCGGTTATCGCAACACTGCTCGGTCTGAGCGCATTCCCTGACTCGCACCCGCTCTTCCTGGGCATGCCCGGCATGCATGGCCCTGCTCATGTGAACCGTGCAATTGGTGAGGCTGATCTAATTGTCGGCGTGGGTCTGCGCTTCGACGATCGTGTGACCGGCAAGGTAGATGAGTTCGCACCGAAAGCCGCACTGATCCATATTGATATTGACCCGTCTGAGGTCAGCAAGGTCAAAGTGGCAAACGTTCCGCTGGTGGCTGATGCAAAGGTTGCTCTGGCGGCCCTAAATGAGGCCGTGAAGCCCGGCGATCACTCTTCCTGGCTCCAGGAGATCCGCGACTGGCAGGCGCAGGATGAGGGGCGGGCCGCTGCCCTCAAGCGTGATGAGACGCTTCCCAGTCCGATGGGTATTCTACACGCGATCAACGAAGTGACCGAGGGGAAGGCGATTGTTGTTTCGGACGTCGGTCAGCACCAGATGTGGACGGCTCGTTTCTATCCCTGGTCGCGCGCCAACAGCCAGATTACCTCGGGTGGTCTGGGGACAATGGGCTTTGCACTTCCGGCTGCAATGGGAGTGAAGATGGGCGCTCCTGAGGCTCCAGTCTGGGTTGTCGCTGGTGATGGTGGCATTCAGATGAATATCCAGGAAATGGCGACGCTGATGCAGGAGGGCGTCGAGATTAAGATTGCGATCATGAATAACGGCTATCTCGGCATGGTGCGCCAGTGGCAGCAGTTCTTCCATTCGCGCAACTACTCTGAAACGCCGATCACCGGACCAGACTATGTTAAGCTGGCCGAAGCCTATGGCGCAACCGGCATGCGTGTCACACGTGGTGAGGATGTGATCAGTGCGATCAAACGGGCGATGGAGACCCCGGGACCCGTGATTGTCGATTTTGTGATTGAGGCGGAAGCGTGTGTGTACCCGATGGTTGCACCCGGTTCACCCATTACGACCATGATCGAAGAGCAGGCGGAGGAGAACGAGTAATGAAGGACACATCTGTGATGGAACGTGCCGGGCATTCCGTGATTAACCCGGATGCCGCGCAAACCTATACCCTGATGACCGTTGCCGGGGATCGTCCCGGCACGGTGGACCGCATCATCAACATTCTGCGTCGTCGCCGCGCCAATATGCAGACTATGACCATTGCTCGCGACGCTCAGGCAGATCAGATTCGGGTGACGATAACGGTGAACGATACCGAGGTAGGCAAAGCCTATTTGATCGAGCAATTGCGCAAGATTGTCGACGTGCAGAGCGTCGAAGAGATCAGCGCCACGCAGGCGGTAAGTCGTGAACTTGCACTGGTAAACGTCGCCTCTACGGCGGAAACAACTCGCGATATCCTTGAGGTGGGCAATCTCTTCGGGGCTCACACGGTTGATATCACACCCGACTCGATTGTACTGGAAATCACGGGTAGCAGCGATAAGGTGTCTGCCTGTATTGAGCAACTCCAGCCCTTTGGTATTCGTGAGATCGCGCGCTCGGGTCAGGTGACACTGGCTCGGGAGAGCGAGGCCGAATAAGCACAATTCGAGACATAACAAAACTAGCATCAATATCGTGAAAAAGGAGATAGAGAAACAGAATGCCTACATTCTATTATGACTCAGATGCGAACCTGGATTTTCTCGCTGAAAAGACGGTGGCAGTGATTGGTTATGGCAGTCAGGGTCATGCTCATGCACTGAACATGCGCGATAGCGGCTGCAAGGTCATCATTGGCCTGCCCGCCTCAAGCAAGAGCCGCCAGAAGGCCGAGGCTGATGGCCTGACTGTAAAAACTCCGGCTGAGGCAGCGCAGGAGGCCGACGTGATCATGCTCCTGATCCCCGATCAGCATCACAAGGACGTATTTGAGCATGACATTCGCCCCGCGTTGAAGCCCGGCAAGCTGCTGCTGACCGCGCACGGCTTCAGCATTCACTTCGGCCAGATTACACCGCCAGAAGATGTTGACGTGGCGATGGTTGCTCCGAAGGGCCCTGGTCATATTTTGCGCCGCGTCTATACCGAGGGTGGCGGCATCCCTGGTCTGATCGCTATTCATCAGGATGCAACCGGACAGGCAGAAGCGGTCGCGCTGGCCTATGCACGCGCTATCGGCTGTACCCGTGCCGGTGTTCTGCGCACCACCTTTGAGGAGGAGACCGAGACTGATCTGTTCGGTGAGCAGGCGGTGCTCTGTGGCGGTGTCTCCGAGCTGGTCAAAGCTGGTTTTGAGACGCTGGTTGAGGCAGGCTATCAGCCAGAAGCCGCATTCTTCGAGTGCATGCATGAGCTCAAGCTGATTGTTGACCTCATCTATCAGGGCGGCCTGAACTACATGCGCTACTCCATCAGCGATACCGCCGAGTATGGTGACTATGTTTCCGGTCGCCGCATCATCACGCCGGAAGTTCGCGAGTCCATGCGCGCTATCCTGCGTGACATTCAGGATGGCACCTTTGCGAAACAGTGGATTCTGGAAAATCAGGCCGGTCGCCCTGCCTTCATGGCTCGCCGCCGTCGCGAGCAGAGTCATCAGATCGAGCAGGTTGGCACTGAGCTGCGCGCTATGATGGGCTGGCTGAACCCGGTCAAAGTCGAGGGTACAAAAGTAGAGTCTATCGGCGAGCAATAATACACGGTTTGAGGGGGAACTTCCCCCTCACCATCTGGCACCAAAAGGAGAGAAACGATCATGGGAAACCCTGCTATGGTGAAGATCTTCGATACGACGTTGCGCGATGGTGAACAATCGCCCGGGGCGACGATGACCCTGGCTGAAAAGCTGCTGGTTGCTGAGCGCCTGGCAGACCTTCGTGTTGATATTCTTGAAGCTGGTTTCCCTGCTGCGTCCCTTGCTGATTTCGCTGCGGTCAAAGAGATCGCCAGGAGGATGCAGGGAAAGGGTGTTGCGGTTGCGGCTCTGGCCCGTGCCAATGCCAATGATATTGAACTGGCCTGGGAGGCGTTGCGTGATGCTGAGCAGCCAGTAATTCATATTTTCATGGCAACGTCTGATCAGTTTCAGCAGCGCCATCTGTCGCTTTGCCGCGAGGAGGCGCTACAGCGTGTCCGGGCGATGATCGCTTATGCACGGCGGCTCTGTCCAACGGTCGAGTTCTCGGCTGAAGATGCGACGCGTACCGAGCGTGAGTATCTGTATCGCGTGCTCGAAACCGCCATCAGACAGGGTGCAACCACGATAAACCTTCCTGATACGGTCGGCTATTCCTCTCCTGAAGAATATGGGGCGCTTTTCCGTCAGGTGTGCAAGCACGTGCCGGGCATTGAGGCGGTGACGCTGAGCGCACACTGTCACGATGATCTGGGGCTGGCGACAGCAAATGCGCTGGCCGCGATTCGAGCCGGAGCGCGACAGGTTGAGGTGACAATCAACGGCATTGGTGAACGAGCCGGTAATACAGCGCTAGAAGAAGTGGTGATGGCGTTGCGCACGCGCGCTGATGCCTTCGGCGTTGATACGCGGATTCGGACCGAGCATCTGGTCTCGGCGAGTCAGCTTGTAAGTCGGCTGACGGGCTTGCCTGTCCAGCCAAACAAGGCGATTGTTGGTGCGAACGCGTTTGCTCCCGATGTGACGTTTATGACGCCGCAATCTGTGGGCCGCGCAGAGGTCAATGGCGTGCTCTGCAAGCAGGCGGGACGCTATGGGCTGGATGCGCATCTGCGCCAGCTTGGCTACAGACTCTCAGCGGAACAGTTGAAGCGGGTCTATCGGCGCTTTGTGTCGCTGGCCGACGAAAAGAAGATTGTGACGGACGACGATTTGATTTACATGGTTGAATGTAGCCGTGAAACGCCTGTGGCGATCTGAGCGCTTCCTATCATTTCGGAAGATGACAGTCCAGGATGGTTTTCTAGTAGTGTAGGGATGCTGGCGCGGCGCAATGTCGCGCCCGTCAGCTTTTATGATATAACAGAGAAGGGAGGTTCTATGTCGTTTGCAGATGTCTCACCTGAAGAGCAGAAAGAGCGAGGGGTCCCGACACTTCAGGACGAGGGTTTTGCTTATTTCGAGGGAAAGATTGTTCCGATGAGTGAGGCAAAGGTCAGCATTGCGACCCATGCGCTCCAATACGGGACCGGCTGCTTTGAGGGCATTCGGGGCTATTATAATGAGAAGCATGGACGGCTCTATATCCTGCTCATGCGCGAGCATTATGAGCGAATGGCCGATTCAATGCGCCTGCTTCGCATGGATATCAAGGAAACCGTTGACGATTTGTGCCGTATCACTGTTGATCTGGTGCGACGTCATGGCTACCATCAGGATGTCTACATTCGACCGTTCGCCTATAAGTCGGAATGTACGATCCGGGTGGGTTTGAGCGGGATCAAGGATGGTCTGGCTATTTATGCCTTCCCTATGGGGAACTATGTTGATATCAGCGATGGCCTGAGCGTCTGTACCTCCTCCTGGCGCCGTGCGAACAGTAACGCTATGCCGGTGCGTGCCAAAGTCACCGGCGTGTATGTAAACAGCGCTCTCGCGGTTAGCGACGCCAAAGAGGCGGGTTTTGACGAGGCTATTATGCTGACGCATGATGGCTATATCTCGGAGGCCAGTTCCTGCAACATCTTTGTGCTGCGTGGAGGCAAGCTTGCAACGCCCGCCGTTTCAGAAGATATCCTTGAGGGGATCACGCGAAACGCCTTGATTGAGCTGATTCAGAACGAGTTTCAGATACCCATTGAACAGCGGCGGATCGATCGTACCGAGCTTTATGCGGCGGACGAGATCTTCACCTGTGGGACCGGCGTTCAGGTTTCTCCGGTGACGCATGTGGATCACCGCCCGATTGGCACTGGACGCCCTGGAACGTTTACAATGGAACTGCAACAGGCGTATCTTGCGGCTTGCCGTGGCGAGAATGAGCGCTATATCCACTGGGTGACACCTGTATAGCATGTGTCCAGGGAAGAAAAGACTCATTTTCGGAGGATAGACTGTTTCTGTTACCTTTGTACTTGCTTGAATGCTATTCTTGAAAAACATGATAGAATGATGCCAAACCAGAGAAAGGATGGAGTATGCATCGTACATCAGAAAGGCAGGTAGCCGCCGATGGCACTGGTATTACCTGCTTCAATCACAGTCTTAACGCCCGCAACGTCGGCTAATCTGGGTCCTGGCTTTGATAGTCTGGGACTTGCTTTGCAGCTTTATAACCGTTTTACCGTGGAAGAAGTGGACGGCGATCCTCTCCGACCACAGATAGAGATACAGGGCTCATTAGGAGCACAGTTATCGACGGAGCCGGATAACCTCTTTTTCAAAGCCTTTGCACTGCTCTTTGAGCGTCAGGGAGTTCCCTTACCAGCGATCAAGATTCGCATGGAGATTCGGATCCCACCTGGCTGCGGTCTGGGAAGTAGCGCGACTGCGGCTGTTGGGGGTCTGGTCGCTGCGAATGAATGGTTGCGTCGCCAGAACAGGGCGTTACCTAAAGAAGAGTTGCTGGAACTGGCCGTTGCCGTGGAGGCCGGGAATCATCCAGATAATGTGGCCCCGGCGCTACTTGGGGGCTTGGTCGCAACAACCAGCGTCGGCGGAAACATCAGGGCCATTAAAACGCCATTCCCTGGTGATCTCAAGGCGGTCATCTTTACTCCTTCGTTTTCAATGGATACGGTCGCGGGGCGCAAGCTGCTCCCGTCCAGTTATCCAAAAGCAGATGTGACGTTTAATACGGGTCGCGTGGCGTTGTTGCTGACAGCACTCCAAACAGGACAGTATGATTTGATCGGGGAGGCGATGCAGGACCGTTTGCATCAGCCCTATCGTCAGGCGCTTTTCCCTGCAATGAATAATATCATTCAGGCTGCTGTCGAGGCCGGAGCCTATGGAGCCTGTCTTTCTGGTGGGGGGTCATCTCTGATTGCACTGGCGAGTTCTCGTTTCCAGGCCATTTTGCGCGCAATGGAAGAGACAGCGCGCGCGGCTGGCATCGAAGGAACTGGCCTTATTCTACGTGCCGATCAGACCGGGGCACGCGTGCTGCAAGGAACGCGGGCTCGTTCACGAAAGGATGTCAGAGCACGTTATGGTAATCAATTCTGCTGGTCACCAGCCAGGCCAGGAAGCAGGTGAGAGGAGTAATCGCACAAAAATGGCTTTGTCTCCAGATGTAGCTGAAGTTCTATCCAGAATCTCGCTCCGTTGCGTTGAGTGTCTGGCCCTGTACCCCGCTGTCGAGGCCGGACAGTCCGAGAGCGGGGCGGCGATTCCGCGCTATCGGTGTGAGTGTGGGGGGGTGCTTGACGTAGAAATGGATTTTTTACCATCCAGACCCACCTATGGGGATGGGCAGGCGTTGTTCGATTTTGAGAGTCAGGGATGTGATGCACCAACTGCTGGAGCCGACTGGCGGCAGATTTTTGATGAGCGCTTTTCGTCGCCCCCTATCTGGTCAATCAGCACCGATAAGGTGTTGCTGGATTGCAGCGGTGTCTGGCGTTATCGCGAACTCATTCTTCCGGCTCCCGAACAATACGTCATCAGTCGTCCAGAAGGAAACACCAATCTCTATCCTGTTGGTATGGAAAATTGCCCTGTTGGCCGGGCCGGACATCGGCATATTGGAGCCTATGCGGGTCTGGAAACCTTTTTCCTTAAACACGAGGGTGAAAATCCCAGTGGTAGCTTTAAAGATCGCGGTATGACGGTTGGCGTCACTATGGCGCATATGCTTGGCGCGAAAGCGGTTGCCTGTGCCTCGACGGGAAACACCTCCGCCTCGCTGGCCTCATATGCGGCCCAGGCAGGAATGCGCGGAATTGTCTTCCTGCCCGGTGGCAATGTCGCAAAAGGAAAGCTAGCACAGTCGCTGGCGTATGGAGCGCAGACGATTCAAATTTCTGGTGATTTCGATGATGCAATGCGTCTGGTTGAGCAGGTCTGTAATGAGCTTGGAATCTATCTTCTGAACTCGCTGAACCCGTTCCGGGTGGAGGGTCAGAAGGCGATCGGTTTTGAGATCCTGCAACAGCTTGATTGGCAGGCTCCTGATTGGTTGGTACTGCCTGCGGGCAATCTGGGCAATACATCCGCTATCGGCAAGGCATTCCGGCAGGCGTATCAACTATCACTGATCAATCAAATTCCACGAATTGCCTGCATTCAGGCTGAGGGAGCGAATCCATTCTATCGCAGCTTTATGCAGAACTTCGCTCGCAAAGAGTCCGTTCAGGCACAGACGGTCGCGACCGCGATCAAGATCGGTGATCCGGTTAGCTATAGCCGTGCGCGCCAGGTGATCGAAGAGACTGAGGGCGTGGTTGAAATGGTGAGCGATATGGAGATTCTGGCTGCAAAGGCGGTGATTGATCGGGCCGGGATCGGCTGTGAGCCTGCCTCCGCTGCCACACTCGCAGGGGTACGCAAACTGGTGGAACGGGGGATTATCAAGCATGATGAACGAGTCGTTGGTATCCTGACAGGCAACTTGCTCAAGGATACGGTGACGGGTTTGCCGGAGCCGGAGAGCATGGTGATTGAGCCCACATTTGACGCTGTCAGGAAAGTACTCGACTTCTAGCTTAAGCGCACAATGTGTTTGACTTCAAAGGATAGGCAGGAATGCTCTGTCTATCCTTTTCCTCTTGCTCGTTTTTCCTTCTCAGCTTATGTTTTATGCGATGCTTGCCGATAAGAGATTCAGGACGCATGGACTTTTTCTGTACAGGTAGAAGCGGCAGGGAAGGATTCCGCGTCTTCCTTTGTTTCAATATATGTACCCCTTTGTGTGCCGAATATGCTATAGTTAGTGCATGTGAGCGAGCAGCAAAGGCTTCCAACTGAAGACACAAAGATACGTATAGATAGATAACGACATATGTACCCTTACACGCTGAACTGGTGATGTGCTGATGAAGTTTTTGAAACGATTGAAAGATCTGATACCCCCCTGGCAGATGCCGTCGGAGCCCAGGAAGGCGATAGGCTGGTTCTTGCAATGGCTCTTTACGCTGATTGTGCACTTTTTCTGGATTCCGCTGGCCGTCTACGTGGTCTATCAGACATATAGCGTCTGGATTACACAGAATCCGTTCCTCGGCATTCTGAGCGGCATTATAGCGATCTTCGGGGGCCTGGTGTTCTGGGCGTTACTCTACGGCCTGTTGCTGGTGCTGAATATGGTGACAGGTATCTCGCGGGTGATCTCCGATGTCAACCGGATGCAGGAGCAATTGTACTCACAACAAACTCCGTTTAACTCGCTTTTCGGGAATATGCGCAATCCTGCTAATATGGGCCGCGTGGTTGAAGGTGAGGTCGTTGACGATGAGTATACGAACAACAGACGACCGCCCGCGAATGGCATGATTATTCGGGTGATTGAGGAAGATCCGAAGCAGTCACACAACAAGTAAACAAGCAAGCAGGGAAATGGGGAGAGCACCGTTAAAGGGTGCTCTCTCTATTTTGTTGCTTCCAGAGCTTCCAGGCGCTATCATCTGCTGCCGGGACATAAGAACGCAGAAACTCGCCCTGCCCGCTGATGCGATAAGCTCCAAGTGCGGCGGGAAGCACAAGCGTCTGACCACGAGTCAGGGTCTCGTTCTGGCTGAAGCCCTCTCCATAGGAGATCTGAAGCGATGCGCCAAGTGAGGTGACAATCACACAGCTTCCCGCGGTCTTGTCCTCAAGTGTACCGTGTGAGGTGAGGGTGACGGCACGAGAGACAAAATACTTGCAGGCAACCAGGCACCGCTCTTCATAGCCAACGGTGCTGGGAAGCGCGACCGGGTGCATCTTGATCTGAGGTGAGGCCGTGTAGTGTGAGACATCCAGCGATTTCTCAATATGCAGCTCGCGCGGCTTGCCGGATGCGTCGAGGCGACCATAATCGTACATGCGGTAGGTCACGTCGGAGTATTCCTGGAGTTCATAGAGCAGGATGCCCTTTCCAATGGCATGCACGGTTCCTGCTGGCACAAAGACCACGTCTCCGGGGTAAACCGGCTCCTCATGCATCAGAGTATCAAGCGTGACGTTCTCAATGGCCTGACGGACCTCTGCGCGGGTGGTTTTCCCCTTAAAACCGTGTACGATGCTCGCGCCGGGCTCAGCGGCCAGAATATACCAGTACTCGGTTTTGCCAAGCTTTCCGCCCTCGTACAGCGCGGCGTAGTCATCCTTCGGGTGAACCTGGACCGAAAGCTGTGCATTCGCGTCGATAAACTTGGCAAGGAGCGGGAAGCGTTGACCAAAGATCGCGGTTGCCTGTTCTCCAAGAAAATCGGTTCCGAGCAGCTCGACGACCTCACCTAGCGTTTTGCCTGCATAGGGGCCGTTCTGAACCACGGTGCTGACCTCTGTCTCCCAGGATTCACCGATTGCGACATCGCCGGGGGGGAGCTGTTTCCAGTTCTCATCTCCGAGGCGGCGCCCCCCCCAGAGCGTTTCATGTAGTGACGATTCCAGACGAATTGGATAGAAATAGCGCAACTGATATCTCCTCTTTACGCTGCCGATGGATTTCTTACAAGACAAAACGCCTGCCTGTTGTCCAGCGTCGCAGTTTTCAAACATGCGCACGTTTTCATTGGCAAGCGGCAATGTCTCTCACGTCAATGCTGTCTCAAGCGAGTGGGGCGTTGTGTCTATTGCGTGAGCAGTAAGACGCCCTCAATCTGGCGACGCAGTTTGTCGCGCATCATAATCCCTTTAATGCGGTGTACTTCTTTTCCTGCTTTAAAGAAGACAAGCGTCGGGATGCCATCGACTTCCCACTGCTGCGTGAGTGTGGGTTCGCTTTCTACGTTGACTTTCGCGACGGCGATACGCTCTTGAAAGTCTTTACTGGCGGCCTCAAGCTCTGGCTCCTGAATCTGACAGGAGTTACTGTTTTCGGCATAGAAGTAGACTATGACAAGCTGTGAAGCCTGAAGAACCTTCTCAGCAAAATCTTCGTTTGTAACGGTAAAGCATGTATCTGTCATACTATCCTCTTATAGGAATAAAGAATAAAGCCCTTTGACCCCCAAATTATCACCCCGAGGGGTTCCTGTCAAGCAAGAAGGGGGCACAAGGATGGTTTTGAGAACGTGACCGGCGTGAAAGGAAGCGCGCTCCTTTGTTCTATTTTACCCATATCTCATGAGCTATGAGCGTGCGGGAGGAGCGATAATGCTTTCGGCATCTTCGATCAGATAGCGATAGCCCTGCTCAGTCAGGAAAAGTTGACGATTCGCGGAAAAGTCTTGATCGCGGGTATCGCGGGTGACGATCGTGTAAAAGTAGGCGGGGCCGCCATCTCCCTTTGGACGAAGGATGCGACCGAGGCGCTGTGCCTCTTCCTGCCGTGAGCCGAAGGTACCGGAAACCTGAATTGCGACGTTGGCATCGGGAAGATCAATCGCGAAGTTTGCGACCTTGCTGACCACCAGTCGCTTGATTGTGCCCTGACGAAACTGCTCGTAGAGCTTCTCGCGCTGTGCGTTCGAGGTGCGTCCGGTCAAAAGTGGGGCCTGAAGTTCCTGTGCCAGTGCCTTGAGCTGCTCAAGATACTGCCCGATTATCAGAATCTGATCCTGTTGATGTTGCTCAACAAGATGATGGACAAGAGCATGTTTGGCGGGGTTCTCGGCGGCAAGGCGATATTTCTCGCGGGTTTCGGCCATAGCGTAGGGTAACTGCAACTCCTCCGCCAGATTAACGCGAATTTCATGGCATTCTGCCGTTGCGATCCAGCCCTGACGTTCCAGCTCACGCCAGGGGACATCATATTTTTTCGGGCCAATCAGGCTGAAGACATCGGCCTCACGCCCATCTTCGCGCACCAGGGTCGCGGTCAGGCCGAGACGCCGACGGGCCTGTAGCTCGGCGGTGACACGAAAGACGGGAGCCGGAAGCAGATGCACCTCATCATAGATAATCAGGCCCCAGTCGTAGTTTGTTAGCAGCGCGAAGTGAGGGTAGCTGTCCTCTTCGGTGCTGCGGCGATAGGTGAGCATCTGATAGGTGGTGACTGTGATCGGCGCGATCTCCTTGACCTCGCCTGTATATTCGCCGACCATTTCCGCAGGGATATCGGTTTTATCCAGGATTTCCTGTATCCATTGTCGTACGGCGACGGTGTTGGGAGTCAGGATCAGGGTGGCACGTTGCAACAGGGCCATCGCCGTCAGGCCAACAATTGTCTTGCCTGCACCACAGGGTAGCACAACAACGCCGCTGCCACCACCGGGAGCGCCTCCAGCGTAGAAGGCATCGGCGGCTGCCTGTTGATAAGCGCGTGGCGCGAAAGGTTTGTCCTGCATGGTGGTGCTGCGGAGCGCGAAGGGCAGCGGTGAGCCATCAGTGTAGCCTGCGAGATCTTCTGCCGGGAACCCGATCTGAATAAGCGCCTGTTTGATATGGCCCCGGCGCGAGGCATCGACACGCAGGGTGTGACGGTCAATCGCTCCAAGAATATAGGGTTGCAGGCGCTGCTGGCGCTGGATTTCAAGCAGCAGATAGGCATCTTCGGAGGTGAGGAGCAGGCCCTGCTCATCGCGGATCAATTTCAGCCGACCGTAGCGCGCCATATATTCGCGGATCTCGCTGATGATGTTGGCTGGTAGCGGATATTTGCTATAGTGCTGAAGTTGCTCAAGCACCCGATCGGCATCCATTCCACCTGCGGCGGCATTCCAGAGCGAGAGCGGAGATAAGCGATAGGTGTGAATATGCTCTGGCGATTTTTCCAGTTCGGCAAACTGAACCAGGGCATCCCGTGCCGCGGCATGCTGTGGATGATCGACTTCCAGGAGAATGGAGCGATCGCTTTGCACAATGAGCGGGTTCTGCGGTTGTATCACCTTCTATCACACTCCGGGCATTGCAGCCCATTTCTTGATATAGTTGATTACGGCGGTGACGGCTGGCTCCTCATAGCCACGCATTAAATGGCGGGCGCCAGTAATCACTTTGATTCCTTTTGGTCCGGTCATCTGTTCGACGAAGGGTTCGAGCTTGTGAAGCGGGCAGATCTCGTCAAATTCGCCGGTGACAAATAATTTTGGGCGTTCAAATGGGCGTGGGAAACCTGCCATAGCGCGAAATAAAGGTAAGCTGATTGCAACAATAGTGCGAATGCGTGGATCAAAAGGGCCGTAGAGAAGGGAAATATAGGCTCCGAAACCATGTCCGATCACGCATAGCTTGGAGGGATTGATATTTCTCTGGGCAAGCGCCAGATCAATTGCTCCTGCCAGATCCAGCGGTTCCAGACGTCCATCTGTCTGTTGCCCCTGGCTTTTGCCGACGCCCCGAAAGTTAAACCGGATGGCAAGGATACCGGCTGCCGCCAGATGCCGGGCCAGAGCGACGGTGAGTGGATCGTTCATATTGCTGCTGGCGGGCTGAGGGTGACAGAGGATCGCCACCGGAGCAGCCTTGATGTTGGCGGGTTCATGGAGAACCCCTTCAAGGAGACAGGCAGGTTGTCCCTTGCTGTAGAATGAGATAGCTCTCTCTGCTTGTGCTGCTAAGGTCATATTGTGCCCTTTTATCTACCGTATAATCTATCTCTTTGACATCTATCTTATCGCAGTCGGGGGCAGGCGTCAACTTTTCTGCTGAGTCCAGCCTCCGGATACATCGTCAGGTAAAAGGAACTACCTTGTGAAAGCCTGAAAAATCGAGATGAAGAACATAAATCAGGGCTTCAAATACTTTGCAGAGACTACGAAGGATGTTATACTGAATATGACGTATGTGTACATATTTTTGCTTATGTTGTTGGCATATGTCAATTGAGGAAGCTTGTTCCTGTTTTCGTGTGCTATATCCTTGTACGCTTACTGGAAAACGATCACACATCTATTTTAAGGGGTGAACGCGGGTGTTTATATTCTTTTTATTTAACACACCAAATAACCTCTTTGGCCTGTGATCCATGTACTATCCGGCTTCCTTTCGGGGGGAGGGAATGGCCGATAGGCTTGCTTCCAGGTAGCGCTTGCGGCTTTTCGGGATCGCATGGTTGTACCTTGTTTTATTTTTTTTTCGGTCTGTTTGCAGACTCGTGCAGTGAAAAGAAAGGGATCGCCCTGTTTATTTTAGTAGATCGACTGTACGACATTTCGCGTTTGCCTTCCGAAAAGAGGATATGTATACGGATAGGGGAACCGGCTGTATACGAATAAACTGACATTTGTTGTACACGACAAATCCATTGTTTATTCTGTATACGATGTCTGTTTAGTGAAATGTAGAGGCAGGAGTACACATGTCCAGCATCTTGGTCATCGAGGATGAGAAAACAATCACTAGTTTGCTTATGGAGAAGCCAGGACTAGGCGGGTGTCAGGTGACTATGCTCCTCAATGGCAGTGCTGCTGTAGAGTTTGCCTTGCGTGAAATTCCTTCTCTCATTATCATTGATTTTGCCTCTCCGGGTATTGATGGCTATGCGCTGGTCGAAGAATTGCGAGATCTCCCCAAATGTATGCATATACCGGTCATTGCCATTAGCGACGAGGATGATCTGGACGCGAAGGTGCGAGCCTATGAGGTTGGGGTGGATTGCTACCTTGTACATCCCTATGCCGAGCTTGAGCTACTGGTGCTGGTTCGGCGTCAGCTTCGCCGGGTTCAACAGGCCTCGCTCTCTCCCCTCACGCAGTTGCCCGGAGGCTTGCAACTGGAACAGGCCATTGATGATAAACTGAGGAGCATGCAGCCCTGGAGTATTCTCTACCTCGATCTTGACAATTTTAAAGCCTTCAACGATGTGTATGGCTTCTTGATCGGGAACGATATGATCCAGCTCCTGAGCCGGATCTGTCAGAGTGTTGTCTATCAATATGGCAATAGTGACGATTTTGTCGGGCATATTGGAGGTGATGATTTTCTCATTGTGACCACTCCTGATCGTGACGAGAAATTGTGCAAGGAGATTCTGCGCCTCTATCAGGACGAAAGCCAGAGTCTCTATCGCCAGGAAGATCTTGAACGCGGGAAGATCAGCGGGATTGATCGCAATGGAAAACCCTGTGAGTTTCCTCTGGTTACGCTCTCTATCGGCGTTGTACGGGATCAGCGCTCTGCTGGCATCGATGAGATAGGATCGCTGACCGCTGCCGCGAAGTGTGGTGCAAAGCGCTCTTCTGATAGTGTCTTCGAGATTTCCCCCCGGAAAAAGTATTCCCTCGACCATTGCTCCTGCTCCTCAGCCAGAAGCTCCGTTCTGGCCTTTGCCCAATCTGGCACGATGGAACAAAAACTCAGGAGCTTTATACAGCTAGATGGGTCTCTGGTGAAACAGACATAATATTTTTCCGGGTCTCCGCTATTTTGTCATTTTGTGCTATGCTTTCACTATGATGATCTCTTGTTTTTCTGAGAGGTGTAATGTTTACAGAGAACGATATTCTGCAACAACAGGAGTCTGAAGACCAGGCTCGCCGCGCGGCGTTACGCGAGAACGCGAAAAGAGTGTTCCGTGAAAGTGGTCTCGGTGATATTCTGCAGGCGCTGAACAAGAACGTGCTGAAAGGGCGCGGGCGCTTTGAAGAGTATGACACGATGGTGCTCTTCAAATGGGGCACCGGCTATACGGCTCGCCATATCTGGATTGAGGTGGTAGAGAACTCGATTCGTTTCCGCTTGCGACCTCATCTGAAATGCGCTCGTCCCGCGCCTCAGTGTGATGGCGAGTATCATACGCTGACGCGTGAGATGTGGTCTGATCGCGCTTTCTTACAGTCAGAAGTCAAGCGCTACTACGACCGTCCTGTTGCTGAAACCACAGCCGATTAAGTCCGAAGCAGTAGAAGGAAGAATGGCGGTATAAAAAGGGAAACGAGGGCCTTGCGCTTATTGCCTGCTTCCGTCATGTGAGTGGCGTCAGTGGCAATAAGTATGCTGCCCCTCGTCTGTTGATGTGTGCATGCATTTGCTGATAGCGCGGAGTGGCAAGGAAATGCTCGCGCTCGCTTTCGCTGCCCCAACTCAAAAAGTGAAGATGCACTGCTCCCTGTGCAATCGTTTTCTCCGTTCGGTTCTCCTCTGGAATCCCTCGCGCCAGAAAGGCAAAGGCCAGCAACATTTGGAGCTCCTCATCTTGCAAGGCGCTGATCGCCTCCTGTTGCAGGCTCTGTCCGTACTCTGCCCGTGCCTGAATCAGATGCAGTGCTGCGGTCTTGATCTGGGCCGTTGAGCGACTGTAGCCCCATTGATAGTACATCAGCCATTGATAAGGCGGCGCTTTCAGAAGCTCGCCGACAGTCGTTTGCAGGGCTTTTTTCGGGTTGTAGCGCTCCTGTAGGTCGAACCAGCTTTCCTCATCATCCCAACTTGTCAACAGCACATAAATAGAGCCCTTCTCGTTTCCACGCCCCTGCCCATAGTAGCTCTGAAGCGTCAGCAGGCCGGGCGCGTTGCGAATGGTCTCGTTCACAAGGCGCAGCCGCATCTCGCTTTCCGCCTCAGTTCCAGAGGCTACATATGCCATTGTGACAACCAGTAGTTCCATTGAATATCTTCCATTCTTAGTTCTTGCGTATGTTAGGATAGCATAGCCCTGTAGCCAGGAGCAAGCAGAATGCTGCAAAATGCGGCTTTTCGCTGGCAGAACGGCTACGCTCTTACGCCTGGCATAATACAGGTTGTATACTGCTTGTGTGGGATCGTCATAGCTCTCGCTGGAGGTTTTTCGATGCGTGACCCTGGTATGGTACCCCGTGACCCTATTGAGTGGCGACAGGCCGGGCCCGAGGACGCCGCTATCTGGGTGTCGGTAACCCGACGCAGCGCCGATCAGTTACATTTTGAACCGGAAGAGGCTCAGCTTGCGCGTTACGATGAGGAGAGCCCTGAGCGGCAGGCTGAACGTTTTTTGCTCTGGCGTGGGGCCGAGCCGATAGGCCGCCTGCGCTTTTCCGCGTATAAGGATACTGCTTTTTTACATGGACTGGTTCTGTTGCCGGAGGCCGGGGGGCGTGTGGCCGCGCAGGTTGTGACTGAGGCGCTGGTGCGAGCGGCGGTGGGTGGGGCACGCTACCTTCATGCGACCTATCCTGCCGCCTATCTGGCCTCGTTTGCCTCGTCTGGCTTTCAGGAGTTGCGACGACGCACGATTATGATTGCTCCGACTGATCTCGCGATGCCGCTGTTCCCGCTGCCTGCCTCGTTGCGGGTGCGTGAGATTGCCTCGCATGATCTGGATCAGGTCGGCATTCTGCTACAGCGTGCCTATGAGGCGGGCCCCGATAACCTGCATGCCGATGTCGCAGGCTGGCGTTGGGAGGTCCGGTCGACGTTGGAGAGCGCTTTTGGTCCGTTTATTCCAGAGAGTTGCTTTGTGGTTGAACATAGTCTGGATCGGTTTAATCTGGTCGGGGTGATTCTGGTTCATCTGGAACGAGGGATGCCACGTATCAGGCATATGGTGGTAGCGCCTTCGTTTCGTCATGTGGGGCTGGGCCGTTTTCTGGCGGTGAAGGCCATGCGGCGGCTGCGTGAGCTTGGCTATGCTTCTTTACTGTTACATGTGACGCTTGATATTCCAGCGGTGCATCTCTACCATCAACTGGGCTTTGTTGAGGCAGGGCCAACCTATATTGAAGCTGAACGACATCTGGTGAAATAAAAGGTCTATGCAGATATATAACGAATTTGAATTAATTGCGCGTTTGACCCGGGGCCTGACGACACGCCCTGATGTGGCGCTTGGTGTGGGCGATGATTGCGCCTTGCTCGATATCGGCGGTGATTCCCTGCTGCTGGCAACCTGTGATAGCCAGGTGGAGGGCGTACATTTTACCTTGCGCACCTCTACACCTGAACAGATCGGGCGCAAGGCGCTGGCGGTGAACCTGAGCGATATTGCCGCGATGGGAGGAGTGCCGCGTTTCGCCCTGATCTCGTTGGTGATCCCGCCGCGCTTCTCTCAGGAGGCGCTTGAAGGCATCTATCGTGGGCTGCGTCAAGAGGCAGAGCGCCATCAGGTGGCGATTGTTGGAGGAAACATTGCGGGGGCTGGACAGGGCAAGCAATTGATGCTGGATATTACGCTTCTGGGGACGGTCAGGCGTGGACAGGCTATCACCCGGGGAGGCGCACAGATCGGAGACGTGCTCTGTGTGACTGGTTCGCTTGGTGACTCGGCTGCGGGCCTCTTCACCCTGTTACATCCCGACGGAACGGGCGCAGAGAATGCTCTGACCTTTGTGCAAGCACGGCATCGCACTCCTGTCCCACGTGTGGCGGAAGGGCGTGTTCTGAGCGCATTTGGCCCCGCTGTGGTGACTGCTATGCTGGACCTCAGCGATGGGTTGAGTGGGGATCTTCAGCACCTCTGTGAGCGCAGTGGAGTCGGCGCGCGGGTTTTTGCGGAGCACCTGCCTTTGACGGAGGAAATGCAGGCGATCGCGGCTCGCGTTGGGAAAGATCCGCTTGACTGGGCGTTGCATGGAGGCGAGGACTATGAACTGCTCTTTACGCTCAGACCGGAAAAGGCCCGAGAGGTCATCGAGGCGGTGCAGGCACAAACGGGCACACGCGTCACTCGCATCGGGGAGATTATCCCGTCCGGTATGTGCCTGATCGCCCCCTCTGGAACCGAGCAGCCGCTACAGGTGCGGAGCTGGGATCATCTCCACTGAGCTTTATTGTCTGGAGAAGGTGCGCAGGGCATAGGTGACCTGCTCTTCGAGCGTCATGGGCTGGTCCTGGGGAATGCGGGCAATGGCTGCCTGTGCCTCTGCATTGGAGAAGCCAAGCCCGATCAACGCTTCGAGCACTTCGGCCTGCACCCGGTTGGCTGTAGGTCCGGCGGCGGTGCCTTCGGCTGCCGGCAGCGTTGGAAGTTTGCCCTTTAAGGCCAGAATAAGCTGACTGGCAAGCCGTTTGCCCACGCCGCGAGCCAGCCCGAGGCGCTGTACATCTTCATCGGCAATGGCCTTGTACAGGGTCGCGGCGTCCATCACCGAGAGAATCGCCAGCGCGACGCGTGGCCCGACCCCATTCACGGTGATGAGCTGGGTGAAGGCGTCCCGATCGGCCTCGGTATCGAAGCCATAGAGCGTGATACCATCTTCGCGCATGTGAAAATGGGTATGGAGATGCACTTCTGTTCCCGGCTCGGTCAGGTGGCTCAGGGTTGTCGCCGGAGCAAACACCTGAATCCCAAAGCCGCCAACACGAATAATTGCACTATCGGCGCGACATGCTTCGAGTATGCCGTGAATACTGGTAATCATTGCCCCTGTTGTTCCTTCTCCTTGACTAGAAAATGCATGCCCGTTTTACCGGGTGTAGCCAGCGAGGCTGGAAGGAAGAGCGTTCAGGTGACAGATAGCGACTGCGGCAGCATCTGCGGCGTCATCAGGTTTTGGGATTGATGACAGCTTCAGCAAGATACGGACCATTTCCCCTACCTGTTCCTTTTTTGCCCCACCATAGCCGGTCACTGCCTGCTTTACTTGCTTGGGGGTATACTCCGTGACCGAAAGGCCGCTATTGGCCAGGGCCAGCATGGCGACACCGCGTGCATGCCCGACTGACATGGCAGTACGAACGTTCTTGGAGAAGAACAGCTCTTCCATAGCGGCTTCATTCGGTTTATATGCCTCGATGACGTTGCTCAACCCTTCATAAATAATCTGAAGACGTTGCGCAAGGGGCATTTTGGCCGGGGTAGTGATGACATCGCATGCAAGCATACGTAATTCACTGCCTCTTGCCATCACTACCGCATAGCCAACAATCGCGGTCCCGGGGTCGATCCCCAGGGCGATGCGCGGGCGGAGAGATGGGTGAACTCTGGCTACACTGTCCATCTCAAACGCTTTCCTTACGTTGTGTTGTATTCAGGCGCTCAGGACTGGTACGAGCTCGCAAACTCCTCCGGGAAGTCTGCGTTCGTGTACACGTTCTGTACATCGTCCAGGTCTTCCAGCCGTTCGAGCAAGCGAAGCAACTGGTGAGCTGTCTTCTCATCGCTGACATCAACTCTGGTTTTGGGCACCAGGGTCGCTTCAGATTTCACGACTTTGAGCTGACGCTTCTCCATCTCCTTGCGCACCTCTTCCACATTGGAAGGGTCGGTATAGACGGTCAGCGTGCTATCGCCGTCGTTTGCTGTTTCAACGTCGTCTGCGCCCATGTCCAGAACCTCGACAGATAGTTCGTCGGGGTCACGTCCATCCAGCTCGACTTCAAGAACACCTTTATTCTCGAAGAGCCAGGAGACGCTTCCGTTCTCACCCATGTTCCCACCATTGCGGTTGAAGGCGTTTCGCACTTCGGCAACGGTGCGGTTCCGGTTCTCGGTCAGGGTTTGAACCAGCACGGCGGTGCCACCGGGCCCATAGCCCTCGTAAACGATCTCTTCGAGGTTCGCGCCCTCGTGACCGCCAAGCACGCGCTTGATTGTGCGCTCGATGTTTTCCATCGGCATGTTTGCATCGCGTGCACGCTGTATTGCCATACGCAGGCGGAAGTTCGCGGCCGGGTCGCCGCTTCCCCCCTCACGGACGGCAACCGCAATCTCGCGTCCCAGACGAGTGAAAAGCTGACCGCGGCGGGCATCATTAACACCTTTTGAGCGACGAATCTGCGCCCATTTTGAATGTCCTGCCATAATGTAGCTCCCCTCTCATTTCTTTTCGTATCAGCATCTAATGGAAATATGCCTCTAGCATATGTATACGCTGCTGCTAAAGTGTGCTGTTGGCATATTGTAACACGAACCTATGGAGAGCGTCGAGAGGGTGAAAGCCCCGGTCGCTTGCTGCCCTTTGAGATGTGGGCCGACTCCACAGGCGCGCTGTCCGCCGATCCTCATAGCCATGCCTCAATAGCCTGCCCACAGGCGGCGGTCTGCTCTCGCATCAGGTAGTGTCCCGCCTCTGAAAGCAGGTGGAGAGACGAGTCCGGAATCTGTTGCTGCATGTATTGTGCGTATTTCGGGGGAGTCAGACGGTCTTCCTGCCCGGTGAGAATCAGCGTGGGCAGACGAATTTCGGCCAGCCGCGACATCACATCAAAGTGATCGCAGGCCAGCAGATCGCGGTAGAGCATACGCACGCTTCCAGGGTCGCTTTCTTGCAGCAGGCGCGGAACGAGCTGCTCTTCATGCTGTGGCGCAACCGCCAGCCGGGTAAGCTGAAGCTTGCATGCTTCGGGATTCTCGTGTGCGGCCTCAAGGAGCGAGGGATGCACTCGCAGGCGCCCCCCCGTGCCACAGAGGATCAGACCGCTGAGCGCTTCGCCATGCGTCAGGGCCAGCATCAAGGCGATCGCGCCACCCAGGGAGTGCCCTGCGATAATCGGACGCTCTATCCCTATTTCCTCGGCAATGATTCTCGCAACCGCTTCTGTATACTCCTCAACGGTTGCAGTCGCGGGGAGCGTATCGGGACGTTTGCCATGCCCGGGCAGATCAATGGCGTAGGTCGGATAGGCTGCAAGCTGCTCAAGCAGCGGCTTCCAGATCGCGGCGGTATCTCCTGACCCGTGGAGAAAAATGATGGGTCGCGTCATTGCGTCCACTCCTTTCACGTCGGCGTTTTCTCTTATCATACCATGTGTTTTCTCCTGCATCGCCTGTTTTTCGTGATTCTGTGGTAGACTATGGGCAGCCAATCACAACATTCTGTGAAGTTGTGCGTAAGTATTGGAAGGAAGGTGTCTGGTGGCATGGAGCAAGGGCAATACTGAGCTTGGACGGCTTGGTGAGCGTCTGGCTGCTGAGCGGCTTACGCGTGACGGCTATCAGATTCTTGCACGAAATTTTCGTTGCGAGTACGGTGAGATGGATCTGATCGCCCGTGAGGGGTCGGAGCTGGTGTTTGTTGAGGTAAAGACCCGACGCAGTACGGCCTATGGACTCCCTGAAGAGGCGGTAGATGCGCGAAAACAGCAGCGACTCATTCGGATTGCGCTCTACTATCTTGGGACGCATGAACTGACGGAATGCTCGTGGCGGATTGATGTTGTTGCTGTTCAGCTCAGCCGCTCCGGTGTTCTTGAGGAAATTCGAGTGTATCGATACGCTGTCACGGAATAGACAGCCAGACGCCAGATACGATAGAATTGATGACGGGTGGGTGATCTCACCTGAGATATGACCTGGAGGCAGACAATGGGCGATTTTCTGGAATCTGCGAAAAGCTTTTTCAACTCGGCGGTCAGCCGTACGAGCTGGGAGGCACAGAAACAGCTACGCTTGCGAGGAAAACAGGGCGAACTCGATAAACTGCTTGAGCAGCGCATGCAACTTTTGAATGATCTTTCTCTGACCGCTATGAACCTGTATCAGCAGGGCAGCCTGACAGATGCGCAACTCTCACGTCTCTGCGCCAGCATTATTGAACTGGATAACGATATCCGTAAACGTGAAGAGCAGATTGAGGAGATCAAGAAGGAAGCGTATCCGGCGGAACAGTTTGCCCCCGGGCCAACGCCGAACTATACTGCGCCGGGCAGTTCATCGCAGCATACGCAGGATACAACAAATACCCCGCCTGCTGGCGCGTATTATTCGCCGACAGGTGATGCACAGCAGGGACAAACACTCTGTCCCCACTGTAACCAGCCTGTCCGTCCTGGCGCCCTCTATTGCCGGAACTGTGGCGGAAAACTGCGCTAGGTATCGGGAGATAGCATGCCCTCTCAACAAACAGAAGAGAGGGCACGTGCTGCTAGCCCCAGCGAATCAATCCCATTTCATACTTCTCGGTAAGCAGCGGATGTGACGGGACAACACGTACGTTGTATGCGATACTGCCGCTGGCCTCTGGCTGAAGTACGGCATCAAAGCGGTAGGCGCCGTCCTGTTCGCGTTGTACATAGCGCATTGGAACCGCGTACTGTGGTCGGGCATGCTCTTCATAGAGGTCGCCGTAGACCAGCTCAACCGATAGTTCCTCGGGTGTCAGCTCGTTCACGCGCACCCATGCATGGACCTCGATGCTTTCTCCCAGGCTTAATTGTCCCTCGCGTTGACCGTTCACATACAGTTGCAGGCTGGGCCAGTGTTGCTGTACGCGCTTTTTCCAGCGGGCCAGTGTGCGTACACGCTCATAGTTGTTCTGCTGAATCGCGGCTCCCTGCTCAATTTCAGGGACATAGTAGCGGGTGGTGTATTCCTTGACCATGCGCCGCATGCTAAATTGCGGGGTACAGGTCCGAATCGCCTCTTTCATATATGCGATCCAGCGGGTAGGAATGCCGCGCTCGTCATAGTTGAAGAACGTCGGAATAATCTCGTTTTCCAGTGTGTCATAGAGCGAAGCGCTATCAGCATCTGCCTGTACTTCCTGATCGTGATATTCGCGTTCTTCGCCGATAGACCAGCCATTGGATCCGTTGTACCCCTCAGCCCACCACCCGTCTAGAATACTGAAATTGGGCAGGCCGTTGAGGGCAGCTTTCTGTCCACTGGTGCCGCTGGCCTCATATGGGCGAATGGGATTATTGAGCCAGAGATCAGCGCCAGAGACCAGATAGCGGGCCATGTCGATATCATAATTTTCCAGTAAAATGATCTTTCCTTTAAACTCCGGGCTGCGTGAGTAGTGATAGATCTGCTCAATCAGGGCTTTCCCGGGCTCGTCGGCGGGGTGCGCTTTTCCGGCAAAGATGATCTGCACCGGGCGCTCGGGATCGTTGAGAATACGCTTGAGCCGTTCTATATCGCGGAAGAGCAGCGTTGCCCGTTTATAGGTCGCGAAGCGGCGGGCGAAACCGATAATCAGCGCCTCGGGTTTCAGCATCTGCTCAAACTCGGCGATCTGAAACGAGCCCTCACCAAGCCGAAGATGCTGTTCGCGCAGGCTTCTGCGGGCGTACTCGATCAGTTGTTCCTTGCGCTGAAGGTGCGTGTGCCAGAGGGCGTCATCTGGAATATTCTGGATGCTGTTATCCCAGAAGGCGGCATCGTCGATATGCTCCCCCCAATCGGGCGCAAGGTAGCGCTGAAACAGGGCGTTGATTTCCGGAGCGATCCAGGAAAAGGTATGGACGCCATTTGTAATGGAGCCAATCGGCACATCATCGACATCGAGCCCCGGCCAGAGGAACTGCCACATTTTCCGCGAGACCGCGCCATGCAGCGCACTGACGCCGTTATGCTGTCCGGTAAGTCGCAACGCGAGTACCGTCATTCCATAGGTTGCGCCCCAACCATGATCCTCGCGGGCCACTTCAAGGAACTGATCGCGGGTAAGCCCGAGCTGTCCCCAGTAAGCGCCGAAATACTTATCGATCAGGTCATAATTAAAGGTATCATTTCCGGCAGGGACAGGCGTATGTGTGGTGAAGAGCGAGTTCGCGGTAACAACTTCGCGGGCCTCATCAAAGGTCATCCCTTGAGCTACCAGCTCGCGGCAGCGTTCGAGGCTAAGAAACGCCGCATGTCCCTCGTTCAGGTGCCAGACAGCGGGCTCAATACCGAGCGCACGCAGGGCCCTGACGCCACCGATACCAAGCATAATCTCTTGAGAGATGCGCATTTCACGATCTCCGGCATACAGGCGGGCCGAGAGCTCGCGGTCTGCGGGTGCATTGGGCTCAACATCGGTATCCATCAGGTAGAGGGGAATGCGTCCCACCATCAGCCGCCAGACTTTCGCGTAGATGCGCCGTCCGGGCAGGTCTACGCTGATCATCACTTCGTGTCCATCGGGACCTACTGCCGGAACGACTGGAGCCTGTGAAAAGTGCAGCTTCTCATAAATCGCTTCCTGTCGTCCTTCCCGCGTGATCTGCTGCGAGAAATACCCCTGTGGATAGAGGAAGCCGACTCCGACGAACGGCAGGCCAAGATCACTGGCCTCTTTACAATGATCGCCCGAAAGAATACCCAGACCACCGGAGTAGATCGGAAGCGCTTCGTGCAGGCCAAACTCCGCCGAGAAGTAGGCAATGGTTTTATCGGTCAGCGAAGGATAGGTGCGCGAGAACCATGTTCCCTCTGGACCGGGATGCATATAGCGGTCGAAATCGTTGAGCACAGTATCAAATTGTCGAAGATATTCAGGGTTCGAGGCCGCTTTTTCCAGTATGACCGGGCTTACTTCGCTCAGAAAGCGTACCGGGTTATGTCCCACGGTCTCCCAGAGCTCCGGGTCAAGGGTACTGTAGAGAGCGCGGGCTTCGGGGTGCCAACTCCACCACAGATTGTATGCCAGTTCGTATAAGCGATTGATACGCGGTGGCATATCGGGAAAAACAGTAATACGTCCATAAACTTTCATGAAATTGGACTTCCTTTCTTCTCAGCCCTTCTTACTGCACAAACAGATCAGCTCCATTCTCAATACGAGATAGCGGGTGTGAAAGGAGACAGCCTGTTCCTTCCTTGCAGAACGCCTGTTGTCTGCCGGGTCCCTTGACAGCAGACAACATCCGGGGCAAGACCGGCCTAGACATTCACTTTCAGTATATCTTGCTGATGAAAATACGGTCAACGGCTCAAAAAGCGAACGAGCGCCCATCTTTACACCCTCCTATGCGATGTGGTATGGTGCGCCGGGAGGGTGGTATCTATGTGGCAAAGCAGACGAAACAGAGCCCTGTTGTCTGGCGGAATCGTATTGCTGCTGGTGCTGTTGGGCGCTGGTTTGTGGTGGTGGGATGAGACGCGGCGTGTGCCAGTGCTCTCCATGATAGATCAGCAGGGAGTCTCTCAGACCGCGCTGCCAGTGCTCCCGATTCTGGCCGAAAAAGGGATCGCGCTGACGTATAACGGAGAGGAGCCCCCTATCATGCAAACGCAGGCGCTCTATCTGGCCGCCCAGTTTGCCCCTGAAGCCGCCTCGAAGGCAAAAAGAACAGGCGTTGTCTATGGGAGTTTGACCTATGCAAAGGGAAACATGGTTCCAGCCTGGATGGTCTGGTATCAACAGGTGCCGCTTCCGTCCCCTGACCCGGTAACAGACACGCCATCACTGCGGGTATATGACGTTTTCGTCTTTCTTGATGCACGATATGGCGTTCATCTCCTGAGCGTGTGGGACGGTAAAAAATAGAGCAGACAGGAGTGGGGGAATCCTGATTGCCCCGAGGCGCAATCGGGGGGATACCTCCAGCATGAGTGCAATTCCTGTGCTCTATTTTAGGGTCTGAAATTAGCTATCCGGCATCTTGATTTTAATCCAGCCGTGCTGCAACGCATGTACCACTGCCGCTGTACGATCGCTGACCGAGAGCTTTTTCAAGATAGAAGTAATATGATTCTTCACGGTCTGGTCGCTAATCTTGAGCGACTTGGCAATCTCTTTGTTGCTGTTCCCGCGAGCGATATAGTCGAGAATCTCCACTTCGCGGCTGGAGAGGGGTGAATAGGTTTCCTTTGGTTCCGGTTCTTCTTCCTCTACAGTCATTTCGCGGAATGACTTGAGAACTCGGCTGGCGACCTGTGGACGGGCCAGAACGTCATCTTTGATGAGGTACTCGCCCTGACTCACCTTTTGCACGGCTTCCATTAACTCGTCAGGAGAGATGTTGCGGGTATAGTAGGCAGCAGCCCCGACTTTGATAGACTGGAAGAGACGCTCTTCATCCTCTGAGGGCGTCAGAATAATGATTGCCATCCGGGGGGCATGTTGCCGTGCAAGCCTGGCTATTTCAAGTGGATCGGTCGTTGTCAGACCGGCATCAATAAGTGCAACCTCGGCCTCACTGGTTTTAATCAGGTCGAGAATTTCCATAGGGTCGGTTGATTCGCCTACAATCTCGACGTTCCCCATGCGTTGCAGAGTTGCTCGAATACCCTCACGAAATAAGGGCTGTTCATCAATAATGATGACGCGTATCGTTTCCATGTAATCCCTTCGTAGAAGAGGAGACAGCGAGGAAGAGCCTCCGCTACACTGCCTGCCCTTTACTAGTTTGTGCAAACTCCAAAACGACTGTTCTAATCCTAACCCCCTAATCTTCTCAGGGGAAAAGTCCCACCAATGGTTGTGCATCATTATACACACAAAACGCGTTGTGAACAATTGGTAGAGTGAGGAAATTCTTATTTCTTTCTGTGAAGATTTTTGCGGAGAGAAGGGAACTGATGCGGTAAGAAACGTAAGGAGCTGCGCTTCCGACATTCTCAGAATCAGGCAGAACGCAACTCCTTCCTGTTTCGGGTAGTAGCAAAATGGTTTTAAAAATATTAAATACGGTCGAGGCGTTCGATAGTGGTGTTAATCCCTTTTTTCAGGCTTTCCAGCACACCGGTCCCGGTGACGGCGACCGCTTCATAGGCCGGGAAACGATAGGGATTGAGATATTTTTCCAGCACTGACACAGGGAGAACGTCTTGCAGGTCCCGCTTGTTCCACTGCATCACCAGCGGAAATTCAGCGATGTTCTTTTTCATACGGCGCAATTGGTCTTGCAGCTCTTGCCAGCATTCAATGTTTTCCTGGAGCTTGCTCGCCTGGGAATCCGCCACAAAAATAACACAATCGGCTCCTTTTAAAACGGAAATACGGGTTTGCTGATACAGCACCTGGCCCGGAACCGTGTATAACTGGAAACGAATGCGGAAGCCGCGCACCACGCCTAATTCAAGCGGGAGTAGGTCAAAATATAGCGTTCGCTCGGTCTCCGTATCGATCGAGACCATCTCTCCAACATCCTGGGGACGAACGACCTGGTGGATATAGTGAAGATTGGTTGTCTTGCCGCTTAGACCGATTCCATAGTAAACGATCTTACAGTTGATTTCTCGTTTTGCCATGTTAATCAGGGACATATTTGTTAGCTCTCCTGCCCGCTCTATTTGGCTCACTACCCGATGCACTACAGCCCAGGTAGCCAAACGTGCTACTACTTTGTCTGGGACAGTATACCGTATTTTGTGCCAAATGCCAACGACGTGAGACATTCAGGGAAGAGAGCGCCATTGACTTCCCTTCCTGTTTTGCGGTCTTATGCATGCAAGTAGCGGTCTTATAATCGACTATTTCTTGTTCTGCGTCCTCGGTGTGTGAAAACCACTCTATCTAATTGAACTGTGGGTCAGCAAGATTTTACGCTATTTTTTCTGAGTTTGCAACGTAGGCAGGCAAGGTGACGCCGCAGCCCGGCATTTCTGCCCGCTATACCTGCTTTTTCTGGCTGTTGACGAATGCGGGAGAAAGGTCTAGACTTACAACAAAACTGCGAGTAGCTTTTCCTTTTTCTGGTTGGGTCGTGATTTAAGAGAAGGTTAGGTTTTTCAAGCATGACAACAACTGCTACGACACATACACCGATTGATACCGATTTTGAAGTTGTGATTGGCCTGGAAGTGCACTCACAGCTCCTCACCAAAAGCAAAATGTTTTGTCCCTGCCCGACCGGCTATGCCAATGAAGCCCCAAATACCCATGTCTGCCCGATCTGTATGGGTATGCCGGGTGTCTTGCCGGTAATCAATGACGAGGCTGTCAAATATACTATCATGACAGCTCTTGCCCTGAATTGTTCTATCCCCGAGTATTCCAAGTTTGACCGTAAGAGCTATCCGTATCCCGATCTGATGAAGGGCTATCAGATCTCTCAGTATGATATGCCCTTGAGCCGCAATGGCTATCTCACCATTCAGTTGGATGGCCAGTCCAAGAACATCGGCGTTACCCGCGTTCATCTTGAAGAGGATACCGCCAAGTCGAGCCATCTGGGTGGCTATACCCTGATTGATGTGAACCGGGCAGGCACTCCGCTGATGGAGATTGTTAGCGAGCCCGATATGCGCAGCCCGCTCGAAGCGCGGCTCTATATGCAGAAATTACGTGAGATCCTCGTTTATTTAGGGGTGTCATCTGGACGTATGGAAGAGGGAAGCCTGCGCTGCGACGCCAATATTTCGGTGCGTCCTCGCGGCGAGCAGAAACTTGGCACCAAGACCGAGGTCAAAAATATGAACAGCTTCCGGGCTGTTGAGCGGGCGCTTGAGTATGAGGCGAGGCGCCAGATCGCCATTTTAAAAGAGGGTGGCACAATCGTTCAGGAGACGCGCGGTTGGGATGAGAGCCGCGGCGTGACGGTCGCTCAGCGCACGAAGGAGCAGGCCAATGACTACCGCTACTTCCCTGAGCCCGATTTGCCTCCTCTGGTCATCAGCCCGGCACGCGTGGAAGAGATTCGCTCTTCATTGCCTGAATTGCCTGACGCCCGTCGCGCTCGCTTTGCCGAACAGTACGGCTTGAGTGAGCAGGATATAAATGTTATGACGGAAGATAAGCCTCTAGGAGATTACTTTGAGAAAGTGGTTGCTGCCTCTCAGATTAAAGACTATAAGGCGCGGGCCAAGCTGGCCTGTAACTGGGTGCTGAGCGAGGTGGTCCGTCTGCTCAAAGCAAACGCTGTCTCTATAGAGGAAAACCCGCTCGCTCCTGCGGCAGTCGCCAACCTGATTGATCTCCTTGACAAGCAGCGGATCACTGGAAAGCAGGCGAAGGAGATTATTGACGAGGCCTTTGCTTCAGGCGAGATGCCGGAGAAGATCGTTGAGAAGAAGGGCATCAAGCCTCCTATTACCGATATGGCCGCCCTTGAGCCGTATGTGCAGGAGGTCATTGCCAAAAATCAGAAGATTGTTGGAGATTACCTGAAAGGAAAAACCAACGCTATTCAGGCTCTGATGGGACAGGTGATGAAGCTGACGCGTGGGCAGGCTCGCGCCGATATGGTCCTGTCATTGCTGAAGCAGAAGCTTGGCGAGCCTCAGAATCCCCAATAAAAAAAGGAGACGCGGACAATGCACGATGATGTGAGGAAGTCTGGCGCTTTTAATCCTTATGAGATGGCGGTCCAACAATTTGAGTTGGCCGCCGATAAACTCTCTCTTTCGGAAGATATGCGGGAGATTTTACGCAAGCCCAAACGTGAGCTCTGTGTGAACTTTCCCGTTCGTCTGGATAACGGGCGAATCAAAACATTTACGGGCTATCGGGTACAGCATAATGTGAACCGGGGGCCGGCGAAGGGCGGTATTCGCTATAGTCCAGAAGTGACACTGGATGAGGTGAAGGCCCTCGCGATGTGGATGACCTGGAAATGCGCGGTTGTCGGTATTCCCTATGGTGGTGCCAAAGGTGGCGTTATCTGCAATCCGAAGGAGATGACGCCTGCGGAGCTGGAACGCTTGACGCGCCGCTATGCAACGGAAATATCGATTATTATTGGCCCTCATAGCGATATCCCTGCTCCTGATGTGAACACCAATCCCCAGGTGATGGCCTGGATTATGGATACCTATTCGATGCATGAGGGCTTCTCAATCCCTGCTGTGGTGACAGGGAAGCCGCTTTCCATCGGCGGGAGTGAGGGGCGGAACGAGGCAACGGCGACCGGCGTTCTCTTTGTGACCCGCCGCGCTGCCAGATATATTGGTATGCCGTTGCAGGGTGCGCGTGTGTGTATTCAGGGGTTTGGTAATGCTGGTAGTATTGCTGCTCGACTCTTCCATCATGAGGGCTGTAAAGTTGTGGCGGTATGCGACAGTCAGGGCGGCATCTATAACGAGAGCGGCCTTGATCCCGCGGCAGTCGTTCGCTACAAACAGGAACATAGCACCGTTGTTGGTTTTCCGCAGGCGCAGCCAATCAGTGAGCAGGAATTGCTGGAGGTTCCCTGTGATGTCCTGATTCCGGCTGCAACCGAGGGAAGCATCACGGCTCACAATGCTGATCGTGTGCAGGCGCGGCTTATTGTTGAAGCTGCCAATGGTCCTACGACGCCCGAAGCCGATGCGATTCTGTACCAGAAGGGGACCACGGTTATTCCCGATATTCTAGCAAATGCTGGCGGGGTAACGGTCAGCTACTTTGAATGGGTTCAGGATATTCAAAGCTTCTTCTGGGGGGTTGAGGAAATCACTCACAAGCTTGAGATGATTATGAACCGGGCGTTTGATGCGGTCGCCCGACAGGCAGAGCGCTACCATTGTGATTTCAGGCTCGCTGCCAGTATGCTTGCCATTTCGCGTGTCGCCGAGGCCACAAAGATTCGTGGCATTTATCCATAAGTTGCACCAGAGCAGAAAAAAGAGGGCAACCCTTGCACCGGGTTGCCCGTTTTTTGTGTGTCTGTCCCTTTGCTATGTATTTTTTCATCCGCGGTCGGCTCTGAGCTGGCGCCATTGCTCGTGAGTTGTCAGAGCCGAAAGGCTGAGCGTTCTATAGGTGCGACGAGCTAGACGCAACAGGGTGAAGCTGCGACGCTAGAACGTTTTGCGCTCGCGGCGAGGTTTTTTGACTGGCTTGGCGGCGCGGGTGCTTTTCTTCTTGCGCTCGCGTTCGCCCCATTCCAGATCATCCTCGTCGTAGAAGTCCTCACCCTCTTCAAGCTCGGTCCCCTCGCCTTCGTCCTCGCCTGCGCCAAAATCGACGTCAGGGATATCGCTATCGGAGACTGCTTCGTTCTCGGGAGGCGCTTCCTCTTGCTCATCCTCAACAACGGGGTGAACAATATCCTCGCTCTCGGTGCTCTGTTCGCGTGCGCCCCTGCGTCTGGACGGCGTTTCGGCCTCCTCAGCCTCCTCGCCCTCTGTTTCTTCCTGGTCCTTCTGCCCAATTTCTCTGCGACCGGCTGCAACATCGAGCCAGAACTGAGAGTAGTAATGTGGTCTCTCTGAATCTTTCTCAGTGTCTTTTTTGTTCATGAGCTATGCGGTTCCCCGATAAATGATGTATGCATAGATACGGGAAAGAACCGCGCCTCCTTTCATTATATGAGCTGCATGGAGACCCGCCCTCCTTGCATGATGCGGGAAGAAGATCTTCCGCGCCATGAAGGAACTCTGCCCCTACGAAAGAGGGGCAGGAAAGTGGTTCTCAGGTTAAGCCCTCTTTTTTCAACGGCTTTGCATTATTATCAATTCCATCGCTTGTAGAGACCCACGGCCTGACGCCGGGGAGAGGGAAGAGGCAATACCGCCCTTCTCCTCACAACTCCGCTTGCGCGAGTAATGGCAGCCTCGTCAAGGTCAGGAGACGGTTTTCCCTGTACACTGCGCACCCATCGCCCGCTTTCAACATGAACCAGAGCTGATGGGACCCTGATGTACCCGGATATTCGTCCCTGACGGAGCCCGATCACCTTTTCAGGTGCTGGCTGAGACCGGTCAGGTGTGCGCTTGCTCTTCACAAGCTGCCGCCCAAAGGCGTGGAGTTCCTGACGCCATTGGTTTTGTGCGCTGATCGTTGACAATCGCAATCCGTCGCCTGAAACGTTCTGGGATGCCTCGTGATAAGCTATTATGAAATATCTATTGTGCGTTTCAATAGATATCCCGTGCCATAATAAAAAGAAACCTACCGCCTGTCAAGGTCTACAGTCGGTCCTTTCCCCGAGCCTCTCAGGCTTTTTCGACGCTTGTCAAGACCCTAAGTGTATCAATTTTTTGGGCCGGGGTGTTTGCTTGTCGGATCGATCACTTTTATAATACGAGAAAGCTGTAATAGAAATAACATCTTTTTCCCGTGAAAGTGTCCTTATTTGTACGAATGAAAGAACCATGAGGAAGACAACCCCTGGTGATGCCCGTCCCTTTGTCTCCCTCGTGCTGCGACACGAAAGATACTATCTGGAGGCAATCTTTTGAGAATACTTGATAGGATTGATAGTCCCGCACAATTACGTGAACTCAGTGTTCCACAGATGGAGCAATTGGCGAAAGAGATTCGTCAGGAAATTATTGAAAAGGTTTCTGTGAGGGGTGGACATCTGGCTCCGAATCTGGGCGTCGTTGAACTCACTATGGCTCTGCACTATGTGTTCAATACACCTGAGGACCAGCTTGTCTGGGATATCGGGCATCAGGCGTATGTGCATAAGTTGCTGACCGGGCGGCGTGATCGTTTCCACACTATTCGGCAGTTTGGCGGGCTTTCCGGCTATCTGCGCCGCGATGAGAGCCCCTACGATGTATTTGGCGCCAGCCATGCGAGTACCTCCATTTCCGCGGCGCTCGGGATTGCTGCCGCTCGTGACTTGCAGGGCAAAGATTTCAAGGTTGTGGCGATTATCGGCGATGGAGCACTGACCGGTGGTATGGCCCTGGAAGCACTGAATAATGCTGGTAGCTTGAAAAAGAATCTCCTGATTGTCCTCAACGATAACGACAAATCTATTTCCGACAATGTTGGCGCACTTCATCACTACCTCGGGCAGTTGCGCCGCCTGCGCACTTCTCCAAGCTATCAACGCTTGCGCAATGTCGCGAAAGAGTCTATTGAGCTGCTGCCGGTTATCGGTGATAAGGCGCGTGAGGCCGCTGGCAGGGCTGAGAACAGCCTGAAACAAATTGTGTTGCCGAGTAAGAGTGGCGCGGTTTTTGAAGAGCTCGGGATCAAGTTCTTTGGCCCATTCGATGGGCATGATATTCCTTTAATGATCGATGTATTTGAGAATGTGAAACATATTGAGGGGCCGGTTATGGTTCAGGTGGTGACGCGTAAGGGAAAGGGCTGGCACATCGCCGAGAACGATTCGACGAAATGGCATGGTCCCGGCGCCTACGATTACAAGACTGGCGAGATTAAAAAGAATCCGAACGATCCGCCCACCTATACTGAGGTCTTTGCCAATACTCTGGTCGCGATTGCAGGTCAACAGCAGAATGTTGTGGGGATTACGGCCGCAATGGCAGAGGGAACCGGCTTGAAGAAGATGCGCGAATACTATCCGCAGCGCTACTTTGACGTTGGTATTGCCGAGCAACACGCTGTGACCTTTGCCGGTGGTATGGCCTGTGAGGGGCTCACACCGGTGGTAGCCATTTACTCGACCTTTATGCAGCGTGCCTTCGATCAGGTCATGCATGATATCTGTGTCCAGAACCTGCATGTTGTTTTCGCGATGGACCGTGCGGGCATTGTCGGTGAGGATGGACAGACACAGCATGGCGTCTTCGATATCGGCTTTATGCGCATGCTGCCGAATATGAAGGTCATGGCTCCAAAGGATGAAGAGGAGCTGCGCCATATGCTCTATACAGCGATCCAGATGGATGGGCCGGTCTGTTTGCGTTATCCCCGCGGGAAGGCGCTTGGTGTGCCCCTGACCGACGATCTCAAGATGCTGGAAGTGGGCAAAGCTGAGCTGTTGAGCCCAGCCACGTTGGATGAGGCAGAACAGCGCTCCTGTGCGATCCTTGCCTATGGCTCAATGGTGCAACAGGCCGAGATTGCCGCCCGGGAGCTGGCTGAAGAGGGCATACAGGTCGCGGTTGTTAATGCGCGCTGGGCGAAACCGCTGGATCAGGATATGATTCTCCGCCTTGCGCGTGGCACGCGGCATCTGGTCACGATCGAAGATCACGTGCTGGCGGGTGGCTTTGGCAGCGCCGTCCTTGAATTGTTGGAGCAGCAGGGCATGCTGCACGAAGTAGAGACGCGCTGTATTGCGCTGCCCGATACCTATGTTGAGCACGGTGCACCAACAATCCTGAAAGAACTGTATGGCCTCTCTTCTGCCCACCTGAAAGAAGTCATCCGCGAGCTGCTAAAAGTGCAGCCTTGTGATCCGGTCTCCACCGACTGAAGATGTCAGGAGATCACAGGGAAGCCATAGCCCGACTCAGGTTCGGCATGGCTTCCTGTGTGCCCGGAGAGGCGTTACAGTTGAAGACCCTGACTGGTAAAGTAGATGGCTTCGGTTCGGTTGCGAGCATGCAACTTCTCGAAAATATTTTGCACGTGTTTATGTACCGTTGATTCTGCGATGCAGAGTTCTCCGGCAATCTCACGGTTTTTCCGTCCTTTACGCATCAGGTCAAGAATCTCCTGTTCTCTGCCGGTCAATGGGCGTGCAGATGGTGTTGGCGCGCTTGTCAGCGAGGTGGCATCATTCTCGTTATCCACGCTGGTACGTGCGGAGCGGCGAGTGCGATAGGCGGTTGCACTGGCAGCGAGGCGCGAGGGATAAAAGGGCTCATGCATGCGGCGTAGCTGTGCCAGTACCTGTGAAGCCAGAGGACCGGGAATACAGAGCTCATTGCGGGCCGCGCACTGAATGGCGTGAAGCAGTCCCTCGGAGTCGATATCTTTGGTAATGTAGCCCATTGCGCCTTTCTGCAAGGCGCGGAAAACGTATTGATCCTCATGGACGGCGGTAAAGATCACCACACGCGAATGTGGCGATTTATCCAGAACCAGGCTGGTCGCCTCAAAGCCGTCACAATCGGGCATATCCATATCCATCAGGACAACATCGGGCTTGAGTTCCTCTGCCTTTTCTGCTGCTTCCTGGCCGGTAGAAGCCTCCGCGACGACGCTAAAACCTCCTTCTTTCTCAAGAACTTCGCGCACGGCGCGACGCATTAACGAGTGGTCATCTGCAATGATAATGTTTACCATAGTGAGTTCAAACCCTTTCTACTTCGACTACCCCTGAATTTGTGGATGTGAGAAATGCGTAATACACAGTACACTATACGCACCTCTTCAAGAAACAAACGGTGTTTTAGAAAAGTACGATTGTGACGCCTGTACCGGGATCAGGTGAAGCTTTTGCAACGAAAGCCTCCGCCTGAACGGTATCAGAAAAGGAGCAGGAGTCGGGATCGGACTTGGAGCTCGCCGGATACAATGCCATGAAGTATTGACGGTAAACTCATAAGCTACCAAGCGTATCCGGGAAATACGTGTCCTCCCCCGCACGATCTTCCTCCACCCACTACACCTTTTTCCGTTCAACTTTCAGTATACCTTACTTTGTCCTTTTTGGGGAGTACATAGAACCAATGAGGCTAGTCCCCTTTTCTACTGTCTTCTTTGACGTCTGGTAGTAGTTTTTTTCTTGCGTATGCAAACCCTCTGTGCTATACTTCACAATCGGCGGGAAAACTTTTTTTCCGCTTCAGTTTATCAGTACAAAAAACATAATCAAGTACACACGCTCTCCAAGCCGTCACCCCCTGGGGTCCGTTTATACCGCGCTATGTGGAAGCAGGCATACCTGGGGCCTTGATATTTGACATCTGGAGAGCGGAGGAACAAGGGAGGTCCGTTTTTGGCTAACATCATTTCGATGAAACAGCTCCTTGAGGCCGGTGTCCATTTTGGTCACCAGACCCGCCGTTGGAACCCGAAGATGCAGCAGTTCATTTTCATGGACCGCAACGGGATCCATATCATTGACTTGCAGCAGACCGTCGGCCGCCTGAACGAGGCGTACAAGTTCGTTGAGCAGCTTGTTGCTGATGGTGGCACTATCCTGTTCGTCGGCACCAAGAAGCAGGCACAGGAAGCTGTTGCGGAAGAGGCCAAGCGCTGTGGCATGTACTACGTTAATCATCGCTGGCTCGGCGGTATGCTGACCAACTTCCAGACCATTCAGGCTCGTATCCGCTATCTGCGCGACCTTGAGCGCCGCCGCGATAACGGCGAGTTTGAGCGCCTGCCCAAGAAGGAAGCCCTGAAGTTGCAGGAAGATATCGAGCGCCTTGAGCGTGTGCTTGGCGGCATTAAAGATATGAAGTCGCTCCCCAGCGCCCTCTTTATTATTGATACGCGTAAAGAGCGCACCGCTGTGCTGGAAGCACGCCGCCTTGAGATCCCCATCATTGCGCTTGCTGACACCAACTGTGATCCCGACGAGATGGATTATCCAATCCCGGCAAACGATGACGCGATTCGCGCCGTGCGCCTGCTCTGCTCGAAGATTGCGGATGCCGCCGTTGAGGGCCGTCGCCAGCGTGAAGCGATGATGAAGGACGAGACCGAGGGCGCGGAGATCGCTGAGGCACCAGCCGCCAGCGAGGAGAAGCCCGAGGTGAAGGCTGAAGAAGCGCCAGCCGCCACGGCTGAAGCCAGCGAAGAGAAGAAGAGCGATTCCACACAGCCTGAGTTGGTGACGAAGGAATAGCATTTTTTCACAGAAACCGTCAAGCGGGGGGTCAGGGGCTGATGCCTCCTGCCGCCCGTTTTTTCCTGTATAAAAAGATTTCTTTCTGCTTGCAGATCGGCTCCATGCGGCCTGGAAAAGACTAGCCATTTCAGGTGAGACGGATGCCTGTCTACCCCACAAAAAAGGGTCGCTTTGGGCGTCAAAAGCCGAATCCGATTTTGTCAAGCACTCAGAGCCCAAAAACAATGAACAGCAGGCATTGCGACTGAAGCGCAGCCTGAGTATGATACATCAAGATTTCGAGGAGTGAAAACAATGAACTACACGGCAGCGGATGTGAAGAAGTTGCGTGAAGAGACCGGTGCAACCTTTGCCGATTGTAAGACCGCTTTGACCGAGTCGAAGAGCTGGGAAGAGGCTGTCAAGTATCTTGAGGCCCGCAGCAGCCGCAAGGCAGAGAAAGTGACCGGAGCTGGCCGCGAGACCAGCGAGGGTGGCGTTTTCGCATATGTCCATCACAACAATAGCGTCGGCGTTCTGCTGGAACTCAATTGTAGCACCGACTTCGTTGCACGCAGCGAGACCTTCCGCAATCTGGCAAATGAGCTGACTCTGCAAATCGCAGGTGTAGCGCCCAAATATATCACAGTGGATGATGTCCCCGCGGAGGTGATCGAGGCGAAGAAGCAGGAGATCCTGCAAGATCCCTCGATGGAGCGCGTCCCCGAGGCAAAGCGCGAGACTGTTGTCACCGGTAAGCTGAATAAGGCGCTCGCGACCGAGGTACTGATGCTTCAGCCCTGGGTCAAGGATGAGGCCGTGACCATTGGCGATCTGGTGCGCAAGGCTATCGCTGACACTGGCGAAAATATCGTGGTGCGCCGCTTCAGCCGCTTCAAACTGGGCGAGTAAGGCGAGGACTCTTTATGGCATCCGATCTCAAGTATCAGCGTATACTCCTGAAGTTGAGCGGTGAGGCGCTTGGCCCGAAGGGTTTCGGTATTGATGCCGAAACCGTTCGCCGCATCGCGAGTGAAGTCAAGCGCATTCACAGCCTGGGAGTAGAAATAGCGATAGTTGTCGGTGGCGGTAACATGTGGCGTGGCGCTGACGCTGCTGCTACCGGAATTGATCGAGCCACCGCCGACTATGTCGGGATGCTGGCGACGGTGATGAACTCGCTGGTGATGCAGGACGCGATGGAGAAGCTTGACATGGTCACCAGAGTTCAGACCGCTATCGAAATGCCTCCCGTTGCTGAGCCGTTTATTCGCCGTCGGGCGGTGCGGCATCTCGAACGGGGCCGAGTGGTGATCCTGGCGGCAGGAAGTGGAAATCCTTTCTTTACGACGGATACTGCCGCTGCCCTGCGAGCTGTGGAACTCAATGCGCAGGTATTGCTGAAAGCTACCAAAGTAGATGGCGTCTATGATGATGATCCCATGCGCAATAGGAGCGCTCGTAAGTTCGATGAGCTTTCCTATATGCAGGCGCTCACTATGGGGTTGAAGGTCATGGATAGTACCGCGCTTTCTCTCTGTAAAGATAATCGTCTTCCGATTATTGTCTTCAATTTGCACCAGCCCGGTGCGCTTGAAGCCATTATTCGTGGCGAAAAGTGTGGTACACTCGTCACTAGTGATGTAGAGGAACCCGTGTAGACGGGTCATGCTCCTGTGGCGCTTGTCTACTCCGGGGTGAAAAACAGCATCCATTGAAAAAGGGGTAATACTTTATGACTGCTGACTTATTTGAGGATGCGGAAAGACGCATGAAGAAAGCCATTGAGGCTCTCAAGCATGATCTTGGTTCAATCCGCACTGGCCGTGCAAGTTCAGCCCTCGTTGAACGCATTACCGTTGATTACTATGGCACCCCGACGCCTGTCAATCAGGTCGCAACTATCACTGTCCCTGAGGCGCGCCTGCTGGTGATTCAGCCCTGGGATAAGAAGATGATCCCTGATATTGAAAAGGCTATTCAGAAGTCGGACCTGGGGATTAACCCGACGAATGATGGTCAGGTGATTCGCCTGAACATTCCTCCTATGAGTGAGGAACGCCGCAAAGAGATGGTCAAGACGCTGCATAAGAAGCTCGATGAGCATAAAGTGGCGATTCGCAATGTTCGGCGGGATGTCCAGGAAAAGCTTCGTGATCGAGAGAAGAAAAAGGAAGTTTCCGAGGACGAGCTGAAACGTAGCACGGACAAGCTACAGAAGCTCACCGACCGCTACATCGCTGAGATGGATAAGGTCGGGAAGACGAAGGAACAGGAGATATTGGAGGTCTAACTTTGACCAGGATGTACAATCTCTTGTCCTCAAATAAGAGGAAAGAGAAGGTTTCGACGCAGCCACAGTCTGTCGCCCCTGAGCACGCTCATCCTTGCCGCCATATCGCGATTATTATGGATGGTAATGGTCGGTGGGCAACTCAGCGGCATCTACCACGTCTGGCCGGACATAAGGCGGGCGTGAGTGCTCTACGCCGTGTGCTCGCATGCGCGGCTGATCTGAATGTTGAGATGCTCAGTGTCTATGCCTTCTCAACGGAGAACTGGGAGCGTCCCCGCGCTGAGGTGGATGGTTTGATGCGCCTCCTCTGGGAGACGATTCGCTCTGATGTTGAGAAGTTGCATCGCGAAGGTGTGCGCTTGCGCCATCTTGGTCGTCTGTATGATCTTTCTCCTGAGTTACAAAAAGCGGTACGCGATTCTGAGGAACTTACCAAAGACAATACGCGTATCTGCCTGAATGTGTGCTTTAACTATGGAGGTCGGGCTGAACTGGTCGATGCTGTGCGCCAGATTATCGCCAAAGGCTATCAGCCCGATGCCATCACTGAAGAGCTGATTGCTTCTCATCTCTATACAAGCAATCTGCCAGACCCTGATCTATTAATCCGTACTGCCGGAGAGATGCGGGTCAGTAACTTCTTGCTCTGGCAATGCGCCTATAGCGAGTATTATTCAACACCCACCCTCTGGCCGGATTTTAGCGAAGAGGATCTGCGGAAAGCGATCGAGAGCTACTATCAGCGTAAGCGCAAGTTCGGGCGTGTTCCTTCTGCCTCTCAGTAGATAGAGAACAGAGAGTACAATTGTTGTAGGGCGGTGCCATGTGCCGTCCTACTTCCGTATGTGCGTTCTCTTTTTGGATCTGTCTTTGTCAGTTTAAGGGAAAGGGCCTTTGTTTGCGCAGGGCTAGTAGAAATAAGGATTCGGGTAGCGCTGAGATGCCTACTTCCCCGGAGAACAACAAAAAAAAGGCAGCTCTTGGTCAGCGGTTGCTGACCGCATTTGTTCTTATGCCTGTTGTGTTGCTCTGCGGCTGGTTTGGAGGGTGGGCTGTCTTTGCTGCGTCCGCTCTCGTGGTTCTGGTTGGCTCTTTTGAGCTCTACAATATGCTTCATCATGCTGGCTATCGCCCCTTGATCTGGGTGAGTCTGGCCCTGGGCCTCCTCTTCCTTCTTGCGGCTATGTTTCCCTCGCACCGTTTATTTCTTCTCGAACTCGGTCTGGGTGGGGTGCTGGTGCTCTCTTTTCTCTGGCTCTTCTTCCGTGAACGGTTAGAAGGGGCTATGGTTGATTGGGCGCTGACACTGGCTATCGCTCTCTATCTTGGTTGGCCTTCGAGCTATTTTATTTTGCTGCGAGGAAATGAGATCCCTCAGGTGCATCTGGGGAATGGCCTTCAGCTCTCGCTTCCCTCTGGCATCTGGTGGACGCTGGCGCTGTTACTTGGCGTCTGGGGTTTTGATTCTGCTGCTTTCTTTGCGGGTCGCCTCTTTGGAAGACATAAGATGGCTCCCCGGATCAGTCCGGCAAAGACCTGGGAAGGGGTTGCCGGTGGCCTGATCTTCTCAGTGCTGGCCGCGCTCCTGTGTACCGTTGGCCCGCTTGGGCTTCCCTGGTATCTGGCGGTCCTGCTCGGGCTGCTGATCGGCGTGGCGGCAACAGTGGGTGATCTGGCTGAGTCCTTGATCAAGCGTCAAACGCATGTCAAAGATAGTGGGCAGATTATGCCCGGTCATGGGGGGCTCCTGGATCGGACGGACAGCTTGCTGTTTGCGGTGATCGTGGTATACCTGTTTGCTTCGGTTGTCAGACTCTAGCGCTGTACCTGTGACAGGATGCCGGAAAGAGAGCGCTCGTGAAGAGCAGCCGTCCTTTGTGGCTGCAGAGGGTTCAATTTATACACTATAATCTGAGTGAGAGAGTCTCGTTAGTTGCTGCGCTTTTGAGGGCAAGCCGGAAGAAAATTTGTGTGTAAAGATCGCAGGTTGATTTTATGGTTCAATTTCCAAAACGTATTGCTTTACTGGGTAGTACAGGTTCAATTGGTCGGCAGACGCTTGATATTGTGCGCAGTTTCCCTGATCTCTTTGAGGTCGTCGCTCTGGCAGCCCGCAGTAATGTGCAGTTGCTTGCCGAGCAGGTACAGGAGTTTCGCCCTTCGCTGGTTGCTTGCCTGGCCGATACGCCCGAGGTAGAACGGCAGGCACGTGAGCTCTTGCCAGGCGTCGTTCTGGGTGAGCAGGGGTTGCTGGCGGTAGCAACGCTGGCAGAGGCCGATGTGCTGGTCACGGCAACCTCTGGCCTGATGGGGCTGCGCCCGACGCTGGCGGCTATTAATGCTGGCAAGTCGATCGCGCTGGCGAATAAAGAAACGCTGGTGATGGCCGGTCATATTGTGATGGAGGCCGCGCGGCAGAACAATGTCTCCATTGTCCCTGTTGATAGTGAGCATAGCGCGCTCTGGCAGTGTCTGCATGGTGAACGGACCGAGGACATTCGGAAATTGATTCTGACTGCCTCTGGCGGTCCATTCCGCACGGCCTCACTTGAGGAGATTCAGGCGGTGACGGTCGAGCAGGCGCTTGCACACCCGACCTGGCGGATGGGACAGAAGATCACCATTGATAGCGCAACGCTGATGAATAAAGCTCTGGAAGTAATTGAAGCTCACTGGCTCTTTGATATACCATATGAACAGATCGAGGTGGTGATTCAGCCCGAAAGCATTGTTCATTCGATGGTCGAGTTTCAGGATGGCTCGATCAAGATGCAGGCCAGTTTACCTACGATGCATCTCCCCATTCTCCATGCGCTCTCGTATCCGCTGCGACCGAATACCGCCGACAAAGGCTTGATCCGCGAGCTGAGTTGGCCGCAGGTGGCCCAACTTCATTTTGAGGAACTGGCACTTGAACGTTTCCCGTGCTTCCGCCTCGCTGTCGAGGCCGGGCGCCGTGGTGGTTCCTATCCCGCAGCCCTGGTCGGCGCGGATGAAGAGGCTGTCGCGCTCTTTCTGGAGGGCCGGATAGATTTTCCGGGGATCGCACGTGTAATTGAGCAGGTGTTGGAGCGGCATGATCCTATCGCACAGCCCGATGTGGCAACTACCCTTGAGGTCTGTGATTGGGCTCGAAAGACGGCTCTCGATCTCTGCACTCAAAAGCTTGTGTAAGCAAGCAGGCGGCGGTGAACAGGAGCTCTTTGAGGGAGCATTGCAAGACACGATTGAAGAAGGATTTGTGAATGAATTGGTACTTGCTAGCTGCGATTCCGGTTTTATGCGTTCTGGTGCTGGTTCATGAACTGGGGCATTTTCTCGCTGCCAGGTGGGCGGGCATCCGCGTCGAAGAATTTGGACTGGGCTTTCCTCCCCGGTTGATCGGGTTCCGCCGCAATGCCCGGGGACGCTGGAAAATCGTCTGGTTCGGAGCTTTGCGCTATGCAGAATCGGAGGAAACTTCTCCTCTTGCATCGGGGGAGCAATCGGCGGCTGCTCACCATCATACGCTCTACTCTTTAAATTTGCTGCCTATCGGTGGATTTGTACGTATGCTCGGTGAAGATGGCTCGATGTACGATGAGCAGGGAAATTACGATGCCAATAGTTTTGCGGCAAAACCGGCTTTTAAGCGTATTGTGGTGCTTGTGGCGGGCGTGTTGATGAATGTCCTGCTCGCGCTGGTACTCTTTACCATTGCCTATGGACAGGGTGAGCCTCTACCCACGACGCAATCTCCCGCAGTGATCGGCCAGGTGGCGGCGGGTTCTCCTGCGGAGGCAGCGGGAGTGCATCCTGAAGACAAGGTGTTGAGCGTCAATGGGCAGAAGATCACGACCTATGCAGAGCTGAAGGATATCGTGGATAAAGCCGCCGCGGCAGCAAAGGGGAAAGAGACGCTTCCTGTTCAACTTCAGATTGAGCGTCCGGGCTCACCTCAGCCGATATCTATCACGATTCAGGCGCGGGTGAATCCACCAGAGAACCAGGGGCGGCTTGGTGTTGTGGCAAAAACGGCCTATGCAACGGTGCCCCTCTGGGAAGCGCCGATAAAAGGATTTGTGGCGACATTCAATACGACCGGCCTCTTTATCTCCACGCTTGGCAAGATGGTGATTGGCGCGATTAAGCCCGATTTGATGGGCCCTGTCGGGATCGTACATTTTACCGGACAGGTGGCCGAAACGGTGCCCGTGGTCGGCTGGTGGTATATCCTGAATCTTACTGCTATGTTAAGCTTGAATCTGGCTATCGTGAACATCTTGCCTTTCCCGGCTCTGGATGGCGGTCGTGTGCTGCTGGTCCTGATCGAGATTGTGCGAGGTGGTAAACGTCTGAAGCCAGAACGCGAAATGTTGATTAATCTTATTGGAATGGCAATTTTACTGGCTCTTATGGCTGTGGTTACCGTCAGTGATATCCTCCGCTTGAGCCATTAAATGGAGTTATAACAATCATGCGAAGAAAGACCCGTCAAATTCGTATCGGTAATGTTCTGGTTGGTGGCGATGCTCCTGTTGCGGTGCAGTCGATGACAACGACGTATACTCGTGATGTCAAGTCAACGGTGGAGCAGATTCATCGCCTGCAAGACGTCGGCTGCGAAATTGTGCGTGTCGCCGTTCCTGAGATGGAAGATGCCGTTGTCCTGGGCGAGATCAAGAAGCAGATCCGCATTCCTCTGGTTGCCGATATTCACTATAACCCTGAGCTGGCAATGGAAGCCATTCGCCAGGGCGTTGATAAGGTTCGCATTAACCCGGGCAACCTGCTTGAGGGACGCACCTCTTTTGAACGAATCGTGCGTGCGGCGAAGGAGCGCGATATTGCTATGCGTATCGGTGTGAACTCCGGTTCTATTGATGCGCTGGACAAACAGGCACAGATGCAGCGTATTCAGGTTCGTCTCCGCGCCGATGGCACGCTTGAAAAGACTGATCCTGCCGAGGCCCGTCGCATTGAGCGTGAGCGTCTCGCCGAGCGAATGGTCAACAAGGCACTTGAATATATTGGCTGGTGCGAGGAACTGGACTTCCATAATGTGATCGTTTCGCTGAAGTCCTCCACGGTGTTGACCGCTGTCGAGGCGTATCGGCGTTTTGCGGAGCGCTCTGACTATCCGTTGCATCTTGGTATTACCGAGGCGGGAACTCTGGTGACAGGCGCGGTGAAGTCTGCGGTCGGTATGACGATGCTGCTTGCTGATGGGATTGGTGATACATTGCGCGTTAGCCTGAGCGCCGAGCCCGAGGAAGAGATCCCGGTTGCCTATGAGATCTTGAAGGCGCTGGAGCTGCGGAACCGTGGCGTTACTTTTGTGTCGTGCCCGTCCTGTGGCCGTGTTGAGATTGATGTGATCGGTGTGGCAAATGAGGTTGAAAAGCGCCTCTCGAAGGTTTCGACTCCGATTCATGTCGCGGTTATGGGCTGCGTGGTGAACGGCCCGGGTGAGTCGCGTGATGCAGATGTGGGTCTGGCGGGCGGAAAAGGAAAGGGTGTCATTTTCCGCAAGGGGAAGGTCGTTCGCACAGTGCCCGAGGATCAGTTCCTTGACGCAGTGCTTAAAGAGGTGGCATCTCTGCTGCCCGAGCACGAGGCCAGGCTGGTCTATCCAGAGGGTGGCATTCAGGATATTACGTATACCCACCGCACGCGCGATGAGGGAATGAACCTCCCGCTTGCTGCCAGAAACTGAAGCAAACGAAAAAAGAGCCTCTCGGATTACAAGAGAGGCTCACTTTTTTGCCTGTTTGATGATAGCCTTATCAAGATCGACCAGCGGAAGCTTCGTGCGAGCGACAATAAAGCCATTGAGTTGATCCTGCCAGCGGTGATAGTCGTCAAGGCTCATCTTTGGGTCTAAGTCTGGCGCCCAGAAGTGGCTGAAGGTCTTTTGCCAGCGTACGACTGTCTCCTTGCTTGCCAGTTCATAATACAGCCTTTTCTTCCGCGAGAACGAGAGAGCCGGAGAACGATAGACAGAGAACAGCCGGGCCTCGTTCCAGCGCAGTTCGTTGGTTTTTGCTTGAAAATGGACCCTGATTCCCTGCTCGCTAACCTCAATATCCTGGACGACCTGCTTGCGCTTTATGAGCCACGTGGTGATGCTCAGAAAGATTCCCAGAAACAGCACACTGAAAGCGGCCCCTATGAGCGGTTTTTTGGGGTAAAGAATAAACGAGAGCGGCAACCAGAGGACAAGGGCTGTAATAAGCATTGAGACGAGTGTTGCTCGGAAGCTGGTTCGCTGCACAATCGTCTCTGGTTGAGGGAGTTCCTGAACCGCAATTGGTTGCTCTTCTGCCGCGAACTGTTCTTGCTGCTCAAATGCTCGTGCGCGCGCCCTGCGGAGGCGCTGATAGTAGTGTCGGGCTCTGGGGATAACAATGAGCAGGAGAAGTGAGCACAGCAGCAAGAATGCTCCTATCAGAATCAAGGTCAGAGAGAAGGTTTCAGATGGCCTGGTAAAGCTGAACTGGTATATGCCTGTTGCCAGGAAAAAGAGGCCCATTATGCCCAGAAACACGAATGACCAGAGTGCCTTTGAGAGGCTTGAGAAGGTGACTTCCTGAGGATCATTGATGCCGATCAGCGGGGAAGGATCCCGGAGCGGCTGTTTATCATTGAAATCGAGCAGTGGTAGCTGTGTTCGCGCTTTTACAATGCCCGTGACCAGGCGAAACAGTTTATGCGCTTCTTGTTGCCCCTGATTGCTCTCGATTCTCATAAGTGGCAGGTTGTTTGCAACATTGTTCCAACGCACAACGGTCTGGTCATCTGTCAGCTCATACGTCTGAAAGATCGGGTTGCGGCCCTGGGTATTGATGGCGTCGTAGCGAGCAAAGAGGCGTGCATCTTCCCAACGGATATGCTGTGTTTCTCCCAGGTAATGGGTAGTGACTCCCTCTTCTGTGACCTCGATGCTCTGAAAGTAGATCCGTCCATAGATCAGCGGAAAGAGAATGATAAGGAGAGCACATGGGAGCAGTATGCTGGATAGGACTATAAGGATACTTTCCAATTTAAGCGTGTTCAATGACAGAAGGACAACGAATATAGTGACTACTGCAAGCAGAATCAATGCACCATACAGAAGCAGTTTGAAGTTCGTCTTGACGCGGATGGTCAGGGGAAGTTGTGCTGATTCAATAGGCCACGGCTGACTGGCAGCAATAAAGGATTGCGCGTCATGTAGCGCGAGGGCCCGCCGTTGTGCGATGCGCTTCCAGAAGCGTTCCTTGCTGATTTGCATGACACAACTGCTGATGCTTCCTGCCAGCAGGAGCAGACCCAGCAGTGCAAAAGTAACACTACGGGTTTGAAATGTAACCATGATAGAGATGGTCAGTGCGATGTAGCACAGAGCAAAAAACAAGTAAAAAATGGGGAAGATACGCTCGCGGCTGAGACGCTTTATCGCCGGATCTTGAATAGATGTATTTTCTGGTCGGGTCATTGTTCCCATTGCATCTCACCTCTGCTGTATAGACATATCACAGGTAAAAGAGGAAAATTTTTCTCAATTCTGAAGTACCTATCTGTAATGAAATACGGGCGGCAAAAGGGAAGAGTTCTACTGTGAAGATTAGAAATAGGTGAGAGCTGTAAAAGAAGGAAGAATGCTCGCAGCCAAAAAAGAAAAAACCTGACATTGAAACTGTCAGGCCTGGGTGGGCGGTACAGAACTCGAATCTGTGACCTCCACGATGTCAACGTGGCGCTCTAACCAACTGAGCTAACCGCCCGGGTATAGCTTGTTCGGGACAGTTCATCACTGTCTGGTGGGCGATACAGAACTCGAATCTGTGACCTCCACGATGTCAACGTGGCGCTCTAACCAACTGAGCTAATCGCCCTCGGTGGGTATTATGATAGCATGGGTAGATTCGGTTGTCAATAGATTTTGTACAGGTTTCTCCGGGACGAATGCCGCAACTTCCTCCTACTGATTTGGGAATATCGGGAGAGAATGCTATAATTGAAAAATGTACTATTTGTTGCGTTCGCATTTTTACAATGGTTGCGCAAATGACATTGTTAGTAACGGAATTCTGAACTGAAGTCTGTCTGGCGCTCATTCTCAATTCGGCTAAGGAAGGCTGGTTTTATGCTGCTCGTCGTAGCTTGTAAACTGGTAGCATGGTGTAGAAAAGCAACTGTAGGACATCGAATATCGGCGCTTCATATTTCCGGGGTAGTGTTGTTGCTGCTTGCCTCGCTGTTACCGGTCCTGCCTGTGCAGGCTTCGCCGATACGTATTGACTCTCATACCATGAAGACGGGAGATGAGAATTGCAGCCGTGTCGGGTTTTCTCCGAGCGGGAACCCATTTCCTATTTGCCCCGGTCCCTATCCTGTCGGTGGAAATTGTGTCTGGTGGGCCTGGGAGCAGTGGCATTTACTCGGTTACGATCTCCCGCGAAACTGGGGAAATGCGGCTGATTGGGTGGTCGATGCGCAGCGGAGCGGACTGCCAATGGGGACGACGCCTCGTGTTGGCGCTATTGCCGTTTTTCCGCGTGCCGATGGTGTATGGGCGTATGGTCTCCCCGGGCATGTAGCCTTTGTGACGAACGTCTATCCCGATGGGCAGACCTTCGATGTCACCTATCAAAATTATGGTGATCCAACGCCTATGTATGTCGGAAGGCGGTATAACGCTGCTTATATCAATCAACCACAGTATCAGAATGGCCGCCTGCGCTTTATTTATTTCCCGCGTGAGATCGACCTGACGCTTTTTGCGCATCTGCCCGGCATCAATGGTAATCCCGCCGAGTCGATTGCACAAGCCAATCAGCAATTGATGCAGGCACAGCAGGCAGACACATCAAAAAATATGCAGAACAAGGTCGCGCTTGGCCTTTCTCCTGCCTCGTCCGATCAGGAATATAATGCTGATTTTACCGGGACGGGGACCAGCGATCTCTTGTTGTATAATCGCAAACAGGGAACGCTCAAGGTCCTGCATCTTGCGAAAGAGAAGAAAGATAGGTTGAAGGTGGTGGAGCTGGGCGATTCAATCACGCCTGCTGGAAAATGGGGCCCGATGCTGGATGTGCATCTCGGAGACTTTGACGGTTCAGGGACAACCGATATTCTGCTGTATGAACGCAATACCGGAAAAATACATCTCCTGGCTCTTACGCGCGAGCTGAAAATCAAGCAGCATGCGGTGCTTAATGGTGAGGGCCCGGGCTGGGAAGTGTATGCCGGGAAATTCGACGGGAAACGGAGTGCCCTCTTCATGTATCATCGTCTGGCGAATCCTTCGGCGTATCAGCCCGGCCCGACGGAGACGCAGAAGCCGCAGCCCACGCCCTCAGTGACGCCAACCCAGACACCTACAGCTTCGCCAACGAAGATCCCTTCGCCGACGCCATCACCAACCAAACAGCCAACGGCTACGCCTTCGGTGACGCCAACCCAGACGCCAACTCCTTCGCCGACGCAGGCTCCTTCGCCAACACCAACGACGAAACCAGCTCCGTCACCGACTGTGAAACCATCTCCAACACCAACGGCGAAGCCATCACCTACGCCCTCGGTAAAGCCAACTGCTACCGTTACGCCGACACCAACGACGGTACCCGGCCTGAAGGAGACGCCATCGATCACTGTTCCGTTAGATCCAATGGTGCCTGCGATACCCACGCCGACGGTATCACCAACCCTATCGAGCATACAGGGTTCGCCTGTGGCTCTCTCTGCCCTCAATGCGACTTTGCCTCTACAGCCCACCAATGCAACGACCGAGGGTGAGCTGAGCGGAAGCAAGCTTCAGGAATGGGAGAAGCAGGGAAGACAACCAAACGTGATACTGCTCGACTTCGATAAGGATCTGAAGGTGCAGCACCGACAGGTGTATACGCTCTGGCATTCCAGTTGGGAGGTCTATACAGGACGCTTCTTGAGTCACGAGCAGGACGGCGTCTTCCTGTATGATCGTATTTCTGGCAAGGGGCGCATGATCGGCTTTAACGATCAACTGGGGTTACGCTATGCCAAGAACGTCAAGGATATCAAAGGCAACTGGATGGTTTACAGTGGCGACTTCCTCAATACCGGGCGTGCGCAATTGCTGCTCTATGATCCCGAGAACGGGCACGCGCGCATACTGGGCTTTAATCCCAAACTGACGCTTGAGAAAACAAAGACTTTTACTGACTGGGACTCGCATCTTGTGCTCTATGTTGGTCATTTCGGTACACCCGCTCTTGGCGTCATGCTCTATGATCCGCAGGAGGGGCGCAGCACCTTTATGACGTTCGATGCTTCGCTTCAGGTGAAGCAGATGTATGTCACGAAGAGCTGGGATGAACGCTATCAGATTTTGATCGGGGCGTTTGTTGATCGCTCGCACTGTACCAAACAAACCGAGAAAGAGTGCTTGCAGCAGGACGCGATTCTCGTGTTGAACCGGGAAACGGGCAAGATGCAGTACTATGTCTTCTCTTTTGGCCGCAAGGTCAAAGTGTTTGACAACCGCGTGCGAGCCTTTGAGCGGCATGGTATTGCCTCGGAGCAGTACATTGAAACGAAGGATACAACAACCTTTGACTTGATCTCAACCATCCAGACCTCGATCAAAGATGAGGAACTCTACTAGAGAACCGTAAGAGCTCTGGAAAGGCATCCTCCGACGGACATGCTGATCTGAAAGGGTACAGAAAGATCAGAAAGAGTCTCGCTCCGGAGGATGCCTCGTGATACAATAGCGTACATGCGAAATGTATTTTTGATCGGACTGTCAGGTAGTGGCAAGAGTACGATTGCTCGTCTCCTTGCGCAGCGGCTACAGCGTCCGCTATTCGACCTTGATCTGTTGATCGAGCAAAAGGCAGGTATGAGCATCCCCGCCATTTTTGCGCAACACGGCGAGCGCTATTTCCGCGAATGTGAGCGTGTTGTTCTGGCCGAGGCGGTGCAGCAGCAGGCAGGAGCAGTCATTGCGACCGGCGGTGGGATCGTGAGCGAGGCTGCCAACCGTGCCCTTATGAGCGAGCATGGAGTGAGGGTCTTCTTGCATGTTGAGCCGGAAGTAGCTTTGCAACGCTTGCTCGCTCAGCACAGGACCGCGATAGAACGAGGAGAGCAACCAGAAACACGCCCCTTGCTTGAGGGTTCTGATCCACTGGCGCGGCTTCAAAACCTGCTCGCATTGCGCCATCAGTGGTATGCGGAGGCCGAACATACCTGCCACGTTCAGGGAAAATCTGTTGAACAGATTACATCGGAGATTATAGCCATGCTCGTGAGTTCGGGTGCTCTGGAAGGGGCTGAGCCGCTTGTGCGTCATATACAGGCTGGCTCTGGATACGATGCTATTGTTGAATGGGGTGGCTTGGGTCGTTTACCACAGTATCTCAAGCAGGTACAATCATCATCTCGCGTCTTTCTGTTTACCGATAGCCATCTTGCGCCGCTCTATGCCGACACGCTGCTACAGAATCTTACTGGCGCGGGTTTCGAACCGCACCTCTATGTGGTTCCTGCCGGTGAAGAAAGCAAATCCATGGCACAGCTTGGCGCTATCTATGATTGGCTGGTCGAGCAGCGAGCTGAGCGGCGCGAAACGCTGATCGCTTTTGGGGGCGGCGTCATCGGGGATCTGATCGGCTTTGTGGCGGCGTCGTATTTGCGTGGCGTTCCTCTGGTGCAGGTGCCAACCTCGCTGCTTGCCCAGGTGGACTCGGCAATTGGCGGCAAAACAGGGATCAACCATCCCCGGGGCAAGAATCTGATTGGCGCGTTTTATCATCCGCGTCTGGTTCTCGCTGATCCCGCAGTGCTGCTTACGCTGCCTGTGCGCTCTCGAACGGAGGGATGGGCAGAAATCGTTAAATATGGTATGATTGTGGACGCCGAGTTATTTTCGCTGTTGGAGGCACACCAGGACTCGTTGCGGGAATTCTCGCCTCCGCCTGTTGCGTTGCTTTCACAGATTATTGCTCGTAGTATTGATCTCAAGGCGAGCGTGATCGAGAGCGATGAACGAGAGCAGGGGCTGCGTGCGATTCTGAATTATGGTCATACCATCGGGCATGCGCTGGAAAGCGTGGCCGGATATGGTGAGTGGCTGCATGGTGAGGCTGTCTCGCTTGGCATGGTCGCGGCTGCTGCCATTGCTTATGAGGCCGGGATGTTCTCTGCCGAAGAGATGGCGCGTCAAAACGCGCTGCTGTCTGCACTCGGGCTGCCGACCGAATATCGGGGAGATGTTCGGGCAGAAGATATTCTGGCAAAAATACAGCTTGACAAAAAGGTCGTGGGAAAGCGTGTGCGCTGGATTATGCCCCGCCGTATCGGAGAGGTAGAGATTACCGAGATGCCCGACGAACTGGTAACTCGTGTGGTGACAGCTTTCTTTGGGCAGAAGAAGGGATCGCAAGGCGAATGAAGTCTATTCTTGTGCTGAATGGACCAAACCTCAATACGCTGGGAAAGCGTGAGCCTGCCATTTATGGCTCGATGACTCTGGAGCGGATACAGGAGTTGATCTGTGCGCGTGGTAGGGAGCTCTCGGTTTCAGTCCAATGTTTTCAGTCCAATCATGAGGGAGCCCTGATTGATTATATGCAGCAGCATGCTGAACAGGCGGATGGCATGATTATCAATCCAGGGGCTCTGACCCATTATTCCATTGCTCTCCGTGATGCGATTGCCGCGCTGCCATTTCCGACGATTGAGGTGCATATCAGCAATATCTATGCGCGCGAGCCGTTCAGACATCACTCCGTCATCGCGGCGGTCTGTCAGGGACATATTGCCGGGCTTGGCTGGCGTGGCTATGTCCTGGCTCTGGAAGCGCTGGTTGATCAGCTTCAATCCCGGGTTGAGCGGGCGGTATAATGAGGGCATATTGAAGAAAGATTCCCGTTGCGGGAACGAAACAGGAGGTTTGAAAGGCGACCCCGCTGATGTTCCAGGGACAGCGAGTCGTTGTCTGCGCCCCCTGATACGACAGTATGTATCCCTTTCGCATATCGAGATGAAGGCTTGCAGCGCCTGAACGGTTGCTGAGGGTTGAAAGAAAAAAGAAAAAGAAGAGAAGGTATTATGAGTCAGAAGAGTCTCGCTGAGCTACGTACATGGTTGGCTGAACAGGAACTTGATGCCTTCCTGGTCTCCGATGCAATGAATCGCTCATACCTGAGCGGCTGGTATAACGAAGATACCGAGAGTGCGGGTTGGTTGCTGGTCGGGCCGGAGCAACAGTATATTTTGACTAATCACCTGTACGCGGAAGAGGCCGAAAAAGAGGCGGCAGGCTGGACAGTTGTACTTCCTGAGGCGCGCCAATACGCGGCGGCAGTCGTGACCCATGCGCAGAAGCATGGCTGGAAGAAGATTGGCTTTGAGTCGCATGCGCTCAGTTTTGCTGTGTATGAGCAGTTACGGTCTCTCGGTGAAAGTGTTTACACGCTTCACCCCTATGAGAGCAGCAGCATTGAAGCCAGCCGCGTGGTCAAGCAGCCGCATGAGCTTGATCTGCTCCGCAAGGCTTTTGAGATTACCGATGCCGCATTCGCCCATATTTGTGAGTGGATTCAGCCGGGGATGACCGAGAAGCAAGTCCTCTGGGAGATCTACACCAAAATCGTTGAGCTTGGCGGCGATTCTGCCGGCCTGTGGGGAATTGTTGCTTCTGGCCCTAATGGCTCTATGCCGCATGCGCAGCCATCTGAGCGCCAGATTCAGCGTGGCGAGTTCATCACGATTGATATGGGAGCTCGCTATAAGGGCTATCATGCCGATATGACTCGTACTTTCTCGCTTGGTGAGCCGACCGATCCCCAGATGCGCGAGGTCTGGGAGGCTGTCCATTTCGCGATGAAGGAATGTGAGGCCGGTTTGCGTGCCGGAGTCAATGGTGTGGCGGCGGATGCGCTTGCCCGGAACGCGTTGGAGATGAAGAATCTGGCACAATACTATGTGCATAGTACCGGACATGGCGTGGGCTTACAGATTCACGAGGCTCCCAGCCTCTCACAACGCGCCCCGCAGGATGTCGAGCTTCCCGCTGGCTCGGTCGTGACTATTGAGCCCGGAGTCTACATTCCCGGCAAGGGTGGCGTCCGCCTTGAAGATTCTGCGCTGATAACCGAAAATGGAATCGAGATTTTAACGAAGTCACCATGCGTGATGGTACTTCCGAAATAGAAGGAGTAATGCATGATTACGACAGGCGACCTGAAGAAGGGTTTAACAATTGAGGTTGAGGGGCAGCCCTGCCAGATTCTTGACTGGCAGCATATTAAGATGGGCCGTGGTGGTGCAATTGTGCGCTTGAAGACCCGCAACCTGCGCACTGGCGCGATTACGGATCGCTCCTATGATGCTGGTGAGCGCTTCAAGAGACTGTATCTGGATCGCTCGAATGTTATCTATCAGTACAATGATGGCCAGTTCTATCACTTCATGGACAACAGCACCTATGAGGATATCGCCCTGACCGAAGAGCAGCTTGGCGACGCGAAGAACTATCTCATTGATAACATGGAACTGGATATCGTTCGCTACAACGACGAGCCAATTTCGGTTGAGCTTCCTGAAAAAGTCGTTCTCAAGGTGACATATACTGAGCCCGGCTTCAAGGGTGATACTGCTACCGGTGGCTCCAAGCCAGCAACAACTGAGACCGGTTTTGTTGTTCAGGTTCCGCTGTTCGTAAATATCGGCGATTCGATCCGCGTCAATACTTCTACCGGGCAGTATGTAGAGCGAGTGTAGGGGATTCTTCCCCTCCTCCCTCTGACAAAAAATCTAGTATATGGAGTCTAAAGGCATTATGGATAGCGGTACACTGGCTTCCTCGAACGGGGATTACCGCGTTTCACAGGAAGAATATATTAAGGTAGAGCAATTGAAGCGCCTTGTCCAGATGATGGACAAAAGCGATGTATCTGAGATAGAGGTGAAGCAGGGTGCGGCGGGAACTCGTCTCGTCTTGCGGAAGGCCAAACTCGCAGAGAGTGGCACAACGGATATCGTAGAGGTTGTAGAGGAGAGCGAAGAGGCCCCCGAGGTTGAGAAGAAGTTTACCGTGACCGCTCCGCTTGTTGGCATTTTCCACCCCTGGGCCAAACCAAAGGGAAAGGCGCTGGTCTCTGTTGGCGATAAGGTCAAGGCCGGGCAGTTGATCGGTACGATTCAATCCCTGAATGTCTTGAATGAGGTTGAGACATCGGTTGCTGGCCGAGTGCTGGAAGTGCTGGTTCAAGATGGGCAGCCGGTTGAATATGGCCAGCCACTGGTGACTCTTGATATCGCTGAGGAGGCGTAGGAAGCTATGTCTGCCATGCATCCCGGGTATCTGCCGGGCTTTGCCGATGAATGGAGCGTTTCGGCTCTCTCCCGTTACCTGAAAGAGCTTTTGGAGACGGATGATGTTGTGCGATACGTTCGGGTGCATGGCGAAGTCTCCAACTGTAAGACGTATCCCTCCGGTCATTGTTATTTTACACTGAAGGATCAGGACGCGCAGCTCAACTGCGTCTTCTTCAAACAGGCCAGGTTGCGCTCTGAGGCCCCTACTCTGCGGAATGGCATGGCCTTATCCGCAGAGGGACGGATTTCATTTTATGATCGCGATGGCAAGCTACAGCTTTACGTTGAGAATGTTACGCCACATGAGGGGCCGGGAGTGCTGTTTGAGCGTTTTCAGCGTTTGAAGGAACTGCTGGAAGCGGAAGGACTATTTGCTCCGGAACGCAAGCGACCGCTGCCAGCGCAGCCCGAGGTAATCGGTATCGTGACCTCGCTTCAGGCGGCTGCGTTGCGCGATATGCTCTATATGCTCCGAACCCGATATCCGCTGGCGCGGGTGATTCTGGCGCCTGCTCTGGTGCAGGGAGAAGACGCCCCGGCTTCCATCGCGGCGGCGCTGGATCTGCTAAACGAGCATGATGAGGCCGAGGTCATCATTGTGGGTCGGGGCGGGGGGTCCATTGAGGAACTCTGGGCCTTTAATGAAGAGGTAGTCGCTCGGGCTATTGCGCGTTCTCGTATCCCTGTGATTAGCGCTGTCGGCCATGAAACAGACTTTACCATTGCGGATCTGGTGGCCGATTATCGGGCGCCCACACCAACGGCAGCGGCCACAGTGGCCGTCCCCGATATCGCCGATTGGCAGGCGCAGCTTACAGTGCTTCAGCGTCAACTCATGGATGCTATGCTTGAGCGCCTGAAAGAGCTCACAGACGAGGTTGAGAGCGTGCAGCGGGAGCTTGAGCGTGTCAGCCCGTTAAATATGATCGACGCTTATCAGCAGCGAATTGATAGTCTGACCGCGAGTTTGCAAATCTCGATGCGGCATCATATTTCGTTATATCAGGAACGTTTGCACGGTCTGGCGCTTCAGCTTCATTCTTTGAGTCCTCTGCTGACGATTGCTCGCGGCTATGCCGTGGTGCGGCGCGCCCGGGATCAGCAACCGGTGACTAGTACTCAGCAGGTCCAGGCGGGTGAAAACTTGACGATTCAGGTTCAAGATGGCACTATTCCTGTACAGGTTCTCGCTGAGCACATCCAGTCTACCGGGTAAAGGTGCTTGTCAGGCGCTCTGCCGGGCAAAAACACATGAGGTGAAATAATGGAAGAGCAGCTTTCATTTGAAGAAGCGTTTGCACGTCTCGAAGAGGCGGTTGCGGCGTTGCAAGATGGCAAACTTCCCCTGGAACGGGCCCTCAGCACGTATCAGCAGGGAATGGCTCTGGCTCAGTATTGTAATGAGATGCTCCAGCAGGCCGAGCTCACGGTGCAACAGCTCTCTGTTGACGACAGCGGCTCGCCGGTCGTGCACTCGCTGGATGGATTGAACGAATAAAAGGAATGAGGAGAGATTCCTTACTGACAGATGGTGAATAACTCTTTGTTTGATAACCGAGTTTTATGGGCCGCGGTTCTTGCATGGGCAATTGCCCAGATCAGTAAGACTATCTATGAGGTGATTCGCGAACGGAGATTGCTGCTCGGGCGTCTGGTCTCCTCTGGCGGCATGCCAAGTTCTCATTCGGCGCTGGTCACGGGCCTGGCAACTGCAACCGCTCGTATTGTTGGCATTGGTTCCCCGGAGTTTGCCATTGCCGCGGTTCTGGCCGGGATTGTGATGTACGATGCGGCTGGTGTCCGGCGGGCGGTCAGTATTCAGGCACGAATTCTGAACCAGATGATAGATGAGGCATTTCAAGGACGACCGTTTGCTGAAAAACGCCTGCGTGAGCTGATCGGCCACACACCATTTCAGGTGTTTGTGGGCGGCCTGCTTGGAGTATGCATCGGCCTGCTTATGACGGTCTGATTCTCGTCCTCCATTAGTACTTTTGAGTAGTCATACGCTTCCTGTTTTCGTCGTTTTCGGAGTCTCTCCTGCGACGAAAACTGATAAGCAGTCTTATCTACTTTTCTGTCTTCCAAACCCCCTATCATATTGTAAGTGAAGCGGCTTCTGTGGCTGTTTGAAGCCCTCTTGGTTCTGGTCTCGCTTCTCTGGTTGGTGATCTTTTGCAGGGGGCTCTGCTGCTCCTGATTCATCTCTTTGATTGTGCGGACGTTGCACTTTTCATGGGTGGTAAAATAGTTCTATGCACCTCATGTCCATTATTGAAAAGTGCAAATGGATCGGCTATAGTTACCTCTAGAGTATCGGGACCACCGAGATAGAGCGAGCAAGGGATAGTACGATTATATATAGGCACTCTACCGGTTGTCTGATCCTGTCTTATGCTTCGTTTGATGCAATGCGAGGCCGCATATCTGCTTGATGTCATTGCATGCATTCCTGAAAAGCACAATAGATGTTTGCCCTCTATACCCTGCTACTACTTACGCTCTTATTGGATGAGAGCGATTGTCTTATATAAGGGGAGTAAATGCGATGAAATTATTAATTATTGATAGTGATCGCGATCTTGTCGAAATGCTAACAAGCTGGTTGAAGACATTGGGACATGAGGTGTATCGAGCTTTTACCGAAGAGAAGGCGAGAATCGAATGGCAAGAACGTCGCCCTGATCTGGTGATTGCTGATCCTGCGATGCGTGACGCTGACATTCTGGAATTGTATCGTGAAATGCGCACCAAGCATGACGCCCTCCTCCTGATTTTGACCGATGGGAAAGATGTACAGGACGAGGTACGTTGTCTGGAATCCGGGGCCGACGACTACCTGCGTAAGCCGTTTTTCCCCTCGCAGTTGCTGGCCCGAATTCGCGCTATCAGCCGTCGCTCACGCGCAACGCTGGAACGTCGCCCCTCCTCCATTATCAAGGTTGGCCCTCTTTGTGTTGACTCCCTGCATAATGAAGTGACGATTCATGGTAAAACCGCCCGCTTGACCCCCACCGAGAGTAAGCTGCTGCACCTGCTAGCAATCAATGCTAATGATGTGTGTACTGCTGGACAGATTGTAACCCATGTATGGGGCTATGATGGGGATGGAGATACCTGTTTAATTAAGGCGCATATTCGTCATTTGCGCCAGAAGATCGAACCCAACCCCGGGAATCCTCGCTATATTTTGACCGTGCCTGGCGTGGGATATACTTTGATCCGGCGCAATGAGGATCTCGACCAGGAGAACGTTTCTGACGCCCGCTCTTTGCGTGTAGCGGCGCTGTAACAAAAGGCGTGTGAAAAGAAGAGCGTGGTATAAGCTCTTCTTTTTTTATGCCAAGTTGCAAACTCTCAACATGCCCGTGTTGCATATCACCATTTTTTCTCACCTTTCTCTATCGCCTCTGCACATCGATAAGGTAAGGTTGGTAGTGAGAGTGGCGAGGCGGTTTTGTGAATGAAACCGGGATGCGAAAGGTTGAGCTC
>Ga0164243_10000585_pt1 | contig 65522 bp, 55 predicted proteins | sample OricompcompostOP_FD_108781 | JGI IMG/M metagenome (GOLD analysis project Ga0164243, IMG submission 108781) | Organic Plus compost microbial communities from Emeryville, California, USA - Original compost - Organic plus compost (OP) | ecosystem: Engineered > Solid waste > Mixed feedstock >... | reverse complement strand
GCAGAATCGATGCCCAGTGAATCGAAATTATAGGTGTCAAATAATTCCCTTAACGCCTCTTCGGCGTTTTTTTCGAAATCCCAAATGGTATGATCCAGATCGAAGAAAATATCTTTTTTCCCTGTATGCCGCATGATGCAAAGATACGGTTTTTTTTAGGGTACGTTCAGTTCTCGGAGCTGTTGCCGGATGTATTTCCCGGCGGGGGTAAGGTGATCTGGCGTCCACTTGCCTACAGTAGGGGCACCAGGAGCGAGTATTGCCGTGGTCTCCTCTTTATCTGTGATATTCCAGTTTGCCCAGCTTAATTGATGTTCTTCCATCCAGTTCATCCATTGTGCCGTTTTCGTTAGATCGAATTGACCGTTGCCGTTCGATTCACCGACACCCCACTCGGTGATAAACAGGGGAAGGCCCTTGGCCATCGCTGTCTCAGCTTTCCTCCGCAGGTTGTCCTGATGATAAGGGTCGCTGGCATAGAAGTGGAATGAATAAGCAATGTTATCATAACCAATGATGGGATCGTTAGCAGCAATATCTACATCTTGGTCCCAGTGGGGGCTTCCAACAATGATTAAATTTTCGGTATCGTATTTCCGGATTTCTTGGATAAGGGCAATGGAATAATCCTTGATAGTTGGCCATGATTGTCGTTCGGGCTCATTCCATATTTCGTAAATGATGTTCGGTGTGCCTGCATAACGGCGTGCCATATGCGTAAAAAAGACTTTTGCCTGTTCGATATTTTTATCGGCATTGTGGTCGTGCCAGTCGATGATTACATAAATTCCCCGTTTTATGGCCCGGTCCGCGATCCGCTGGATGAGTGCGGCCTGCTCTTCGGGATGTTGCAGGTATCCGCCGTCTGGTTCAATGGCCATGGATAGCCTGACGAGCGAAACCTGAAAATCATCTACCAACCAGTCGACCACCTCTCGGGTATAATACTTTTTGCCACCCCAGATGCTCCAGGAGAAACTCATACCACGGAGCTGCGGCGATATGCCATGCTGATTTACGATATGGTTTCCCGAAATTTTCAGGTATCCATGCTGCTCACTGGGTGTAGATGCTTTTTCTGTTGTGGCTTTTTGTTCTTTAAACAAGGTGCAGCCCAGTAAGGAAAGGGTGTAAAACGCGATAATTATTTTTTTCATGGCAATTTATACATAGCGGGTGTTTCATCACCGAACAGGACATATGAGTCTGCCTTGAATGCCCTGAAATCTGCGGCCGCCGGATGGTTTTGATAAGGCGTCCAAAAGGCGTCTTTCCGGTTGGCCCACGCAAGTGCATAGGCAAGTTTTACAGGTCGCAGTCGAAGTGCTTTGAGCAACACCGTTGTGTACCAATCGGCTTGGGTAAGATTTGATAGCCCCGTTTCGGTGAGTGCAGCCACTTTACGATGTTGTTCGGCAAAGTCTGAAACAATTTTCATTTTTTGGGCTGCTGCTGCAAGGGTAGCCGCCGATTGCAGATCACCGTAGTTGTCCATACCTACCAGATCTACATAGTCATCACCGGGATAACGCTCAACGTATTGTGATTCAGTGTTGAAATTTCTGTCGGGTGACCAGGCGTATAAAAAATTCCGTACATCGAGTTCGTCGCGCAGGTATTCCACGGTAAAGCGGTAAAGTGCCTTATATTCTTCCGCTGTGCAATGGGCCCGGCCCCACCAGAACCAATCGCCATCAAACTCATGGAAAGGCCTGAAGATTACGGGTACCGGTTTGCCGTCGGCACCGACCAGTGACCGGGCGTATTCCGCAATGGTTTCGAGTGAGGTTTTATAAACTTCATGGTGGTCTCCTCCTGGCAGGATCCGGCTGACTGCCTTTACCGGTGATTCACTCCAATAGAAGCTTTCTTTTGACACCGGGTTGGCGTAGTGCCAACAGTAGGTATTGACACCGCCGCGGTCGTAAGCTTCGATAGTAAGCTGGCGTGCGATCTGCTTTTCATAGGCAAACCAACTGTTTCCGGGATCAAAGAAACCGGAGATGTGATTGAAATCATGGCCATATACTGCGGGATACCCACCTGTAACAGTCTGTACATCCGATTTTTCAGTGGATACGATTGGTAGATGCGCTTCGTTGGCCCATTCGGTGTTGGGGTTATCCAAGCCACGCTTGGTGGCGTCTTGATGGCCGAAGAGAATGTGTTCTTCGGCCATTGTTCTGAGGTTGTAGAATAGCGCGGCAGTTTCATCGGTCGCATTTTTATCGACCAACTGTTCCCGGATTTCTGTCAAGGTAGGGGTTACGACCTCCGGATCAGGCTCTGAATCATCCGCCTTGCTCGGCTTTCCACAAGCAACCCACACTGTGAATGCGAGAACTGTCAACCACGGAGCTAACTTCTTCATATGCACAAAATCCGTTAGCGCAGTCCTACATGATCGATGAAAACTGAGCCGGACCAACCTGTCTCCTGCATGGTGATTTCGGTAATCGTTGCGGGATCGCCTAACTCGGACATGGATAGCTTATACTCAACCCATTTACCGGCTTCGAGGGTAATGACATTGGTGGTACCGCCGTTGACGCTGACATTGATTTTTTGGCCGTCGGTTTCCGGAGTCGCGTAGATTGCAAACGATAATTCCGTGTACCCGGCGGCATTCACGCTGAAATTGGCAAACTTGAGGGCACCCCAAGAGCCCTGGTAACTCACTTTGATGGCTGCATCTCCGTCCCTTACGTTTTCTGTATTGTTTAGATCTACTGTACTTCCCCAACCCCAGTTCTGTGCGTTGTTTTCCAGCTTATCGACAAACAATGGAAATGCCAGCGGATCTAAGGGCGCAGGGTCGCCAACGAACGAAAGGATGTCTGTACTGGAAATGGTAATACCTGAGAACGTCACAATGTCCACCGTACCGCGTGTCGCTTCTTCAGGTACGGTGAGTGTCAATTGCTGTTCGGATTGGTTGCTAAAGTCCGTGATAGGTTCAGCTACGCCCTTGAGCCATACTTGGTTAACTAAGTCGAGATCCGTACCGTTTATGGTCAGCGTTTTGCCCCGTTCAATAGGGTTTGGCGACAACCCCGTCAATGCGGGAAGTGTGACGGCTAGTTCAGTCTCGCTTTCCAGTTCAATAGGTTCGGTACCCCCACAGGAGAAGATCAGGAGGCCGGTTTGTGCCTCCAACGGTACGCGGACGACCAATTCTGTGCGAGATTGGCTTTCGAATGTTGTTACAACCGCACCGCCTTCAAATGTCACCGCTGATATCCAATTGAGGTATTCACCTTGGATGGAAACGGTTTCACCGGGCTTGACAGTTTCGGTCATCGATGTAATTTCGACCGGAACATTGAGATTTAGGGGTGATTTTGAAACAATATCGCCCGCTGGGGTCTTAAGCGTAACCGGGCCATGTTCGGCTTCGATGGGAACGGTGATGATGATCTGCTCGGATGTATGCTCGATGAAAGCATTGCTCGGTATGCTCGCCCCAACGAGATCAATGGCCGTTACCTTGTCGAGGTTATTGCCGATGAATCGGATCTGTTCGCCATGGGAGACACCTGACGGTCCGAAACTGAGCAATTCCACCGCAGTGGAAAGCGGTTCTTTTTTCTCGCATGATAATGTTGTTAGCAAGACAATACCCACCAACAAAGCGGATACCTGCCTGATATGTATGTTAAGTTTCATTGTCGTTGTGTTTTAGGCATCATTCAGTTTTGCTTTCGTCTATTTTCGGGACCACCCTAAAGTTATCGAAGGCGATATCACAATCCCAATCTCCTGGACCATGTATAAGCACCCTGGTCCAGTATCCGTTGGGATTGACGACCGGAGTGACACCCAACTCTTTGTAACTTTGGATAATGGTCTCAAATGGAATAACGACCGTCTGCCATTGTCCGCCGGTATCGAAAGGTGGCGCCCACTGATAGGCATCGTTCACTTCGCTTTGGAGACCGAAGTTGAATTTGATCATGTTATTATTGTAGGGTTTCAGCGTGTTAACCTCGAATTTAAGGTCGTATTTTTCCGGTTTGAGGATAGCCTCATCGGGCAGCTTCTTGCTGATATCGCCCATGGCATCGGCTGCTCCTCCGGCTACCTCCGTCCAGGCCCAAGCGCCTATGGAGCGGGTTACACGGATGTAATTGCCGTTGATGGCCGGGGGATCACCTGCCCCTGGGTTACTGACTACGAACGAAGCGTTCCACCATCCCGTAAACGGATCGCTGCTAAGGATGATGTTCCGGTTATCCCGGTACCAGAAATCGGAAGGGGTTTCGCCAAAATTGCTTTTGATGGTAATCGGTCCCGATTGTGCATCTGCGGGAATCCTGACGCGGATAATGTCATCTTCCACAGCTATCACCTCCCCGGTGCCGCCACCTGTGAAGGTAACGGTAAGGGGCTCGTAAAAGTAATTACCCCGGATGGTGGCTACTTCCCCCGCCAGCGTGTACTCATTATCCATGGAAAGAATCAGCGGTTCACTGATTTGTACTTCAAAATCATGCTCAAGGATATGTCCGTTTGCAAAGATGATCCGCAGTTTATTGGTGATTTCCGAGGGTACCTGACTCGGAATAGTCACCAAGATGGTGTTGTTGGTCACATAGGTGGCGGTGAGTACCGCCTGCTGGTCGTTGAACCAGACCTCCCGGGCACCTCCTAAGTTTTCCCCCACGATAGCGATGAGGTTACTTTGATAGCCGCCTACCAAGAGCGAGTCGGCGGAGTCGGGATCGGTAACACGGATGTAACGGATCTGCGGCTCACCGCCGGTGCTTTCTTTCGAACATGAGCTATAACTGCCTGCGGTTAACAGGGCTACGGCTAGGTATATTATCGATTTATACAATGGTTTCATCTCATTTTTGTACTAAGTGGACTATTTATTGAAATAATCAACCGGAGGTTTACGCAAGTTGGGGGCTTGATTCAACTCTGCTGTCGGAATCGGTAGCAGGAAGTTACCGCTGTTCGCGTTTATATTCCTTGTACCGGGATCTACCCAAGGCGTTTTTATAAATTTCCATGACGTTGGGTTAGGAAACTGGTCGGGCTCCGTAAAGAATCGTTCACGGTCCTGTGCATTCAGGATATCGTAGGCCTTTTGCGGGTTGTGGTAATGCAGGCTGACGAGGTCATACCAGGCCATGCCCTCCATGGAAAATTCGATAAAGCGTTCTTTCAAGATGGCATCCAGGGTCAGCGGCTCTTCACGCGGTGGCAATCCTGCCCGGGTATGTACTTTATTGAAGTACTCCATCGCCGTTTCATCGGTTGTAGAGGTGCCATTGCCTAATACCGCTTCGGCGTAGATCAGGTAAATTTCAGCCAGCCGTTGCATATACGTATCGTGGCCATAGTTCTGCGATGCGGCTTGCCCACCTACGTCTTCGGCTTTTCCGGTAACGTATTTTTTGATGGAGAGAAAATTCACATCCGTACCACTGAAGGGGAAAACCAGCTCTTGCTTGCCACCCGGAATGGATTGCGTGATTTCCGAATAATGTGCGCCGGGAAGCATGAATGTCGCTTTCAACCGCTGATCGAGTGTCCTCCCTGCCAAACCTGTTTCCGTAGGTACAATGCCGTCATACAGCGATATCATCCACCAGGTCGCTCCTTTATCGCCACCCCATCCATCGCCGTTTGCGATATCGCCGCTATAGGCCAGGTAAGCGGGAGTCGAATTCTGTACTCCCCAAGCGCCGGGGGCAAACGTCCACTGCAGGGAGAATAGTGATTCGGCGTTGTTATCGTAGGGATAAAGAAACAGTTCGGCATAGTTGGTAAGCAAGGATGCTCCGCTCATCCGGATTACCCGGTCAGCATAGTATTTTGCGCTATCGAGGAATGTCTGATCCCGGCTACCGGAGCCGCCGGATACCACCCCTGCCCGCGTGAGATAAAAGCGTGCCAGCATACCTTCTGCCGACCATTTGGAAAGTCGTCCCGGACGGAGAGGGGTTTCAGGCAGGTCTTCGGCAGCGGCGCGCATTTCATTGGTGATGTACCGCCACACGCTTTCCGGCGTGTTGCGTTGGATGGTGGTGTCTGCCAGAAGCGTGAGGTTGTTTTCGATGATTGGCACAGCACCCCAATTCATGACGAGAAAGCGGTAGGCCAGCGCCCGCATAAATCGTGCTTCCGCAATTGCCATCCGCTTGATATCGGGGGAGACACCGTCTCCTGCATATTTCTGGATGTTCTGTATGGCCAGATTGGCCTGCCCCACGACAATGAAGAACGAGCGCCAGGCGGTGCCGTTTTCCGGAGTATCCCCGGTAGTATTGAAGAGTACATTGCCCCGATCGTTATAGGCGGAATAGGCTGTTCCTGCACGGAAATCACCCAAGTTATACGAAGCCTTATCGTTGTAATCAAACCAGACTTGGCTGTACAGTAGCGCGGTAGCGGCCAATACTTGATCGTCGGTTTTATAAAAGCTGGCGTCAACGATGGAATCCGTCGGCGGCTTTTCCAGGAAGCTTTTATTGCAGCTTAGAAGAGTTACAAAGGAAGTCAATAGGAGTGCCTTTGCAAAAGTATATCTTGTCTGTGTCATGGTTGTCATCGATTAAAAACTCATACCCAAACTGAATGTATAAATTGGAGTCAACGGATAACGACCGAAGTCGAGGCCGATGGCTTGGTTTTGATTGCTGGCATCACGACCGATATAAGCCCCTACTTCGGGATCAAATCCGGTATATTTCGTGAATGTTGCCACATTTTGTGCACTGAAGGCCACCCGCGCGCTTTGCAAGACTTTCAGTCGCGCAAGCAGGGAAGAAGGAAGATTATACCCCAGCGCAATGTTTTTGATGCGCAGGTAGGAACCATCTTCTACCCACTTGTTGGTGTGGCGGTCGTAGTTTCCATTGGGACCATGCGAGATGCGCGCAACATCGGTACCTGGGTTTTCCAGTCGTACCTCGCCGTTCTCGCCTACGATCGGACGTGCATAATCCATGGCACGGATCATCAGGTTGCGGCTCAGGTTGATGTTGTTGGGATTGGAATTAACCTTTGCCATGTAATTGTACACATCGTTGCCGTAAGCTCCCGTTAGCAAGATGCTGAGATCAAACCCCTTATATGAAAAAGAATTTGTGAAACCGAGGAAGAACTTCGGATAGGGATTTCCGATGAAGGTAAGGTCATTGACGTCGATGATGCCATCAGGTGAACCGTTAGGGCCACTGATGTCTTTATATTTTACGTCGCCCACCCATATGTTGCTTTCGTTGGTAGGCATACGGTCTCCGTTATTGTCAACTGGTACGGGACTGTTGTTGATTTCTTCAATCGATTGGAACAATCCCTCTTCGATATAACCCACGAACTGCCAGGGGGCCATGCCTACCACAGACTGCTGTGTCCAGTCCTGAAGCCACCAGGATGTCCGGTTGATCTGTGCCGCATCGGAGTAGAACTTCTTGATGGTTGTTTTAAATCCGGAAATGTTGAAGTTTGTCTGCCAGGTGAACTGTTCGTTCCGGATGTTGACCGTGTTTAGTGTGATTCCCCATCCCTTGTTTTCCAAAGCGCCGATGTTGACCTGAGGTGCAGCCACGGCTCCCACGCCGTTGGTACCCATGTACCACGGTAAGGGATTTTCCATCAACAGGTTGTCTGTCTGTTTGATGTAATAGTCGGCCTCCAATTCGATGCGGTTTTTGAGCAGGCCGAAATTTATACCGAAGTTGTAGGTGAGTGTCTCTTCCCATTGCAGGCCAGGATTGTTATAGCGGCTGGGTAAGAATCCCGTTCCAGAAGGTGTTGCTCCGGGTCTCATGGGCGAATAGATGTATCCGCTGCCTCCCTGATTTCCAGTGGTACCTGTTTCGAATCTCAACTTCAGTTCGCTGATGGCGGGAACATTAAAAAAATCTTCCTGTGTGACCCGCCATGCGGCGGATATTGATGGGAATATCCCCCATTTGTTCTCTTCGCCGAAGTTCACCGATCCGTCGGTACGGATGGTTCCTGATACGATGTAACGGTCGTCGTAATTGTAGTTGATCCGGCCGAGATAAGACTCCATGGCCCAGTCGCCAGAGCCACCTGTCGCCGATGCAGTGAGCGGGTCGCCCGCCTCTAAGTCTAGAATGTCATTTGTAAGAAATCCGGTCCGGCGACCGCCCAGGTTCTTCCAGTTGGAAGCTTGGGCCTCGTGTGTGGCCATCAGGTTAATGTGGTGCTTGCCAAGCTGTTTGTTGTACTCCAATAATTGATTCCAATTCCAATAGGTGTTTAGGTTTCCCCGGCTCTGGAGCGATGCCGTGGCATTTTCAGCCCATCCAATTTTGTATACGGGGATGTAGTAATCCGAATTGGCAAAGCCGAAGTTGGTATTGAACGAAGAACGGAATTCGAGGCCTTCAATGATTTTGATGCCCACATTGATGCCGCCGAGAAACTGCCTGCGGGTAAGATCGTTGGTGGTCAGGCTGGCAATAGCCAATGGGTTTACGGGCGCAAATTGGTTCGCTCCGTTGTTGTCATCGCCACCTCCCCATGATCCGTCTTGGTTTTTGACGGGAATCTGCGGCGTAAGCTGAAGGCCGTTTGAGATGATATTCTCCTGGCTGGTGGTGAGGCTCTCGTCGGTTTGGCTGAAACTTAGGTTGGCCCCCAAAGACAACCACTTTCTGGGCTTGGCGTCGATATTCAATCGGCTGCCATATCGTTCGAAACCTGAGCCAGGCGCTATACCTTCCTGATCCATATACTCGCCAGACAGGTAATAAGTGATCCGGTCGTTCCCCCCGCCCAGGCTCAGCTGATGCTTATGCATGGGGGCACTGCGGAAGAGCTCTTTCTGCCAATCGGTACCTTTTCCTAACAACGAAGGATCCAGGAATTGCTGGGGAGTTTCACCACCTGCAATCTCGTGGTATTCGTTGACCATTTGAGCATATTGTCTGAGGTCCATGACCTCCATCCGTTTTGGACCGGTCTGAATGGTGTATTGGCCACTATAGTCGATTTTAGTCTGTCCGGCCTGGCCCCGCTTGGTGGTGATGAGCAGGACTCCATTCGTGGCCCGGGATCCGTAAATCGCTGTAGCGGAAGGCCCTTGGAGAACTTGGATGTCTTCGATATCGGCTGGATTGAGTCCGGCTAAGGGGTTGGATGAGCTCTGTTCGCCGAAGGATACCGCTTGACCGGCCATCTGCACGCCGTCAATTACGTAGAGGGGTTCATTCGTACCATTGATTGAATTGATACCTCGGATATTTACCGATATTCCACCACCCGGTTGACCTGAATTTTGTGTGATATACACGCCGGCGGACCTACCTTGGATCGCTTGCTCAATCGTTGTGTTGACTGTCTTGCCGATGTCTTCTGCAGAAATCGTCGTTTGCGCACTGGTTAGGTTACCTCGTTTGCTGGTACCATATCCGATGATCACGACCTCGTCTAATGCAGAGGTGGCGGTTTGCAGGTAAACATCGACGACACTCCGGTTACCCACGGTTGTCTCCAACGTTTGCATGCCCAGATAAGAAAAGACGAGGACAGCATCGTCTGCGGATACCGATATCCGGTAACTTCCATCGTTTGCCGTTGAGGTAGACTGGGGGAGGCCCTTCACGGTGACCGAGACACCCGAAAGCACCGCTCCCGATTCATCCATTACCCTTCCGCTTACCTGCCGTTGGGTGTTGGCTTGCCCAACTGCCAACTGAATAATGGCCAACGCCAAAAAAAGTAGTTCCGCTTTTTTTAATAAATGTGGAATCATAAGGTTAAAAATTGGTTGTTAAACAGTCTCAAATGTAACTTAATTTCTATTGAAGTATTAATACTATTTTTGCATATTATTATAAAAAAGACACCTGATAGCTTTATCCTGTGACCATTAAGATATGTATTGTATCATTGGCCGAGTAGGTGGATCATCTGCAAACAGCACCGACTGTTATGATAGGGGCATTTCCAAAACCCAGCTTTGTCTTCCCGATCCATGATGCGTCCGTTTTCATCTCTGCCCCAATACCATTCACCTCTTTGCTGGTCAATGAGGTACCCCTTGATGTACTGCCAAGCCTGTGAAGCGGTTGTCAGGTATCGGCGGTTGCCAGACAGGATGCCGATACGGTAGAAGCCTACTACCGCTTCGGCCTGTACCCACCAATGCTTCTCGGCAACGAGCTTGTTTGTAGCTGGGTTAAATTCATAGTGCAATGCTCCTGATGTGTCTACCCACTTCGAGCTGGCCGCAGCTAGCCGCAACGACAGAGTACGAATCGTGTCGGCTATCCGTGTGCCGTTAATCGCGTGGGATGCTTCGCACAGCAGCCATGATGTTTCAATCTCATGTCCAAAAGACCGGAGGGGGGAGGATTTCGCTTGCCAATGCTCATTAAAAAACAGGATCAGGTGACCTTGCTGATTGACGAAATGTTTTTCGAAAAGTTCGAGTAGCGTCTCGATTCGTTGTTTTAACGTGTTGTCTGGCCATATAGTGTATAGGTTCGTATAAGCTTCCAATAGATGGAGATGTGTGTTAAGTGTTTTCTTTTCATTGTCGTCTTTCTCACTCAATTTTAATTGTGTGGTTGGAGTCCAGTCTCTACTGAATGCTTCGATATATCCTTCCTGATCGGTATCCCAACTATGCTGTTCGATAACATCATAAAGCTTTTTGGCAATTTCCAATATGCCATCATCGTCCTGTATTTTATAATATTCAGCCAAACCGTAAATGGTAAATGCGAGAGCGTAGATTTGTTTGCGATTGTCAGCCGCACCTCCATCCGGATATACCGACCAATATACACCACCATATTCCGGGTCGATAAAATGCTGCCGGATATATTGATAAGCGATGTTTGCCATCTCAAGGTACCGATGGGTGCGGGTGTGATGGTATCCTGCCGAAAAGGCCCATAAAATGCGTGCATACATGACGGAGCCAGCCGTGCTGTTGGGATGTGGTTTATCGGTATGATCAACCTTCGGATAAAAGCGGAGGCTGGTATCGTCAAAGACTACATCGCTCCAATAGTCCAATATGCGTTTGAGCTCCGATTCAAATTCAATACTTTTTAAATTGTGCAGCGTTGCGTTGCTCAATACGTTCATTTTTCTGGGTAAGTTTTTGAATATTTTCTACCGATAGTGCGGAAAAAAACCGATCTTCAGGTGTGTTTTTCGCATAGTCAATCAACTGTTCTATTGAACTTGTTGCCACGTGCAGGCGTGTATCTGATGACGCGTAATATATAAAAACTTTGCCATCGTCATCTGCGACCCAACCGTTGCAGAAAACAACATTGGAAACATCGCCAATGCGCTCATCGCCCTCCGGTGCCAGGAAATATCCTGCGGGCTTATGGATGATTTTGGAGACGTCGTCGAGGGCAGTCATAAATAGATAGAGTACATACCGTAGTCCGGCAGCCGTATGGCGTACACCGTGCGCCAAATGTAGCCAGCCTTCCGGGGTTTTCAACGGGGAAGGCCCCTGACCGTTCTTGGCTTCGTATACGGTATGGTATTTCTTCGCATCTATGATATGTTCATGACACACGACCGCATTTTTCATGCTCCCGGTCAGTGCGAACGCAATCCCGCCTCCTTTGCCAGCTTCGATGAAGCCGTCCTGCGGTCGGGTGTACAGTGCATATTTTCCATCGACAAATTCGGGATGCAGCACTACATTACGTTGTTGCGGCGAGTTCGTTTTTAGATCGGGGAGACGTTCCCAATGTTCCATATCGCGGGTGCGGATGATTCCGCATTGCGCAATGGCAGCAGATTGGTCAGATTCAGGTGCACTGGTATCGCGGCGTTCGGTACAGAAAAGGCCGTAAACCCATCCATCCTCATGTTGAGTAAGTCGGATATCATACACATTGGTATCCGGGTCTTCGAGTTGAGGGATACTTACCGGATACTTGCGGAACCGGAAATGATCAATACCATCGGGACTTTCTGCAATGCCAAAGAAGGATTTCCGGTCGGTTGCTTCTACGCGGACCATCAGCAGGTATTTATCCTGCCATTTGATGGCTCCAGCATTGAATGTGGCATTGATGCCAATGCGTTGCATCAGGAAAGGATTGGCAAACCGATCAAAATCATACTGCCATTCCAACGGTGCATGCGCAGCGGTAAGGACCGGATAACGAAACCGCGTAAATACACCATTGTCTGGCCATATAGCCTCGTTTTTCCTATTAATCAGTTCCCCATGCATCTTGATGAGGGCTGCCTTTTTTGCTTCGAAATCAGTTACAGACAAAGACACAATTGTTATTTTGAACTAGTTAATTTTCCAGTTTATTCCACCATGTTTTCTTTAGGGTTATGGCCACCGTAGCTAACAGAACGATGGTGACTAGGAGCTCTGCTTTCATCATCAGTACCAAATACATCGGCAAAATGGTGAGGCACAATTGCCCGATGATTCCGAGCACGACGTTAAACATGTCCCTGCCAAAATTTTGGTTGGGAATGAAGGTTGGGTCATCGGCAGCAACCATAAGCCGGATGGGCTTCCAAACCCCCCAGGGTTTTACCGTACGGTAAAATTCCTTAAGCACTTCGGTGTCGGTAGGTTTGGTGCATAGCGACCCTACGATGGACCCAGCCAGCGACAATACAAAAAGTAAGGGGAAATAATATAGATCCAAGAAATCAAATAACAAGGGAAACACCAATGCCGGCACGATGCCCGCTAGCATTCCCCAAAAGAAGCCCGATGCATTGAACCGCCACCAATACCATTTCAGCATATTAGCTGCGATGTATCCGCCATACAATGCGGATACAATCCATTGCAGTATGCTGTTTACGTCTTCCGCAAAAAAGCCGAGGGAAATGCCGATAACAGCGATGGCAATGCCAGCGATGTAATTGGTATTACGGATGGCCGTGTTTGATGCGTTGGGCTTTATGTATTTCAGATAGATATCGTTCGTGAAATAGGCTTGTGCAGCATTCAATGTGCCTGCAAAAGTTCCCATGAAAGCCGCCATCAGGCCGGCAAGTAACAGTCCCATTAATCCTACGGGTACAAACTGGAGGATAGCCGAAGGTAAAATCCGTTCGAAATCGACGCCGTTGGCCGATTGCAAATTGAGCTGATCGTAATACAAAAGACCCAGCACCGCGAAACCGATGACCATGGCGTAACGGATGGGCAGTAATACCACCGAGACTAAACCGCTCATCTTTGCGGCGTCTTTTGGAGATTTCGTAGACAGGATTTTTTGCATGTCATAATTAGGTGCCGGACCGGCAAGGCTTGCAAAAACCCCTTTGAAGAGCATCATCATGAAAAAGATGGTAAACAGATCGAATCCATCGCTTCGGATTTTGCTGTTCACTTCATCAATAATGCCTGCCCAATTTAAGTCGTCCAGCGTCCATCCAAAAAATGGCGAAAGCCATCCTTCGGGGACAAGCAGCGGTTTGAGGGCCAAGTGATGCGCGGCAATCACAGCGATGACAATAGCAGCGGCAGACATGATTGTGTATTTGACAGCATCTCCAATCACGATACTGGTCATACCACCGAGAATGGAATAAAACATTGTGAACAGGCAGAAAACCACGCCATAAAAATGCGGAACATACGCCGGCCCGATGGTGAAAGGGAGGTACGGTCTGATGCTACTCCACGGAATGAAGATTTCAACAAACTTACCTAATCCAATGAAACCGTAGGCGAGGAAACCGAAGCAACTGATCAGTGCGAATATGACCACGATCGTATGTGATGCCAGCATGCCCTGCCCTTTGGTTCCAAAGCGTGTCCCCAACCATTCAGCACCCGTCGTAACGTTGCTGCGGCGTAACCATACCGATAAGTACATCATCAGGAAAATCTGGTTGAATACCGGCCACAGCCACGGTATCCAAATACTTTTCAGGCCATATACAAATGCCAGTGTGACCATCCACATCGTTCCGGATATATCAAACATATCCGACGCATTGGACATGCCTAACATGTACCACGGTAGTTTTTTACCGCCTAATAAATAGGATTCTTTATCACGCTGTGCACGCTTTTTTAGCACGACGCCCAGTATAATCATGGCAGCCAAATAGAGCAGGATGATGATAATATCGATGGGTTGGAGCAGCATATGCGATCAGTGGGTGGATGGTTGATAAATATGAAGGGAGCCGAGTCCGTCTTCAAACCGTACCTTGGGCATCCGGTAGAATTTCCGGAAATCGGCGGCGGCGGGATGTGATGGGTAAGGCACATAGTAATGATTGGGCCGATTGATGGCATTGCGCCACAATAGTACCCATGCAATAGGGTAGTCCTTAATAGTGGGGTAAAGTACCTGCGTAAACCAGTTCGGATTGGGAATCTGTTCGTATCCGGTTTCGGTAATGGCGGGAACTTTATCCAGCTCTTTGGCAACCTTCGTGAGGATACCTAAACTCGTTGACATCCGCTCAATATATGCTGCTTCGTCACCCATGCAATAATCGTCAAATCCAACAATGTCTACATAGTTGTTGCCGGGATAACGCGCTAGGTAATCTGCTTCGGACGTTATTGTGCTGCTGGAATAGGCGATAAGTAGATTCGCTAATCCATTTTTGTTTCGGAGATAGTCTATGGTGTATTGCCATAATGCCACATATTCTTCCGGTGTGCAGAATGCTTCGCCCCACCAAAACCAGCTTCCCGTATGTTCGTGGAACGGACGGAAAATAACGGGTACTTCAATCCCTTCTTCCGTTTTCAGGCTTTTGAAAAAAGCAACCAACTGGTTGAGGTACTCATTATAGGTATTATGGTGTATTCCATCTGGCAGGATTTCTTTCACACTGTGGCGGGTGGTATCCCATGCACTTTGTCCGTTTACCGGATTGGTGGTATGCCAACTGATGGTATTGATGCCACCACGTTTGTAGGCTTCTATAATACGGGTACGCATCAGGTCGAACGATACATTGTCTAAATTGGCCGGCTTGCCGATTTCCAGGTGTCCCACGTCCCAGCCGTACACGGCCGGATATGCACCGGTTGTGCTTCTTACATCGGATTTACCCGGTTCGGCTGACCAGTTAACGCCGTAAGCTACAGCGTCTTGATGCCCCAATAGCAAGTATCTGCCACTTATTGACTTCAGGGTGCCCAATAAAGCCGCTGTTTCGGGTGATAAATGTGCGATGGCGGAACCCATTGCGAGGTAAAAGGTGACAAGTGAAAAACCAGCTTGTTTAATTATGTGCATAGCAGGTCAATAATTGGTTATTACAAAAGCAAACATACGGGATGTATGGAGCTCGAAAATAATACTTTTTTAGCGTTTTATAATAAAGTTCTTGCAATCGGTTAGTGTGGTATAGCAAAGGGCTAAGATCTGATAGTTTTGTGCCAGCGGATGGCATTTTTACATAACACCTTTTTATTTATTTTTGTGACACCAATTATATGCAGAATATCATGGCCCAAAAAATCACCAGGGAAGTAACGCCGCTTACGGAAAGTGACTGTTTTACACTGTTTTGGCGGGTGAAGGAACATTTTGATTTTCCATTACATTTTCACGACGAATATGAGCTCAACCTCATCCTCAATGCAAAGGGTGCACGACGTATCGTGGGCGACCATGTATCCCCTATCGACGACGTGGAACTGGTATTGGTTGGGTCAAATCTCTATCACGGCTGGTTTGATGATGCTTGCGAAAGCCGGGAAATAACGGAGGTGACCATCCAATTCCATCGTAATCTGTTCAGTGAGGACTTTCTTCACAAAAATCAGTTGAACTTTATCCGCAAGATGTTTGATAAATCGCAACAGGGTATTCTGTTTAGCCGTGAAACCACTCTTTCGCTTAGGGATCGGTTGATTGGGCTTAAAGCCAAGACCGGCTTCGATTCGGTGTTGGAATTGATGGCGATTCTCCACCGGCTCTCGCAGTCCGAAGGTATTCGGATACTGAGCAGTGCGGGGTTTGATGGCGACCATGCACGATCGAACAGCCGGCGTATCGTAAAGGTTTTTGAATACTTGAATGAACATTACAGCGAGCCGGTAACGCTGGCGGATATGGCTGCTTCTGTCAATATGCACGAAGCTTCATTCAGCAGGTTTGTCAAAAAAAGTACAGGAAAAACGTTTATCGATAGCCTGAATGAAATCCGGCTTGGCCATGCTACGCGATTATTGATTGATACGAACCAAACGATTGCGGAAATCGCATATGGCTGTGGATTTAACAATATTTCAAATTTCAACAGAATATTCAAGCAGAAGAAAAATTGTACCCCACGGGAATTCCGTGGAAACTTTTCGGGTGCGAGGATCTATATCTGAGTGCGAAGTTGTAGGTACAAATTACGAAGTTGGGATACGAAGTTCGGAATGCAGACGATATTGATATGTGGATGGTTGCTGATGCTTATTGTCGCTGATCCGTGTAAATCCGCTGAATCCGATTACCTGTGTTTATATAAGAGTTTCGTATTATTGTCATAATGTAGACCGCAGTTTGTAACTAACCGATGTAAATCGATACTTTTGTGGTTGCTTTTCAGGAGTTTTGGTATGCGAAAGCCGTTGGTGCTATTTTATTTCTTGGTATTTTATGCTACTGCGCAATTGGCGTGGTGGGGGGTGTTACTTATTGAAAACCAGCCCGACCGGAAAATTATGATTATCGGGGAGGGGATTTTTTTCATGCTCATATTCGTGGTGGGCGCGTTGAAATTGAAAAAAGCGTTTGTGCGTGAGCATAAAATACAGCAACAGCAACAAAATTTTCTGTTGGCGGTTACCCATGAACTGAAATCTCCACTTGCATCCATCAAGTTAGCCATTCAAACCATTCTAAAACGGGACCTCAGTAAGGAGCAGCGTGATCAATTTTTGTCTAACTCGCTGAAGGATATTGAGCGTTTAGATGACTTGGTTGGTAATGTGCTGATTGCTACTAAGCTGGAGAATCTGCGTTATAATTTCCCCAAAGAACAAATCGACCTGACGGAACTTGTGAAGAGCGTGGCAGGTAGATTGCAAATCCACTCCTGTACATCACAGGTGATCAAAACTGAATTGCAACCCAATATCCAAATCGAAGGCGATCGGTTCGCTATTACCAATGTGGTGAATAATTTGATTGAAAATGCGGTCAAGTATTCCCCACCTTGTGCGCATGTAGTGGTTAAGCTTGCAGCCCAGGACGATAATGTATTGTTCAGTGTGGCCGACCATGGTATCGGTATTGCGGACAATGAAAAGAAACTTATCTTTAACAAGTTTTATCGGGTAGGAAATGAAGATACCCGTAAAACCAAAGGTACCGGATTGGGGTTATACATTGTGAAAACAGTCTTGGAAAGACACCGCGCACAGATAAGTGTGAAGGATAATACGCCCTCCGGAAGCATTTTTGAAGTCATATTTAATAACCATTATGCAACAAACTAAACAGCGCATTTTGCTGGTAGAAGATGAGGAACATTTGCTGGATGCCATTAAACTTAACCTAGAGTTGGAGGGATACCGGGTGTCCACAGCCACCGATGGAAAAAAGGCATTGAAAATATTTAAAGAAGAACGGTTTAACCTGGTTATTCTGGACGTAATGATTCCCGAGATCGATGGATTTCAGGTAGCCGAGACCATACGTTTGCAAAACACGGAAGTACCCATTATGTTCCTGACGGCTAAAAACAGCAGCGAAGACCGTATTACGGGACTGAAGAAAGGGGCAGATGACTATCTGGTAAAGCCTTTTAATCTGGAGGAGTTGATTCTCCGTGTGGGAATTCTTGTGCGCCGGGGCATGAAAGGGGATGAATTAAAAGAATTGAATTCATACACCATCGGTGATAAAACCATTTACTTCAACTCGTTTGAGCTGCATCACGCTGATGGAACAGTGACATCACTCACCAAAAAGGAGACTATGTTGCTTAAGTTATTGATTGAACGACGCAATGAGGCGGTCTCGCGCGAACAGATATTGGAAACGGTTTGGAATTACGATGTGTATCCGTCCACCCGTACCATCGATAATTTTATTCTTACATTCAGGAAATATTTTGAGCCGGATCAGAAACACCCGGTATATTTCCATTCTATCCGCGGCGTAGGCTATAAATTTACCGACAATCCGCAGAGCTAATGATGACCTCAAGGGTGCGTGCATTGGTGTTGGTGATATCCTTTCTTTTTTTGGCTTGGACGGTATACGCCCGTGCCTACCAATTATCGGGGATGATCATCGGGTTTATGGCGTACCTTACATGGAGCCATTACCGTGAGGGAACCGTGTTTATTGCTACGCAGGCTTTTCAGAAGCAGGATTTTGAACGAGCAAGATACCTGCTTGCAGATATCAAGAAACCTGAATCGCTTCGTAAAGGAAGGCGTAATTATTACGAATTTATGATGGGAAACCTTGCGCTCAAAGCGGAGGATTATGACGAGGCGGAACGACATTTTCAGTTAGCTTCTCGTTTGCCATTTCGGCGGCCCAATGATAAGGCCATTATTTTGGTAAATCTTGCCAACATTAACCTTCGGCGAAAAAATTACGAGCGTGTGAAAGCCTACGTCGAAGTGGCTCGTAAATTGGAGGTGACCTCGCGGGTAGCACACATTATTAATAAAATCGAAAACGAGATACCTAAAGATCAATCGTGACTAATAATTTGAAGAACAACTTACTGATTCGTGCGGCTTTTTCGCAGCCAACCGAACGACCTCCCGTTTGGATGATGCGCCAAGCGGGTCGCTTTATGAAAGAATACTGGGATATAAAAAACAGATATTCGTTTCTGGAAATGTGTAAGACCCCTGAGATAGCAGCCGACGTAACGATGCTGCCCGTTGATTTATTGGGGGTAGATGCAGCTATCTTATTTTCGGATATCCTGGTAACCGGGGAGGCTATGGGTGGGCAGCTTAGTTTTGAACAGGGGGTGGGACCTCGGTTTGCCAATCCCGTTCGCAGTTATGCCGATGCCGAAGCATTACAAACCAATGTTTTGGATAAATTGCAATATGTTGCAGATGCGATCAAGGTCATTCAACAACGTTTACAGGGCTCAATTCCCCTGATCGGCTTTGCCGGTGCACCTTTTACGGTGCTCAGTTACCTTGTCGAGGGGGGCTCATCCAGGGATTTTAAACGTACCAAACTGTTGCTGCACAATGAACCGGAACTTGCTCATATCATTTTGCAGAAAATTGCAGATGTGACCGTTGACTATTTGAATATGCAGCTAGCGGCGGGGGTGAATGCTTTGCAGTTGTTCGACAGTTGGGCATTGGCATTGGCTTGGGATGACTACCAGGTCTTTTCACATCGTTATAATGCCTACATTTTTTCGAAATTGCAACGCAACGGTGTGCCGGTGATTTCTTTTTGCAAGGGAAGCTCGGTGTTTGCTCCACTTATGGCGGCCGCTGGACCCGACGTAGTTTCAGTCGATTGGAATGCGGATCTACGACAGGTAAAAGATAATTTGCCGAGCGGTGTGGCCGTGCAGGGTAACCTGGATCCGTTCGTGTTGTATGCCGACAAAAAAGTGATCAAAGAGAAAATTCTGCATTTATTCGAACGGATGCGCGGACAGGACGGTTTTATCTTTAACCTTGGACATGGAATTATGCCTGATATTCCGTTTGATAACGTGAAATATGCAATCGAAGTAGTAAGGGAGTTTAGTTATTAGATTTGCGTATAGTGTACTGCGTAAGGAGATACTCACCAATCACAATACGCAATACTCGATATGCTATACTCAGTATTCAATCCGATGTTGTACCTCTACATCAAGGCTGTTCATATCATTTTCGTCATCACCTGGATGGCGGGCTTATTTTACATGGTGAGGTTATTCATTTATCATACTGAAGCCAAGCAAAAGCCTGAAGATGAATATGCTGTTTTGCATCGACAATTTGTGATAATGGAAAACAAATTGTGGTGGATTATCACAACGCCTTCCATGTACTTGGCCGTGTTGGCTGGCCTGAGCCTGCTTTACATCGTACCGGGTCTATTGGAAACAGGATGGATGCATGTGAAACTCGTTTTTGTCCTTGGATTGGTTACCTATCACTTTGTCTGCCAACGGATCATGCTTAGGCTTCGGGACGAAACGAGCCGTTGGACTTCCATTCGGCTTAGGTTGTGGAATGAATTGGCTACGGTCCTACTTTTTGCAATTGTTTTCGCGGTAGTGCTTAAGAGTGCAATCAATTGGATATATGGCGTACTGGGGTTGTTGCTGCTATCCGTTATGTTGATGCTTGCGGTTAGGTGGTACAAGAAAATCAGAGAGCGTTAATCACCAAAACAAAGGTATTTTAATTCCATATACTCATCAAGGCCATGTTTGGAACCTTCCCGCCCGATTCCGGATTGTTTAATACCTCCGAACGGTGCTACCGCATTGGATAGCAAACCCGTATTGATACCGACCATCCCTGCTTCCAATTGTTCAGAAACCCGCCAACATCGATGGATATCGGTGCTGTAAAAATAGGCAGCCAAACCAAATTCGGTATCGTTTGCCATTGCAATGCCTTCGTCTTCGGTTTTGAACCGAAACAACGCGCAGACAGGACCGAACGTCTCTTCCTGGGCGATCAACGCCGAAGGAGAGACGTCTGTTAGAACCGTTGGCTGATAGAAGCGGTCTTTTTTGATTTTACCCCCGGTAAGTAGAGTTGCTCCTTTATTAGTCGCATCTTTTACATGGGCCATTACCTTTTCCAATCCCTCGTTGTTAATGATCGGACCTACCTCCACTCCTTCATCAAGGCCATTTCCTACCTTGAGTTTCTTTACGGCTGCGGTCAGTTTCTCAGCAAAGCTATCAAATACGGCATCCTGCACATAAAATCGGTTAATGGATACGCATGTTTGTCCGGAGTTGCGAAATTTACCTGCGATGGCTCCTTTTACGGCTGCATCCAAATCAGCATCATCGAATACAAGAAATGGAGCGTTCCCACCCAGCTCGAGTGACACTTTTTTGATGGTGCCTGCCGCATGGGCCATAAGTGATCGGCCTACTTCCGTGGAACCGGTAAACGATATCTTACGTATCAACTCATTCGTGGCAAATTCCTTACCCATGCCTTTACTGTCCTTTCCCGTGATCACGTTAAAGACACCGGCGGGAAATCCGGCTTCATGGGCCAGTTTTGCGACAGCAAGCGCTGTAAGGGGAGTCTGTGAGGCCGGCCTTAAGATCACCGTGCAGCCGCTGGCTAACGCGGGTGCTACTTTACGGGTAATCATGGCAAGGGGGAAATTCCAGGGAGTAATGGCGGCAACCACACCGATGGGTTGCCGGATGGTGACGAGCCGTTGCCCTTTTTTTGGGGCCGGGATCGTTTCACCATATGCCCGTTTAGCTTCCTCCGCAAACCATTCAACAAAAGAGGCACCATAATCCACTTCGGTGAGACTTTCTGCCAAAGGTTTTCCACTCTCCTGGGTCATGATGTGGGCGAGTTCTTGCTTATTTTCGATGATGAGATTATACCACTTCCGGACGATACCACTCCGCGTTGTGACATTGGTATCTCGCCAGCTTAACCATGCAATATGTGCATCATCAATTGCTTTTTTGCAAACTTTTAAATCCAAATCAGGAATAGAAGTAATTAATTCCCCTGTAGCGGGATTAGTGACTTCAAAACTGTTTCTTGCTTTAACGAATTTTCCATTGACATATGCTTGGTTGGTAATTAGTTTTGTGTCCATTTTAATAGATTTTTTATTTATACTAAACGCTTGGCGATACCAAGAGTTTTACGATAATTATGAACATTCTCGCTAATTTAACTACGTTTGTTTTCTTTCTTGTACTTTTGTCCCATCAGACGGTAGTACGTGGCGGAAGAAACCAACGGATTAAGCAACACTCCCATTTCTAAGGACCGGCGTGAGCAATATAAAGAAAAACGCGGCATATAACATTGTTTTATCTGCTACCCAGGTTTTATTTCCCGTTTTAGTGTTTCCTTATGTTTCCAGGGTATTGGGACCTAAGGGAATGGGAAGTATCGGGTTTGTAGAGAATTTTACTCATTATTTCATAGTGTTGGCTGCATTGGGAATACCAGTTTATGGGGTACAAGAAATCGCAAAGCATAAACAGGATGACATGGCCCGGTCCGCTGTTTTCAGCGAAATAATTATTATACATTCCATCACCACACTTATCTTATCCATCGTTTTTGTGTTTTTGTTTATGACTGTTGGTCAACTATATGAATACCGACCGTTATTCATAATCAGTGTGGGAATTATGTACGTACAAGTGTTTACAATGGAATGGTTGTTCCAAGGTATGGAACAATTTAAGTTGATCACCGTCCGGGGGATATTAACAAAAGTAGTTGCGATTTTTTTCATCTATATTTTTGTCAAAAATGAGCAGGATACAATCGCTTACTATGCGATTATATTTCTCACTGCATTGATCAGCATGTTATTTAATATGTATTACGCTTGGGGCATAGTGAAATTAAAAGTTGTTAATCTTAATCTTTTTCGCCATTTAAAACCTATGCTCTACATTCTTTCATTTAGTTTGGTGATTCAGGTCTATACGGTATTAGACACGACTATTCTGGGTTTCCTGAAAGATGATGTCGAGGTAGGGTATTATACTACTTCGACAAAAGTATCTCGTGTGCTTATTACAGTTTTAACTGCAGTGACTATGGTCATGATTCCACCTATAGCCAAAAATTTTCATGAAAAACGATTGGAGCGAAATAAACAGCTTCTTACCGAATCATTTTCTTACGTGTCTTTGCTCAGTATCCCACTGGTTGTGGGCTTAATGCTGTATGCTGAAGAAATTGTCCGCTTGTTTGCTGGTGATGAATTTTTACCGGCGACCCATTCCTTACAGATTATAGCGCCTACTATCATAATTATTGGATATAGCAATATATTTGGAATGCAGATATTAAATCCATCGAATAACGAACGGCTTTTTTTTAGGGCGGCGTGTGTTGGTATGATAGCCAGTTTGACGGTCAATTTCATCTTTATCCCACAGTTCGGATATATTGGTGCTTCCATTGCCGCATTCGTTGCCGAATTGGTTGTATTAGTTTTTTTAATTAGGTTTTCGTTACGGATTATCGATTTTAATCCTGATTGGAGGCTTCCGTTTAAGGCGCTCTTGTCGTCGTTGATATTTATACCTGTTTATTACTTTGTAGGTAGTTTTGAGTTAAATACGATTGTTACATTATCATTTGGTGTATTGTTGTCAACCTTGCTGTACTTTTCCGTGCAGTATTGGGGATGGAGAAATATCCTTGTAACCAAAGGATTAAATGTGATTTTTCGTTTTATACGTCGGAATTAGACTGAAGTTTATGAAAAATAAATTGGCTATCGTGCTTCCAGCTTATAAACCTGAATTTTTGAAGGAAACGTTACAAAGTATAGCTGACCAAAATGATCAGCACTTTACCCTGTATATTGGGGATGACGATAGCCCGTTTGACCTCAAAAGTATTGTCGATGAATTTGTGGATTCCATAGATTTGGTATATCATCGATTTGAACATAACTTGGGGAGTCGAGACTTGGTGAGTCATTGGAATCGGTGTGTGGAATTATCTGAAGGAGAGGAGTGGATTTGGTTATTTGCTGATGATGATTTGATGGAAAGTGGTTGTGTCAAAGCATTTTACCGATGTGTTAATGAAAGCCTTGAGTATGATGTTCTGCATTTTGATACATTAATCATTGACCAGACAGGCAGATTACTGAAGACACCTAAATGTTTTCCTGAAAAACTAGCAGTGCGCGATTTTTTCTTTAAAAGAATTAACTATCAAATAAGTAGTTTCGCAGTGGAATATATCATCAGAAGGTCTACTTATGAACAAATGGGTGGATTTATTAATTTTGATTTGGCATGGTGTGCTGACGATGCAAGCTGGATGAGCTTTGGTTATTTAAAATCCATTAAAACCATTCCGGGCGTAAAAGTCCGATGGCGGAAAAGCGGATTAAATATCACAACATTGAATAGCGATAGGTTCACACTACATCGAAAAGTACGTGCTCAAACTATATATGTCAATTGGGTCGCTGATTTTTTCAAGAAAAAGAGGATAATCGATATTACCACTGCATATCAAAAAGCCCGTTGGATACTGGATTTACCTTTTCATTCGGAGGTGCTTGAATTAAAAGAAAAAGGGGAAGTCGCCAGGGAGGTATTACACGCTATGGAGGTAAAACCTTCGCTTGTTAGAATTTGGTTATATTTAGGGTATTGTGAAATAAAATGTTGGGTTAAGAGTTGGTTGAAATGACAGAATAGCTGGTATTTATAAGGTAAATAGTGTGATTATTTATATTGTTGTTTTTATACTGCTTTCCCTACTTACCATATTGGATTTGGTAAAGGTAGATCTTTTATACAAAAAAATACTCTTTGCTACAGTACTTATATTGCTCATCGTAATAAGCGGAGTTCGATGGGATACGGGACCCGATTGGGACTCTTACCATAATTTCTATGACGATATTGAACATTTCGTTCATAGTTCTACACTTAATTTCTTTGAACCGGGATTCACTTATCTTAATTTGTTTTCAACGCGATTAGGACTGAATTATACTTCGTTTTTGTTTTTCGTAGCCGTTATAACAATTGGACTTAAAGGGTTAGTTTTCAGTAGAAACCATTCTGTTTTATTTGTCTTGTTGTTTTTGTATTACTGTTATTACTTGGCGGATATTTTCTCCGTTCGACAATTCACAGCGGTGTCTATTTGTTTATTTGGATTGAAATACATCGAGTATCGAAGATTCCTGCCTTTTTTGTGCTGCATATTGTTGGCGGCCTCTATTCATATATCTGCTGTTTTTTTTCTATTAGCTTATTGGTTCTATCGATTCAAATTGACTAATGCAGCGTTATATACGTTGCTGATCGTTGGGTTTACGGTCGGGTTAATTGGTGTGTCGGGGTGGGCTATCAAATTAGTGGTAAATATAATCGGTGTTGATGCGGCGACGGCTGAGAAATTACTACTGTATGGAGATGAAGGATTGGAGACAAGCCATACTAACCCATACTTATCCTATACATTAGGAGTGCTCAAACGAACTTTCATATTGCCGTTGCTAATATATGGGCAATGCTATATCTCCACGGATATTTTGCCTAGATACCTAGGTTATTTAAATCTGCTTGTTTTTGGCAATATGATTTATTTTATTTTTATCCTGAGTGTACCCGTCATTACAAGACTTGCATTACCATTTCTATACATGGAAATTTTTTTATTGAGTTATTTATTGATATCGCTTAATGACTTTAAGCTCAAGATATTTTTTTTTATTTTAGTATTGATTTTTGGAGCATTTAGACTATATTTATTTATGTATCCTTACTGGGACCTTTATGTCCCATTTCAGACAATTTTTAATAAATTTTATGATCTTAGGCGTTAATTTGCGTTAGTTATGGTATATTTCTGTGAAATGAATAAGACCCATAATGAGCACGCCTTCATTAACGGTAAATTGCTCCAATTAGTTATAAACTCCTTCCAAAAACACGCCATTCACTGCCATATGTCAACTTCTCATTGGGGGGAATTATCAGATAACATCAATAACGATTCGAAGGTCGACTTTTCGGCGATTACTGTTCTGGAACCAAAAGCAAAGCGGAAAATCAGATGGGTTATAAAAATAGTTGTTGAATGCTTTAATGTTATTCGTGTGATAAGGAGAGCCTTCAAAAATGGAGTTTCCCTTGTTTTTTTCTCATCCATGTCACCTTTTGCAAATTATTTTACTCACTTGTGGGTGAGACTTCCCAGATATAGGCATATCAAAATTATCATTACGCTTCATGGAGAGTTACAATTACTAAGGTCTAAAAATGTTAAGCAGGTAGATAGAATTTACGCAATATGTGTTCGTAAAGCGCTTCAGGCGAAATTTCCGAATCGAAAATTTTTGGTTCTCAATGAACTAATTAAAGGAAAACTGATAGAAGACAAATTGATTGATCCTTCATCAATACTCGAAATACCCCATCCTTACGACGACAAATATAAACATGCGGTGTTTAATAAGCACCAAGTTCAAGAAATGGCCTTTGGTCATATTGGGACAGCTAAGCTGGCGAAAAACTCACATCTTTTTTTCGATTTGGCTAAGCAAAATGCGGAAAGTGTAACGTCAGGAAAGGCAATTTTTTTGATTAGCGGTCAGGTATTCCCCGATATTAGCCCTTTTCATAATGGGTTTGTTGAATATATATCTTCACTAACTCTTATTGATGCCAAAAAATATATGGAACAATGTTTGAGAATGCGCTATGCTGTTTTTTTGTATTTAGATGACCAATATGAGATGGTTAGTAGCGGAGCCATGATGGATGCGATAGCCTTTGGTATCCCTTTGATAAGTATAAAGAATGCATATTCAGAATATCTTTTCGGTTTATGCAACACAACCCCTGGCATTCTCTGTGAAAGTTACGATGATATGGCAAATCATGTACAGCGACTGATCTTAAATGGGGACGCTCATTATGCTCAGTATCTTTTCGGTATCCAAGAATTGCAAGCGTATTTTTCTTTTGAGCGGATTCAAGATATGTTTGATAGCCAGATGATTAGATCGTGAGAACTCCATTGGTAACGATAGCAATCCCCTTTTTCAATAATGAAACTACATTGCTTGATGCAGTAAAGTCGGTTTTTGTCCAGACTTTTGCTGATTGGGAGCTTATTTTGGTGAATGATGGTTCTACTGATCGGTCTTTGGAACTTGTCAAAGAATTAAAGGATACTAGAATACGAATCATAGACGACGGATATAACCGAGGTCTAATATATCGTTTAAATCAGGTAAGTGCGTTGGCGAAGGGTAAGTTCATTGCACGGATGGACGCTGATGATTTAATGCTGCCAAACCGGATCGCTAAGCAGGTAGATTTTTTGTTAAAAAATCCAGAGATAGACTTGGTGGATACAGGTGCATATACAATTAATGAGTGCGGCCGGCCTGTAGGAAAGCGTGGGATAGAGGTTATCGATACGCATGAAAAGAAGGTTCTTAAACATGCCTTACTTCTTCATGCTTCTGTTTTAGGAAAAAGAGAATGGTTTGTTAAAAACCCCTATGACCCTGAATATGTAAGGGCTGAAGATTACGAATTGTGGTGTAGAACATATAGACATTCGAATTTTGGAAGAGTTCGTGAACACCTGTACATCGTAAGAGAAGGAAAAATCAATGTAACAAATTACGCGGCAAGTATGAAAACCCTGAGAAAGGTATTTGCAGTTTATGGGAAAGGCGTGTTAAGTAATGTTTCGTTATATTGGCAACAGAATAAAACTCATTTGAAGACAGGGGTGTATTACTTGATGGCATTGATTGGTCGACAAGACGTATTGACTGCTATGCGGAATATACCCTTAACCGCGAAAGAAAAGAATGATTTGGAAAAAGAAATCAGAAAAATTCAATTATTTGATATTTTTAGCGATTGAATACAGAAATACAGTTGATAGTAAGAAAAAAAATTGCTTTTATCGCAAACACAGCGTGGAGCATGTATAATTTCAGAAAGGGCTTGTTAAAGACGTTGATAGCGAAGAAAATTGATGTTTATGTACTAGCTCCCTACGACAACTACGTGGCGAACCTTGAATCGTTAGGTGTCAAATTCGTGCCAATAACAAAACTTGCAGCTCGGGGGTTCAATCCATTTGGCGACTGTCGTTTACTTTTGGAATTCAAAAAAGCGTTGAAAAGCCTTCGTCCCGATTTGGTATTTACATACACCATCAAACCTAATATTTATGGTGTTGTCGCATCAAAATTAGTAAGTATTCCCGTTGTCGCTGTGATTACCGGATTGGGTTACGGAATATCTAAAGGAGGATTATTGACACGTATTGTTAAATTGTTATATAGCTTTTCGCTAAAAAATGCAGAAAAAGTTTGGTTTCTCAACACTGATGATCTGCACTATTTTAAACAAAATCAGATTTTAGATGAAGGCAAGATGCAGCTTATACCGGGGGAGGGGGTGGACACCATGTATTTCCGGCGTACAATCCCCTTCCCGGATGACAGGCCGCCGAAGTTTTTATATGCTGGGAGGTTATTATATGACAAAGGAGTGGAAGATTTTGTCAAAGCGATAGCCTTATTAAAGGAAAAAGGCCTAAATGTGACAGGCGCGCTATTAGGCTTCACGGATACTGCTAATCCAACTGCGATAACCCGGAAAACTGTTCATGAATGGGAAGCGGAGGGAATCATCGAATATTGGGGGAATACGGATGATGTGCGTCCCTTTCTGGAAAAAGTGAATTGTTTAGTATTTCCTTCTTATTATAGTGAGGGTATACCAAGATGCTTACTAGAGGCGGGCAGTATGGAAGTGCCATCCATTACAACGGATAACGTGGGATGCAGAGAGGTTGTTAGTGACGGGCAAACCGGTTATCTTGTTGCCCCGAGAGACATCGATTCCCTGGCGCATAAATTGGAGGATTTTGTTAAGCTTTCAAATGACGAAAAAAGAAATATGGGAAAACGGGCAAGGACAAGGGTAGAAGCGTTGTTTTCGGAGAGACAAGTGTTAGAAATGTATTACCGACAAATCGCCGCGTTTCCTCATCTAAAAGAAATAGAATGTTCAGTGTAGTTTTATTAAAAGGGATTTTCTATGTTCAATAGTTTATCTTTACCAAACATCGTTACAAATAATTCATATGGTTGTTAATCGTAATATGTTCCGAGTGGTTGTGTCCACAATCTTCTTGATGACGGGAGGGTATGCTGCGTCGGGACAGAACCTCCCCGTAGGCACTCCCATATTGGAAGACTTTTACCGTCGAGAACAACTACTGGGAAAATTTGACTCAACCGTTACATTTTCCGTCAGACCGCTGACAAACAATGTCATTAACAGACGTAATATTTTTTTGCCAGGAGACGAAGCCTCTAGAGCCCATCTGATTGACAAAGAGGAGGGACTCGATGTGCAAATTTTACCATTTCAATGGAAACACCAAATTAATAGCACGATCCCTTATGGTTGGAATGATGGGGCTATGATTCCTTCGGCAGGTTATCAGATGATGTTAAGTGGAGGGGTTTATGCTAAGTATAAGTTTTTAAGCATCCAGTTGAGGCCGGAATATGTCTTGGCACAAAACAAGCGCTATGAAGGATTTAACGCAAAATCCCGGCAGGCATGGTCAGCTTGGTACTCACGTTGGGGAAATACTATTGACAAACCGGAACGTTTTGGTGAGGGATGGTATTCAAAGGCACTTCTCGGCCAGAGCAGCATACGTCTTACCTTCGATCCCGTATCGGTTGGATTGTCTACGGAAAATCTTTGGTGGGGACCAGGATTGTACAATTCATTGATGTTAAGCAATACGGCTCCAGGTTTTGCTCATCTCACGCTTAACACAACGAAGCCGGTGAAGACACCAATAGGGAATTTTGAAGGTCAGATAATAGCGGGCAGGCTTGATGGATCGGGTTTTCCCCCAAAAGAAATGGGTAATTCGGATCATTATGAAGGCTTTTACAGGCCTAAATCTGATGATTGGCGTTATTTATCGGGGATCATATTGACTTATCAACCAACTTGGTTGCCCGGGTTATCAATCGGGCTTTCAAGGTCGTTTGTTGCTTATAGCGCAGCACTAAGCGGAGGTCTCAAAAATTATCTCCCCTTTTTCGAACCTGCTGTTAAGTCGTCTTATGGTGGAGAAGGTGACAGTGCAGCTAATGAGGGAGAAGGGATTGACCGTGATCAACTATTATCGACGTTTGTTCGTTGGCTCATACCGTCGGCAAATGCCGAAGCTTATTTTGAGTACGGACGAAACGACCACCCCTGGAATTCAAGGGATTTATTCGTGATGTTAGAACACTCCCGGGCATATATTTTCGGATTTCGTAAAATGACGGCTCTTAATTGGTTTGGTGACGATTATTTAAATGTCAACCTAGAGGTGATGCAGTCCGAAGGTCCGACGGAAGATATCAGACGAGGGGGGCCTTGGTATCGTCACGGGCAAGTACGGCATGGTTATACACATCTTGGGCAGATGCTTGGTGCAGGTATCGATCCAGGGAGTAACCTGCAAACGTTGAACATTTCTTGGATACAAGCGATGAAACAGCTCGGTGTACAGTTTCAACGTTATGTACATTATAATGATTTCTTCTATTTAATTTCTGACGATATGCGTAGAAATTGGGTTGATATCAGCATGGCGCTATATGGGGAATGGGATTACAAGAACTTTTTACTCAGTAGCCAGTTGCATTTTATTAAAGCCATGAATTATCAATACCAAGAGGTGAAGCCAAACCCAAATGCCAATAGTTATTGGAGTTTTAGTGGGAATGATAAGTTTAACGTTCAGTTTCAATTGGGGCTGTATTATAAGTTTTGAAATTAGCATATATAGACTATGTATAGCATTTCACGATTTGCTGTTGTTTTATTGATTGTTCTGGCTGGCTTAAACGATTTGAGCTGGGCTCAGGTACCTCTTGGTAACTCTGTGCTGGAAGAACAACAGCGAATTAATCAACTAAAAGGAATACTTGACCCATCCATTTCCTTTGCTATCAGACCGTTGCCTGCATCGATAGGGCCGATGGATGAAAACTCCCAGCATATTTTAGGTGGTGGACATTTCGCAAATGGTGAGGGTAAGATTAAATTGATGCCGGTAATTTGGAAGCAACAAATCAATTCAACTTATCGATATGGTTGGAATGACGGGCCTATGATACCCTCGGTAGGATATCAAACGATGATCAGTGCAGGAATTTATGCGGAATATAAGTGGTTTTCGATCCAATTAAATCCGGAATTCATAACGGCAGCCAATAAACAGAACCCTGGTTATAGGGGGGGCGATCAATACATGTGGTCGATTTGGTATGACCTAAACAATCACATTGATCTTCCAGAGTATTTTGGTGATGGAAGGTACACCAAAATTTTCCCAGGTCAAAGCAGCTTACGTTTTAACTATGATCCTGTTTCCTTTGGGATTTCTACGGAAAATATATGGTGGGGCCCGGGGCGTAAAAATTCGTTATTGATGACCAATAATGCACCAGGTTTTGTTCATTTGACATTGAATACGACAAGGCCGATATTGACCCGAATAGGGTCGTTCGAGGGGCAATTGATAGCAGGCAAACTTCCTGCCAGTGGATTTGTTCCAGCTCCATTAGAGGAAATGCAGTTTAAGGAGGAATATTATAATCCTAAGCCTGATGATTGGCGGTACATTTCCGGTATTGTGCTTGCTTACCAACCTAAATGGTTGTCCGGATTATCCATTGGGTTAGCTCGGAGTTTTATTGTTTACAGTGAAAATTTGGGGGGTGGGCTGAAAGGGTATCTGCCCCTTTTTGGTCCGGGTTCAAGGAATGCGTATAATGCCCCTGAAAAAATACAGAGTAGAGAGGATCGGATGAATAGGGATGTGTATTCATCTATATTTGCTAGATGGGTTATGCCGAAGGGGAACGCTGAAATTTATTTTGAGTACGGACGTACCGATCCTCCATGGGATCAACGAGATCTGTTGGTTGAATTGGATCATTCCCGTGCATATGTTGTTGGGTTCAGAAAATTGGTACCATTGAATACACATCGGGGCGATATGATCCAAGTAGAAGTTGAAGGTACTCAAATGGAAAAAACGAGAACACGGAATGTGCGGAATAGCCCTTCGTGGTATACAGATTATAGGGTAAGGCATGGATATACCAATCAAGGGCAAGTACTTGGTGCGGGAATAGGTCCCGGAAGTAACATACAGTCAATTGGAATTAGCTGGTTAAGAGGGCTGAAACAGCTGGGGGTGGAAGTTGATCGGTTGACGAATAACAATGATTTTTTTTACAAAGCTTATCGTGATATAAGAAGACCTTGGGTTGATTTGGGTGTTGCTGCTGTGGGCGTATGGGATTTTGATCGAATCGCTGTTTCGGGAAAACTCCGATATTCTCATTCATATAATTATTTGAATGAGCTAAAGGATTCAAGTGAAGGTTTTTGGGCTTTCGAGCACATGGATCGATCAAATTGGCATTTTGCTACTTCACTTATGTATAGGTTTTAAATTTATGCGATAGGCTAATTGGTTATTGTTATAGCGGGTGGTTCGTTACTTTCGAATTAATACGGTAAATGCATCTGAAATTAAACAGAAGCTCACACAAAATTTTTATGCTTAATTTTACGAAATTCAAATCGTATAAGGCGTTAGTATAAATAAAAATCAGTTTCTTTGTTAGTTGATTGACGCTCGGCTATACCAACATAGCGCAAGTTGTTAACAGGCCGTTGAGTTATTTTGCAATTTATGAAGATTTATATTGGTTTTTATTTGAGTATATTGTTCGTTTCTGTTTTACTGGTTTTTGGATATAATTGTTATAGCCAAACTATCAGTGCCGATAACCTTTCTCAGGTACGTGTAGATGATTTATCGGACGAACAGATCTTGGCATACCTAAGGCAGGCGGAGTCTATGGGATTGTCGGAAGAAGAATTGACACAGGCGGCACTGCAGCGCGGGATGCCCGCTTCCGAGATTGAAAAATTGCGCACTAGAATTGCAACGCTGAAAGCCTCGTCAAATACCCGTCCACAAATAGTCAGTCCCGTACAAAACCGTCCGGAACGCCAAATGATAGATACGGTAGTTGCCAAACCAACTCCCCCCGATACTACGGTTAAGGATACATTACCAGTTTTTGGGGCTTCTTTATTTCAAGGAGCTCCGGCATTGTTTGAACCCAACCTTCGACTTGCTACGCCGCAAGATTATGTACTTGGACCAGGTGATCAGATATTGATTGATATCTATGGTAAATCCGAAGAAAATCATTCATTAAATATTACTCCCGAAGGGATGATTAATATTCCATATGTAGGTATAGTACAGGTCGCCGGAATGACCATTGAACAGGCCACAGCACGTATTCGAAGCGAAATGGCCACCATATACAGTGCAATTCGAACAGGTGGGACAAAAGTGACGGTTGCATTGGGTAATATCCGAAGTATTAAGGTAATTCTAACCGGAGAAATTGTTAAACCAGGTACTTATACCCTTCCTTCAGTAGCCACGGTATTCAATGCACTTTATTATTCCGGAGGGCCATCAAAAAACGGTTCATTCAGAAATGTCCGGCTGATCAGAGGGGGCAAGGAAATTGCCAGGTTGGATATTTATGATTTTCTGATTTCAGGCAACTTCAAAGAGAATGTCCGTTTAGAAGATCAGGATGTGCTGATGGTTCCGCCTTACGAAAGTAAAGTGGAGGTACGGGGTGAAGTAAAGCGTCCAGCGATATTTGAACTAAAGGAAGGTGAAACATTTGAAGATCTGTTGGCATATGCCGGCGGATTCACCGAAAATGCTTACCGGGCAAGGATTAAGATTACAAAGAGAACTGCAACAGAACGGCGTATTGAGGATTTGCTCAGCAGCCAATATGCGCATTATAGACCGCAGGCAGGGGATATTTATATGGTGGACCGCATTTTAACCCGGTTTGAGAACCGGGTGCGCATAGCGGGGGCTGTATTTCGCCCGGGAGACTATGAACTGAGCCCGGGGTTGACTGTATCTATGTTAATCAAAAAGGCAGAGGGACTGAAGGAAGACGCTTTCTTAAACCGGGGAAATATTCTGCGCTTGAAAGACGATTCGCAACACGAACAGCTATCATTCGATGTGGCTGGCATTGTTGCAGGCACAGAACCAGATATCGAATTGAAGCGGGAAGACGTTGTTACGATATCCTCCATCTTTGACCTGCGCGAAGCTTATACGATAGACATTGATGGTGAAGTCAGGTCACCAGGTAGGTTCCCTTATGCGGAAGGGATTACGCTACAGGACCTGATTATACAGGCAGGAGGCTTCCGTGAGAGTGCATCCGGTAGCCGGATCGAGATATCCAGGCGCGTAACAAATGCCGACATTTTATCCCAATCAGCCCACATCGCCGAGGTCTTTCAGGTGAACGCCGATAAGGGATTGAGTAAGGAAGATCAGGATTTCGTGTTGATGCCTTTTGACCGGGTGGTGGTCCGTACGTCAACCGGTTATGAAACACAGAAGACGGTGCGCATAGTGGGAGAAGTGTTATATCCAGGTTTATATACGATCAATCGTAAAGACGAGCGTATTTCGGATCTTATTAACCGAGCAGGCGGACTCACTCCTTTTGCTTATGTGGATGGCGCATCGCTGAAGCGTGGCGGATGGATCGGTAAAGGACCGACAGTGAATGAAACGGGAGCGGAAGTGGCTGAAAGAGAGCGGAATAAACAAGCGGAATACAGCCGACTGCTCGCGCTGCAACAACTACAAAGCGATGCCTCGGTTTTTAACGAGCTTAATATCGACAAAAATATTGACAACGATCTCGTGGGTATTAATTTGGAGTACATTCTGAAAAGGCCAGGCTATCGGGGTGATCTTATCCTGGAAGATGGAGATGTTATTCATGTACCGAAAGAATTACAGACTGTGAAGATTTCCGGCGAAGTATTAGCTCCGTCTACAGCTGTGTACTCACCTTCAAAAGATTTCAGACAGTATATTTCCCAAGCAGGTGGTTTTTCTTCACGTGCATTGCGTAAAAGCGTTTATGTACTATATGCAAATGGATCGGTGAAAAGCACGAACCGCTTTCTGTTTTTTAATAATTATCCTCCCATCAAACCGGGAGCTGAAATTTTTGTGCCTCAGAAGGAGATAAAGCCCTCAATCGGTGTGCAGCAATGGCTGGGATTCGGTACCGGTATCGCATCACTGGCGGCAATCATAGTGACGTTATTCCGTTAATCAATTTGGTGTAATTGATAATGACTGACAACAAACAATCTGGTGCTTCACAAGGGCAACGCGACGATATCAATCTGAGGGAGCTGATTGTAAAGATCAATGGCTTAATCAGCTATTTGAGGAGTAAATGGGTGCTTATCTTTATAGTAGCAGCCCTTTGTGGTGCGTTGGCATTGGTTTATTCACTAACCAAGAAAACACACTATACCGCCAAGTTGAGTTTTGTTTTAGATGAGCAAAGCAGCAGTTCGGGAGGCGGCTTGGGAGCAGCTGCAAGCATCGCTGCTCAATTTGGGTTCAATCTAGGTGGATTAGGTAGTACGGGAGGATTCTTCCAGGGAGACAATATCATTGAATTTTTGAAGTCACGATCCATGATTGATAAAACATTGCTCTCCGAGGTGAAGTTTGGAGAAGAAAAGGATCTATTGGTTAATCGATATATTGCGTGTAACGGATTGCGGAAAAAATGGGCGAATAAGGCGCATCTAAAAGATATTCAATTTAAGGATACGATAGGCATATACCGTCAAGACAGTTTGATGGCTGAATTTTATAAGTCGATCTTAAAACGTAATCTTGTTATTGGAAAACCCGACAAGAAAAGCAATATCATCGCAGTGGAAATGGAAACGTTAGATGAATCGTTTTCCAAGGCGTTTGTCGAGACATTAATTAAGAATGCATCAGACTTCTATATCCGCACCAGAACCCAGAAAGCGGAGGAGAATTTAACCGTACTGACGCGACAGGTAGATTCAGTACGTAAAGAGCTTGATGCAGCTATCGGCGGAGTGGCTGCTGCAACGGACGCTAATCCTAATCCCAATCGTGCGCTTCAAAGTCTTCGGGTAGGGTCACAAAGGAGAACCGTGGATGTACAGGCAAATACCGCAATATTAACGGAATTGGTGAAAAATCAGGAACTTGCAAAAATCACATTGCGGAATGAAAAGCCCGTCATCCAAATTTTAGATAAGCCGATACTGCCGTTAGAGGACGACAAAATCGGAAAGGGGCTTGCCATTGCAGCTGGCATGGTATTGGGGGCCTTCCTGACTTGTCTGGTTTTGACAATCCGGCGTATTTACCGCCGGATCATGGAAGCGGATCCTTCATAATGGTATGTCCCATCCGGTCCCGTTTGGTCCGCAAATATTGTTCGTTATACGGATTGGATGCAATCTCTATGGGTACATTTTCGACAATCTCCAATCCGTATCCGATAAGTCCGGCACGTTTTGTTGGGTTGTTACTCATTAAACGCATTTTGGTTACACCCAAGTCCCGCAATATTTGTGCTCCGATACCGTAGTCGCGATGGTCAGGCTTAAATCCTAATTTTAGGTTTGCGTCGACCGTATCCAATCCATTTTCCTGAAGATTATAAGCATGCAGTTTGTTTATCAGACCGATTCCGCGGCCTTCCTGATTCATATATACTACAATTCCTTTACCTTCCTCTTCAATCATTTGCATCGCGCGGTGCAACTGCGGACCGCAATCGCAGCGGCAGGACCCAAATATATCTCCTGTAATGCAGGAACTATGTACACGTACCAAGATCGGCTCATCGGGAGCCCATTCTCCTTTGTAAAGGGCGATATGTTGTTCGCCCGTGATTTTCTGGGTATAGGCCATTAAATTGAATTGCCCCCATTGAGTTGGCAGGTTGACGGAAACTTCGCGTGTAATCAGTGAATCTTTGGCAAGCCGGTATTCGATTAAATCTTTGATGGAGATAATTTTTAAGTCAAAATGATTTGCAACCTGCACGAGATCGGGGAGGCGGGCCATTTCACCATCTTCTTTAAGAATTTCAACCAGTACACCAGCCGGTTCAAAGCCAGCAAGTCGAGCGAGGTCTACTGCTGCCTCCGTGTGTCCTGCGCGCCGCAGTACACCGCCATCCTTTGCAATCAATGGGAAGATATGTCCTGGCCGTCCAAATTCTTCCGGTTTTATGTCTGGATTTATCAATGCCTTGATCGTCTTTGATCGATCGGAAGCAGAAATTCCTGTGGTGCATCCATATCCCTGCAAATCCACCGAAACGGTAAAATTGGTTTCATACACAGCTGTATTATTTCCAACCATTAAATTGAGATCAAGTGCTTTGCAGCGCTCTTCAGTGAGCGGTACACAGACCAATCCACGGCCGTGAGCAGCCATGAAGTTGATGATTTCGGGGGTGGCATTCCGTGCAGCTGTGATGAAATCACCCTCATTCTCTCGGTCCTCGTCGTCTACGACGATAACCACTTTTCCAAGTTTTATATCTTCGATTGCTTCCTCAATCGTATTCAAGGTAATATCCATTGACTATACTTTAAACCACAGGCAAAATTACATTATCTTATGGGGATAATGTATAATCGTCTTGTAAAGATTTATGGGATTTCGGCTGCTCAGTTTGCCGATTGCGGCTGCCAAGTTTGGTCTTAAACCATGACCATACTTTTTCAGCTTTCAGCCGATATTGTTCAATATCAAATAGCGCGGAATCTGTCGCAGCTTTATAGGCAAGAAAAATGGCCAATGGCGACAATAGAAAGATGGCCATCCACATCCCCCAGAATGTGTCTATATTTCCCTCCTTTGCTGATTTCTCGCTTACTGTAGAAATAATGTGGTAAATAAGAAAAAAAATAATTGCCATGACAACTGGAAGCCCTAGGCCACCTTTTCGAATGATCGCACCTAACGGCGCTCCGATGCAGAACAGCAAGAGACAGGATACAGCTAAGGTGAACTTGCGCTGAAACTCGATATTATAGCGAATGTCCTTATCACGGTAAAACGTATCCTCATTGGCCTTTATATTAAGTACATCCTTAATATATCTCATTTGATTTGTGGCGTTACTAATGGCCATATTACGTTTGTCCAAGGGAATAACTTCTGCAAAACTCTCTTTGTAGTTCACCGGTGATAGAGGAACAGATTGAATACTATCTTTCGGTTTATAATAATCATTAAAATAATAATAATAAGATTTTATTTCGCGAAACACGGTATTCCGGAGACTATCCATCTGCACGGCGTTTGAATCGGTGTAATACTTGAGCTGCTTTAGATTGAGCATCATATGGTGACTCTTAAACAGGTTTTCGTCCGTTCGCTTCCATTCAAAAGCAGACATGTCAAATTTCTGTTCAGTTTCATCAAAATAAAAGCGCGTAAATTGCTGACGGGGGTTGTACACTTTCGCGTTTCTTGCTCTACTATCTTCATACCGAACTCCATCCTTGAGTTTAAGGATCATGGTATTGTTGTCTGGTGAATTGTAGATATATCCTTCTTTTGCCAATAGTACATTGCTGGCTGTGCTGCTCGACTTGTGATCGTAAATCATCAAGTCGTACAAAATTTTTCCATCTTTACTTTTTCCTTTTGCGCGAATGGAATAACCGGGAATTGTATTGTTAAACACACCTGGCTTCACCAGAAAATCAGTTTGTTTGATTCGTACATCGTAGAGCAATGCACCCATCTTAAGGTTGACAACAGGCAGAATGTAGTCACTGAAGAGAAAGGCACCGCCGCTGAATAATCCGACGAGGACAAACAATGGAGTCATGGCTTTTCGAAGGGAGATTCCCGCTGCCTTAATTGCCACCAGTTCATAGCTCTCCCCCAAATTGCCAAATGTCATGATAGAAGAGAGCAACATAGAGAGTGGCATAGCCATGGATATCTGCACAGCTGACTGATAAGCCAATAATTTTAGGATAACATACCACTCGAAACCTTTTCCAATCAAATCATCGATGTATTTGAATAGAAATAACATCAGCAATACAAACATCACGATAAGAAACGTGACGATGAATGGTCTGATGAATGACTTGAGGATAAGAAGATGGATTTTTTTCATCAGTAATCACCACAAACAACCTTACTACAAAGATAAGGTTTTTTAGGCACCGATTACACTTTGAAGATACTCTATTTGGTTATTCCAGATTAATTTGCGGTCATCGAGGTTTTCTTCCCAAGCAAAATCAGTAATAGCCAATGCTACATCGTTGGTGAGCTCATCCTGGATGATTTCCATTTCAAAATAATAAGGCTCGTCATCAAGCCATTTATATTTCACTAATTTGTTTTCCTTGCTACTGATCAGCTTGGCTTTATGCTGTTCGTCGTCCCAGCTAAATTCATAAATGCCATCCTTATAAGCCACGTCGTCGGCAAACCACTGGGCTAATGCGTTGGGCTCTTGCAGGAAGGAAAATAAGATTTTTGGTGAAGACTTAATTTCGTATTCCAAATGGAATTTGATTTTTTCTGCCATGCTAATCGTGATAATATGCGTATAATCTGCGTTTTATATAGATTGTTAACTTTTTTTCTAAAGAAAGGTAAAATAAACTATATTTGCAAACTAAATTTTTGGCGGGGTAGCTCAGATGGTTAGAGCGTAGGATTCATAACCCTAAGGTCGGCAGTTCGATCCTGCTCCCCGCTACCGAAAAGGACCTGTCCAGTAAGTTGGGCAGGTTTTTTTTTAGGAAGATGCGCAATTTGTATGGACACTGTGTTAACTGTAAATGGTTCATTATGAGCGATAATTGTGGTGTGTGAGTCATCAATCCAAAGTCTATCTAAATTTGTTGTGAAAGATTTGAACTAAAAGGTTATTTCTTTAACTTTATGCACTAAATAAATTAGAATCACTTGCTATTGAAGAAAATAGAAAGTGAGTTTTTACAATTCAATTGCCGTTTCGTAATTTAAGATCGAGTATGACAAAAAATTATTCAGAGCCTGATGTTTTGGCTCAACTATTGGCTGAGCGGCCATCTGGTGGCGATGTTGTGAAACCTTTATTCTTCAGACTGGGAAATATCAGTGATCGTCAAGGCCTCAGCAATCTGTTGGAGAAAAAGCCTTACATCCGGATTTTCGATTCCATCGATCAACAATTGACGGAACTGATAAAGTCTTTCCATCCTAAACTTACATTAAGTGGTGATGAAATCCGTTCGTTAGTGGCCGAACATCTTGCCGGAATATCTAAAATTGACTATGGTGTTTGGGTCTACTACCCATGGAACGAAACATTGGTTCATATTTTAGATGAAGACGAATTTATAACGATGAGGACAAGCCGTAATCGATATAAGATTACGCAAGACGAACAGATGCGGTTAATGACAAAGCGGATTGGAGTTATCGGATTGTCTGTGGGACAATCGGTTTCGCTAACGCTCTGTATGGAAAGGGGGGTAGGGGAGCTCCGGATTGCAGATTTTGATGAATTGGAAATAACGAACTTAAACAGGTTAAGGAGCGGATTACATAACATGGGGTTGAAAAAGACAGTGATAGTGGCGAGAGAGATTGCCGAAATCGACCCCTTCCTAAAAGTTACCTGTTATCACGAAGGCGTAACGGACGCGAATCTGGAAGATTTCTTATTACATGACGGAAAGTTGGATTTGCTAATAGACGAGTGCGATGGGGTTGACGTTAAAATTAACTGTAGATTAGCTGCTAAGAAGCATGGAATCCCTGTGTTGATGGAGGCGAGTGACCGGGGGACTGTCGACATTGAGCGTTTTGATTTGGAACCAGATCGCCCTATATTGCATGGGTTTGTAGAACATCTGGATTTGTCGAATGTGCGTCTTGCAAAGACGATGGAAGAAAAGCTTCCTTATATATTACCTATTGTGGGAATTGAAACCATGTCTACCAGGTTAAAAGCTTCTGCTATTGAAATCGGCCAAACAATTTCTACTTGGCCACAGCTCGCCAGTGCGGTCGCGTTTGGTGGCGGAATGGCGGCAGATGTAAGCCGTCGTGTGCTATTGGGGCAATTCAACCAATCAGGAAGGTATTTTATTGATTTGGAGGAGTTAATCGGAGATCAGGTAAGAACAGATGTGACTTTTGAATACACCAAGAGATCACTTTCTCCGGATGAAATGGCAGCGGCAGCGTCGCGTGTGCCTCCGGTAGCTGAGCATGTTGATACCATCACTGAAAGTGAAGTAAGGGAACTGATATCGGCAGTGGCAGCGGCTCCTTCTCCCGGAAATAATCAGCCTTGGAAATGGTATTATGACGGAACGAGGTTCTATCTTTTTCATGATATCCAGCGTTCAGAGTCATTTGGTGATTTCCAAAATATGGCATCTTACATGACATTCGGAACAGCAATTGAGAATTTGAATTTGAAGGCCAAAGATTTGGGGATCAAAGTTATCGAGAATTTGTTTCCGCTGGAAGATGAGCCGATGCTAATCGGTGCATTTTCGTTTGTATACGCAGATATCGAAAAAGACGAGCTTTCTCATTTTCTTACCATTAGATGTACCAATAGAAGAAAAGGGAATGGTAACAGACTAACCGGTAACATCCTGGATGACTTCCGGGATGCTGTACGTGACTTTGATCGTTTAAAATTAAAAATCGTGGTGGAGGATAAGCAGGTACAAAGACTTGCTTCTATTGCGGGTGAGGCCGAAAAGTTACGGCTTTTTATTCCGCAAGGGCATTATGAATTGTTTGAAAAAGAGCTTAGATGGACGGAGCGTGAGGCGCTAGAAACCAAAGACGGACTGGATATCCAAACCTTGGAATTAAGTCCTAAAGATGCAATTGGTTTTCGGGTAGCCAGAGATCCGATGGCTGTGAAATTAGTTGCAGAATGGGGGTTGGGCCGTGCTTTGGAAAACATGACGGCTGATTTAATGAAAACAGCATCGGCAATTGGACTTGTTGTTATCCCAACATTTGACAGGACCGCGCTTATTGAGGCGGGGAAGGCTGTTGAACGAATTTGGTTAAGTGCAACAAGAAATAAAGTTTCGATGCAACCGGTTTTGGCGTCTGTTTTACATTTTGCAAGATTAATGCACGGAAAAGACGGGACCGGTATGCCGGGTTGGATTCAAAATCGATTTGGAGAACTGAAAGGCGAATTTGATAGTATTTTTGATAACGGAAGCACAGAAGAGTCGGTTTTTCTCTTTCGGTTATTTTACGGAAATGATCCACAGGTCAAGTCACTTAGACTGGATGCGGATCAATTCTTTATTCATCAAAATAACAACTAGTTGATGAATTCTTTGTCTTTTAGGTCGCTACAAGCTATTGAAGAGCCGGAAACATGCAAGAAGTTCATCGAGGGGCACCGCAAAGTGTTGGAGGTGTATGGTATAACCATGATCACATCCAACAATGCAAAATGGAGTGAACATCCAAACACCTATGTGATAGTTGCGGAATCTCCAGATGATGGAGCCGTTTTAGGAGGTGTTCGGTTACAAATAGCGGATGCTGACTTTAATTTACCGATTGTAGATGCGGTGGGAAAGGTAGATGCCCGCATTGTAGATATTGTAAATAATCAACATGGCCGGATAGCTGAAGCCTGCGGCTTATGGAATTCTCGCGAAATAGCGGGAATGGGCGTTAGTTTTTTTTTGTTAAGAGCTGCAATAGCGTTAGCCTATCGATTACAGGTTGATGTGTTATATGCATTAGCTGCACCGGTAACCGTAGAGATGTGTGAGAATGCTGGATTTGAGATTGAACGGAACTTAGGTAAGGACGGTTTTTTCAACTATCCGAAATTGGGGCTTGTGGCAACGGCTATGAAGATAGATGATTTGGAAAATCTGCCCAATGCCACAGAAGTAGATAGGGATCATATTTTTGATGTTCGTGAAGTGCCCCAACAGACCACAGAGATTATGGGTCCCAAAGGCAGGCTGTCGGTTAAATATATCCTGAAATGAAGGCTTCTCTACTACTGGCTATCATTCTTTCTTCACTGCAAACCGTCGGCCAAAGTTTGTCTAACGAACCTACGTTTAAGTTATCTTACTTGGTTGATCCAGATGGTCAATTTACCATAGATCAAGTTGCTGGTCGTGAATTTGAGCCTGTTTCAGGTGCGAGATTAAATTTTGGCTTAAGCAGCGCAGTGTATTGGATTAAAATGGAGCTATATGAATCAGCTTCGCCTTCCGAAGCGTTGAAGATATTTAACGGAACACTTTCGGAAGCAAATTTATACATAAAAAGGGGCAGTGAATATGAGTTGCAGCGGTTCAATAATGAGGAAATCGATGCAACTTCGTCTTATACAACACAATTCCCAATATTTGACTTGCCGGTTTCAGCTAAAGATAGCGTAGTATATCTACAGGTGCGGAGTCACAATGTACTTGATTTGCCATTTTACTTAAATGACAAAAATCGCATCATGAAATCAATCGGTTTTGATTTTTTGTATTTCGGCATATATGCGGGTATAATCTTAGTAATGTTCCTATATAATTCTTTTCTTTATTTTTCTGTTAAAGATAAGAATTACCTGTACTATGTAATCTATATCTTGATGGTTGGGCTTGCCCAAGCCTGTTTAAAAGGGTATTCTACCCTTTTTCTGTGGCCTAATAATGAGTGGTTGATTCGACAGTCGGTAAATTTATCGATTGCAATGTCGGGTATATTTGCGATACCTTTTGTTGTAAACTTCCTGAATATACGACGGAATGCACCTAAGTTTTTATACGTGTTATTTTCGCTGGTTATCGTCTATGTAGTCGGTATTTTCATTAGTATCAGTGGAAATTATATCGTTGCGCAGCAGGTGTTGCAAATTAACGCTTCTTTGGTATCTGTTACGATTTTGGTATGCGGGGGCTATGTTTTTAGCCAGGGATACAGGCCCGCGGTATTTTTAATTGTTTCTTGGTTCTTTTTTTTAAGCGGTGTCATGATTTATATATTAAAAGATGTAGGAATCTTATCTTTCAATATATTTACGAATAATTCCATCTTAATCGGTTCTGGTTTGGAAGCCGCATTATTGTCTTTTGCACTTGCAGATAAAATAAATACATATAAGAAGGAAAAGGAAGAATCCCAGACACAGGCGCTCTTGATTTCCAAAGAAAATGAGAAACTAATTCGGGAACAAAATATTGTGCTTGAGCAGCGGGTAGAAGAGCGGACACATGCATTGAAAGAGACGAACGAATCACTGCAGATGACATTGGATCATTTGAAAGAAACTCAGGCACAACTCGTGGAGGCGGAAAAAATGGCGTCATTGGGGCAGCTTACGGCGGGTGTTGCCCATGAAATCAATAATCCGATTAATTTTGTCACTTCCAATGTAGCTCCGTTGAAGCGGGATATCCAGATAGTCTGGAATGCCATGGATGTTATTCAACAGGTAGCCCTCTCCGAACTGCCCATTGCTGAAAAGATACAACGGATAAATACTTTTAAAGAGGAAGAAGACATCGAATATCTTAAAACAGAAATTGATTTTCTGTTGAAAGGAATGCACGAGGGTGCTACAAGAACGGCGGAAATTGTGAAAAGTTTACGTATCTTCTCGCGGGTTGACGAAGATTCACTGAAATTTGCAGACATCAACGAAGGACTGGAATCGACCTTGGTAATCCTTAACAGTGTGATAAGAGAGGGAATACAAGTGAACAAACAATTTGGTGAATTACCGTTGGTGGAATGTTATCCCGGTAAACTGAACCAAGTATTCCTTAATATCATTACAAATGCGATTCATGCGATTAACAAGAAATTTAATGGAGATATAGGAGGGATTTTGGAGCTCCGTACAACTGTTGACGGGGATAATGTTTTGATATCCATCCAAGATAATGGTACAGGAATGTCCGAGGATATAAAAGAAAAGATTTTTGAGCCCTTTTTTACGACCAAAGAAGTCGGGGAGGGAACCGGATTAGGCATGTCTATTGTATATAACACAATAAAAAAACATAGGGGTGAGATTAAAGTGGAATCACGGGTGAACGAAGGGACGAGATTCACCTTGGTTTTACCCATTACGCAACAAATTGTGTAAACACCGTTCATGGGAATTATTTTATGTTTAATTTTGTTTTGGAGTTACATTGGCCGTATAAACACGCTTTATTTTTATGCACAAGTCTCCGGAGATACTTTACATTGATGATGAGGCCAACAACCTGATTAGCTTTAAAGCTACGTTTAGGTATCGTTATCCAATATACACCGCAATCAACACAGATGAGGCGCGGCAGATATTGCAATCAAATCCCAATATCCAAGTCATCTTTTGTGACCAGCGAATGCCGGGAGAGACAGGTATTGATTTTTTGAATGATATAAAGCGTCATTTTCCGCGACCAGTACGTATTCTGTTGACTGCATATGCTGACATGGAGACGATTGTAGATGCGGTCAACAAAGGCCATATATTCCGATTTGTTCGAAAACCTTGGGTAGAGGAGGAAATCATTTCATCCATTGAAGAGGCTAATAAGTTTTACATTGCAAATTCCATGTTGGATATCCGCAATGAAGAGCTTCAAAGAGCTTATGACGAACTTGATAAATTTGCCTATAGTGTAAGTCATGATCTCCGTGATCCATTGACCGGTGTATTGTCTGCCATTAAATTGGCATTGGAATACGACTCGGCTGAGCGTATCCATGAAATTTTGGCACTTATGGAAAGCTCGGTGTTGAAACTTAATTCCTATATCAATAGTCTTCATGATTATTATCTGTTAAAACGAGGTGAGCTCACTTTCTCTGAAATTGATTTCGAAGGGTTATTTAAGTATTTTAAGGATTTTTATAGCATCTATACGCAAAGCAACAGCGTAGAATTTAGAATCAACAGCAATCAAAAGGAGGAATTTAAGAGCGATGAAACGGCGTTGAAACTCATATTGCATAATTTATTATCCAATGCTTTTAAATATCAAAAGATGGATAATACCAGTAAATTGGTAGAACTATCTGTAGTCGTGGAAAACGGTAAGGCACTGATAAAGGTCAGTGATACGGGAATCGGAATCGCAGCGGAGGATATTGATGATATTTTTAAGCTATTTTTCCGGGGAAGTGACCAGGCAGAGGGAACCGGTTTCGGCCTCTACAACGTCAAAAATGCATTGGTTAAATTGGGAGGTGAAATAGCGGTTAATTCTGTTGAGGGAGAGGGGACGGTGTTCACGGTAACGATCCCAAACAAGTAAAGTGTAACGTGCTCAGGAAAGTAATTTTTGCCGAAGTAGAAATTCCAATTGTTCATTGGTGATTTCAAGTTGGGAAAACGATTCTTTTATTTTTTTTTGCTCCGCATAAATTTCATAGGCTCTTTGAATCGTGTTGCTAAGTTCTTCTTCGCTCCAAGGTTTACTTAAATAGTGAAATATTTTCCCTTTATTCACTGCGTCTATAACCGCACTCATATCGGCATAGCCGGTAAGTAAAATCCGCATCGGATCTGGATTGATTTTAATGATTTCTTCCAGCAACTCTACTCCGGTCATCTGTGGCATCCGCTGGTCGGTAATGACGATATCTATTGGCTTTTCTTTTATCAGTTGAAGGGCTTGGGCACCATTTAATGCGGTGTAAACCGTGTATTTCAAACGAAATGTGGCTTTGAAAGAAATTAGATTATTTTCTTCATCATCCACGTATAAAACCGAGATTTTCTTTTCCATATCCAAGCTAATTTAATCTTGGGAAATACATCATTTTAGTAAGCGGAATTAAAAGCACCAGTGTAGTTAGTCTCACCATTTGATATAAATGTTGGATGCCGCATTTCCAAGAACTCCAAGTTACTAAACTTTATCGTTAAAAAAGCAACAATAATTCAACTATTTAATCTAATAGATTAATGGTTCCAATTATATTTATATTCTACGATAAAATCGTTTTAAAACAATCTGGCTATTTTATGGGTAGAACTTTGCCGGAAGGATAAAAACCAAACCTCCTTGCGATGGGGTTTAAGGAGGTTTGGGATTACTTCAAATACTGTGCGGTAGAAGAGGTAATGAATCAGTTGTTTATTAAGCGCCCAATTGTACTCTTTTGAATACCTTGACAGTCAGTCCTTTAGAAACTCCGTCTAAAAATTGTGTGATGTTTTTGGACGAATCTTTTACAAACTCTTGGTTTAACAATGTAGATTCTTTATAAAATTTGTTGAGTTTGCCCTGAGCAATTTTCTCAACCATTTCTTCCGGCTTACCTTCTGCACGGATTTGTTCTTTCGCAATTTCCAGTTCGCGCTCAATCGTACGCACATCTACATCCGCCTTATCTATAGCCACAGGATTCATCGCAGCAATTTGCATCGCTACATCTTTACCTGCTTCATCAACACCGTCTACTGCTTGGTTGAGCCCTACTAATACGCCAAGTCGGTAATTGCCATGGATGTATGCTACTACCTTTTCTGCTTCGATGGTTTCATATTTGGAGACGTCTATTTTTTCTCCAATTTTTCCGGTTTGATCGAGGAGTAGATCAGCAATTTTTACTCCATTTATTTCCAATTGTTTTAGCGCATCAAGTGAAGTCGGGGCTTGGGAAACTGCTACATCTGCTATGCTTTCACCAAAAGCAATAAAATCAGCATTCTTAGCTACGAAATCGGTCTCGCAATTCAGTTCAATAATCACACCCTTTTTGCCATCAGGAGTCGTCTTCGCGATTACAACACCTTCGTTTGAATCCCTATCTTGACGGCTTGCAGCCACTTTTGCACCTTTTTTACGCAAATAATCAATGGCAGCTTCGAAATTACCGTTAGCTTCAATTAGTGCTTTTTTACAATCCATCATGCCTGCACCTGTTTGCTGGCGCAATTTGTTCACATCTGATGCTGAAATTTGTACTGTGGACATTTTATTTCCTGTTTTGTATTTTTTACGAATATGTCTACTATGAAAACACGCGATTTGGTAATAAAAAACCGGATGGTATCGGGAGACGCATCCGGTTTCTGTAACGTAATTACTCTCCGTCTTGCGTGTCGTCTGCTTCGGCCGTTACCTCAGCCTCTGTTTTAGCTTTACGCGGGCGTTTTCCTGAGGTATCTGCATCGGCCTTGCTTTCTTCTGCTACAGCCTCCGGCTCTTCACCACTGTCTATTTTTGCTTTGGCAGCAGCAGCCTCCCGTTCAGCTTCTTCTTCTTTATCGCGCTTGCGCTCTTCAAGTCCCTCTTGGATCGCTTTCCCGATAATTTCCGTGATGAGACTGATGGATTTAGTTGCATCGTCGTTGGACGGAATCGGAAAATCGATATTAGTGGGATCTGAGTTGGTATCCACCATTGCAAAAGTTGGAATATTCAATTTCAGCGCCTCGCTTACCGCTATGTGCTCCTTTTTAACGTCAATGATAAACAACGCCGCCGGTAACCGGTTTAGGTCGGCAATACCGCCCAGCAGATTTTCCAACTTAACCCGTTCGCGCTGTATCATCAATTTCTCCTTTTTCGACAAAACTGAATAAGTGCCATCTTTAGTCATCTTGTCGATGTTAGCCATCTTTTTGATGGACTTACGCACCGTAGCAAAATTGGTGAGCATGCCGCCCAACCAACGTTCAGTTACATAAGGCATGTTTACGGCTTTAGCTTGGGCCGCAACAATATCCTTCGCCTGTTTCTTAGTTGCTACAAACAATACTTTTCTTCCCGATTTAACCACTTGCTTGATCGCAGATGCTGCTTCTTCAAGTTTAGTGAGTGTCTTATTTAAATCGATGATGTGGATGCCATTGCGTTCCATGAAAATGTACTTGGCCATTTTCGGATCCCATTTACGGGTAAGGTGGCCGAAGTGTACACCTGCATCCAGCAATTCTTGATATGTTGTTCTTGCCATTTTTCTGTTCTCCTTAAAAAATTAACGTTTACTGAATTGGAATCTCCTGCGCGCTTTGCGGCGTCCGGGTTTCTTGCGTTCTACCATACGGTCGTCGCGTGTTACCAGTCCTTTGGACCTGAGGGCAGGTTTAACCGCTGGATCAAGCTCAATCAGTGCTTTAGCTATCGCCAGGCGAACCGCTTCTGCTTGTCCTTTGATACCTCCTCCAGCTACGTTAACTTTCACATCGTAGTTTCCGGTAGCACCGGCTACTTCTGTACTTTGGGTTACGATGTATTGCAATGGCAATGTAGGGAAATACTCTTTATAATCCTTACCGTTTACGGTAATGTTGCCGCTGCCAGCAGATAAATAGATGCGGGCAACTGCGGTTTTCCTTCTTCCTGAAGTGTTAGTTGTTGACATTTCTTTGCTCCTTAGAATTTAACAGTTTTTGGATTCTGTGCTGTATGCGGATGTTCGTTGCCCGCATAAACATACAGGTTCTTGAATAATGCACGTCCCAAGCGGTTTTTGGGCAGCATGCCGCGTACCGCTTTTTCCACGATGCGTGTTGGATGTTTGGCCAACAACTGTTTTGGAGACTCGAAACGCTGGCCACCGGGATAACCGGTATACCGTTGGTACACCTTTTCTTCCAGTTTGTTGCCAGTCAACTTAACTTTGTCTGCATTGATCACGATCACGTTATCGCCGCAGTCTACGTGTGGGGTGTACGAAGGCTTGTGTTTCCCCCGGATTACCTTCGCAATCTGAGATGACAAGCGCCCCAAGATCTCGCCCTCAGCGTCAACAACAATCCACTCCTTGTTGACGGTGCTTTTATTGGCAGAGACAGTTTTGTAACTTAACGTATTCACTTGCTTTGTTTTGAAATAATTAATAAATATATTTAGCCCCTTGTTTTAAGGGACTGCAAAGGTACAATAATAAAATTGATTTTTCAAAGCTATGGGGCAAGTAATAAAAAATGTGTGTTTTTTTCAGTGGCTTATCGGGATGATATGGGGATTAACTGTGGGAGGTGCTGCTGTTGCCCAGCCAGTTGTACCCGCACCAAAGATCTTGACATCTGGAGATAGTTTGCTGATTAAGGAGTTGTATTTTAAGGGAATACAGCAAAAGTCAGCCGGACAATTCGCTGCCGCCGAAAAAACATTTGACAGATTGGTGCTTTTGCAGCCTGATAACGATGCTGCACATTTTGAGTTGGCTCGGATTTATATTGAAAAGGAAGACTATACTCAGGCAGAACGTTCCGCAAAACATGCGGCAGTCATCAATCCGGATAATGAATGGTATTGGTCTACGTTGTTGGATATATATAAAAAGACGGGCAATATTAAAGCAATGCCGGCCGTTTTTGATGAGCTGATACGGCTCCATCCGGACCGGATTTCAAACTATCAGGAGAAAGCATATGTGTTGTTTTTAGATAAGCAGTACGACGCTTCGTTAGCCGCCTATGATACCGTTGCGCAGCGATTCGGAGAAACGGATGAACAATACCTTACTAAATCTCAGATTTACTTGGCACAGAACGATACGGAGTCAGCGATCGGTGAATTGGAAACACTTATATCCAAAAAACCGAAAGATGTCAAAGGGTATATTTTATTGGCAGAGCTCTATACGAAAACGAATGAACCCCGAAAAGCAGTTGCGTTGCTTGAGGATGCTTCGGTTTTGTTCCCGAATGACCCCCTTATCCTGTTGGGTAAGTCAGATGCGTATCTGTCAATGAATAAACAGAAGCCAGCCTATGATTTTCTTCAGCAAGCGTTTATCAATACCGGCCTGGATATTGATGCCAAAGCGGGCATATTATATACGGCTATTGCAAATCGCAATCGAACCATGGCTCCTGAATCGTTAGCTAAATTGGCGGATCTCCTTGCAGAAACCTACCCACAAGAGGCTAAAGCATATGCGGTAAAGGGAGATATATATATGCAATTGCAACAGTTGGAGCCGGCAAGACAAGCGTATTTAAAAGCATTGGATATCAATCAATATATTGAAGGCATCTGGCAGCAACTTATACAGGTGGAACTTCAAATGGCAAAGTACGATGATGTTGAGTTACATGGGAAAGAAGCCCTGAAATTATTTCCAAACCATCCGTTACTTCTCTTCTTTACGGGGCATGGTTTTTTGGGCAACGGAAAATATCAAGAAGCCCGAACTTATTTGGAAGGGGCGTTAAACGCCGCAAATGAAGAACATACGCCTTTACTTACGCAATTGTACAGCAATCTTGGAGACATTTACAATGCGTTGAACATGCACGCAGAATCAGATGTGGCTTATGAAGAGGCTATCGCCTTGGATAGTACCAATGCATACGCACTGAATAATTACGCTTATTACCTGGCGCTGCGGAAAGAAAAATTGACTCTTGCCGCAGAAATGTCCCAAAAATCAAATGAACTCATGCCAAATTATCCCTCTTATCAGGATACATATGCCTGGGTATTCTTTCAACAAGGGAAATATAGCGATGCCCTGGAATGGATTCAGAAAGCCATTAAAAATTCCAAGAGCGCGTCGGATACATTGCTTGAACATTATGGTGATATCCTCGCTAAGTTGGGTGATATAAATGGTGCCATTGTGCAATGGAAAAAGGCAAGGGCCATTTCGGGAGCTGTTGGCAAGGATATTGATAAGTTATCCAAAAAGATCAATGCAAGGCAGTTTATTGATTAGGATCGTCTTTTTAGGAATAGTATCGGTCGCAGTACTTTCCTGTTCTTCCAAAAAGGCGGCCATGTCAACCGCTGCCTTGGGAAAAGAGGTGTCGCGCGCTGAACGGCTACGTGTACTGCGGCAAATGGATGCTAACCGGCTTTATTTCAACACTTTCAGCGGGCGGGCAAAAAGCAAGATCGCAATCAATCGGGACAGCTATGACGTGACTGCCAATGTACGTATCGAACGGGACAAAGCAATTTGGATTTCGGTGACAGCATTGATGGGTATTGAAGCAGCTAGGGTGTTGATTACGCCCGATAGTGTGAAAGTCATCAATCGTTTGCAAGCGGAATATATAAGCAAGCCTTTTGAATATCTTTATAATTTTACAAATGATGAACTTGATTTTTTTAGCTTACAGGAGCTATTGGTCGGGAATGTAGTTCATCAAACGGTTTCAAGGGATACAGAAGTTTGGACGAATGAAAGTGGATATTTATTGCGAAGTCAGCACAATGATTTACAATGCTCCGTGAAATTGGATACAAATTATCGACCTACTTATACACTATTGAACGATGTAATCCGTAACCAGCGCATGGAAGCGTATTATGCAGATTATCAATTTTCTGAAGCGCAAGTATTTCCAAGCCACGTGAAAATTTCCATCGCTGCCGAAGCATTCAAGTTACAATCCGAAATGCACTATAGCCGATTGGTTTATAATGAAGCGCTGGATATGCCTTTTACCATACCTACAAGGTACAAAGCAATCCAATAATATAGCGAGGTTATGATTATCAAGGTAGTTTTATTACTTTCGCAGACAATAAATGGCTAATGGGGAGAGATAGATAACGCGCATGTCGATGAATTTTATAAAGGTAATTTTAAGCACACTTACATGCTGTCTGGCACTAACGATATGCCATGCCCAAAGCAGCGCAGAACTGAAGAAACAGCGCGAACGTCTGAACAGGGAAATTGAACAGCTCAACCAAAGTCTCAAAACTACCTCCAGTGACCGTAATCTTTCCCTTAAACAAGTTAACGCTTTAAATACACAGTTGCGTTTACGGGAGCAGAAAATCAGTACAATCAATAAAGAAATCAGGCTGATTAATAATCAGATAGCCTCTCACAATAAAACCATTCAAAACCTGCGTGATCAACTGGCAAAATTGCGTAAGGATTATGAAAGCATGATCATGTTTGCTTTCCGTAACCGGAATGCGTATAACAAAATGATGTTTATTTTCGCTTCGAAGGATTTTAATCAGGCCTTCAAGCGTGTTAAATATCTGCAGCAGTTTAACGAATCACGAAAACATCGAGCGCAGGAGATAGAAGAAACGCAGAAGGCCATTGCATTGAAAGTGGCACAATTGGAAGCGAGCAAAAAAGAACAGGCAGTGTTGCTAGCCGATCAACAAGAAGAACGGAACGCTATTGCCAAAGAACAAGGTGCTGAATCAAAAGTGCTTCAGGCACTTACCCAACAGGAAAAACAATTTAAGCAGGAACTGCAGAAAAAACAACAGGAAGATGAGCGTTTGGCTCGCGCCATTCGGACAGCTATTCAGCGTGAAATTGAAGAACAGCGAAGGTTGGAAGAGGAAGCCCGGCAAGCGGCTTTGGCACTAGAGGCACAGCGTACCGGAAAAACCGTAAAAGAAATTGAAGCAGAAAAACCGGTGGTCCGTAAAAGTGATTCTGAAGTCCTGGCCAATACGCCGGCGGCGGCTAAACTTTCTGCTGATTTTGCGGGTAATCGGGGGCGATTACCGTGGCCTGTACAGCAAGGGTTTATTACACAAGGATTTGGGCGACATACCATTGGAAGGAATGTTACCGTGCAAAATGACGGAATTAATATCAGAACGAATAATAATGCTCCGGTACTTGCTATCTTTGACGGAACCGTTCATACCGTCTTAAACATGCAGGGGAATATCTCCATCATTGTTCAGCATGGTAAGTATTTTTCGGTTTACACTAACCTCAGTAATCCGGTCGTAAAGCGTGGACAGACGATACAGCGGGGGCAAACCTTAGGGTCTGCCTTGGTGGACCCCAATGATGGGACCTCTGAAGTACATTTAGAAATATGGGAGGGGTCCGCTCCCATTAATCCAGAACCGTGGTTGGCCAAATAATCGGGCAAATAAAATCTGCATGACTCTTCGCCCCAAAAAAGCATGAGTAATTTATGCAAACTTCATTGCAATAGAAAACATACTTCGCAAGGCCGTTTAATGATACCGGAGAAAAGCAAATAATGAGTCAATAATTATTCTATTGAAAAATATTATCCGTACATTTGCGAAATCACTCCTCAGTAAACGGGTGAAGTTAGTAATTTAAAGCAACGATTATGTTAGATTCAGTGTTGTTATTTCTCGGTGCACAAGAAATTATTCTGATTGTTTTGGCGCTTCTTTTATTATTTGGGGGGCGGAAAATTCCCGAATTGATGCGTGGAATGGGACGTGGTATCCGCGAATTTAAAGAAGGGCAAAAAGAAACTCCCAAAGAAGAGTTGGAAGAGAATAAATAAAAAGCTTGTACCCAAATTATGAAAAGCTTTATACCGGATGACCGATTCGGTGTAAAGTTTCTTATTTATTCGAAGCACTTTTATCCGTTTGCTGCACAATAAAAAATCAACGTGCGCGTTTTCCATCAGAAGGATATACTTAACCAATGGCAATTTAATTGTTAACTAAAAGGTCATATTGTGCCTTTAGAAGGTTTTATGGCATAAAATACCTACTAAACGAAATATGAAGTTAAAAGGAATTTCGGCAGTGGCCGTAAGTAGTGTGCTCTGTGCACACCTGGCATTTTCGAAAACTACTTTCCCTCTCGATTCGCTGTCTGCAGATACCTCTGCTAAAAACAGTACCGCCAATTACATCAGTACGCAGCTTGATTTGATTGCAGATCATATAAATTTTGTTGATCTCGATGAGCAGCGTGATATGTCGGAGATTTTTGAATTTGTGCCGGCTACCGTGGAAGGGCGATTGGCCTATTTACAAAAGATCGTGCCGCTTACTTACAATGCTCAGGTACAATCGTATATCGACGTATATAGCACAGATCGCTATAAAAGATACCTTTCGAACATGATGGGGCTGGGGAAATATTATTTTCCCATCTACGAACGTGTTTTCGAAGAAATGGGAGTGCCTGATGAAATTAAATACTTGTCAATTGTGGAGTCTGCGCTAAATCCCCATGCGATATCCCGGGTAGGGGCCACTGGTTTATGGCAGTTTATGTTTACCACTGCCCGGATGTATAATCTGACAATGGACAACTATATTGATGAGCGGAAAGACCCCATAGCGGCTAGCTACGCTGCCGCTGCTTATTTACTGGATGCTTATAATGAATTTGGAGACTGGTTGCTGGCCATCGCATCTTACAACTGTGGTAAGGGAAATGTCTTGCGAGCCATTCAGCGATCTGGACTTAGTGAGCCTGATTATTGGGCTATCAGTCCCTATTTACCCGGAGAGACGCGTAATTATGTTCCGGCATTTATCGCCATGACGTATATGTTGGGATATCATGAAGAACATGGTATAGTGCCTATGATGTCTGAAAATGCAATAGACACTACGGAAACTGTATGGGTACAGAAGTTTGTACCTTTCAGTGGTGTGGCTCAGGCCCTTAATGTGGATGAAGGTATCATCAAATCGTTGAATCCTGCTTATAAAAGGGCGGTAGTAAATGGCAGTCCTGAATCCCCGAAAAGACTCATATTGCCCCAAGTGCCTCCTGAAGCTTATTCAGCCTTATATGCGGCCCTGAATAGTACAGTAGAAAGTCCAAAAGTACTCAATGCATCGCAAGGTGCGAATGTTCCGGGAGATCAGGTAATCACTCATCGTGTTCGTAAGGGCGAAACGCTAGGTGGCATAGCGCAGCGATACCGTGTTACCGTACAGGATCTGCGTGCGTGGAATGATATAAAGCGAAATGTCATTGTTCCCGGACAGCGACTACGTGTTCATTCGGAAAAGGGGAAGTCTTCCACGGATAAATATAGTAAGCAAGCTTCTTCACCTTCGTACATCACATATCGGGTAAAAAAGGGAGATACATTATCTGGTATAGCCAAACAGCATCGTACGGCGAGTGTGTCGGAAATTAAAGCGCTGAACGGATTGAAAGGCAATCAAATCAAGCCAGGAATGACATTGAAGATCAATGTCAATTGATCGCCTATCTATAAGAGCCAGGCTGCATCTTCTCCACCGTCACACTCGTGAAGATTTACCGTTACATGTTCTTTAAGAATGGTGGAAAGTTTCAGGCCAGAGAAATCGCTGAAGATGGGAAACTTGTGGTGACTCCGGTCTATCAGTACTGCCGTACGCATTTTTTTAAGGGGTACATTGAAGAAAGCTCCCATGCCATACGCCAGCGTCCGGCCGCTATTCAACACATCGTCTACCAAAATGACAACCTTATCTTTGGCTTGGTCTATTGGGGTATCTGTCCGGGCATTCAACGTGCTGCTTGTCTTGTCTAACATTACTTTAATTAGCGTAACTTCAAGGGATGAGATCTTTTCAATCGCTGTCTTCAATCGCTGCGCGAATACGTAACCACGATCTGCAATTCCTACCAATACGATAGACTCTTCTTCGAAATTGTCTTCAAGTAATTGATATGCAATACGAGTTGTCTTTTTTTGTATCTGCTCCTGGTTAAGAATTAAAACTTTTTTTGTAGACATATGACTTTCAATGAATGGTCGGGTAAAAATAGGAATTATCTGCACATTCAAGTGTAACGACTGATGTGAATATAAAAAAATCCGCACGTTATTTGGTGCGGATATTGATTCGTTACGGAATAATAAATGTCGTTGGGTCAGTTTACAGACGGTTGGTTGTTGCTTTCCCCTTCTGTTTCCGCTGCTGCAGTAAGCATTCGTCCGCCATTGTAATAATAACGCTTCCAATAGGCCTCATTCAGGTCACTGATCATTACGCCGCGACTAGAAGATGCGTGTGCAAATTTATCGTCACCTATGTAAACACCCACGTGCGTTATATTACGGCTTCTGATTTTGAAAAATACTAAATCACCCGGTCTCAATTGATCTTTCTTTATGGGATCTACTTGGGTATAAATGTTGCGACTGTTTTGCCCTAATGTCGTGTTGAAGACATTTTCATAAAGTTCATAGGCAAACCTTGAACAATCAACCCCCTTTTTAGTCTTACCACCCAATCGGTATGGGGTTCCTATCCATTCGTAGATAAATTGGTATAATTTTGTATTGGAAGTGGCCGAAACAGCTACACCCATTATTTGGGAGAAATAGTCTCTGGCTAAGTTATCCGGATCAGAAGGGCTAATGGCTGATTCTTTGGCTGGTGTTTGTGCTTGTGATAAGGTAAATACACAAGCAAATAACATAGCTACGAATGTCTTTTTTTTCATTAAGCTACCGTTTAGTTCAACAAGCAGACGTTGATTGTTTTATCAGTATTTAATATAATTACCCGTTGGTTCGCAAAGCTATGTTAAAAAACTTATCGGTGCAAGAAAAAAAATATGAAAATTCAAATTGTTTTAAAATATAGAAAAAATATCGAAATCATATAAAAATGACTTTTCTCTTGCTAAATTCAGAATAAAGACTTTCCTTTGTCGCGGAAATCTTAAACGAGTGAAACCTGCATGGACTTCCAATGAAGGGATGGTGAAATAACAAGTGCAAGTTTCGCCACCGCGAAAAAGGACTTTATATTGATGAAAAAATACACGACAATTACAACAACGATTACCACCGGGGTTAACACACGGAGGAAGTAATTTATGTTGTAATCGTAAACGATAAAAATCATAAAGCGCCTTCCTCGAAAACAGGAAGGCGCTTTTAGTTTCAATCCAGTCACGAAAAAATGAGGATACTAAAATTTGGTGGTACATCCATAGGGTCTGTCGATAGTATTCGGTCGGTACTCGAAATCGTTCAGAAGTCCCATGAATACGGGGAAAATCCGATGGTTGTCCTTTCCGCCATGGGAGGAGTCACTAATTTACTTACACAACTCGCATCGGATGCCGCCGAGGGCAAGAATTTCACCGAGGGGTTGCAGGAAATGGAAGCCCGTCACTTTTCTGTGGTGAAACAGTTGCTTGCGGTGAAATACCAAAATCCGGTATTCACCCGGTTGAAAATCTATCTCAATGAATTGGAAGACCTGTTGCAGGGTATTTTTAACCTGCGCGAGTTGAGCCTGCAGAGTAAAGATTTAATACTGAGTTATGGCGAGCGCTGTTCGGCATTTTTGGTTAGCAAAATCGCCGAACAACATTTCCCCCAAGCGCTGTTCGTAGATGCAATTCAATTCATCCGGACCGATAGCCATTTTGGAAGCGCACATGTCAACCAACCCCTGTCAGAGCAATTGATACAGGCATTTATGGCATCAAATCCAGGTAAGTTATTGTTTGTTACCGGATTCATTGCTGCAAACGAGCAAGGTAGAATCACCACCTTGGGAAGAGGGGGGAGTGATTATACCGCTGCCATTATTGGAGCTGCCATGGGGGCGGAAGCCATCGAGATATGGACCGATGTGGATGGCATGCTTACGGCCGATCCGCGTATCGTCAGAAAGGCATTTTCATTGCCGGTACTTTCGTACACTGAAGCGATGGAACTGTCCTATTTCGGTGCAAAGGTCATTTATCCGCCCACCATGATACCCGCGTTTCTTAAGAAAATTCCCATTGTAATCCGCAATACATTCAATCCCGCTTTTGCGGGTACGATTATCCAACACGATGGCGGCAAAACAACGTTGCCTATCAAGGGAATTTCCTCTATTTCCGATATCAGTGTGATCAATCTGAGTGGAAGCGGTATGGTCGGTAAGGCAGGTTTCAGCGGGCGGCTGTTTACCTTATTGGCGAGAGAACAAATCAATGTAGTCTTAATCACCCAATCCTCTTCAGAGCACAGCATCACCTTTGCTGTGCATCCCGCAGATGCTGTGCGTGCAAAAAGACTGATAGAAAACGAATTCGAATTGGAGTTACAGGCCAACAAATTATTGGAACCCGAAATTGAGAATCATTTATCTGTAATGGCCATCGTAGGGGAAAACATGAAGAAAACCCCCGGTATATCGGGCCGATTGTTTCATGCCTTGGGTAGAAACGGTATCAACGTACGAGCAATTGCACAGGGCTCGTCGGAATACAATATCTCCGTCATCATTGCAAAGCCAGATTTATCCAAAGCGCTGAATGCTGTGCACGATGCGTTTTTTGCCCAACTGAACAAGACCCTGCATGTTTTCAATGTAGGTACTGGAAATATTGGTTCGACCTTGTTCAGGCAGATACAAGACCAATATGGATTTCTTTTGGACCATAACGATATAGAGATAAAAGTAGTCGGCATCAGCAATTCACGCAAGATGTTGTTTAACAGCGAGGGTATCGACTTGGGAAGCTGGAAAGAACACTTACAGCAAGACGGTGAGCAGGCTGACTTAGACGGATTTGTGGACCGGATGAGAGCGATGAACCTTCCGAACTGTGTGTTTATCGACAACACAGCCAGTGAGTATCCCATCATGCATTATGAAGAAATATTCCGGTCCAATATTTCTATCGTTACCTGTAATAAAATAGCCAATTCGGGGCGTTACAGCCAATACAGATTACTTAAAGATACCGCCAGACGGCATGGAGTAGATTTCTTTTACGAAACGAATGTAGGGGCAGGTTTGCCCATTGTGCGCGTGCTCAGGGATTTGATGTTGAGTGGCGACCGCATCATCCGTATCGAGGCCATTCTTTCAGGTACAATTTCTTATATTTTCAATAATTTTAATGGGGATGTGTCCTTTCACGATGTCGTTAAAAATGCCCAGGAACTGGGCTATACTGAACCCGATCCCCGAGATGACCTGAAAGGCACAGATTTTATGCGAAAGATGCTCATCCTGGCAAGAGATGCTGGCTATTCACTTGAGCCGGAGGATGTCCAACTAGGTAGTATATTGCCGGATGCTTGTATCCAGGCGGCTTCCGTGGATGAATTCTACCGGGAACTGAAGGCCGCGGACGATTATTTCAATGATTTGAAATCGGAAGCGGCGCAAGGCAATAAAGTACTCCGTTATATTGGTAAACTGGAAAATGGTCAGGTGTCCATCGCGTTGGAGATGGTTGATCATGCTCATCCGTTTTTTGCCCTTTCGGGCAGCGACAATATCATTTCCTTTACAACCGAGCGTTACAAGGAACGGCCCTTGGTCGTCAAAGGGCCGGGAGCAGGAGCAGAGGTGACAGCAGCCGGTGTTTTTGCTGATTTAGTGAATGTAGGAGCCTAGTGAAGTTATAACAGACGGAGATAGTCATGTCGACAATAGACAAAACAACAGAAAAGACTGAAGTGAGTTCCGCAGAAAGGAACAGCGTCCATGTATTTGCGCCGGCTACGGTAGCGAATATGGTTTGTGGATTTGATGTATTGGGATTTGCCATAGATGAGCCCGGAGATGAAGTATACATGCGCCGGGTTGATCAACCGGGGGTTCGGTTGGTGAACATTACGGGTGACGGGGGAAGATTACCCCGGGAAGCGGAAAAAAACACGGTTAGCGCCTGTGTGCTGAATTTTCTTCAGCATATCGGCAAAACTGACATTGGGCTGGAAATCGAATTACACAAGCATATGCCTATTGGTAGTGGCTTGGGGTCAAGCGCGGCCAGCACTGTAGCAGGATTGTTTGCGGTTAACACACTGTTGGGCAGTCCCCTTTCCAAGAGGGAGTTATTGCCCTTTGCCGTGCAGGGGGAAGCACTGGCGTGTGGACATGGTCATGCGGACAATGTTGCTCCTGCATTATTGGGAGGAGTTACATTAATCCGCGGGTATGATCCGTTGGATGTAGTCGCACTTCCCGCGCCACCCGCTTTGTATGCATCGGTAGTATTCCCGCATGTAGATGTACCGACACGCGATGCGCGGCAGATGATCCGTACAAAAATAGCACTTAAGGATGCCGTCACACAATGGGGTAATATTGCCGGATTGGTAGCAGGTCTTTTTACTGCCGATTACGAACTGATAGGGCGCAGCATGCACGATGTGCTTATCGAGCCCACCCGGGCTATTCTGATTCCCGAATTTTACGAAATGCGACGATTGGCGATGGAATCCGGAGCGCTGAGTTTTGGTATTTCAGGATCAGGCCCCTCGGTATTTGCTTTTACCCAAAGCCGGGATAAAGCTGCTGCAATTACGCGTTTGATCCAGGCGCATTTGGATGAACGAGGTATAGAAAGCAACGGATACGTTTCTGGAATTAACACCGAAGGACCCAAAGAAATAAGAAATTAAAAAGTAACATGCTTTTCTACAGTACAAATAACAAAGATTTACGCGTCCCTTTTCAGGAGGCTGTTTTCAATAGTTTGCCCGCCGATCGGGGTTTATATATGCCCGAAACCATTCCGGTATTAGATGCCTACTTTATTCAGAATCTTCATCGGTATTCTTTGCAGGAAATCGCATATACCGTGGCAAAAGCACTGATCGGCGAAGATATTCCCGAAGCTGATTTGCACCGTATCGTGTATGAAGCTATTGACTTTGATGCGCCGGTACGTCCATTGGATAGTGGATTGGCCGTACTGGAATTATTTCACGGACCATCACTGGCATTCAAGGACTTTGGAGCCCGTTTTATGAGCAGGGTGATGGCTCACTTTTCCGCCGAAGGCAGTCAGGTGTTGGATGTATTGGTTGCCACTTCAGGCGATACGGGCGGAGCAGTAGCACTTGGATTTTTGGGGGTACCCGGTACTCGGGTAACCATTTTATACCCAAAGGGCAAAGTGAGTCCGATACAGGAATTACAGCTGACCACCAACGGACAAAACATCCGAGCCATTGAAATAGACGGAACATTTGACGATTGCCAGGCTTTAGTAAAAGAGGCATTTAATGACCGCGAATTGCAATCAGTGTTTCGTCTTACCTCCGCCAATTCCATCAATATCGCCCGGCTTATTCCACAAACATTCTATTATTTTCATGCATATGCCCAACTGTTGGCGCAGGGCATTAAAGACGTCGTGTTTTCCGTTCCGAGTGGTAACTTCGGTAATATCGGGGCCGGGTTGTTGGCTTTCAAAATGGGATTGCCGGTACAGCATTTTGTGGCGGCTACCAATGCCAATGACACCGTTCCACGGTTCCTCGAAAGTGGGCTGTATGAACCCCGTCCTTCTGTGCAGACATTGGCCAATGCCATGGATGTGGGCAACCCGAGCAACTGGGTGCGTATTATGGACCTGTTCGGAAACGATTTAGCCGCATTGAAGCAAACCGTTTCTTCCTTTACGTTTACGGATGCAGATACCCGGGAAGCCATACGTACGCTGTATGATCGGTATAGCTACATTGCATGTCCACATACGGCAATTGCTTGGCTCGCTGCCGAAACATATCGTAGGCAGCACAAAGGCAATTTCGCAACGGTATTCTTGTCTACGGCACATCCCTGTAAATTTCCGGAAGTATTCCCTCCTGAAATTGCTGCACAAATTACTGTTCCTGCGCAGGTAAATGTGCTGCAACGTCGTGCTAAAGAAGCGATTGGACTGGATATGGACTATGAAAGGTTCAAAAATTACTTGTTAGGGGCAAGATGATTTACTGCCATTCAAACTTCATCCAAACATCCTCATCGCGGCCAAAAACAAAATATTTCGGATAGAAAATTTCGGCGAGGATTTCGGCTTCATCGGCAATAAGTGCGCTAGGTTGGCGTAGGTAGCCAGGATGATGAACGATGTATATCTGGTTGTTGGCAACCGCTGGAATTTGTGACCACGTAGAAAGTACTTGGGGTAACTCGGTCAGTAATTGGGATATCGGTTTTTCGTTAAAGATAATCAGGACATCGGAACTCGATTCATGAGGTATCATCCTGGTTTGATAGATCCCCCCCGCTATCCGGATCAGGTTAGCGAGATACCCATTTTCCGCAGCGGTTAATGGAAAAACATCTTGGAAAAATGCTACTTTTGGTTTGTTTTCCTCCGCAATAAACTTCAGCTTGTGGGAAATGATATTGATACGTTCTTCAAGATCTTCTACCAGTTGATCGGCCTGCGGTTGTGCATTAAGGATGCCGCCGATGGTGCGGATAGCCCCATAAATTGCTTCAGGTGTGTCCGAATGTATAAAATATTGATATTCGGGGGTTTGTTCGAGCAGCGATAAACATGCTGCATCGAGGCTCAATGCTTCCAGTATGCTGTGTAAAGATAGAAGTGGGCGCTGCATGCAGGCAAAGGTAATCAAGTTACCCCACTATCTCCACAACATTACCTTAAAAATACCCGTATCGGGCAGGGAGATAAACGAAGCATTCAACTGTATGCGTTCTTGAATAACTTCTTTTCCCGCCTGGCCAGCCACCCATAGCAAGATCACGAAGAATGGGATAACCAGTAACAAAAAGGGTGAAAGATTACCGACAAACTTTTTCATTTTCTTATTGTTTTTGTAGTTCTCCGATCGCACCGGTTCCGAATGCACAATACAAAGAAACTTATTCCCTACTTTTGATGAAAAACTTTTAGACCAATCGGCAGATTTTGTAGACCAACCGGATTTGCCGATTCATCTGCCATACGAAGGCATTGGCCGATAGGAGCAAGGAGTTCGTCTATCTGCATCGCTTATATTCATTCGCTACGCTTATATTTGTAACTATGTTAAAAAATAAGGCTGTTCTGGTTCATGCCCTTGTGTGGGTGGTATTGCTCGCCGTATTGTACCTCGTTAATGTGCGCGAACGCCCGATGGACGCATCCATTCTCATTTTGGTATACGGTGCATTGAATATCGCCATTTTTTACGTACATTATTTTTTTATTAATCCACTACTGATCGGCGAAAACAGGTATTGGCGGGCGGTTACTTACATGGTGGTTGTTTTGGCTGTATCCATTTGTGTAAAGTACGTTATTGCATTGTATTATCAAGATGTCATTTTGCAATACCGGGATACAGAGAATAGAGAAAAAATACTTACTCCTCTGCAATATACCGTCGCTGCGCTGATTACCGGATTGTTTTTCATGCTATTAAGTACCGCGGTATATGTCATTTCTTCTAATTTTAAAAGCCGTGAGCATAGGAAAAGCCTGGAAAATGAAAAACTCAATGCAGAACTGGCTTTCCTCAAATCGCAGATCAATCCGCATTTTTTATTTAATTCATTGAATAATATTTATTCACTGGCTTATCAAAAATCAGAAAAAACCCCTGAAGCTATTCTCAAGCTGTCAGAAATCATGCGATACATGCTTTACGAAAGCAACGAAGATACTGTATTACTAGCCGATGAAATCAATTATCTGCACAATTATATTGACCTGCAAAAATTGCGATTCAAGGAAAAAATGTATGTGGATTTTCATGTAGACATCAATGAAACGGATCATCATATTATGCCGTTGTTGCTGATCTCCTTTCTCGAAAATGCATTTAAACACGGCGTATCTACCGATGCAAGCAAGCCCATCCGCATCGATATTAAAGTGCACAACGGCCGGCTGCATTTCAGGGCTGAAAATGCCAAGAATCAGCTTAATAAAGATCAGACACGCGGCGTAGGGCTTACTAACTTAAAGCGCAGGCTTCAACTGGGATATCCGGGTAGGCATACCATCAATATCGTGGAATCCGAAAATTATTACAGTAGTGAACTTTTTTTATATTTATAGTCCCCAAAGAATATGCACATGGTACGATGTATAACCGTAGATGACGAACCGTTGGCACTGGATATTTTGGCAGATTACGTAGCCAAAGTGCCCGAGTTATCGCTTGTAGCGAGTACCACAAATGCCATCGAAGCCCTTACCATGGTTCAGAATGGTGAAGCAGATTTGGTGTTTTTGGATGTGCAGATGCCAGAATTAACGGGTATTCAATTTCTGAAAATCATCAATGGCAAATGTGATGTTATTCTCACCACAGCTTACCCTCAGTATGCGCTGGATGGGTATGAACTCAATGTGGTGGACTACCTGCTGAAACCCATCGCTTTTGACCGTTTTTACCGGTCTGTCCAAAAAGTATTGAACAATAAGGCGCCTAAGGCACCGTTACTTACTGTTACGCAGCAAAGTGATGCGGTCGATTTCATTTTTGTCAAAACCGAGCATAAAATCCAGCGCGTAGATATTGATGATATTTTATACATCGAAGGATTGAAAGATTACATATCCATTTATACAGCTACTGAACGGATCGTTACGCTTCAAAACATGAAGAAGATGGAAGATATCCTACCCGGTAACCGTTTTGTACGCGTCCACCGTTCGTACATTGTGGCGCTTGATAAAATAGCCAGTATCGAGCGGGGTCGCATCTTCATAGAAGACAAAGTGATCCCTGTAGGGGATACATATCGCGACGCATTCTATAAATATATAGGTGATAAGAATGGGTGATTCGAACGGATGAAAAGAAATGCGTTTTTATTCAGTTTTGTCATTTGCATATAACCACAATTTTAGCTAAGTTTGCACCCCCAATCGGGATGTAGCGTAGCCAGGTATCGCGCCAGCATGGGGTGCTGGAGGTCGTGGGTTCGAATCCCGCCATCCCGACAAAAGCCACTGATTATCAGTGGCTTTTGCTTTTTTCGGACATATTGCGGACAGAATTATTGTTTATTTGGCGTAATTGTTAAGTTAGGATAAGTCATGATTCGTTTTTGAATTTTGATTGTCTAATAAATCTATCAAATACGATACGGTCTGCACGTTGTATCACATTATAACCGTGTGTGTGCGGTCTGTCGGTAAAAATCCAATTGGTAATTAGTTTAGTGTATTCTGTTTCTTGCTCTGGGTTGTAAAATGGTGTTTTATCATTTTGCTCTATTTCGATTGCCCCAAGCACATATAAAGCACGGATAATGGGAGACACTTTTTCTCTTAGTTCTTTTAATTTGAACATTTCCTTTGATTCTTCATCCGATGATATTATGTAAGATAGGTCAACCAAACTTTCATGTACAATCCAATTTCTGTTATCTTGTGCCGTCTCAAAAAGTTCAGCAACCCAACCGGATAACGTGTTGGGAGTGTAAAATAAACTGTGTCAGGGGTTGAACAGCGGCCCCGCGGGGCCGCTGTTCAACCCCTGTTGCTCAAGGCAAATCTAACACCATTCTCCCGGGAAACCAAACCGCCAGCCGCTGCG
>Ga0164243_10000584_pt1 | contig 65640 bp, 48 predicted proteins | sample OricompcompostOP_FD_108781 | JGI IMG/M metagenome (GOLD analysis project Ga0164243, IMG submission 108781) | Organic Plus compost microbial communities from Emeryville, California, USA - Original compost - Organic plus compost (OP) | ecosystem: Engineered > Solid waste > Mixed feedstock >... | reverse complement strand
CCGTGAAGCTCAGCGACAGGTGGGACAAGGTGTTTCCCAGGAGCGACAAGGTCGACCACCGGAAAATCACCTTCAAGAACCGTTATGGCATCACCCTGGCGGCCGACCTGTACCAGCCGAAGAACGCCAGCGGCAAGCTCGCGGCGCTCGCCGTCGGCGGCCCGTTCGGCGCCGTGAAAGAGCAATCCTCGGGGTTATACGCGCAGACCATGGCCGAGCGCGGCTTCATCGCCCTGGCCTTCGACCCGTCCTACACCGGCGAAAGCAGCGGCGAGCCGCGCAACGTCGCCTCGCCGGACATCAGCGTCGAGGATTTCAGCGCCGCGGTGGACTGCCTGGGCCTGCTACCCTATGTCGACCGCGAACGGATCGGCATCATCGGCATTTGCGGCTGGGGCGGCATGGCCTTGAGCGCCGCCGCCGTGGACAAGCGCATCAGGGCCGTCGTGGCCAGCACCATGTACGACATGAGCCGCGTCATGTCCAAGGGCTACAACGACAGCGCGACCCTCGAACAGCGCACGCAGACGCTGGAGCAACTGAGCCAGCAGCGCTGGAAGGACGCGGAAAGCGGCACCCCTGCGTACCAGCCGCCCTACAACGCACTGAAGGGGGGCGAGGCACAGTTCCTGGTCGAGTACCACGACTACTACCGGACACCGCGCGGCTATCACCCGCGCGCGGTCAACTCCGGCAACGCCTGGACGATCACCACGCCGCTGCCGTTCATGAACCTGCCGATCCTCACCTACATCAAGGAGATTTCGCCGCGGCCAATCCTCCTGGTTCATGGTGAGAACGCGCACTCGCGCTACTTCAGCGAAACCGCCTACGCGGCGGCGGCAGAGCCGAAGGAACTCATGATCATTCCGGACGCCGTCCACGTGGACCTGTACGACCGGATGGACAAGATCCCGTTCGACAAGCTGATGGCGTTCTTCCAGAAGAACCTGGCCGCGTCGGCGTAGAGCCAGCGGGGCGCGCGAAACGCCCCTCGTGCCTGAACCCCCTGACCGCGCTGTCCCGGTGGACGGCGCGGTGTTTCCTATCGAGCGACAAAAGAAAGGCATTCCATGACCACCACCGCCATCGACGCCCCCAAGGGCTCCGACACCCTTCGCGAGCACCAGGAGACGCCAACGTCCTGGAGCGGCGTCTTCGCCCTGGCCGTCTGCGCCTTCGCGCTGATCGCCTCCGAGTTCCTGCCCGTCAGCCTGCTCACGCCCATGGCAGCGGACCTGCGTGTCACCGAAGGCATGACCGGCCAGGGCATTGCCATCTCCGGCGTCTTCGCCGTGCTTACCAGCCTGTTCATCTCGGCGCTGGCCGGCAGCCTCAACCGCAAGACGCTGCTGCTGGGCCTGACGTTGGCGATGGGCATATCCGGCGCGATCATCGCGCTGGCGCCGAACTACGTCATTTACATGGTTGGCCGTGCGCTGATCGGCGTAGTCGTCGGCGGCTTCTGGTCCATGTCGGCGGCCACGGCCATCCGCCTGGTGCCGACACGCGATGTGCCGCGCGCCCTGGCCATCGTCAACGGCGGCAACGCGCTCGCCACCGTGGTGGCCGCGCCGATGGGCGCCTACCTGGGCACCGTCATCGGCTGGCGCGGTGCGTTCCTGTGCCTGGTGCCGGTGTCGCTGATCGCGCTGGCCTGGCAGTGGAAGACCTTGCCATCCATGCCGGCCGCGGTACGCGCATCCGGTATCGGCAAGGTGTTCAAGGTGTTCACCCTGTTCAAGCATCCGGGTGTTGCCGTGGGCATGCTGGCGAGCAGCCTGCTGTTCATGGGGCAGTTCGGGTTGTTCACCTACGTGCGGCCCTTCCTGGAAACGGTCACGGGCGTGCATGGCTCCGCCATCTCCCTGATCCTGCTGGTGATCGGCGCGGCCGGCTTCATCGGCACCGCGCTCATCGGCCGCGTCCTGCAGCGGGGCTTCTACCAGACGCTGGTCGTCATCCCGCTGCTGATGGCGGCGACGGCCCTGGCTCTGGTCGCCTTCGGCGGCTGGACCACCGTCGTCATCGCGTTGCTCGCGCTGTGGGGCCTGACCGGCACCTCGGCGCCCGTGGGCTGGTGGGCCTGGATCGCCAAGGTGTTTCCCAGGGATGCCGAGGCCGGTGGCGGCCTGTTCGTCGCCGTGGTCCAGATGTCCATCGCACTGGGCTCCACCGTTGGCGGCCTGCTGTTCGACCACAGCGGCTACCGCAGCACCTTCATCGCCAGCGCCGTGCTGCTGGCGATCTGCGCGGTGTTGACCCTCATGACCGCGCGCCAGTCCGCGGCACACGGCTGATCGATCCCGCGGGACACTGCCATGAAAAAAGCCACGCTCTGATGTCTCAACGAAGACTCCGGCATCAGCCAGCTCCATAGCGACGGCGACACGCCCGCCGCCCATCGCCAGACAGCCCGCACACAGGAGAAAGTCCATGACCGTCAAAGCCTACGGCGCCTACGCCAGCGATCGTCCCCTCGAACCGATCGACATCACCCGCCGTGCTCCCGGCGCGCACGACGTACAGATCGACATCGCCTATTGCGGCGTATGCCACTCGGACCTGCACCAGGTGCGCTCCGAATGGGCAGGCACGCGCTATCCCTGCGTACCGGGCCACGAGATCGTCGGCCGCGTCTCGGTCGTGGGAGCCCAGGTCGCGAACTTCAAGCCGGGCGACCTGGTCGGCGTGGGCTGCATCGTCGATAGCTGCAAGCACTGCGAGGATTGCAGCGAAGGGCTGGAAAACTACTGCGACCACATGGTCGGCACCTATAACTTCCCGACAGCCGATGCGCCGGGCCACACCCTGGGCGGCTATTCCCAGCGGATCGTGGTGCATGAGCGCTATGTGCTGCGCATCCGGCACCCCGAGGCGCAACTGGCCGCCGTGGCGCCTCTGCTGTGCGCTGGCATCACCACTTATTCGCCGTTGCGCCACTGGAACGTGGGGCCTGGCCACAAGGTCGGGGTGGTCGGCATCGGCGGGCTAGGGCACATGGGCATCAAGCTGGCCCATGCCATGGGCGCGCACGTGGTCGCGTTCACCACCTCCGACTCCAAGCGCGAGGCGGCCAGGGCCCTGGGGGCCGACGAGGTGGTGGTCTCGCGCAACCCCGGCGAGATGGCGGCGCACGGCAAAAGCTTCGACTTCATCCTCAACACCGTGGCCGCGCCGCACGACCTGGATGCGTTCATGGTGCTGCTCAAGCGCGACGGCAGCATGACGCTGGTAGGGGCCCCGGCCACGCCGCATCCGCCCGTCGAAGTATTCAACCTGATCATGAAGCGCCGCGGCCTGGCCGGCTCGATGATCGGCGGCATTCCCGAGACCCAGCAGATGCTGGATTTCTGCGCCGAGCACGGCATCGTCGCGGACATCGAGATGATCCGCATCGCGGAAATCGACGCGGCCTACGAACGCATGCTCAAGGGCGACGTGAAGTATCGCTTCGTCATCGACTGCGCTTCGCTCGCCGCCTAAATCATCCCATCGCAGCAACTCCGGGAGACACGCATGCACTACACGCACCTCGGCCGTACCGGCCTCAAAGTCAGCCGCATCGCACTGGGCACCATGAACTTCGGCGAGCTGGCCGACGAAGCCACCAGCTTCAGGATCATGGATGAGGCGCTCGGCGCCGGCATCAATCTCTTCGACACAGCCGACGTCTATGGCGGGCCGCAGTCGCCGGACATGGCCAAGGGCTTCGGCACGTCCGAGGAGGTCATCGGCAACTGGCTGGCGCAGGACAAATCGCGCCGCGACAAGATCGTGCTGGCCACCAAGGTCTATCAGCCGATGGAGACCGGCCCCAACGACAAGTACCTGTCGGCCTACCACATCCGCCGCGCCTGCGAAGCCAGCCTGAAGCGCCTGAAGACCGACCATATCGACCTGTACCAGATGCACCACATCGACCGGGCAACGCCCTGGGAGGAAATCTGGCAGGCGATGGAGCAACTGATACGCGAAGGCAAGATCACCTATGTCGGCTCCAGCAACTTCGCCGGCTGGGATATCGCCACCGCACAGTTGACCGCCGCTTCGCGCAACCTGCTGGGCCTGGCGTCGGAACAGAGCCTGTACAACCTCACCCAGCGCACCATCGAGCTGGAAGTGATTCCGGCGCTGCGCCACTTCGGGATAGGCCTGATCCCGTGGAGCCCGATCGGCATGGGCCTGCTGGGCGGTGTGCTGCGCAAAGTCGCCGAGGGGCGCCGGGCCACTCCGGCTCTGCAGCAGCGGATAAACAAGCTGCGCCCGCAACTGGAAGCCTACGAGGCGCTGTGTGGCGAACTGGGTGAGCCACCTGCGGTCGTGGCGCTCGCCTGGTTGTTGCACAACCCGGTCGTCACTGCCGCAATCAGCGGCCCGCGCACCGTCGAGCAGTTGCAGCAGAATCTCGATGCGCTGTCCCTGACGCTTTCGGACGAGACGCTGGCCAGGCTGGACGAGATCTGGCCGGGACCGGGTGGCGAGGCGCCAATGGCCTACGCCTGGTAGGAGCGATGTCGTTCTAGGCCTTCTTTCCCCGCGGGCGAGTGAAGCGCAGCGCGTTGACGACCAGCGAGAAGGCCGGCGAGGGCTGCCGCCGGCTGGGGTAGTACAGGTAGTACCCCGGGAAGGGGGGGCACCAGTCTTCCAGCACCCGGACCAGGCGGCCGTCTTCAATGTGGGGGGCGAATTCTTCTTCCGGTAGCCAGGCCACTCCCAACCCTGCCAAAGCGGCGTCCACGATGTTGGGCGAGGTATTGAAAGTGAGCTGGCCATCGACGCGGACATTCAGCGTGTGCCCGCGTCGCTCGAACTCCCAGACATAAAGCCCTCCACCGGACTGCATGCGCATGTTGATGCACTTGTGGTTCATCAAATCCCGCGGGTTCGCAGGTTCGGGATGTTCGGCGAAGTAGGCTGGAGAAGCCGCGACGGCCATGCGGATCGGCGGTCCGATGGGCATCGCGATCATGTCCTTGTCGATGGTGTCCCCCAGGCGCACGCCGGCATCGAAACGATCCGCCACTATGTCGCGGAAACCGTAGTTCACATCGAACTCCATCTTGATGTCGGGGTATTCGAGCAGCAGGGGCGTCAGCTTGGGCAGCAGCGTGGTTCGCAGGACATGATCGCCGCAAGTGATGCGTACCGTACCCGCAGGCTTGTCGCGCATCTCCGTCAACTCCTCCAGCTCGGCATCGATTTCATCGAAGCGGTGGCCGATGGCCTGCAGGAGTCGCTCGCCGGCTGCCGTGGGGGAAACGCTGCGGGTGGTGCGCGTGAGCAGCCGGATCTGCAGCCGTGCCTCCAGGCCGCTGATCGCCTGGCTGAGCGCCGATTGGGTGACGCCCAGCAGGGCCGCGGCGCGGGTGAAGCTACCTTCGCGTGCGATCGTGACGAAGTAGAGGAGGTCGTTGAGGTTGCGTTTGATCATGGTCCGGCTTGCAGTGAATTGATAAGCAGGGCTAATAGTTTATTTGTAAATTAATCAGTCGATCAATCGGCCCGTTTGGCGATGCTGTACAAGGCTTTTCTAGGTCTTGGCGTCGGGGAGTTGTCCTAGGCCGCTCGCGCATCCAGGCTAGCCACATTCCAGCCCGATAGCCGATGGCGCATTCGTTCTTAATCTGCCTTACCAGTCCGAGCAGCCTGTTCTCGTGTTCTTAACGCGCCGATATGTCGGTTTAATACAATTTCCTCTACTACAGCGGTGCCTGCATGCCACGGGAAAACTTCAATGATCTGGTTGCCTTCATTACGGTGGCACGAGAAGGCAGCTTCACCAAGGCAGCGGCGCAGCTTGGGGTTTCCCAGTCGGCGCTCAGCCACACCATCCGTGCCCTGGAAACGCGCCTCGGCCTGCGCCTGCTCAGTCGCACCACTCGCAGCGTCTCGCCTACCGAGGCCGGCGAGCGGCTGCTGCAGACACTGGCGCCGCGCTTCGAGGAGATCGAGGCCGAACTCGCGGCACTCAGCGATTTCCGTGACAAGCCGGTCGGAACCTTGCGCATCACGGCCGCCGAACATGCTGCCACTACCGTGCTCTGGCCGAAGCTGGCGAAGGTGCTGCCGGATTATCCGGACATCAAGGTCGAGGTGAGCATCGATTACGGCCTGACCGACATCGCCGCCGAGCGCTTCGATGCTGGGGTGCGTCTGGGCGACCAAGTGGCCAAGGACATGATCGCCGTGCGTATCGCTCCGGACCTGCGCATGGCGGTGGTCGCCAGCCCCGCCTATCTCTCCCGCAACGGCCGTCCGGACGACGTGCAGGCGCTGGCCGGCCACGACTGCGTGAATCTGCGCTTGCCGACCTACGGCGGTCTGATGGCCTGGGAGTTCGTCAGGGAGGGGCACGAGGTGAAGGCGCGGGTGGAGGGGCAACTGGTATTCAACAGCAGCCCGCACATCCTGCGCGCGGCGCTGGACGGCTTCGGCCTCGCCTATCTGCCACAGGACATGGTCGTCGGGCACGTCGCTGAAGGCCGCCTGGAACAGGTGCTGGAGGACTGGTGCCCGACCTTCCCCGGCTACCACCTCTACTACCCGAGCCGGCGGCAGAAGTCCCGCGCCTTCGCAGTGCTGGTGGAGGCCCTGCGCCATCGGGACTAGAGGCCGGGCGCAGGGCGTGGCATATCCGCGGGGCGTCAGCGGAGCGGGCGGCCCTCGATGGGATAGGCGGGGTCGCTGTAGCCGGGGGTTGAGGCATGGCCGGGCGGCACCAGGTTGTCCACCAGTGCTTCGTCCTCCGAGGTGAGCTTCACGTCGAGCGCCGGCAGGTAGCCGTCCCAGTGCGCCTCGGTGCGCGGGCCGGCGATGATGGAACTGACCAGCGGATTGTTCAGTACCCAGGCCAGGGCGAACGCGGCTGGCGTGGTGCCCCGGGCAGCGGCGTGCTCGGCGATGCGCTGGGCGATCCGCAGAGATTCGGGGCGCCACTCGGTCTGCTGGATGCGCCGGTCGCCACGGCCGACGCGGGAGTCCGCCGGCGGTTCGGCGTCGGGCCGGTACTTGCCGGTGAGCACGCCGCGAGCCAGCGGGCTGTAGGGCACCACGCCGATGCCGAAGTGGCCGGCGGCGGGCAACTGTTCCACCTCGGCGGTGCGGTCCACCAGGTTGTACAGCGGCTCACTGCAGACGGGACGGTCGATACCCAGCCGGTCTGCCAGGCGCACCACCTCGGCGATGCGCCAGCCCCGGAAGTTGGAAAGGCCGTAGTAGCGCACCTTGCCCTCGCGGATCAGCTCACCCACCGCGCGTAGTCCTTCCTCCAACGGCGCATCGGTCACGCTGCGGTGGAAATAGACGATATCTAGGTAGTCGGTGCCCAGGCGCCGCAGGCTGTTCTCCACCGACTGGTAGATCCACTTGCGCGACTGGCCCTGGGCATTGGGGCCATCGCCGAAGGCGTAGCCGAACTTGCTGGCGATCACCCAGTCGTCGCGGTTGGCAGCGACGGCGCGACCAACCACCTCCTCAGAGCGACCCTTGTGGTAGACATCTGCGGTGTCGATGAAGTTGACGCCCTGCTCGAAGGCCTTGTCGATGATGCGCCGCGACATGGTCTCGTCGGTCTCGCCGCCGAACATCATCGTGCCCAGGCACAGGGGAGAGACTTTCAGGGCACTGCGTCCCAGGTAACGGTATTCCATGGGGAGGTCCTCAGACGGTGGCGTCGCGTTCGGCGAATACCCGGCGGGCGACGGCCAGCGCGGTGGAGGCCGTGGGCCAGCCGGAATAGAAGGCCAGGTGGGTGATGGCCTCGATCAGTTCTTCGCGGGTCAGGCCATTGTCCAGCGCCTTGCCGAGGTGGAAATGCAGTTCGTTGGCCTGGTAGCACGCCACCAGGCTGGCCACGGTGACCAGGCTGCGGTCGCGTGGCGACAGGCCGGGGCGCTGCCAGACATCGCCGAACAACACCTGGTCGGTGTAGTCGGCCAGCGCCGGGGCGATGTCACCGAAGGCCTTGTGGGCGGTGGAAGGGCGTTCGTTCATGGTGTTCTCCGCTTGGCGAGTGAACGGCTTGGCCCATGCTAGACCTCGGCAGTCCAGCGATTAAGGAGCGCAATGCACTTGGACCTATGAGGTGCGCTCATGAATTCAGGGTGTAGATACATGAGATACGCTCATAGGCGAATGCGGCTTTTTCCGTCTAATCGACACGTAGGTCTCTGGGTAAAGTTCATCGCAGACGACTTGCCGGGCGTTCCCGCCCGTTGCCGATACAGGAGAGAATCCGATGGACAAACGCACGCTGGGCCGAGACGGCTTGCTGGTATCGACGCTGGGCCTGGGCTGCATGGGCCTGAGCTATGGCTACGGCCCAGCGGTGGATCGTTACGACGGTATCCGCCTGATCCGCACCGCCTTCGACAGCGGCGTGACCTTCTTCGATACCGCCGAGGCCTACGGCCCCTTCGCCAACGAGCAGTTGCTGGGCGAAGCCCTGGCGCCGGTACGTGACGAGGTGGTAATCGCCACCAAATTCGGCTTCAAGGAGGGCCACACCACCCTAGGCCTCGACAGTCGTCCGGAGAACATCCGCGCGGTGGCCGAGGCTTCGCTCAAGCGTCTGAAGACCGATCGAATCGACTTGTTCTACCAGCACCGCGTCGACACGAATGTGCCGATGGAGGATGTGGCCGGCACCGTCGGTGAGCTGATCCGCGAGGGCAAGGTGAAACACTTCGGCCTTTCCGAGGCCGGCCCGCAATCCATCCGCCGGGCCCATGCGGTACAGCCGGTGGCGGCACTGCAGAGCGAGTACTCGCTGTGGTGGCGCGAGCCGGAGCGGGAAATCCTTCCGCTGCTGGAAGAACTGGGCATCGGCTTCGTGCCCTTCAGCCCGTTGGGCAAGGGCTTCCTCACGGGGGCTATCGACGATCACACCCAATTCTCGACGAACGACTTCCGCAATGTCGTGCCGCGTTTCTCCGAGGAGAACCGCAAGGCCAACGCTGGACTGGTGGAGGTGCTCGGCCGCATCGCCGAGGGCAAGGGCGCAACTCGCGCGCAAATCGCCATCGCCTGGTTGCTGGCGCAGAAGCCATGGATAGTGCCTATTCCCGGTACCACCAAGCTGCACCGTCTGGAGGAGAATCTCGGCGCGGCAACCCTGGCGTTGGACGCCACGGACCTCGTGGCCATCGACGCCGCACTGCGGCAGATCGAGGTCGTCGGTGAGCGCTATCCGGCGCATCTTCAGCAACGGGTCGATAGATGACAGGCCGTCCAGTTGCTAGCGCTTCCGGAGGGAGCGGAAAGGAGAGGGCTTATTTCTGCCAATGGCAAAAGACGGCCCATCCTTACGTTGGATTCAATCCTCTTCGCAAGTGAGTGGCTTGGATCGCCATTCTTTCCAGGCGTTCTCCCAGCCGTGTGTGTGATCGGCTGCTAGTGCTTCCGTAAGTTGGCTGCAAGCATCGGGATGGAGCCAGGATAGGTAATCCTTTGCTAGTCGTGCCGGTACGATGTTGTCTCCTTCTCCCACCAGGTGTCGCTGCGGTATTGCTGCCAGTTGATCCCGATAGTTCAACGGATCCAGCGAGCCGCTGAGGGGGGAGAGCCCTTTCATTTCTGCCCAAAGCCGCGGGCTGAGGTTGCCTGCAAGTGTCTGGAGCTGAGCAACATCTTCTCGCTGGGTGGCCAGTAGCAGCGCCAGCGCTGCACCTCCCGAATATCCCACCAGCTCGAACTCCCGGTTACCGTAGCGCTGCTTCAACTGGTCCAGGGCCTGGCTGAGGCTGGTAACGACTTCTTGAGAGAAGCGCCGATTGGTCCAGAGTGCAGGTTCGCAATCTGGCGCCAGAACGAATTGGCAGGGGCGAGCCAGATAGGCATTCGGTGTCGGATCGTCCACGGCCAGCTGTGCTACCAGTAGATTGTGCGGACTCGGGTCCAAGCTGGGCTGCGTCGCCGTCGCCCAGGCGTGGCCATCACCTTCCAGGTAGACGCGTAAACGAGTGGCTTTCGTGGTGCTCTGCGGTGGAAGCATGGCCAATGGGAACGGCTGCCCCGGCAGTATCTCCAGTTGCCGCCCATGCTCATCAGCCAACTGCTGCAGCGCCTCGCGGGGCGACTGGCAGCCGACGAGGAGGGCGCCGAGCAGCAGCGCGGGGAGAGTTCGAAGAAAACCGGCCCACAGAGGTGGGCCGGAAAGGTAGTGGCTCATCAGAAGTCGTAACGAACCTTGGCGGTGAAGGTGTCGGCGTTGAAGTCGGTCTTGCCGATGTAGTCGTAGCTGACACCAACCGTGACCGCACCCAGGTGGTAGTCTGCACCGATACCCGCTTCGTAGCTGTTGCGCACAGCCTTGGCGCCCTGGCTCACGAAGGGCGTGCCACCCAGCACAAAGGTCGAGGTGCTCTGGGCTTCGTCCGCGGCGAAGTCATGGTAGGCCATCAGCGTGGCCTGCGGCTGCAGGTTGCCGCTGCCGACCTGGAAATCACCGGCTACACGCACGCCAGCACCGAGTTCCGCCACTTCGTAGCGTTGGCTATCCACCTTGAGCGCTGCCGACGAACCTTTCTCGTGGTAGCCGTCGATATCGACGCGCGCATAGCGTGCGGCCAGGCGCGGCTCGACCAGGAACTGCTCGTTCAGGTGATAGGTGTAGCCACCGACCACATTGGCCCCCAGCACCTGGCTGTCGTAGTCACCCTTGGCCGTGGTGCTGGCGATGCGACGCTTGCTCTCGTTGTCGTTGAGGCCATAGCTCAGGTTGGCGTCGACGAAGTAGTTGCCCTGTTCGAAGCCGCTGTACAGGGTGAGGGCATTGCCATCGACATCGGTGGTGTTGCCGGTGTCGCTGTTCACGCTGGTGTGCAGGAAGCTGTAGGCCACGCCCAGGGTCAACTGGTCGGTGAGCTTGCCATCGGTGCCAATGGCGATGCCGCGGCTGTAGGCGTTGAAGCCAGCTACGCCGTCACGCAGATCCTGGTTGGCATCGCTGTACAACGCCTGGGCCCAGATACCGGTATTCTGCAGTACATCCCCCGAGGACGCGCCGCGTAGGCTGCTGGTGCGATTGCCGGTGACGTTGCTCACCAGTGTTTGCCCACTGGTGGCCGCTTGGGTTGCGCCACCATTTACTTCGGGGGCCAACTGCTCAGCCAGTTTCTTCAGCGCTGCCGGGTCCTGTGAGGCATTCACGTAGGCTTGGAACACCGGATCGTCGGGATTGTTTTGCGCCAGTCCGGTCACCACCTGGCTGAAGGCCGCGCCCGCACGTTGGGCGTTGGCCGAGCCACCGATCTGGCCGATCACCTCGCCCACTTCGTCCTGGCTCTTGGTGCTGACCTTGGCCAGAATCTGGTTGTTGCCGCTGCTGACGGTGTCGACGTTCAGCAGGGCCGAGCGGCTGGTCACGCTGACGCCGTCATCCTGCAGGGTGCCGGCCTGGACCAGGGTATAGGTCGTACCCTGGGCCTTGAAGTCGTTACCCTGGGCCGCCAGTTGGATCTGCGAGCCCTTGGCGAACTCCGCCGTGCCGGAGACCGCGACCACGGCCTTGTTCGGATCCGTGGCCGAACTCAGGTTGAGTCCCAGCGAGGAGTTGCCCGCCACATCCAGGTTGCCCTGGATCGTGGTGTGCGGCTGAGCGAATTCCAGGTGTGCCGGGATGTTGCCCGCATCGCTGCCGACATCCAGCCAACCGGCGTCCTTCAGGCGGATGTTCGCGCCATCGGTACTGGCGTCGGCGCCATTGAAGGTCACGTCGCCGTTCACTTCGATATTGGACAGGTCGATCAGGTTGCCGGTGATGCTGCCGGCATTCCACACCAGGTGCACGCCGCCACTGGCCTGGGAGGCATCGATGGCTTCGTCCTTGGAAACCAGGTTGCCGCTGTTCTGGATGACCAGGGTATTGCTGGCATTCGCGCCGTCGATATCGAAGGCACCGACCTCGATGGCGGCATCGTCAGCCTGGATCGTGCCGGTGTTGAGGACCTGCACCGGCGCGCTGGCAAAGCTCACACCGTCGAGACGCAACGCGGTTGCATCGTCGCCGCTGGCCACGATGCTGCCATGGTTCTCGATCCCGCCGAGGTCTACTCGATCCGGACTACCCATGTCATCGTCATAGGTGGCGAGAACGCCCGTCGATTCGGTACCGCTGACCTGGATCAGGCCATTGTTGATCAGCTTGCCGCCGATGCTGCCGCCCTTGAGCTGGATGCCCGTGGCTTCCTGGCCATCGGCGAGGATCTTGCCGCTCGCAGCGTTGACCAAATCACCCTGCAGCTCGGATTGGCCGGCGAACTTGAGGCCGCGGATGCCATCACCGTCGAGCACGCCACCGGCCACCTGCAGGGTGCCTTCATTGACTAGGTTGCCGTGGATAACAGCGGGGTCGATCAGCAGACCAGTGACTCCGGCGCCGTTCACCGAAATGCTGCCCTTGTTCTGCAGGTTGCCGAAGACTTCAGTTGGCGCGCCGATCGAAGAGGGATTGTCATCGTCTCCGGCGAAGGACAGGTCGACACCATTAAGGTCATCGCCGGTGGCCTGCACTTGGGCGTTGAGCACCAGGTCGTGGTTGAAGGTGTCGCTGTAGAAGCGAATGGGCTGCACGTTCTGGTTGCTGAAGCTGCCGGTGACTTCGGTGCTGTCGGTATAGGTATTGCCTTCGCTATTCAGGCCGCTGTTGGTCAGCGTCAGTGCCTGGGCGGCGAGGGGAAGGGTACTGGCGGAAATGGCCAGGGCGAGCAGGGTTTTACGGTATGTCGGTGTCATGGGTTCAGGTCCTTGAAAGTGTGTTGGCAGTGGTTTCTTTTGGGTGTGTCTCGATGCGCAGCTCCTGTTTCAAAAAACAAAAAGGTTCCTGCTCCTCCCACGGCCAAGCGATGGCCGTGGGCGGAGTTGGAGGTTCCGAGTGGGAATGGGGGCGGCTAGGAATTAGCTGTCGAAACTGAAGTCGTAGTCGTCCTCCCCGGTGGAAATGGAGACTTCACCCGAGGTAGTCCACAAGGGCACCAGGGCACCTGGATCGGTGTGGGTTACCAGGCGGAGCGGCAGAGGTTTTTCTTGCTGTTCAGGGGAAGGAGAACCTGTGACAGATTCTTTGTGGGTAGCTTCACCGTCTTGCCCTCCGTGCCAGCAGTGCCCTGCTCCACAGGCGCGTTGCAAGCACCTCGCAGGCGGCCGGAGCGCCACCGAAGCAGCGGGACGACACCAGGTCCATAGATCTGTAGGTCAGCGGCTTGCCATCCTGCTGTAGCAGCACACCGCCGGCACCGCGCAGCAGGGCATTACCAGCGGCCATATCGTGCGCCGACAAGGGCACCAGGGACGCACCACAGACGCCATCGCCGATGGCAGTCCTGGCTAGCCGGTAGGCAATACTGGATTGCGCGATAAAGCGGGCCGGCTGGCAGAGTTCGCTATTGATGGCGGGTTTCTTCATCGCCGCGGCGCTTAGCCAGACAATGCTGCTCTGTTCAAACCCGACAGTGCTCAGATCAACATTTACCGGCTTGCCGTTGCGCAGCAGATGAGGGAGCCCCTCCGCCCACGCGATGCAGTCACTGCCACGGTCCGGGCTGATCGGGGCATGGACCACGCCGAGTACCGGAATCTGGTTGCGCAACAGCCCGATGGAGATCGAACTGCCGGACAGACCCTGCAGAAAGTCACTGGTACCGTCATGCGGATCGACAACCCAGCAATAGGGATGGCCAGTGAGCCTGCTTCCGGTTTCTTCGCTCCAGAAGTCAGCATCCAGCAGGGTGAGCAGTTCCTGACGCAGCCGGACCTCGATCTCATGATCAATCTCGGCCTTGTCGCCAGTCCCTCTCGGGCCACCTTCCCTGTGCCATTCCTGTACCAGCAACTCGCCCATCGCTTCTGCCAGCGAGATGACGTCCTGCAGGATTTCAGTCAGTGCTCGGGTATTCAATCGTCCCTGTCTCCCTTTCGGCTTCGGCAATGGATGGCCAAGTATTCTGAGCCAGCCCACCTAGGCTGGGGATCTTGGCTGATCTTCTGGCAAATTGATATCGTTCGCCCATTATCCTCAAAGGCACGACAGCTGGTGTCGTTTGCGAAGGCCAGGGAGAGCGTTTGATGAACATGCGTACACGTGGGGAGCTTCTGTTGAAGCTGCTGCCGGTAAAGTCGCAGGCAGTGGTCGTACCGGCATAGTTCGATTCTTAGATTCTAATAGGACTTACGTTACGTAGCGTGCGCGACAATATGCGTCGCCATGGGTGCATTCCAATCGACGTACTTGTCGTACGGTCGAGCTGCCCTTGGAGACCACTGCTGCAGTTGTACAGAGCCGGGATACGACGACTCATGCGACATGGATCTGCCCATGCCGGAAGCGATGACTGCCGGGCTTGCTTGCACAGAAAGCAGCCTCTCGATGCCCGACGGTAATTACTCGTCCATCGCGAATCACCGCATAACTGCCACGCGTCTTTTCAGCTAACGGGCGCTCTGTGGGCTCCATGGAAACGCGCACGGTCGAAGAAGTACACCCGAGCACCGCGGTTCCACGTATGGCAACCGAAGGTCTCCAGCCACTCGACCTGCCGGACGCGTATGCCACGCTGGATGGCATGTGCGGTGAACCCCATGACTCTGCTCCTCTGTCACATCGCTCGCCTCGGATAAGGCGGCCATCCCTGGCCTTTCGGGGTCCCTCCCTGCCCGCTTCCTCTCGAGCACAGCAGCAGGATATGTCGCGCCACTAGACACACCAATAATGGGTGCCCATACAGGTCAAGTAGTCGCACTGGTCTTGTGGGAGGGGCACTATGAAGACAGGCCTGGGAGCTATCAGAGAGCGCCTATGCGTAAACTATTTGGGCACACTCATCCCACACTGGCCGGGCAGAGCCAGGCGATGTAATTACATCCCTCAGGAATGAAGGTCGTTACACCATTGTTCACAAGCGCCTTATTTTGCAGAAGTGAAGAATGGGGCGGCCTCGCCTGCCTTACCCACGGAACACTCAGGAAGTGAAGCATGCCCAGCGGAAGCACGTCAGGACTTGTCGCGATGCAACGCTAGATTCGCCGCATACCCCCTTCTCACCACATCCGGCCAAGGAGTTCGCCATGTCATCCAGATAATCCTTCAGGAGTCATGACATGGTCCGCACCTACCGCCGCCGTACCTGCCGGTATGACTATGTGTTCGCTCTGGTACATCGACGAGACCGATTGGGACTTCCGCTCCTTCGCCGTTCGTCGGCGCCTGGCGCGTTTCCACAGCGAGAACTTCTTCAGCTATCGCAAGCGCCCGCCACGGAGTTTCCGCAAGGTGGATGACCGCAAGCTTCGCCAGAGCAACCGGACAGCATTGAAGCGCTGGCTTCGGTGGCCGCACGCTGAACCGCCGTACATGGATATTCGTCGCTGTCCTGACTGGCAGCCGATGTATATCGGCCACTGCAGACTCAACCCTGCAATGTCGTCAGGAGCAGAGTCGTCGAACACGGGTCTCCGTCGCCAGTCAATACACTGACGGTGACCAGGCAGCGCGCAGGAAGCCTGCTGTCCAACCAATTGCAGACCTCCACATAGTGCCTCAGGGGGAGGTCTACGCCACCGTCCAGGAGCAGGATCACCGACGTCGCGTGCCAGGCCTGCTCCGGCGAATCCAGCAGGGCTGGCAGCAATGTCTGCCAGTCCGCTCCTCTACCGGCAGCACACTACCCCAAGGCTGAATGAGCGCATTGTGCGCACCATGCCCTGACCTGGATCCCGACAACGCCGACTCCAGGCGCAGCCCCCACCACTGGACTCTTGCTTCGTCCGCAACCAGCAACGCGATCGTCGGCTCCTCGGCCAGAGCCAGAGCGCCGGCCCCTTGCACCTGTAGCTCATAGACACCAGCTTCCATCATTCAGCGCACCTGGACCGGGGCGCTGGCGCACTTGTAGCCGGGATACTGAGCCTCGGCCATTTTCCGGACCATTTCCGAGGTTACGGCTTGCACCGTGATGGTGAAGTTGGCCTTCTGGCCGGCACTCGGGTCGATTCGGTGCAGAAATGCGGAATAAGTCTTCATGACAGGGTCTCCTTTGAAGCCGGAGACAGTTTTCCGCAGATCCGCGACAGTCCCTGTCGTAAGCGTCAGGTGCTCTCGTAACGAGTGGCCATGCGAATGGCCGTCGTTGCGATCTCCTCACGCAGCGCTGCCGGCGCCAGCACCTCCAGCTTGTCACCCTGCCCGAGCAGCCAGAGCGTCAAGCCCTGACTCAGGAACAGCGTCCCGCTCATGATCCAGGTCTCGGTGGACTCGACTGATAGGTGCTGGTCTTCAGTGAGCGGATTCTCGGTCAGACACTCATACAGTTCCTTACCAAGGCGCAGCTTCAGTTCCACGGGCGAGTCGGACTTCAGATCCATCAGGCTGCGTCGTGCTTCGACCGAATTGATATCGAAGCCCTCGGGCGCCGGGATGTCGGCGAAAATCGTGCGTACGGAGACGAAGCGGTGCAATGGCAACGCGCTCGGTACTCTTCCTATCTCCTGTCCGGCGAAGATGCAGGACAGGTAGATAGTGGAGTCTTGGAAAGACAGCCCTAGCGGCTTGAGTCGCTGGACGACCGGCGTGTCGCCGATTCGCTTGCAGTACGTCGCCTCCACCGCATAGTCGTAGAGCAATGCATGTTGCAGTGTCGCCAGCACATCGGGATCTATCGTGCTTGGGCGTAGCACGATGGAGCGTGTTGTACTCATGACCTTCTTCGACCAATCCTCTGATGGGCGGGCGTCCTTCAACAAGGCCCTGGCATAGTTGCGCAGTGTCGCCAGCTTCTCGACCTGAGCCTGCATGCCGAAACGGATGGCATGGTCCATTATCATGGTCAGGTTCAGTGCGTCGCTGGGCAGCAAGCTAAGGCGCGATAGCTCCCGTTCGGCCCACCAGTGATGACTACTGCCGCGATCTTCACTGCGAATATGCGGGTAATCAGCTGCGAGACGTTTCAGGTCGCGCTGCAGCGTTCGAAAACTAACCTTGATCCCCTGTCCCTGCAGACGCTCGTAAATGGTTGCAGTATCCATGGCCTGGGACTTCGGCGGCAGCAGCTTCAACAGAAGCTCGCCACGCTTGCGCATGTTCATTCGGGAGCTCTCCTTAGCATGCGACGACAAAGTGCGTCGCAATAGAGGGGGAAAATCAGTGGGCGCACGGATTCGCCGAGTCATGCGGCTGGTCGGCAAAAGCACAAGGCTTCGCAGACACAGCCGCAGTGAGCTGGGTATGTCGTCCGACTGGCGTTATGGGTAAGAGGGGAGGGGCTCGTAGCGCGATTTGCATCGCGTCTAGAAACCACGCCGTGAAATGCTGGCGGTTCGCTCAATACTCGTTGTTATCCGGCAGCTTCAGCAGTTCGAGCTTGCGTTGTAGTTGCTCGACGTGAAATCTCTCTGCGCGCAGGGCAGCCTGCAGCTCCATCAGGTTTTCGGCCAGTCGGGAGCGCTCATCCCGCTCGCTATCGAGCAAATGCTGCAGGGTCTCTTTCTGATCCTGCAGGAGGTCGCAACGCAGCCAGAAGGAAAGGACCAGCCCGGCGCCACCGAACCCCAGCACCAGAGTGATCGCCACGACCCCCCACAGCAATGAAAGGAAATCCATATCGACAGAGACTCTCTCGTTATGCCTTGAATACATCATCACGATATGTAGCTTTCAAAGTCTCATCTAGAATGTTTACATGTACAGGTAAACTAATGGAGCAGATAGAGCACCGATGAAACGTAAGCAATCGATCGAATCAGTCCGCTGGGACCTGGCTCTGCGCTATCGCCTTATCGAAACCGTTGCTTGGTGGGAGGGTCGGCTGACCACGGGCCACCTGATGCAGAGCTTCGGTATCAGCCGGCAGCAGGCGTCAAAGGACATCAACACCTATATCGCTGAGCACGCCCCCAAAAACCTTACATATGACCGCCATGTGAAAGGCTATGTGCCCAGCCGTCAGTTCTGCCCGCTGTTCATCGACAATAGCGCCAGCGCCTATCTGCACCTGCTGGACCAGAACAAGGAGCGAGCGCCGCACATTGAAGGGCTCGCCCTTGCTTATGCGCATACCGAAGTTTTGCGCGTCCCTGACCGTTCAGTCCGTCCCGAAGTACTCCGCCCGCTTCTGAAGGCCTGCCGTGAAGGGCTGCGCTTGGAATGTGAATACGTGTCCCTGGCGAATCCGGAACCGGAGACCCGCTTGATCGCGCCGCATACTCTCGTCTACACCGGCATGCGCTGGCATGTAAGGGGGTTTTGTGAGAAGAACCGGGACTACCGCGACTTCGTTCTCAGCCGCTTCCGCGGTGAGCCTGACGTGCTGGACGAGTCCGTAAACGGACGCGAAGCCGACCTTGGCTGGAGTACTGAGATCAGCGTCGTGATCGAGCCGGACCCACGCCTGAAGCCCCAGCAGAGGGCCATCATCGAGCAGGATTTTGGCATGCAGGACGGCCGCCTGCTGATCGCTAGCCGCGGTGCGCTGGTGCAGTACGTCCTACAGCGTTTCCACATCGATCCGAACAAAATTCAGGCCAAGGCAGCGGCGCAGCAAATCGTCGCCGCCAATCTGGACGATTTGCAGCAGTGGATTTATCAGTGAGCCTCGCGTATTGCAGACAGCGAAGCTTTTGCTTCTATGCTGGCAGTTTGCCCTGGGCGCTGGCATGCTCTGACCGCCCGGTGCCAGTCGGGTCATGGAGTTGGTTAGGGAGGGCATGTATTGGATCGAGCAAGGAAAGTCAGAGCGGCGCAATTGAGCGTCCTGAAGAAGTATGGTGTCCTAGCGGACTTTTCCGCCCTGGAAGAGGTGCAGCTGGATCGCCTCATCAAGGCTACGGTGTTCACCCGGATCGCGCAGGACATGACCTTCTCCAACTGGTGCAAGCAACTGCTCGGACCAGACCAGAATGTTCCGATTGCTCGCTTCGACTATGAGGTCGCAGGACAAACCCGGATGCGCACTTTGGCGGATGGTCGTGAACTTGCCGCGGGCCTCAAGTCATTGGAGAGGCAGCACCAGGCTGCACTCAAGGAGGCACAACGGCAGCAGGCCGAGACGGAGTCCTCTCAACCTCTGCTTCCCCGGGTGCCTGCGTGCACCGAGCCCGGCGCCACAGTGTGGTTATTACGCGACTGGTATGTCAGCACGACGCGTCCGTTGCATCGGCTGCTCTGGGAGATCAAGGAGATTGAAGGAAAACTGTTTGAGCATCAGGGGCAGTTCAACCGGGATTACCGTACACAGCTGATCCAGACTGTTATGCAGGCGCTCGGAAGCCTGGAACCTCTCGGCTTTGCCTGCGAAGTGGAATTGCGCGACGACTCGCCAAGCGACGACTGTGCTCCACCACTGGTACTGCATCGCAGTCGTCCACTGGACGAAGGGGTGAGCACAAGTTTCGAGTTCGTCGTGAAGGAAATCCAGGCTGACGTGCTGGCAGACGTTAGCGAATATCTCGTTCTGGGGCAGTCGTATCCTGCCGTCAATAAACAGGACCGCTTCAACTGCTACGTCAGGGTGGCCGTTGACCGTCGGAATGGTCTGAGCGATGACGAGCTGTCGCACCTCTCGTGCTTCCTGTACAAGCTGTTCGAGGCCATGGCCAGGTCGTCTGATGGCCGGCCGCGTGGTGCCCTGCGCGAACAGGTCATCCTGGGTCTGCTATTGTCCTGCACCGCACCCTGTATGCCGGTGATGCTGCAGTTGCCGGAACTGCATCGGCTACAGGACACCTTCTACTCCGGATTGTCGGAGCACGTTTCTGACACCTCTTCCGAAGATCCGAATCTTTCTGCCGGCAAGATCGTGGAGTACCTGTTGCGAGTCCTGCGCGCATCCAGTAAGCACTGACCGGATGCGCCACCCAGTAGGGCTGCATCAAGACAGAATAGGGAAAGCACGAGCACGCAGTCGCAGCGGTCTCTACTGAGCTGGAGCCTATGTTCAGGCTTTTCCTGGATGAATTCGTGGCAATGGAAAAGCGATTCGATCAGCGCAGTCACTGAGCGACTACCACGACTATTGAAGAAAACCCGACTCTGCTCGCACGACGACAGAGGGCGCGCTCAAAGGTTAGAAGTGGAGTACTGCTGCGGGTTTGCCGCACCGCAGATTGAATGGAGTGATCAAGCCAGTATGGAATGTCGGATGGCTGCCCATACTGGCTTGTTTCGCATGCTCTACCGATTCTTAGGGCAGCGAGGATGGGGGCGATTAGTCATCGAGGCGAGTAAATTCCGCTTCGATGATTTCGCCGCTGCTGCGCCATTCCTTGAACTGCTGACGCAACCCCTCCTGATCGACAATGGTTTTGCTGACGGAATCAGCGTCCGTTCGCAGTGACGCGTATTCGGGGAAGAAGCTTTCAACGAAATTCTCGCTATCGATAAGTTGCAGCAGATCCTTCCGCTGCTCATCGAAGTTCTTGATCATCTCGGCCTTGGCTTCCACAAAGGCATCCTGCTGTTTCTTGCGTTCGTAGCTGTCCCAGGCCTCTAGGGCCAGTCCGGCCACGGAAAGCAGCCCGTTCAGGTTCTTGGCCAAGTTGATGGCGCCCCAGGGTTTGAACTTGAGCATCTTGCCCAGATCCATGCCCAGGGTCTTCGCCACGCTGACGAGACCGTCGCGGGCCGCCAGGATGCTGGTGTTATTGATGAAATTGCCTTTCACCACATAGTTGACGCCCTGCTTGCCTAGCTTCAGGACCGCGCTGTTGAAGTGACCGATCTCGGAATCGAAGCTCAGGCGCATACGGCTGAGCTCCTGGGTGACACCATTGAGTTGGCGTTCGAACTCGCTCTGCAGGCGAGATGCGATGACCACACCCTCAGCGCCGATTTCGCGCTGATAAAATTCCCCAAAGGTTTCTAAAGTCAAACCTTCGGTGCGCATATTCAAGCCGGAGAAATAACGGGCTATGAAATCGCGCAGGCTAATGCGGACGCTGGAAATCTGCCCCTTGGCGCCTTCGAGTTGATGCCTGAGGGTGCTCTGCACATCCTTGAGGCGTGCCACCTCGTCACCCAGCTGCTGATCGTTTTCCACGGCCACCGGCAATTCTTTGTGCAGCACGTCGAGAATGACGCTTTTGCGTGCCTGCTCAACGATGGCGGCGGGGCCGCCGCTGCTTTTGATCTTGGCGGCGGTGGCTTGCTGCAGGCTTCCGATGTGCGACAGAGCCTTGAATTGATCCAGGCGCTCGAGCCAGTACTCGGTGCCCATGTCGAAGGGGTTGGCGGCAACGGCGACCACACTCAGGTTCGCCAGTTCCTGCTCGCTGGCATCGATGGCCTCGCGCAGCCGCGCCTGCACATTGTTGCGCTTGATCTGCAGGTTTTCCTGGTAGTTACTCTCGTCTTCCACATCGGCCACTTCATCGAAACGGCTGAGCACGAATACGGTGCGCGGCAGCAGGTTGAGTGTGCGGAATAGCCAGTTCAGGTCGGCCTTGTGGCTCTCCTTGATGGGGTTGGTGGAGTTCATTACGTACAGCACCAGATGAGCTTCACTGACGTACTTGCGAGTGATGTCCTTATACTTCTCGATCGCATGGCTGTCGGCATTGTACTGCTCCTTGAAGCCGAACAGCCCAGGGGTGTCGATCAGGACAAACTCGTCGCCGATCTCGTACACCTTGACCTCGTTGGACGACTCCTGCTGGCTGATACGCATGCTCGACTTGTCGAGCCGCTCCATCCAGGCCGCGGCGATCGAGGTCTTGCCTTCTGAGAATCCACCGATCAGTGCAATCTTAAGTTTGTCGGTGGCTAGGTGCTCGCTGACGTGTTTGAGCTTGTCGAGCAGGGCCGGATCGATCGGGACGCCAAGTCTGGCTCCCTGCTCCAGAAAGAGCTGCAGTTTGTCCAGGAGAGTCCGGGCGTTGGCGTGCTGGTGCTGGAACTGTTCCAGTGTCAAATCCATCAGTGCGTTCCTTCTATCTTGAGGTTGCTGGCCAACTGCTTGAGATGCAGGTGGGCGCTGTCGAGTTTGTTGCTGATCTGTTGGGCTTGTCGCACCGGTGCTTGTAGCATTTCGCGAATTTCGCCGATGGTTTTCTCCAGGGTGGGGACAGCCTCATCCATGCTTTGCCGCAGCGAGGCGCGAATCTCGTCACAGGCCTTGTCGAGGTTCTCCTCGGCGGACTTGCGTTGCTGTCCCTTCTTGTAGTCGTCGTCGAAGAAGCCCCAGACTGATTTTGCCAGGCCGGTCAGGAGTGTTATCGCGCCAAGGGTCATGAGTACCCAGCCCATCGGGTTCCAGATCATTAGGGCGCCGCCTGCTAACCCGGCCAAGAGGCCATAGACATTGATGCCATTGTCTATGTTCACATTCAGCGTGAAGTTGCCGTCCAGCCGAGTCTTGCGAAGGCTTTCGTAACTGGCCAGCAAGTCGTTGGCGTGCTGTTGATAGCGTTCGACGATTTCCGCGGTCTGTGTCTGGAACTGGCTGACCTGCTCATCGAACTGCTTGGGTAAATTTGCCTGCATCTCCTTTTGTTCGCCTTCCATGACGCTGCGCAAGCTGCTCTTGAAATCGTCATTGTTGATATTGCTTTCGATCCGGGCATAGATCTTCTGGCGGACGTTTTCCTCAAATTTTCCGATGGCTTTTTCGCCTACGTTGACCAGATGGCTTTTCAAGGTCGCCAGCGCGATGTCCAACTGCTTGTTGGCGTTGGTGGCCTCCCTGCGTAGGTCGTCTGTGAGGGGGAGGAATTGATCGCGGCGCAAGCGATCCATGACCATGCAGACGTTGTCGATTGCCACTCCAACCTTGTTCATGTTCGAACGCCGGATCTTGGCCTTGTAGTCCTTGACCAGATCTTGGGTTAGGTGTCGGTAGAAGGACTTGAGGCCGGACTTCTCCAGCAACTGGTCCGGCGGCAGCGCCTCGAGGAACTTCTTGCGGCTGGCTGCCTTGCCCGAACGAGGCGTCAGGCAGTCCGCCGCAGCAAGGAAGGCGGGCAGGGCACAGAGGCTCAGACTGCGCTGGTAGTTGTCGCCCAGTTGCTCGCGCATCTTGTTGTCCAGGTCAGCTAAGCTAGCCTGCTCGTCGGCACTTATCAGCGAGGGCTTCTGCAGTGCCAGCGGGTTTGTGATGCGCTTGTTGAACAGGGTCCAGACTTCGGTCTGATCACTCAGATGAGCCTTGATCTTTTCCAGGGTGCCGGGGCGCCCTTCGTCGCCGGTTTGTGGTGGTGCCGCCTTGCCGGTGACATAGAACACGGCGTGGGCACGCTTCACCGCTTTGCTGATCTGCTCGTTGACCTTGACCTCATCACCTTCGATTCCGGGAACGTCGAGGATCATGAAAGGCTGGCCGGCGACCTCGAAGGTGTATGGATGGGTTTCACGGGTGAAGTCGGAGCGACCATCGCCAATGATGCCGCCGTCCTCGAAGGCTTCCAGCTGCTGCAGGTCGAACAGTGCTGTCTGATGTCGGCTGCTGGTGTCCTCCTGCTGTTGCCGGGTTTCGCCGCGTCGTTTTTGCAGGCCCTGGAGCTCTGCTTCACGTTGGGTCAGCAGCTGGCCAGCCTGCTGTTGAGCCTTCTGCAGATCCAGTTCTTCGGGAAGCTTGCGGAACAGGTTGACGATGCGCTGGATAAATCCGGCACTGCTTTTCAGCGTCTCGATGCGCTGGCGCAGGTTGGCGGCGTGTTGGTCCAGTTGAGTCTGTTGCTGGTCGAAGCGTTCTGCTGTGGCGGAGAGCTCGTTGTCGAGTTGTGTTAGTTGGCCACCCAGTGCCTCGATCTGCTGTTCCAGCTCATGCAGGTTGCTTTCGCTGATCCCCAGTTGCTTCTGCAGGGCCCGGAATTGCTCGCGCTGCTGCATCTTGCTGCTTTCCTTGAGCAGGATGCGCAGGCTTTCGATGAGCGTCGATTTGCCAGCGTTGGTTTCGCCGTAGAACGCCAGAGTGAAGGTCTTCCATTCGGCGTTCCGGCGCAGCTCCTTGATCGATTGATTTAGATCTCGCTCGATTCCTTGCAAAGCGTCCTTGGCGGCATTCCGCTTACCGTTGAGTTTGTCCTCCTGGGCGTCCTGATTGAGTACCCGTATTACGTCGCTGATCTGGCCGAGAATCCTGGCATAGAGACTTTCGGGGAGATCTTCTGCTGCGGTCATGAGGCTATTCCTAGTAACGGCGTCACTTGTAGTGGTGTTGTCCCGCCGCTCCGTCGGGGAGCATTCGGCCTTTCCTGCGGGAAGCGTGGTTTTGGGAGGTTATTCGTTGGGTATCCGGCGAGGATCGATACTCGCGGGCAGCGACCAAGTACTGTCTGCGCTCACTCTGTACTTCGGTAGAGCTCCTGCATCGATTGCAGCCGTTGGCGAATTTCGTCAGCCCAAACCTGGGGGGAATGCACTCGAATGTTGTCGTTCAGCCCGAAGATCCACCACAACGTTTCTCTGTCCAGTGGAACCTTGGCATACAAGCGCTGCCAATCGCTGCCAGGCAGATTACGTAGCGTTTGCTCATGGCTGAGAGGCGTTTCACTGAGCAACGAGACGATTTGAGGATGAATATCGGCAATCAGCTCTACTTCTGTATTGCCCTGGCGCAGGCTGAATGCGCCGCTGGCGATGTAATGATCGACATCGAAGCTGGTATATGGCACAGCTGGCTCGTCGAGCACTTGCACTTGCTTGATGCGATGCAGGGCGAACTGACGGAGGTCGCTATAACCCTCTACCGAAGCCAGCAGATAACTGATGGCGTGCCGTGATACCAGTCCCGCGGGATTCAGACGAAATTGCTTCAGGGCGCTTTTACTGCGGCTCTGATAAGTAACGAGCAATTGCTTGCGCTCCAGCAGGCCAGTAGATACCTGCCCCCACACCTGAGGGGGCAGCGCAGCAGGCAGCAGGGTTTTCCCATTCGGGAGCGCGCGGACCCGGTGCGCCCAGTCCGCCAGCCCATTGCCGCCAATGCTATTGAGGAAGTTACGAGCACGGCGGAATTGCGGGCCAAGCTGGTCCAGGACCGTTTGTGGCAGCAGAGTGCTTAGATGACCTTCCGACAAATACAGAGCTAATGCGGTGGGAGCGTCCATGTCCTCCAAATCCAGCGGTGCATCACGCGTAAAGCTCCAACGGAACGGAACCACGCTGTCATCGCATTGCAGGGAGAAGGGGATCGATAAGCGGTTCAGATCGCGTTGCAGCGATCGGAGTGTCACGGAAAAACCGCGTTCGCGGAGTTTTTCCAGCAAGACTGGAGTAGCAATGCGCTGAGGTTCGGTTGGAATCAGGCGCAGCAGGGCAAATAGCCTGAGCAGCGTATCCTTCGCTTGAGACATGAGACTACCTTGTTCTGAACAACCACCAGGCCGCCAGAAACCTGGCGCCAAGTTGGCGCTGATGCTACCTCTAAGGGTGGCGTTATGCCACTCTTTCGTCAAGGCCATAGTGGAGCCAGCCAGTCGTCGACGGGTATGGTGATCCAGCGGCGCGCCGGTTCATGGCGAATGAGCTTGGCGAACCTCCTTCTCACGTTTCAGTTCGCTGTATTCGCAGTACAGCTCGTAGCTTTTCTTCAGCACTACCGCCAAACCGATTGCTGCAAACAAATTCTTCATTGGGATGTCCTCTTCGGCTTTCTGGGATTGTCTATTGAGAGGGCGACAAATTGCGTCGCGTGATACGAATAAGTTCAGCGTCCACTGAGCCTTAAGAACTGTTCCAGGCGAGCTTTGAGAGTTTCTTTGTGGGTCGCATAGCGGCGTTCAAGCGAAGGGGTGTGGCATTTGGGGCAACTGGTGAACCAGTCTTGGCCCAGCTCTAGTACGTCACTCCGGGGCAGAATGGTTCTTTTCCAGGAGCAGTATTTGCAGATGAGGGTAAAGGGAGGGGGAGGGACTGGCATGGCGGCATCCTGTGAAATTTGGTTGACGCCATATTGCTAGCAGGGAGCGACAAATTGTGTCGCTGCGCCTTTTCCTGGCGCTTGGCTGACATGCCATGGCCCGTCTGATAGTTCCAACGCAGGAGCCGGGCTGCTATCGTTGCGCCACCATTACAGGGAGTTATTGCATGCAGTACCAGGCATTGAAGGAGCGTCACCGCCAGGGGCGAGACCAACAGCACCCCAATCTTAGACTGCGAATTCAGTAAGCGCTCCACAAACCCCATCTGCCAATAGCCCGCCGATCATTGGATGCTGATCTCCCGTTTTTACCGGAGCTCAGTCCTCATGATGCGTCCCGATGCCAAGGTGCAGAAGGTCTACCTCTACCCCAAACCCGTCGATTTCCGTAAATCCATCAACGGCCTGGCCGCCCTGGTCGAGCTAGACATCAAGGTGGAAGTGTTCAACCCGGTGCTCTTTGTCTTCCTCAATCGCCCCCGTAGCCAGGTCAAGATCCTCTACTGGGAGCGCAATGGTTTCTGCCTCTGGCTCAAGCGCCTGGAGGCCGAGCGGTTCAAGACCAAGCCCGATGCTGGCGACGAGACCATCGAGCTGAGGGTCGATGAGTTGAACTGGCTGCTCGACGGCATCGACCTGTGGCGCAACCGGCCGCACAGGGTGCTGACGCCGCGCTTCGTGGCCTGAATCGGTATAATCCGGCGCCATGAAAATTGGTGCCGACACCCTTCCTGACGACCCTATCCTGCTAAAGCAGATGCTGCTGTTGGCGCACGGAAAGGTAGCGCAACTCCAGGATCAGATCGCCCTGCTGCGCCACCAGCTGTTCTCGCCTAAATCCGAGCGCAGCCCTGAAGATGCCGACTCACCACAGTTGGCCATGTTCAACGAGGCTGAAGAGCTGATCGACGCGGCTGCCGCGCCAAGTGAAGCCGAAGCGGTCGTTGCGCCAGCCAAGCGTCGTGGCAAACGCAAGCTGCTGCCGGCGAACCTGCCGCGTGTCGACGTCATCCACGAGCTACCCGAACACGAGCTGACCTGCGAATGCGGCAGCCGCAAGCAGGCCATCGGTGAGGAAACCAGTGAACAGCTGGGCAGGTGCGGGTGATTCGCCATGTCCGCAAGACCTATACCTGCAAGGCCTGCGAAAGCGCACCGAGCAGTGCCGACAAACCCGCCCAGTTGATCGAGAAAAGCCTGGCCAGCCCCAGCGTGCTGGCGATGCTGCTGACCACCAAGTATGTCGACGGCATCCCGCTGTACCGCTTCGAGAAGATGCTCAGTCGCTACGGCATCGACATCCCCCGTCAGACCCTGGCCCGCTGGGTGATCCAGACGGGCGAGCAGCTGCAGCCTTTGCTCAACCTCATGCGTGACAAGCTGCTCGACTATCCCGTGTTGCACTGCGACGAAACCCGTCTGCAGGTGCTGCACGAACCGGGGCGCGATCCCACTGCGCAATCCTGGATGTGGGTGCAGATCGGTGGTCCACCGGACAAACCGATCGTCCTCTTCGACTACAGCGCCAGCCGCGCGCAGGACGTGCCGCTGCGCCTGCTCGATGGCTATCGCGGCCACCTGATGACTGACGACTACGCCGGCTACAACGCCGTGGCCACGCAGGAAGGAATCCAGCGTCTGGCCTGCTGGGCGCATGTACGGCGCAAGTTCGTCGAAGCGCAGAAGGTGTAGCCCAAGGGCAAGACCGGCCGTGCCGACATGACGCTGACCCTGATCAACAAGCTCTACGGCATTGAGCGTGATCTGAAAGAAGCCAACGACACCGAACGCCTGGCGGCCCGTCGGCAACACAGCCTGCCACTGCTCGGCCAGCTCAAGGTCTGGCTGGACAAGACCCAGCCACAGGTCGCTGGGCAGACCGCTCTGGGCAAAGCGGTGAACTACCTGGCCAGCAACTGGAACAGGCTCGTGCGCTATGTCGAAGGCGGGCATCTGCCCATCGACAATAACCGTGCCGAAAATGCCATCCGCCCGTTCGTCATCGGCCGCAAGAACTGGCTGTTCAGCGACACGCCCAAGGGTGCCACTGCCAGCGCGCAGATCTACAGCTTGATCGAAACTGCCAAGGCCAACGGGCAGGAGCCTTACGCCTGGCTGCGCCATATCCTCGATCGCCTGCCAGCGGCACAGAGTGTTGAGGATTACGAAGCACTGTTGCCGTGGAATTGCCCGACGGCAAACGCATCCTGATCACACGGCCTCGTCAAAGGAAGATGGGGTTTGTGGAGCGCTTACGGAGCACGTACTGGACCAGTGCGCCCCGGCTTGGAGTCCTCAACCGCGTAGTCCTGTTCGATAATGGTTCATTGCTCTGGCTTCAGGCGCGGATCCGGTTCGATGATGACAGGCACCTTGGTGGCTCAACCTGCGTCCTTCGTGTTTGTATTCGGAAACGTCCAGCATGTCCGGATCGCCGCGGAAGCGGCTGAGTACGAAGTCGCGGTTCTCGCAGTAGGCCCGTACATGCCAGCGTATGCCGCTGTAGACAAGAATGTGCAGGGCTATCACGGATCTCCGGTTTCTTCGGATTGGCCAGGGACACGTATTCGCATTCCAGGCGTAGGCCTTCGCGACAGGCTTTCAGCAAGGGGCGAAGTATCTCGGGGCGGACTGAGCGATCTGGAACGTTTAGTACTGCAGTATGCGCGTATGCGAGAGCGAGTCCTTCGATATGGGAGTCGCCCGTTCCTTGTTCTGATCGAACAGGTGAAGGTAGGCACTGGCGCTGGTATCGATGAACAGTGGCTTGACGTAGCGGGTGGGCACGCACCCCTTCACATGCCGGTCGTATGTAAGGTTATTGGGGGCGTGCCCATTGATGTAGGTGTTGATGTCTTTGGAGGCCTGCTGCCGGTTGATGTCGAAACTCTGCATTAGGTGGTTAGTGGTCAGACGGCCTTCCCACCAGCTTACTGCCTCAATCAGACGATAGCGTAACGCCAGATCCCAGCGCACTGATTCGATCGATTGCCTGCGTTTCATAGCCTCTCCATCTGCTCGAAAGCTTTACCTGTATGTGCAAACACTATAGGTGTGTCGCTAAGTACTACTTATAGTTTTCGCCAAGGCCAAGGCCAAGGCCAAGGCCAAGGCCAAGGCCAAGTGGGAGTGGCTGCAGTTGTTCGTACTCTATGGCGATCTCGAAGCGGATCAGCACTGGTCGGCGTGACGATGTGTGTCTGAGCAAGAGAAGCCCTTTTGCGGTGGTCATGACAGTAGTCATGAGTGGTTGCATCTGGCTATGATGGCAGAAGGGTGTCATCTGTGGTTTTGTTCGGGGGCAAATATCAGAGTTTGAGCCAGCGATTGCCAAGGGGCTTGTTATGTTTCCCCCAGTTTAGAGAGGGCTGCTTACGCTAAGGTGCGTAGAACTCTAAGATGAGAGGGCTCCTTTCACGAGGAGGCTCAGTGCGAAACGTTGGAAGCAGCCAGGGAAGTGCTGAAGGCTTTTCTTCTGCTTTGTCCTACAGAAGCAAGAGGCATCATGTTCTGTTTAGTAAAGAGCGCCGAAAGAGATGGCCTGTGCAAACTCGTCCACCACGAGGGGACTCGGGCTGTAGTTGAATATTTCGACTCCCCGGCCAGTGGAGGACAGCATCGGGTGGACGTCCCGCTTTCCTCAATCAAGCCAAAGCAATTGGGACGCAATACCCGAGTCTTTACCTACGACGAGCTGAGCGATCAGTGGCGCATTGGTCGGGTACGTGAGGACGACGGGGAGGGCGTCGAGGTCCGCCTGGCTGACAAGGTTGATGTCTATCTCGACTACGATCAGGTTTTCGTCCGATGGAAGCATCCGATTCAGGACCCAGTCAGCTTCCTAAGCAACTTCGTTACCGAAACCCCACTCTTCGCCGAGGCGCGTTCCGGGTTTTTACGGAATTATCTTGATCAGCGAGGTAGTGCGTTTGGCATTTCTGCCCTGCTTTCGTCTTCTATTGAGTTGGAGTCGCACCAAGTCGATGTTATTCGACACGTTTTGACCGATCACTCCCAGCGTTATTTGCTTGCGGACGAGGTCGGCCTCGGCAAGACCATCGAGGCAGGAGTCATCATTCGTCAAGCTGTGCTTGACGATTTACGTAACCATCGGGTACTCGTGCTGGTCCCGCATGCTCTGGTTACCCAATGGCGGGATGAGTTGATCGTTCGCTTTGGGCTTAGTGAATTCATCGATGTATCAGTGTTCGTACTGGCGCAGGAAGATAACGAGCACTTGCGCGAAGTGCTGCCCAACCTATCTATGCTTGTCATCGACGAAGCGCATCACTTGGCCGATCCTCGTGCGGGCGGTACTAGGCAAGACTTGTACCGTTTAATTAGCGACGTGTCGCAGCGTACCAATCGCTTGCTACTGCTCTCGGCGACGCCCATTTTGCGCAACGAGTCAGGCTTCCTCCGTATGTTGCATTTGCTGGATCCAGTGGTTTACCCGCTAGATGATCTAGAGAATTTTCATGCCAAAATCGTCAATCGTCAGGCCCTCGCTGAAGCGGTTGCTGCTTTAGATCCAAGCAATTCATTTTTTATGGATGGTGTGGTTGATGATTTGATCGAGCGCATTCCGAATGACTCGCGCTTGATTCAATTAGCAGCGGCGCTCAAGGAGAAATTGCTAGAGTTGCCGGATGAGGATGATCCGCAATTTTGCGAAACTGTACGGCACCTGCGAGCCCATATCACCGAGACTTATCGTCTCAATCGTCGCATTCTGCGCAACCGACGTATCCAAATTAGGGGGCTAACTCCCGAACGCAAAGGAGTGCAAGTCTGGAAAGTCGGGGATTCGTCCATGGCGCGTCTCGAATCAGTTCTAGAGGATTGGCGTGTTAGTGCCTCTTTGTCGATCTATCAGCAAGATCAAGATAACGTTGCTGCGCGGACGCTGGGAGCGTTCTACTGGAGCGCGGTTTGCGCTCTTTTGGAGGATTTGGATGCCCTTCGTAAACTTTGCTTGGAACGCCAACGTGGAATCGGGAGCGGTTCGATCACGTCTTTTATTGGAGAGGACGGCCTTCTCGAAGCGGTAATTCGTGCGATTGACAACGATGAGTGGATGGCGATTCGTCTCGAACAATTGTATGAGGGGGTACGATCGCTGCCAGCGTCGACTAAGGCGGTGGTTTTCTGCACCAATGAAACCGTAGCTGACAAAGTCTTTGCTCACCTAAATAGCAACGGAATCTACGCGGTTCGACACAATAGTGGTGAATCTACTGCATGGGATAATGGGCCTAGTTGGCGAGGTTTTCTAACTGATCCCGCGATTCGAGTCATTGTCTGCGATCGCCATGCAGAGGAGGGCATCAACCTGCAAGGCGGGAACAAGGTCTTGGTGCATTTTGACCTCCCGCTACACCCCAATCGAATCGAGCAGCGTATGGGTCGTGTTGACCGCTATGGTGCTGGAAGTTCGGTTCAGTCATACGTGCTGCTCAATGAACGTGCTCCTATACAAGCAGCATGGTTTGGCATTCTCGACCAGGGATGGGGCATCTTCAACCAGTCTATTTCCAGCCTGCAGTATCTGGTTGAGGCAGAGTTAGGTGATTTGCAGGATGCCATGATCCATGGCGGCGTAGAAGCGCTTGACGCGCTTCGTGAGCGATTGGCCGGCCCCTCGGGTCTAGTTGCTCGCGAACTCAAACTGATTGATCAGCAAGACGCACTGGACCAGTTGTCACCTGTGCCTGAAGCGGAGTTGGACGAATTGTTCGAAGTCGATTCGGACTGGAGGACCATACGAGACACAATGATGTATTGGATTGAGGACACCTTACTGTTTCGCAAGGTGGTCGAACCGAGTCGATCCGCTACCCAACCTGTGGACGAGCCATTCCGATTTCATTACTTCTCGCCGGATGGCGACAATAACCCACCAACCCTCATTCCTTCGTCAGGATTCATCGGCGACTTTTTAGGTGCCATTGACTTTGATGCACCTGGCAGTCGTTCGACTCGGCCGCAATCCTATCCATACATTGTGCACCGCCCCACTGCCGTGAGACGCAAGGTTCGCCCGCTACGTTACGGTACAGAGTTCATTGAGGCCATCAAATCGTTTTCTGACGCGGACGATCGAGGTCGCAGTTATGCGATGTGGCGGCAAGTGTTCGACCACTTCCCGTCTTCGGAAATCCGACTCTGCTTCCGCTTCGACTTTGTGATCGAATCTTGCTTGGACGAAGCAGTCGCAATTCTGACTGCCGACCAAGACCAGTCGAGCCAAGCAGCACGAACGATGCTGGCGAGACGCGGAGACTCCTTGTTTGGCCCAACAGTGATGCAAGTCTGGGTGGATGAGGATGGCGAGGAGTTGGCGCAAGATTTTATTGAGCGCTTTTTGATACCTGAGTACGCGAAAAGGGGCGGGAGCGGCTACATCGACAAGAATCTTGAGGCTCCGTACTTTCGTGCTTTTCGGAGGATGGCTCCAGATACTTTCACTAATTGGGAGGAGCGCTGCGAGCGGATGCGTGACCGCGCGCTGGCCATCATGAGGGCGAAGTCAGAATTGAAGGGGCGGCAGCAGCGCGCGTTGGAGCGGGCGCTGGCCGAAGATGAAATTCGCTACGCCCAGTTGCAGGCTCGTATCCAGTCTTTACGGGGGAGGGAGGCGGAAGCCGAGGCGCGTCAACTCAAACTCGAGCAGGCACTTAACGAAGCACTTCGCCGCGGCATAATGTCACCTTCGGTGAAAGTCGACGTCGCAGGTGTGGTTTTCCTCACCAGCGAACCTGTAACACTCATCCAGCGCCACGTTCAGGAAGACGCATGAGATTCGGTTTCGATGAATTGCAGGCGATCCTCACGGCCTGGCCGATTGTTGATGCTTGGCCGGAAAAGGTAGATGACAGCCTGCTGGATCGGATCTGCCAAGTATTGGGTGCGGCGCAAGCCCAGCGCGGTAATACAGCATGGCACGCAGACTTGCAGCCTTTGTTGCGACAAGTTTTGCTCCGAACCAGTAACAGCGTCGGCACAGGTATGAGGCTACGTGTGCCTGCCGGTCAGGGGTGGCCTGATCGAGCGAGTTGGGCCATGCATGGGGTGGACGCGATAGAGGCGGGGCCCTCTGCCTATCTGCTGGTAGCTCGCGAGTGGCATCCAGAGTGGCTTGGTAGTGGGGAGCATGGTGTGTTTGCGGATGCATTTTCCGATGTGAGAGTGCGCCGGGATATGGAATGCGAGGCTGACCCTTTCATTCGTGATTCCACGGGTTTCACCAACTATTCCTCCCCAGGTCAACGAGAGGCGGTCCGCGCGGCCTTCCTGATTCCCGAAGGCGATACCCTGATAGTCAACTTGCCTACTGGCTCTGGCAAGAGTCTGGTTGGGCAGGCCCCCGCTTTAGTTAATAAAGAGGATGGTCATCTGACCATTTTCGTCGTGCCCACCGTCGCCCTTGCTCTCGATCAGGCTCGTGCTATGGGAAAACTATTCCGGAGTAATGGTCTTTCCCGATCAGATTGGCCATTGGCCTGGCACGGCGGGCTATCGCAAGAACAGCGTGCCGCGATTAGGCAGCGCTTGCGTAATGGTACCCAGCGCATTCTTTTCACCTCACCAGAAGCGCTCACTACCTCTCTGCTACGTGCCGTGTCGGATGCTGCTACAGCTAGCATGTTGCGCTATTTCGTGATTGATGAAGCCCATCTCGTCACTCAGTGGGGCGACGAGTTCCGCCCGTCCTTTCAGGCCTTGGCAGGGTTGCGCCACAGTCTGCTTCGGTTGTCGCCGCATGGCTTCCGTACCTTGCTAATGAGTGCCACTTTTACAGAGGAAACGGTGGACACGTTGGCGAATCTATTCGGCCCACCCGAACGGGTGCAAATGGTATCGGCGGTGCACCTCCGCCCAGAACCTCAATATTGGTTCTATAAGGCTTCTTCGCCGCAGGAGAAACAAGAACGCGTACTGGAGTCGCTGCGCTATGCGCCACGGCCATTTATTCTTTACGTTACGAAACGCGAGGAAGTTGCGCAGTGGAACACCATGCTTCGTTGCAGTGGCGGCCTGCGCCGCATTGCTACATTCGACGGCGGAACGCCCGACCGGGAGCGGCAGCGAATCATTGATGAATGGGCTGCAAATCGCCTCGACGGCATCGTCGCGACGTCTGCTTTTGGTGTCGGCCTTGATAAGAGTGATGTGCGCACGGTGATCCATGCGACGATTCCGGAGACCCTGGACCGTTATTATCAAGAGGTGGGTCGCGGTGGCCGTGATGGCAAGTCGTCGGTTAGCTTGCTTTTATTCGACGATAGCGACTGGATTTTGCCGGAACGACTCGCAAGACCCAGAATTATTTCCGATGAACTCGGCTTCAGTCGTTGGAAGGCGATGTACCAGTCGCGCCAACCAACCAGTGAAGAGGCGTTGTGGGAGATCAATATCGACGCTGTGCGCGAAGGGTTGCCGGGGGGAAGCGAATACAACGTTAACTGGAATATGCGTACCCTCATCCTAATGGCGCGTGCGGGCCTCATAGCCCTCGAACTTGAGGTCAAGTGTGACGAGCAGGATGCGGACCCAGGCGAGGATGCTTCGTCGATGCTAGCGGCCATGGCGAATGTGCGCGTGCGCATCCACAACGACGGCCATCAGATTCCTGAGGTTTGGGAAAGCCTGGTCACTGCCTCGCGTAACAATACGCTAGTGGCGGTTGAGCGGAACTTGCAAATGATGCGACAACTGCTGCCGCAGTCCAGTGGACTGGATCAGCAGATCGGCCAAGAGGTTGGCGCCACTCTTGCGCAGTTGTATCGTATTCGGTCGGCGCGCTGGCCGGTACAGGTTACGCAGGTTTGCGGTGGCTGTCCGAGAGATCACTTCGGCACTGAGAACAGCAGGCACTATAGCGAACCTGTAGTAGTGCCGGTGAATCGCGTCTTACCAGTGTCAGCGTGCGACTGGGTGGACAGGTTTCCTTGGGTAGATTCTGCCTTTGCATATGTCTTCTATGATGAAAATCGGCCTAGGCAACAAATCCGTGATTCAATTCTGCAGTTCGCAGGATGGCTGGTGCAGTCGTGTGGGGTGCGCGAATTGGCGACTCATCCCGCCACGGACCTAGTGAGTCACTCCGAATGGAGTCGCTTATACCAACGAGTGCGAGACCGGATATTGCTGCAGCGGTCTCTTCAGGATTTCGATCTCGAACCTTATTCCCCTCTAGCCCGTTTGACGGTGCTTGAGCCTGACTCGTCCCCTGAAGTCCTCTGGAATATCCAAGTTCTTCGGCGGCCTTTCCATATCGTTCTATTGCCTCTCGGCATGTTGGATCCTGACAACCCTTCACGTCGCCTCGCCGACGTTAGCCCGAATGCTCTGCATCTGGGCAACCTTACTCAAGTGATAAGTCAATGAGCATTCTCAACCGGGAAAACGACGGTCTTCATCCGATAGTCCTGACTTTGGCTAGATGTGTCGCCCGAGAAAAAGTCATTTCTCGCGACGAGTTGATTAGCATCTGTGTCCCGCATGCAAGTTCCGAAACGGAAGCCGAAAAAGACTCCGACAAGGGGAAGGCCAAGGCGTTGGCATCTCGGGCGCGTGCTACGTTGGCTCGCTGGGTAGCACTTGGACTGTTCATCGAGAACGATGACCAAGTTCGTTTGAACGTCGACTTGGTGCGGGGCGAGTCCGTTGATGTGTTTACCGAGCGCTTGCCTGCCATTTGCCGCAGGCTTGCGTTGCATCAACAGCATGCCCTACCACTGTGGCCCGCGGATGGCAGCATTTCGGAAGAGGACGTTGGGCGCACTGCCGATTTGTGCCGAGGTTTGGCTTGGTGCTTGGCTCAGGATATCTACGCGCTACCAAGCACGCATGGTGAAATCGAGAGTTTGATCAAGTCCCAGGTGCAAGTGGGGCGATTCATTTTTCTGAACGACACGCGTTGGGCAGGGTTCCGATCTTGGGCGAGATTCCTTGGCTTTGCCACCGGAGACGACTCCAGTTTTTTCTGCGACCCAACAGTGGCGGTGCGCACAGAGTTGAAAGAGGTGATTCAAAAAGGCGAGACGGTGCCCGCAGTTGAGTTTGTTTCGCGTCTGGCTGCACGGCTACCGGTGTTGGATTTTGGGGATTATCGTCTCGAGGTAGAACAAGTGCTGAAGTCTGAGACGTGGATTGCACCCGCTGCCAGTCAGTTGTCAACTGCGCTGTCATTCGCTTTGCGGCGTTTACAGTTACAGGGAGTGATCAGCCTAGTGGCATTGGCTGATGCTGGTTCAAAACTCACACTTGTCGGTCAAGGTGGACGTACGTGGGAAAGCTTTACCCATGTTCGCTTACTGAGGGACGCACCATGAGTCTGTTGAACTATTGGCCTACTGATGGAGAGATTAATCTCTGCATCAACCACGAAGCTGAAGGTGCGCACGATGCTGTCCTGTTGGCGGTACACCAACCTTCGCCTCTAAGTTACCGACTGATTTCTTCGGGAAAGAGTTTTGAGGCTAGCGAGGATGACCTCTTCAAGTACCTGATGACGAAAGATGTGCCATCTGGTTCTCATGTGGTGCCCATCACCGGTGCATCAGGCGTCGGCAAGTCACACATGGTACGCATGCTGGCGGCTCGCCTGCAAAATGTGAACGAAGATGGTCGCTACGTCATTATCCGTATTCCGAAGAGTGCCAGCCTGCGGCGGGTGGTGGAACTGATCCTGACTGAGTTGCCGAATGAGGCATACGCATCAGTTAAGGCAGAGTTTGCCAAGGCGTTTACAGAAGAAATCAATATCGCAACTGCAGTTATTAGGTTTCAAGGACAACTAGATATTGCTCTGGGCGAATTAGCAGATGAGTTGCATGCCCAGCTTAAAGCTAATCCGAGTAATATGCTGCTGAAGGAGCGTGTTGGGCACGCAAGAGCGTTGCCTAAGTTTATGGGGGATCCCGAGTTAGTCGATTATTTTCGCAGCAAGGTATTCCCAAAAATCGTCAAGCGCGCCATCGCTGGACAAAGTCAGGCCGAGCAGGAAGGGCAGGTCGAAGACTTTCAGGCCGACGACTTCCTTCTGCCGGACTCAATCGATATCACTAAGGCTGCGTCAACAACTCAATCTTACTACGTCCGAACCCTCCAATTGCGCGAAGGTGAAGGTAGGCGCGTTGCTGCACGGTTGCTCAATGAGAGTAAGGTTGTCGACCAAGCTATTCGCCAGTTATTTAGCCTGCATCAGTCTCTAGGTGGTATGACGTTGCAAGAGGTCATCCTTGAGATTCGCCGTCTACTGCTCCAACAAGAGCGTGAGTTAGTGATTTTTGTAGAAGACTTCAAGGCCCTGACCGGTATTCAAGACACGCTGCTCAATGTACTAATCCAGGAGGGTGTGCGTGCCGGTATCAGGGAACTTGCGACGATGCGCTCAGTTATAGCCGTTACTGACGGCTATTTAGCAGGCCAAGACACGATCGCTACTCGCGCGAAACGTGAGTGGATTGTGGAAAGCCTACTCTCCAGTCCGGAAGAGGTCTTTCGCCGAACCAAGGCACTGGTCGCTTCGTACTTAAACGCAGCGCGCTGGGGCTACCGTAATTTGGTGCGCCACTTTGATATAAAAGGTGGTGTAAGTGACCGGCAAGGTGCATGGATTGAACCGTATACCACTCCTGATGACGCCACCGATATTGCTGTTTTGACTGCTTTTGGGAAGGAAGCTGAGATTCCGCTATTTCCATACACCGAGCAAGCCATCGAACAGTTGGCGCGGTCTGCGCTCACCAGAAATAATACCCTAGTCTTCACGCCACGCTTCATTATCGACAATGTTCTGCGTAGCGTACTTTTGCCTGGCCGCCCCGCATTTGAGCGTGGGCAATTTCCGCCGCCAGATATTGATGCACCGGGGACGAATGCGGAAGTCTCACAATGGCTGTCTTCGCTTCCGGTGTCGGAAGAAGTGCGAGAGCGGTACCGGCGTGTTGTGGCGATCTGGGGCAATGCTCCGCGTACACCAGCGGATATTGGCTATATCCCGAAGGAGGTGTTTGATGCCTTCAAGCTGGATCGGCCAAACATCCAATTTGCCCATAAACCCATTCCTCAACAGATCCCGACAGACAAGCCCAGTCAGTTGCCTATTGACTCACCGCCCAGACCAGACGACGCCTCCTTGACCGAGGCACTCGAGAGGTGGGCTCAGAATGGGGAGCGCCTTAACCAGGCGGTGGCTAATCAAATTCGACTATCGATCGCGTCAGCTATCACTGAACGAATCGACTGGTCGGCTGAATGCACTATCAAATCGCCAATTAAGGCTAAACAGATATCAATCCCGAATGCTGGTGGGGAGGGCAACCTTGATTCTGAAGCAATCAAGGTGGCAGATGATCATTCCGATCCAACCGGACAATTGCGCTCGGAATTGGCAGCTGTGGTCCGTTTAATTCACCTAAATGGCGGCAAGATAAATTATGCAGGTAGCGATGATGATTTGGTCCGGATCGGTAATCTTACGGACCGATTGATGCCACAGGCGTTGGCGCTCGTACGCGCTAGCGTGCGTCAGAAACTCGGCGTGGCAGTACGATTGCTATCCACAAATAGCCGAATTCTCGGTCTTATAGAGCGCTACCGTACACCGGCCAGCCTTGCTGCATTTTTATTCGGAGCGCCAAATATTCCCGAGCGCTCGCCCGAAGGGGCACCTGCTGAATTTACTGAATGGCGCGCCTTGCAGGAGCAGGCATTACGGATACGCCCTGACTTGCTCCAACTTGTTGCATCCTACTGCGGCAGCTTCCAAGGCACTGGCAGGACGTCCTATGCCATGGATATGGTGCGGGTGGCGGATTGCTTGCTGTCAGAGGGCGAATCGACCAATTTTAACTCCCCCGACTTGGGCTCTACCGAGTTGAAGCAGGCGCTGGCGATGATGAGCGAAGTGCGTGTAAAGGTTCTGGTACGCAAAGTGTGGCAGGGAGCAGGCAACATTCGAACCAAATTGAATGCAGAACTTGGCGATAACTTCGACAAACAAGAAATTGCAGAGGAACTCAGGGCGCTCGCAGAGCACTTGAGGATGTCCGGTGTATGGAGTGTGGACGAGATCGGTATTGGCCACGTGGCTTTTAGATATCTGTGCGAGGAGTTCCGCAGCGGAGCTTTGCGAGAAGCCCTATCCATGCTTTCAAATTCTAGAGAAGGAGAAGAGAAGTTGAGCGACGACCAGTTGGTCAGTCGCATGGGGCGATTTGATATCTATCCGCTCATCGTGGCGTCGCGATTCGCCGAGGCGGCGCGTAAAGTGGTGCGCGCCTCGGACAAACGCGCCAAGAGGTTAGAGGCGCAATTCCAGGGTGTGAGCCCTCAGGAGCAGGCCAGCGAGATCCTCGGATTGTTCGAACGCCTCATGAGTGAAATGGATGCCCTGGTGGTGGAAGGAGAAAGCGCATGCTCTTAAACGATGCAAGGAATGTTCGCGAGAGTTTGAGGCGTGCTGAAAATGCCAGTAGTGACATTGAGGAAGCTGAGGCTTTAGCCGCCAGGCGAAGTGAACTGCAGGAACTGGCAGACCGGATTGTAATCCTAGCAAGTCGTAATGCCTTGCTCCGGGAGCAAGGTGTTCTGCTCACGCCAGTTCCGGGCATCGACAAGGCGAAGCAATTGATCAGCCAGATCAGCGCCCGCTTTGCCGAGTCCCCAAGGTCTGGCACTTTGGTAGATAAGCAGCGCTGGAGCAAATTGGTATCGACGCTCACCGAATTCAGCGCCTCGGCAGAGACTCTGCAGAAGCAGGACTGGAAAGACTACTTCAGCAGAAAGCTATTTGGCGGTGTTCCTCCTGAACAACGAAAGCAGACCATCCTGCAGGCTCTACCAGAGAACCGAAAGGCCTTTGAGCGCTATACGTACCTGTATCAACGCTTCAGTCAATACCGCAATGTCGTTCCAAGTACTGCCGAGGTTCTGCGCGAGGTGCACGCATTTTCGAACGAGTTGGCGAGCATCCAGTTTGTCGAGAACGACGAGGTTCCAGTACCGGTAAGGGCGTTCTTTAACGCTGTTTCCTCGGGAAGCGGAGCTAGCCTCGACTTCCTGACCCAAGAGGTCATTGAATGGCTGCGCACGAATAACATGGTGGCCAACTACGTAGTGCGGGCACGCTAATCGAACGGAGTCATCTTGGAAGCACGCGAACGTTTTCTTGCTTCGGTGTTGGATAGCATCGAAGAGCGTGAAGTAAGGTTGCTGGCCTGGGGCATCGTCGATGGTACCTTCAGCCATGAAGAAATCAGCGATCTGCTCAATCCCATGATTGACAATGCCATCAGCGATGGCCTCGAGGATTTTTTCTCCGTCGAGAACGTCTTGGCGGAACTACTGCAGCGCAAATGGATAACTGAGGTGCCCAGAAATGGTGGCGCCACTGGTTACCGATCACGCATGGCGGAAACCGTGCGCTTACTGCAGCGCTTGCGGCAACTGTTTCCGAAACACGCAGGACCCACCGGATGGCAGCACGCCCCTAGCTTAGTCGCCGACTTTCGTTTTCTGCGTCGTCGCCGTCGCTATCCGGCGCGTGACATCTCCGTCGAGCAGGCTCTGCTCATGATCGGCGAGGCGGCTTCAAGTCCATCTCTGCTGGCGGCTGTGCAAGCTCTGCTAATGCCATCTGGCCATATGCTCAGTCTGTCCGGCTTTCAAGTACGTGCAGCGGAGCGCATATTGCGTGCTATCGAAACAGGGGTGGAGTTGGCGACCATCGTTTGCGCGGGTACTGGCAGTGGTAAGACTCTTGCCTTCTATGTACCGGCGTTAGCGTCGATCTATCGTCATGTGTTGCTGGACGACAAGTCCAAGCGCTGGGTCAAGACAATCGCCATATATCCTCGAACAGAGTTGCTCAAGGATCAGTTGCGCGAAGTCTTTCAGCGGATACGTTGCCTACAAGCCGGTGTACCACAAGAGGGCCAGGTGCCGGTTTGCGTTGGGGCCCTCTATGGTGATACCCCGCATTCCGCGAAGTTCTGTGAATGGCCAAAAATTGGTAATGATCGGGTTTGTCCGACTCTTGCGTGCCTCGACTGTGGCGGCGAGTTGCGGTGGTTGCACAAAGATCACAGCGAGGGCCGCGAACGATTAGTGTGCGCCTGTTGCGAATCGGTGTTAGATGGCACTGTGTTCCCGCTCACTAGGGAGTCGCTTAAAAGCTTCGTACCGGACATCTTGTTCACCACCACCGAGATGCTAAACCAGCGCCTCTCGGACAGTTCGATGATGCATCTTTTTGGCGTTGGACCCAAGGCACTGCATGCACCGGAACTAGTGTTGATGGATGAGGTACACACTTACGAGGGCAAGCATGGCGCTCAAGTGGCTTACCTCATGCGGCGCTGGCAACGTCTGCTTGAGCAACCGCTGCGCTTTGTGGGTTTGTCGGCGACCCTGCGCGAAGCATCGCAGTTTTTCGCCGCGCTGACCGGTTGTCGCCCTAACCTCGTAGACGAAGTGTCGCCGCGTGCTGACGAGATCGAATTCGAAGGCGCCGAATACATGATCGCCCTGCGCGGTGATCCGGTGTCTCGCACGGCACTGCTTTCCACCACCATCCAGGCTGCCATGGTGCTGCAGCGTTGCCTCGATCCCAAAGCTGCGCGACTGGAAAAGTCGGTCAGCCACGGCGCCTTCGGCCAGCGCACCTTCGTCTTCACTGACAACCTAGATGTGATCAATCGTCTGTATTTCGACTTACTCAGTGCAGAGGGGCGCAATAGCTATGGTGACCCGGACATGCGGTATGCGCCTGACGGTGGCCTAGCGGTGCTGCGTGAGGCCGGAACATCCCTCTTGCGCTATGCCAACGGGCAAGACTGGCGTTTCTGCCAAGACTTGCATCAGGGACTCAAGCATCGCTTGGCGGTAAAGCGGGTGAGTTCCCAGGATCGTGGTGTTGATGCCGACGCAGACGTCATTGTTGCCACCGCCGTGCTGGAAGTGGGATTCGACGATCCAGTCGTCGGCGCGGTGATTCAGCACAAGGCACCGCGCGGTATGGCGGGATTCCTGCAGCGAAAGGGGCGCGGTGGCCGCACACGTAATATGCGTCCCTGGACAGCGATCGTGCTGTCTGACTATGGCCGCGATCGCGTTGCTTACCAAAGTTACGATTTGCTGTTCGATCCGGAATTGCCGGTCCGTACACTCCCCTTGGCAAACCGATACATTACCCGGATGCAAGCGGTGTATGCCACGATCGATTACTTGGCACTGCGACTGCAGGATGCTTCTGCAGGAAGCGTTTGGAGCGACCTGAGCGGTGGCCAAAATTTCAATGCGCAGCGGCGCCAGCGCTTGGTACGCGAATTACGAAATATTCTTGAAACCGAAACGGGCACCCGACGTCTCTCAGACTACCTACGCCGCGCGCTGCGCCTGTCAGATGAAGAATTATCGGCAATATTGTGGGAGTACCCGCGACCGCTTCTGACAACCGTATTACCGACTGCGCTCCGTCGCCTAGCGACCAATTGGAGTGCAAACGGTAACCCACAGCAGGACTACCAAGCACATAACACTCCATTACCGGACTTTATTCCAGGTTCTCTTTTCGCTGACCTCAACTTAGCAGAGGTTGCCATCGATCTGTCAGAGCCGCACTCCGCAAGCCCTTTCAATGCTTCAGTGATGTCAGTGTTCGCTGCAATGCGCGAGTTCGCACCTGGCCGGGTAAGTCGGCGCTTCGGTGTGCGATATCGTACTGAGCGGCATTGGATCGCACCGTCGCCGAGCTTCCAAAGTGAACCGGGCATGAGCAGCGATATCTTCGGCCTTGATATCGACGCCATAGGCAGTCACATGCCGTTAGGGGAGTATCTGGTACGCCGGGGCAATAAAACGGTAGCGCTGCCAGTTTACCGTCCGGTACGTTTGGCACCGCAATCACCTCCTACGGCAGTGAAGGATTCGTCGAATGCCTCGTTGGAGTGGCATAGTCAGATTATCGCCACCATCGAGCCAAGTTGGTTAACGCCGCCTCTCGGCAGCCTGTGGGCAGAGATCGTCACCCGTATCGGCTTTTTTACGCACTCACGCCATGCACCAGTAGAGATACGACGCTTCGCAGTCGGCGCTTCAGCGGAAATTACTGTCGGTTCGGAGAAGGTTCGGGCCGATACAGTGTTCCAACGTGAAAGCCAAGCGGTGGGCCTGGGAGCGCAATTTTCCGTCGACGGAATGGTGTTCCAGGTCCATGTACCCACGAACTTGCATTTGCGGCAGCATTCTGAAGATAGAGCGAAGTGGCGTGCTTTACGCAGTGCCCGCTTCATCGACCTTGCGTGGCGCGGTGAGCGATTAGCCATGATTCGTAGCCCCTTCATGCGCGAGTGGTTAGCGCAGATCTATCTGTCTGCCCTGACCTTTGAAGCGATAGAAAGGCAGATCGGCTTGGCTGAGGCCGATGCCTCCATTCGACACGGCCAGGCGTCGATTTCGCTACCGGACGTGCTGAGCCTTCTATTCCAGTCGCAAGTGGTCGAAGTACATGGCGACGACGTGACGACAGGTAGTCCGGACAAGCTACGCCAGGAACTGGACGCGTATCTGCGGGATCCCATTGTGACTGCGGAATTGCATGAGTTTGGTGCCATGCTTTGGGATCCGATCGATTCCAACTGGGAGTCGTGGCTACGCGGAGTCTACCATTCCACCCTTGCTGCTGCGCTTCTACGTTCTATTACGGACCTATGCCCGGGTATCGATCCGGAAGATTTGACAGTGGACTTAGACCGCGGCCCCGTCCTTCCCGGTCAAGCCGCCGGGTTCGATTCTCAAGTAATGGAGGCTTGGTTTACTGAGCGAAGTCCAGGGGGAAACGGATTGATCGAGGAGTTTATGCGGCGTTACGCGGAGGATCCACGCCGTTTCTTCGCTACCGTGCGTGCCAATCTGGGCATGGGGGAATTTGAGTTGATCGACCATCAACTCAAGCAAATGGTTACCGTGCTAGCTGAGGACGACGGTAGCGGCGATTCGGGAAGCGCTGAACTGGTGCGCCAATTCCGTGCTGCTGACAGCCAGGAGGAAATGGCGCGGTCCTTCCGGAGCTTACGCCGAACGCTGATGCAGGAAGGCTTCTCACCCTTCCACGGTTTTTTGGTTGCGCTTGGTAACCGAGTATTGCGGCCTGGATCCGGCGCAGCAACCGATCTTTACCTTTCCCGAGCACTAAGTCAGTGGCAAGGCGAGGAGATGCGTATAGGCATCGAGATTGATTTGCGCGTTTTTAGCTATTACTTGAGTCAATCGGACGGAATTGACCGCGTCGTGTCCGATATCGGCTCCCCAGCAGGTGGCGATCGCGCGGCCTGGCGCATTGGTGCTATTTCCGGCCTGCTATGGCCCCGCGGTCGGGCGACACGTCAGTCCGCACTGCAAATAAGGAATCCGTTCACTGAACTGCCCTTAATCGAGCGCCTGCTAGTTGCGGAGACGATCGGCGACGATCGTGCCTGTGTATCAGTTCTGGACGCTGATTGGTTGGGGCAGACTGCCGAGCAACTCACCAACGGCCGTCAAGTGACGCTGACCTGTCCTGAAGTCGAACGTGCTCGCCTGGCTGCGGCGCTCAATACACTCGTAACCAATCCCATCGAGTCAGGCTATTTGCGTGCATACGCCCGCCTCCAAGGAATCCGTCAAACCCAATCCATGATAGAGGCTGATATCGAGCTCGTTGAGGCGGTGCAATGAACATTCTCTACCGGCGAATTTTCAAGACGCAAACTACTGGCGTCACGACTATCAAAGAGTTGTTGCAGACCATGTTTGTGGCTGAGGTGTTGCAACCTGGCGAGGAGATTTGGGTTGTTTCTCCTTGGATCAGCAATGTTGTCTTGATCGACAATCGTTCCGGTAGCTTCGATGCCCTCAATCCCGAATGGGGAAGACGCGAGATCCGCCTCGCCGACGTGCTTGTGACGTTGATGAACCACGGAACGAAGGTCAACGTCGTAACCCGCAACGAAGCTAGCAACGATGCCTTCCGTACCCGGATTGCGGACCTGGCTCGTGAGTATGGCCTGGAAGATCAGTTTGCCGTGCACATTCACGACCAATTGCATACCAAGGGCATTTTGCTCACGCGCTGCTTATTGATGGGCTCAATGAACCTGACCTATAGCGGCATGGTGATCAACGATGAATGGGTCGAATACTCGCTCGACCAGCACGACCTTGGTCGCACCCGCCTTGAGTTTGTCCGCTATAGGGAGGTTGCATGATTGACTCGTTGCCACCTAAGGAACAGTTCTGGCTCGAGCGCTTTTTCTCCGGCCGCAATGCGCTGCACTGGGGAGCCATAGCCGGCAGCAAAGCACCGGCGGTATGGCTGGAGCAGATTGGCCCTTGGATTGCCGCTTTTGCCAGCCAAGGCTCCCAATCGCCTATTATTTTACCGGTGTTCGATTCTGGCGGGCCGTCTCAGTGGTATGCAATGGCTGAGAATGAGACTACGGCAGTCGCGTTGGCGCAGGAACTGACAGCTGTTGTTGGCCCCAGTTATAGCGACTTCCTTGGCCAACCGATTCAGGCCGATTGTAGTGACGAAATCGAGTGCGCTTTGCAGGAACGTTTTGGCCGTTTCGTTTTCCGCATAGGGCCGGTGGATGTGGCGGCACGCGGCGACGTGACACAAGCCTTGCAATTGTATCTCAGTTTGCTGCGGCGTCGCCCAGAAATCCCAGATCGCACCCAGCGTCCGTTCGGCAAGATCCGTGCTGAGTTTGATCGGGCGCTGTTGGCCGGCAACGAAGCAGATGCTCAGCACTTATGCGACGAATTGATCGCTAGCGGCCGTATTGACGCGGAACAGCACAAGTATTTGGAAATCCGCATGCTGGCCGGACTCGGCCGCCAGCATCAGTTGGCGCACAACTACTCGCTGATCAAATCCGTTCTTGGCCTGTCCTTACCGGCTCAGACCATCACTGACTTGATCGAGGCGCTTTATACAACCTATATCACCGCCATCGAGAATGAACCGAATGTCGACGCCATCCTGGCCGTATTTCGGGACGATATCGCTCGGCACTTTGGCTCTCTGTTTCGGGAGCGGAAAGGAATACGTCAGCCCAATGTTCTGAAGGCCTTTCTGCTTTATGAACTAGCACAAGATGAGCCAAATATAGGTCGCTGTGAGAGCATTGCTGCCGCTTATCCGAGTTCTGCGGGGCGCGAGCTAATTACGCGTTGGTCCAGCCGTTTGGCATCCGTTCAGTCGTCCGGGACTGATACTTGTGGATTGGCAGGTCAGGCCTTGGTTGATGACGATTATGAGTTGGCCTTGCAGTTGTCGTTTGAAGCCTTTCCCGAAGCATGGACGTATAGCATCTTGTTACGTTGTGCGGTGGAGATGGACGATGCTGAAATCACTCGGCGGGTGCTTACGGCGATAAACACTGTATCCGAGGATGTGCAGGTAACCTGGTCAAAACGTGACTTGGCCCGAATGCAGCAATTGCAGTCGGAGTCGGTGGACACCTCTGAGGAGTCAAAGACTCCGCAAGGGCGGCCTGATACGAATTGGTTGACTTGGGTTCACTATGTCGAAGCCGGTCGCTACGAGTGGCCACCACTGCAAATTCTTGAGGAAGCGCTCCTGCGCTGGAGCCCAGAGGTCTACGCTTCCGATCCAGAAACCTGCCGCCAGTTGGCCGAGAGGATCGGCAATGCTAGTGGCGAGGCGGAGCATGTGTTTCGCGATGCCTTCGCGGCGTTAGTTGAGTTCTTTGTTGATCGCCAGGCTCATCCAGTGCGGGGGTTCATACCTCTTTACTCAATGCTGATCCGCATCGTCGCATGGAATGGGGTGGTTTCGGCCAATGAACTTGAACTGGCCTCTATTCTCATGCAGGCATTGATCAGCCTTGGTCCGTCGAAGGACGATTACGTCGAAGCGCTCGATAGCTATGCGGAGATAGTTACAGCTAACAATGCACCCACTAACATCGACTGGGCACTTAATGCGGCTGAAATACTGGTCTTACATGGCTCTCCTGACAGCGAGTCGCGACTGCGCTTTTTTATGGCAGTTGTGGATATGGCACGCACCCACGCTCACCGCCTCAAGCAGGCGCAATATGCGATTCTGTCTCTGCTGGCAAAGGATTACGGTTGTGCCAATTTGCTGGAGGCCTTCCCTTTTAAGGAAGAAGATCATGCCGACACAGTTGCTTATGCAGATTTCGCCGGTCTAATCGGCATCTATACCCTAACTGAGCCAGCTGGGCAGCGCGCACGTCAATTTCTGCGAAAGATCTTACCTCTGGCTCGGGTGGAGGTGAACGCTGACATGGTGGCAACCGAAAAGCTTAAGAATCTGGCGGCGACAGCCGACATCTTCGTGTTTGCCTGGAAGAGCAGTAAGCACCAAGCTTACTACGCTGCGAAGGAAGCCCGCGGCGATATGGAAACCCTTCTCCCTACGGGAAAGGGGAGTGCTAGCATTTTGGGCTGTGTCTTGAGCGAAATCGAGCGACATTGTTGAAATTTAGGATCGTAAAGATCCCAGAGCTACGCGCATTGTCGAGTGCGTGATCCGTCAGAGCAGATTTCGTGAGAGGTCACCTTGTCCAGCGCAACACGCAACGGTCACCACTGAGGCGACGCTCGACCATCACGGCACATAGGCTCGGCACTGAATCTTCGAGTTGCTTACGGATAAATGCACACAGGTTTTCGATTGTGGCCGGCCCCAGATCCTGCACCTCGTCAAGTAGTCGGTGATCGAGCATCTCGCGAACACGGGAAATCTCACTTCGCAGGTAGCCCAGGTCAATTAGCATGCCGGAGGTGGCATCTGGTTGACCTGCGACGGTGACTTCCGCTTCATAGGTATGCCCGTGGATGCGCCGGCTACTCTCAGTCTCTATGCCACGATTCAACGTATGGGCAGCCTCGAAGAAGAACCGCTGCGACAATTCGCAGACCGTCTTGCTATTCGAGTTGACGATGGTCTCAGCAGAGGAAGAAGGGGAGGGAGGAGCAACTGCAGGCGTAGACATCAGCGGATCTCCAATATCTTGTGTGTTTGCACGGATAGCCGCCACTTGGTGTTGGCTTGACAATAAGCGATGGCAGAACGAGTGTTTTGACGTTGCAATGGTCCATCCATTGGTTGCAGCAGGTAGTACTTGAAGTCGCCGGTGGTAATACTGTCAGGCAGCAGTCCCGGTTGCGGATAGACGAGTTTCAATTCATCACCGCTTCGCTGTACCCACTCTGCACCAGCCTTGGGGCTGACACAGATCCAGTCGATCCCTGCGGGGGCCGCGATGGTGCCATTGGTCTCAACCGCTACCTCGAAATCTTGGTTATGAAGCGCGTTGATTAGCGCTTCATCGACCTGCAGCAACGGCTCGCCCCCTGTGAGCACGACATAACGGTGCACTTGGCCGACTGGCCATTGGGAGGCAATTCGCTCGGCCAAGGTCTCCGCGGTCAGGTATTTGCCACCCAAGGTTCCATTTGTACCCACGAAGTCGGTGTCACAGAACTGGCAAACAGCTTGAGAGCGATCGGCTTCCCGACCACTCCAGAGATTGCACCCTGCAAAGCGACAGAACACTGCTGGCCGGCCCGCCCGAAGCCCTTCTCCTTGCAGGGTGTAGAAGATTTCTTTGATGCTGTATGTCATGCGTCGTTATCTCGCTGGAATGCCTCGAAGCCGGTTCGACGCAATTCGCAAGCAGGGCAGTCGTTGCAGCCATATCCCCAATCATGTCGACGCTGGCGATCACCCAGGTAACAGGTGTGAGTTTCTTCTTGAACGAACTCGACAAAGCCAGGTCCGCCGAGGTCTTTGGCCAATTCCCAGGTTTGTTTTTTATTCAACCACATTAAGGGGGTCTCGATAACCAACGGCATATCCATGCCAAGGCCAAGAGAGACCTGCAACGACTTCAGCGTGTTGTCTCGACAATCAGGATAGCCTGAGTAGTCCGTTTCACACATTCCACCCACGAGAACACTAAGCCCTCTTCGATAGGCAATGGTAGCAGCAAAGGTGAAGAACAGCAGATTACGTCCGGGAACAAAGGTGTTGGGCAGGCCGTTCTCTTCGAACTCGATCTCCTTTTCGGAGGTCATTGCGGTCTCGCTGATCTGGCCAAGCAGTTTGAGATCGAGAAAATGATCTTCTCCCAATCGTGCTCCCCAGTTAGGGTAATCTTCATGTAGGCGTTGGAGTATCTGATGTCTGCAGAGTAACTCTACGTTGTGACGCTGACCGTAGTCGAAGCCGATGGTTTCGACGTGCTCGTATCGACTGAGCGCCCATGCTAGGCAGGTTGTGGAGTCTTGACCACCAGAGAAAAGAACCAGTGCATTCTTGTGCATGGGGCCCCCATTAATATTTAGGATTGATTTGAATTCGTCTAAGTTCTCTTCTGACTTTCTGAGTCAAGAACTCTGTGAGCAAGGCTATGTCACTAGGTGTGTTTTGGACGCCATTCCAAGGGCGAATATCTGTCTCAGAAAACTTCCACTCACCACTGGTCCAGGCTGTGTAGGGTTTGAGTAGTCTCAACCCTTCGATAAAGTCCTCCTTTTTGGATGTGCCTTGTTTTGCATAGAGTTCATCCATGACAAACCCAAGAGAGATGATGCCGGCACCGTGTTTCAAACGAGAATGCCTAGGCGAAAGGCCATCCCATTCTGGGCGAAACACTGTCCTGACCGCATGGAAGAAGTTGTTGATAAGTTCTATCGAGCGCCCTTCGAAGTCCTCGTGCTGCAGGAATTTCTGAAGGGCGCCGTCGCTGACGGAATTCATTACAAGTTTCTGCATGGCGGTATCACTCAAAATACCACCTGGATTGGTGTGCTGTTTGATCTCGCAAAATAACGAAGAAGTGGATGTTGAATTAAGAAGATCTACAATGCGCGCGGCAAATTTACGCTTGGTAAAGCGTTCGGGTAGGCCGTCAACAGATGGTAGCAACTCATATATAAGGGACTTGGGTAGTGGGCGTGCGTTGTTGATTAGGACAAACTGCTGTCGGAGTTCGTTGTAGTCTTTGCATATTAATGCTGAGGCAAATACCTGAAAGCCGTCTTTCTCCATTGCCGAGAGTGCGCTTAGGCGTTGTTGCCCATCGACTACGAATCCAGGCTTTTGCTTGGTGCTATCTATTTCTATTTCAACAATTCCGTCATTTAAATCTCGGATGGTCACGCCTTCTAGGAAGGCCAAAATGACGGCGTTTGGAAGTAGGGCATCTTCACGGCGTAGGTAATCACGGATTTCTTGAATATGCGAAGCTACCTGGTGCCGTTGGAAACCCTTTAGGTGCCCTTCTTCATTTCGTCCGATTCGTTCAATCTCAGAGAACGAAAGAATTTCTCTGGGGGTGGCGGCAAAAGTAAAGACGTCATGATTTGGCGCTTGTGTGGCGCGGACGCCTTTAAATCGATAGATCATTTCTTGACATTTTCCAATGTGCGCTGAAGGTGTCGATGGTAAACGCCTAAATTATGGAATCCTCGGCGTTTGTTTCGATTGCTTGCCCGAAATATTATCGTCTCGACTCCTGCGGACTTGCAGATGGAACATTGGCACTTTTTCCAGGGTCTATCGATAAGTGTGGGTGTTATTAGTCGAATGTTCTTGGCGACTTCCTTATCTAACTCTGTGACTGAGGTTATAGATCCTGAGAGTGTTAGGCGAAGGTAATCGGCGAGAGCGCCCAATGCTGCCTCGTAATCAACTTTTCCTTTGTCGTAATCGCGTAGAGATTTGAGTGCGATTGCTTCTTTTTCTTGCAGTTCTTCAGCGCTGAGAACGCCTCGCTTGATGCCTTGCATTAAACGAGGGTTCTCAATTGCCTGAGGGATTCGGATTGCTGTGTAGTAATCCAGTTTTTCTGCTGAATTTTCTAGGTAGTAGTTGGCTTTTGCGTCTTTAAATGCGCGAATAAGAGGGGATGTTGAATCGAAGCTGGTTATGCCGTAATTGGTGAACTCGTGAATGCGTTCGGCTTTGGCAAAGCCCAATAGGTGAATATTGGTCTCCGGTTTAATGGTCGCTCGAAGTTCTCTCAAAACTTCGTGTATTTGCTCGACTCTGAGAGGAACCAAACCTCCAATAGCAAGATAGCGGTAACCCATTTCCTCTAGGGACTTTGCGGCTGCGGCCATACTCTTAGGAGACCAACCCTGAACGGCGCCAAGTGGTTCGAATGGCCAACCAGCCTCGGTGGTAAGGCGGAGGAATTCGCGGGCATTTTCCAGTGTTATGTTGTAGCGATAGATTGTATCTTCGGTTTGGCTTTCAGCAGGCGGATTGCTCGAGTCACAATTAAAAATAATATGGTCAGGGGAGCATCCATGAGTAAAACCAGCATCCGTATAAAAATCTACGACTTCGACTGGGGAGTAGGCAGGGGTGGGATGCTCGACATATGCAAAAGCTCCACAATCCCCCATCACCATAGTATCTCTGAATCTTGAGTCGTCTAGTCGAAGGAATTTGCGGGCCCCCTCTCTGAGGAAGCGCTGTTGCTCAGCCGTCGAATAACGGACTTTCGAGTTGGATACTCCAGTTGCGGGGCGTATTGCGCTCATGGACACAAGCAAGCCATCGTAGGGTACGGGCACCATCATTTCATGGGCGTACTGATCGTCCCAATATCGTTTTCTTCCCGGGGCATTTCTATCATTAATGAAATCGTATTCGGGGTCGACGTAGTCTTGGGTGTCAGCGTATAGAAACTTCATGCTTGTGAACTTTTCATATAAAGGCGAATGAGTGTGTCTTGCAGATTCTTGATGTCCTGCGGTGTGCTCTGCACCTCGTTCCAGGATGCATTAAGTAGTGGCCATTTTCCTGAAGACCAGGCGCAGTGGGGAGCAATCTTCTCTATTTCTTTTCGTATAAGGTTATAGTTTTCTTCGTGGCCACTGATCTTGGCATAGATACGGTCCATCAGGACGCCTAGCGCTGTGATACCTGCTGAATGCATAAGTCGACTGTTTTTGGGGTCGGCCGCCCAGTCGTTAGGGAAGCATTCTTTGACAGCGCGCCAAAATAAGACCAGTAGTTGGTACATGGCTTCAACATTGGTCGTTTCGTCATCGCTAGATTTATAGGGATATAAGGCGCCCAATGGATTGGTCATGCTACTGCGGATCATTTTTACAATTGCAGTATCAATAACTACTGCCTGAGACTCTACCTTGTCAGAGGACAATTTTATAAGGCGATAAAATGGAGAGTGCGGATCCCTATTCAATAAGCCGCAGAGTTCAGCAGGTGCCTTGCGTGCACTGAGTTCACGTGGCAAGAGAATGCTTCCGGTTTCCGGTAGCAGTTCGTTGATCAACCTGGTTGGCAGTGGCTTGGCCTTATTAACTAGGATGAACTGCTCGCGCTGAGTCGTGAGGCTATCCGACACGAATCCCACCACTGGGACAGGCAGATCGGCGTTGCTTGACTCAGCTAATGCTAGCGACCTCTGTTGCCCATCGACGATCCAAGCTGAGCGGAGGCCCTCGTTTCGAAGAGGGATTCTCAAGGTTCCGGCTTGCGCAATTCCTTCATCGCCGGTGGGCTTGCTACCGCGGGCTGCGACGAATTTTATGTCTGGAGATAGGGCCAGGATAATGGAGTTGGGAAAGAGCACATTACCTTGGTTCAGATAGTCGACAATGCCTTTTACGTGACTGCGGATCTCCGGACGTTGAAAACCTTTGAGTGTGTTGTTTTCGTCTCTTGAAATTCTACTGATGTCAGCGATACGTACCAGGTCGGACCCTCGAACGAATAGTGCGTATACGTCCAAATTGTCGCCCTGAGTCGTTCGTAGGGCGCGCACGACGATTTCGTCGTCTTTTCCACTCATGCTTTGCTCCGCTGCGCGTTGCGCTCTTGCAGTTCCAGCCACAAGCCTCTGAAACGAGATTGTTCGCACGCGACCAGGGCATTGTCGCGCAAGTAGCGCAGCAGACGAGTAGAGCTGCCCTGGTGGGCATCCCATGCCTCATTCAGCAGTGTCTTCACTTCTTCATCGGAGACTCGACGTCTTTTTACGGTATCCATCGTCGTCAGTGCGGACATTGCCTTAGCGACTGCCTGATAATCGGCGTTCGGAGAGTTGGTGGGAGTGACGACCAATTCAACGAAGTGCCGCATGGCTCTTTGCGGAAAGTCAGTTCGAGTACCGGCCAGGTGTGAGCTCTCCAAGCGTTCGTCATACGGCATGGCCAGAGAGTGAAATTGCTCCGGAAGACATTTGACTCCGGGGCGTGAGGTGAAGAAACGCATCTTGAGCCGATCGGCGGGGCCGATCTGCCCCAAGTCGTTGGCGACCAGGTCGATGTAATTCGCCGAGAGCGCAACCAGGATGTGCTTGATATCTGTGCGTCGGGCAAGGGTGGCTATTGGGTTAGGACGATGCCAGTGTGAATTGATCGCATCCCACCAGTCTGATGGGTGCAGTCCTATCTTGCTAAGCCAGGGACGAATCGAATCGGGCGCTGCTGCGACGGTCAGGTTGTATGGCGGACAGGGATGCTCACTTGCAATCAAGCCCATGCCGGTGGAGGCGAACATTAGTTTCGCATCGAGTTGCCGCGCTACCCACTTTGCGTCTTGCACGCTCCGGCCTGTATAGAGCGACTCGGCTGGGCGGGAGGCGGTTCTTGCCTTCACCTGCTGGATCCAAGTGGCTGTCACGGCAGTCAGCGACTGGCTGTGAGAGGTGCAGAGCTCTAGTGGAGCGAGACCTCCGAGCCGTTTACGGTTCGTGCAGTTGGTAATGATGACAATGCTCATGGAAACTGCTGCATCTCCATTCCAGGGGGTTGCAGTTATTTCTGGGTGTGCAATCCTACCACTGAATAACTGTATGGGGCATCACGCTTGGTCGGGCTACGATCACTGTGCTGACGCTGGATTAGGCGCGCCGTAGGCGGTTTGCTGCCGATGGGATAAGGAAAAATACTGTGCTTCGCTTTACCGCGATTCGGGCCCACCAAAGTCCAAGCCACCAAGTTCTTTCGTTTGCAGCGACCGCCGAGCAGGTGCTGGCCATCGCGTCTATCGATCGTGTAAAACGTGATGAAAGTGGGCGCCTGCAAGGGTTCCAGAGACCGTTAGTATCCAAGCACATCAGGGAAATTCGCGACTATCTAGAAAGGCCAGATTCGGTGATGCCCAATGCCATTGTGCTGGCTTTCACCAATGGTGTCCGAGTCGTAAGTGATACTGGTGCCTATGTGGAGATCGAGGTCGATGTCTCTCTTGGTCCCGTTGGTTTTGTCGTAGATGGTCAGCAGCGTTTGTCTGCAATGGCAGGATTGCCAGAGCGGGATTTCCAGTTATTGGTTTCAGCGCTAATCTGCGAAACTCCAGAGGAACTGCGTAGACAGTTCATCCTGGTTAACAATACAAGTCCGTTACCCAAATCTCTCATCTATGAGTTGCTGCCAGCAGTTGACGGCCTTCCGAAACGTATGACGGCACGTGCACGTGCTGCGCGCGTGGTTGAGTTGCTCAATTTTGATAGTCGTTCGTCCTTGCAGGGGCAGATCAAGCAGCACACAAATCCGACGGGCATTATTGGTGACACAGCCCTCCAGAAAATGGTGATGAACTCATTGTCGGATGGTTATTGTCGCACTGTTATGGATCATGAAAATGGTGAGGAAAGATGTTTCATGACCATAAGTGAGTTCTTCTCTGCCGTGCAGGAGGTTTTTGCTTCGGCGTGGATAGGACATACGCCAAGAACTTCTCGTTTAGTACATAGTGCTGGAATAATTTCCATGGGGTATGTGATGGATCAACTATGTGCTACAGGAAGTCCATTGGCGCCGCTATTCAAGCTTGGGTTGAAGAGGCTTGAAGGAAAAGTTGCTTGGACGGCAGAGCAAGGAGCATGGGGTTTTCAAAGTGGCTTAAGAGCATGGAATTCTATTCAGAATTTACATGGTGACATACATGTTCTCTCTGATTATCTAACGCGACTGCTTCGTCGAGACTTTGCCGCTGCACGGAGTGCCGCCGTGTGTGATGCTTAATAGGGGGTATTTGTGATGTCTGATCAAGGCTCTTTAGTTGCATTGGTGGATGAGAAGTTCGTTAGAGAGTTTTCTTCTCGATTGTTGGATCTGGCTGGCGTATTGCAGGCTGCATTGCACCATCTCTCAGGGGTTGATAAGTCGTTTGCGGGGGCGGGTTATGGTGTTTTGATGGAGGTCTATAGTCTACGAACTCGAGCCTATATTCTGCTAAATGACTCAAGTAGTCACGTAGTGAAATCGTTAGATTTTTCTCAGCATGATCTGCTGTCATTGTTTGACAGGGTTTCTATAGTGGTTCGGTCGCTGAAGAGTCTAAAAGTTGTAAATTCGATAGTGGTGTCTGTAGCAACATTTACAGTGTCTCTAGGGGAGGATAGGGCAAGGATCGTAAATTTTCTATTTAAATCTCTCTGTGATGATGTCGCTGGATGGGAGTCGTCAGTTTGACGATGGCTGGCATTCGAAGTAATTGAAGAGTTCACTGTTTAAGAGGGTGGGATCTCTACATGCGACGCATTAAAGGTTGCTTCGATGTGCTTGCCTAATCTTTTCCACGCCTCCGTTTTCTCTTTGGCATAATCGTGATGTAAGTAATGTCGGCGGACTTTTGATCCGCCCAACAAGTGGTTCTGGCAGCGATCGATGATGTCTAGAGTGACCCCCAACTCCTGCATCATGGTCGCACCCGTGCGGCGCAAGTCGTGTGGTGTCCATTCACCCTTGGCGCCCTTGCTCAGCACCAGTGAGTCGTCATGGTGACGACCAGTAAGCGGCTTGCTGCGGTTCTTGAAGCGGCACTGTCGATCGCCGATCAGCTTGCTGACCGTTTTGGTGTCGACGTGGTTTTTCTCGTCCTTGCAGGGGAAGCAGAACGGGGTATGGCCGGTTTCTTCCTTCAGGCGCTTGAACTGATTCAGCGCGAATGGCGACAAGAATACGTGATGATCCTGGCGCTTGCCCTTGTGCCCCTTGGTAGCTTCGGCAGGGATAAACCAGGTGCCCTTGTCCAGATCCACGTGGCGCCATTCGGATTTGAGCAACTCACCGATACGGCAAAGGGTGCTCAGGCAAATCCAGACGGTGCATTGCACACGTGGATTGACGGGACGGATGCCTGAGTATTTCTGGCCGGCGGGGAGGGTGTCGTAGTCGCGTTCCAGGCGGGCGAAGATGTCGCGTAGCTCGCGGATTTCGTCAGGGGAAAGCAGGCGGTCGCGCTGTTCCTCGTAGTCGTGGTCGAGCAACTTGTTGACGTCTACCAGGTCGGCCGGGTTGCCGTCGGCCATCAGGGTGCGCCATGGCTTGCGTTTCTCTGCCCAGCGCAGCATCTGGCCGATGTCCTTACTGCGGATCACCACGGTGCGGTTCAGGCCGCGGGCTTTGACCGAGCGCAGCACGTTGAGCAGGTCTTTCTCGGTCAGAGTGCGCAGCGGTTTCTTGCCAATGAGCGGTAGCACGTCCTTGGTGAAGCTGCGGCGCAGCTCGGCATTGCCGTCCAGACCCGCGTACGCACCCGCTCAAGCCTCAAGGGCAGTGTTTCCAGCGGATACAACGTATCCATGACCTCCTTCGTGGGATGCTGCGCCGGGTTTTCGCGCAGTTGGGCGTCGATCAGTTTGGTGGCGTCCTTGTTGCCGTTGGGGTAGCCGACGTAGTTGGAGTTCTTCGCGGTAATTTCCGGGCGCAGGATGTAGTCGATGAAGGCGTAGCCTTGCTGTGGGTGTGGCGCGTCCTTGAGCGGCACCAGGTTTTCCATCCACACCGGGGCGCCTTCGCGGGGGATGCTGTAGGTGATCTTCATGCCGTTGTGGGCCCGTTCGGCGGTCTGTCTGGCGCTGTATACCGAGCCGCCCCAGCCGACCACGGCGCAGATGTCGCCGTTGGCCAGGTCGGAGGGGAACTTCGATGAGTCGAAGTAGCGGATGTAGGGGCGGATGCTGCGCAGCAGGGCTTCGGCGCGTTCGTAGTCGGCCGGGTTCTTGCTGTTGGGCGGCAGGCCCAGGTAGTGCAGGGCGATGGGGATGATTTCCACCGGCGCGTCGAGCATGGCGACGCCGCAATCGCTGAGCTTGCTGATGTTTTCCTTCTTGAAGATCAGGTCCCACGAGTCCACCGGCGCGTCCGCTCCTAGCCGTTGCGCGACCTTGTCGGCGTTGTAGCCGATGCCGGTGGTGCCCCACATGTAGGGCACCGCGTAGCGGTTGCCACCCTGCTCACCCTCATCGGCTGGAGCGCCTTGCGGGTGTTCGGCGCCTTCTTCCTCGCGGTGCTGACGGCGGTGCCGGTGGGCATTCTCATGGGCGTCAACCGGGTGGCGCGGGGCATTTTCGACCTACTGGTGGAGTTCTACCGGCCGCTGCCGCCGCTGGCCTATCTGCCCCTGGTGGTGATCTGGATGGGCATCGGCGAAGGCTCGAAGATCCTGTTCATCTACCTGGCCATGTTCGCCCCGCTGGCGCTCAGCGCCCGCGCCGGCGTGCGCTCGGTGGCCATCGAACAGATCCACGCCGCCTACTCCATGGGCGGGAGCCGCCGCCAGGTGCTGTTCCACGTGATAGTCCCGGCGGCCCTGCCGGACACCCTCACCGGCATGCGCATCGCCATCGGCTTCGGCTGGACCACCCTGGTCGCCGCCGAGATGGTCGCGGCCACCGCCGGCCTGGGCTTCATGGTGCTGACCGCATCGAAGTTCATGGCCACCGAGGTGGTGGTGCTGGGCATCCTGGTGATCGGCGCCCTGGCCCTGTTGTTCGACCTCGGCATGCGCTGGCTGGAGCGCCGCCTGGTGCCCTGGAAGGGCAAGGCCTGAAGCCATGCCGGGCGGCCAGGCCCGGCGAAGCAGAGAGATTTCCCACGATCGGCACCCCCGGGTGCCCAGTACGCGCGGCGTCGGTGCGGGCACTCGCTCGTCCCGGCGCCGGGCCGGAACCATGAACAGGAGCAAGCCCGATGAACGATCTTTCCCCGCAGTCCGCCAGCGAGCAATGGCTGGAATCGGACCGCCGCCATGTATGGCATCACCTGACACGGTTTCGGGGCTTCGAGCGGCGGCGCCGCCGATGATGCACCGGGGCGAGGGCCTGTACGTCTGGGATGTGCAGGGCCGGCGCTACCTGGACGCCACTTCCGGCGGCGTCTGGTGCGTCAACGTGGGCTATGGCCGGGCCAGCATCGCCGACGCCGTGCGCGACCAACTGGTCGAGCTGAACTACTTCGCCGGCACCCCTGGGCAGCCCGGTGGCGGCGCGCTTCGCCGAGGCGCTGATCGAGAAGATGCCGGGCATGAGCCGGGTGTATTTCTCCAACTCAGGCTCGGAAGCCAACGAGAAGGCCTACAAGATGGTGCGGCAGATCGCCCACTGCAAGTACGCCGGCCGCAAGCACAAGATCCTCTACCGCGAGCGCGACTACCACGGCACCACCATCACCTGCCTGAGTTCCACTGGCAACAGGAACGGCGCATGCAGTACGGCCCCTTCACCCCGGGCTTCGTCGAGTTCCCGCATTGCTGCGAGTACCGCAGCCAATTCGGCCCGGTCGACGACTACGGCGCCCGCGCGGCCCGCGCCATGGAGGAGATCATCCTGCGCGAGGGGCCGGACACCATCGGCGCGGTGGTGCTGGAGCCGATCACCGCCGGTGGTGGCGTCATCACTCCGCCCGCGGGCTACCTGAAGGCCGTGAAGCGATCTGCCGCAAGTACGACATCCTCATTCACATCGATGAGGTGGTTTGCGGCCTGGGCCGCACCGGCAAGTGGTTCGCCTACCAGCACTACGGCATCCAGCCGGACATCGTCACCATGGCCAAGGGCGTGGCGTCCGGGTATGCCGCCATCTCCTGCACGGTGACCACAGAAGAGGTGTTCGAACAGTTCAAGGGCGAGCCGGACGACCGCGAGGTCTACTTCCGTGACATCAGCACCTTCGGTGGCTGTACCGCCGGCCCCGCCGCAGCGCTGGAGAACCTGCGGATCATCGAGCGGGAAGGCCTGTTGGAGAATGCGGAGAAAATCTGCGCCTACCTGTTCGAAGGCCTGCTGCGCCTGCAGCGAAAACACCCGCTGATCGGCGAGGTTCGTGGCAAGGGACTCTTCCTCGGCATCGAGCTGGTCAGCGACCGCGAGACCCGCGAACCGGTGGCCGAGGGGCGTGGCCATGCGGGTTGCCGCGCTGTGCATGGCCAAGGGCCTGATCATCAGCCGTACCAACCGCTCCTTCGCCGACTTCAACAACACCCTGTGCCTGAGCCCGGCCCTGACCATCGGGCGCGAACAGACCGACCAGATCCTTTCGATCCTCGAGCAGGCGCTGGCGGAGGTGGGGGAAGCTTCTGAGGAGTCGAACCGAACAGCGGGCGTCAGCGAGGAACTGGCGCCTGCGTGGTTCCGGCCAGGCGAGGCCGACGATGACCGGCATCGGACGAACGCGGACGAGGAGTCTTCTTCTTCTCGGGAAACAGGCGGTACGTTCCGAGGAAGGCGTGACGGGGATGGGGTGTCTGAGGCGGTTGGCTACGAGCGACAAGTGACCTCGTGGCAAGCCATGGAAAAACGCCTACTCTGTTCCTTCCTGCGTGCAGGCAGGGAAAGGAATAGGTGGTATCCACTCACCCACGGCCCTGGACACGGGCGTGGGCCCCTGCGACGAGGAGCACTGCCATGAAAGCGCTGAAGCTGGAGAAGGCCTTTACCCTGCTGGAGCCCGGCCCGGTGGTGCTGGTCACCACCTGCGACGCTGGCCAGCCCAACATCATGACGCTGTCCTGGACCATGGTGGTCGACTTCACCCCGCGCTTCGCTTTCACCACCGGGCCCTGGAACCATTCCTACGCCGCGCTGGAAAAGACCCGCGAGTGCGTCATCGCCATTCCCACCGTGGACCTGCTCGACACCGTGGTCGGCATAGGCACCTGCTCCGGCGCCGACACCGACAAGTTCGCCCGCTTCGGGCTGACCGCCGTGCCGGCCCGGCATGTCGGCGCGCCGCTGATCGGCGAGTGCCTGGCGAACATCGAGTGCCGGGTGGTCGACGTGGTCGAGCGGCACAACATAGTGGTGCTCGACGGCATCGCCGCCTATGTCGATTCCAAACGCGAGGAGCGCCGTACCCTGCACGCGGTCGGCGACGGCACCTTCGTGGCGGATGGCGAGACGTTCGACCGGCGCAAGGCGATGCGCTCCAAGCTGCCGCCGGGCGTCTAGTCGCGTCCCCTTGGCGCAGCCCGGCCCCCGCCGGTCGCGAATGACGCGCTTCTCTTGTAAGATCAACGGTTTGGATTGGCGGGGCGCGGCCCAGGTTGCCAATCGCAAGTCAGTTGAGATTCACTGCCTGCCGGATCGCAGAGGGAGCTGAATCCTGATTCCGCCTGCCACCCCGGTCGCCATGCCGCCGAAGCGCCTCGCCGCTGCGGCGCGGGCCGGCGGTGCGTGCATCCCGAGCATAGTCCGAGCCCGCCGTGCCGAACCTGGCTGCGGGCGCGGCGTGCGTTTCCCTGGCGGCGAACCCGGACAGATACAGCGGTATTGAAAAAGGCCAAGTCATGAGCGACATCCGTAATCCCAAGCACCAGGCCCTGGTCGCCAAGCTGCGCGAGATCTTCCAGATCGACCGCCCGGAGCTGGACTTCGGCGTCTACCGCATCCTCAATGCCCGCGCCGGCGAGATCAACGACTACCTGGAGCGGCGCCTGCCGCGCAAGATCCTGGAACACCTGGCGGGGAGCGATGGCGCCGAGCACGAGAACGCCGTCTTCAGCCACCTGCTGACCTTCTTCAGCCGTTACTACAACAACGGCGACTTCGTCAGCCAGCGCCGCTACAAGGGGGACACCTACGCCATCCCCTACGCCGGCGAGGAAGTCATGCTGCACTGGGCCAACAAGGACCAGTACTACACCAAGAGCGGCGAGAACTTCGCCAACTACAGCTTCCGCCTGGAAGACGGCCGCGCCGTGCACTTCCGCCTGGTGGCCGCCGACACCGCCAAGGACAACCGCAAGGACAACGACAAGGAACGCCGCTTCGCGCTGATCGAGCCGATGACGCTGAGCCGCACCGACGAGCACGGTCACGAATACGAAGAAGCGCTGCTGCCCATCGAGGAGGGCGACGGCGCCGACGACCAGCCGCTGCTGACGCTGCGCTTCGAATACCGGCCGGTGGCCAAGGGCACCAAGCAGGAGACGCTGATCGGCAAGGCCGTCGAGACCGTGCTGGGCGACGCGGCGGTCAAGGCGCGCTGGGCCGAGCTGGCCAGGCGCGAGCCGACCGAGAAGAACCCGCAGCGCACGCTGCTGGAGAAGAACCTCAGCGACTACGCCAGCAAGAACAGCGCCGACTACTTCATCCACAAGGACCTCGGGCGTTTCCTGCGCGGCGAGCTGGACTTCTACATCAAGAACGAAGTCCTGCACCTGGACGACCTGCAGAACGCCACGGCCATCGCCGATATCGACAAGAGCCTGCGCATGACGCAGTGCCTGCGGGCCATCGCCCGGGAGCTGATCGACTTCCTGGCGCAACTGGAGGAGTTCCAGAAGAAGCTCTGGCTGAAGAAGAAGTTCGTGGTCTCCAGCCATTACTGCATCACCCTGGACCGGGTGCCGGAAGCGCTGTACCCAGCCATCGTCGGCAACCCCCGGCAATGGGAGCAGTGGCGCCAGCTGGGGCTCTGGACGGGCGCGGCGAATGGCACCGAGCAGGACCTGCGCAATGCGCCCTTCCGGATGCTCGACACCAGCCTCTACGACGCCGCCTTCAAGGCGCGGCTGCTGGCTTCCATCGCCGACCTGGACGGCAGCGTCAACGGCACCTTCGTCCACAGCGACAACTTCCAGGCCCTGAGCTTCCTGCAGGAGCGCTACCGCGAGCAGGTCAAGTACATCTATATAGACCCGCCCTACAACACCAACTCCACGCCCATCCTCTACAAGAACGAGTACAAGCATTCGTCCTGGATGAGCCTGATGCAGGACCGCCTGATCAAGGGCATGAGCCTGCTGCGCTTCGACGGCGTGAAGACGGTGGCGATCGACGATTCCGAGATGGTCAACCTGTCCAAGGTGATGGAGCAGGTGGCGCCGGAGCACACGCTGTCGCGGGTCACCGTGGTGCACAACCCCAAGGGCTCGATCACCCGCAACTTCAACCGTACCCACGAGTACGCGCTGTTCCTCACCCGCGACGGGCTGTCGAGCATCGCCAGGACCCTGGAAGAGAACGGCACCCCGCGCAAGATGCGGCGCTGGGGCGAGAACTCCCGGCGCATCGACCGGCGGCCGTCGTTCTACCCGATCTACGTGGTGGACGGCCGCGTGGTCGACGTCGGCACGGTGCCGGACGACGATTTCCACCCCGCCGGCAAGAACGTCCTGCTGGCCGATGGGCGCGTCGAGGTGTGGCCGATCGACCAGGACGGCGTCGAACGGCGCTGGAACTTCGGCCTCGACTCCATCCGCCAGAACCTGGAGCGCGTCGCGGCGCTCAAGGTCGGCGACGACTGGGACCTGTTCGTCACCCATGAACAGACCGTGCCCAAGACCGTCTGGAGCGGCGGCGAGTTCGATGCCGGCAAGTACGGTAACAGCCTGCTCATCGACATGCTCGGCGAGAAGCGCTTCGACTTCCCGAAATCGATCCACCTGGTGAAGAAGTGCATCTCCCTGGCGGTCCAGGCCGACGAGCAGGCCCTGGTGCTCGACTACTTCGGCGGCAGCGGCACCACCGCCCATGCGGTGATCGAGCTGCGGCGCGAGGCCCAGGCCGCCGGCCTGGAGCCCAAGCTCGGCTTCATCCTGGTGGAGCAGGGCGAGTACTTCGAAACCGTGACCAAGCCGCGGGCGATTAAGGCCATCTACTCCGCGCAATGGAAGGATGGCGAGCCCACGGCGCCGCAGACCGGCCTGTCCGGCTGCTTCAAGGTGCTCAAGCTGGAGAGCTACGAGGACGCCCTGAACAACATCCAACTGGCCCGGCCGCCGGCGGTGGGCGACCTGTTCGGCTTCCTCCCGGACCACGCGCGGGACGACTACCTGCTGCGCTACATGCTGAACGTGGAGAGCCGCGCCTCGTTGCTGTCGATCGGCGATTTCCGCAAGCCGTTCGACTACGCCATGGACATCGCGGTGGACTCCGCCGGCGCCTTCGAGCGGCGCCCGGTGGACCTGGTCGAGACCTTCAACTATCTCCTCGGCCTGCGCGTCGGCCAGGTGGATGCGCAGCTGGAGCGCGGCTTCGTCAAGGTCACCGGCACGCTGCCGGGCGGGGAAAGCTGCCTGGTGCTCTGGCGTGACTGCGAGGTCCTCGACTACGAGGGCATCAGCCGGCTCTGCGAGGAGCTGGCGATCGACCCGGCGAACAGCCGCTTCGACGTCATCTACCTCAACGGCGACCACAACATTCCCTCGGTGCTCACCCAGACCGCGGCGCAGGGCGGCGCCACCCGCGAGCTCAAGCTGCGCCAGATCGAGCCGGAATTCCTCGAACGCATGTTCGCCGTGGAGGCGCTCTGATGGCGCGAGCACCACGGGGCGCGGCCGGCAAGCGGAGCTTCCACCAGGAACTGGTGCTCAACCGCTGGATGCTGGGCTTCTTCAAGGGCGGCAGCCTGGGGGCGCTGAAGCTGCGCCTGGGCGATGACCGCCACGAGGGCATCGACGATGACGGCCAGACGCTGTTCTTCCACGAGCTGGCCGGCAACTTCTTCGAACCGCAACGCACCAGCGAGGCGGAGCTGCGCCGCTACGACCTGAACATAGTCGAGCACTGGCGGCGCATCACCGCCCAGCGTAACAAGCGCGAAGGCCACGAACTGCAGATGAAGTACTTCCAGTACCTGTCGCTGCTGTTCAGCGAAATCTACCTGGACTGGTACTTCAATCGCCGCGAAGCGCTGCTAGATGGCCTGAACGAAACCCTGGCGGCCTACCGCGGGGAGGCCGGCGCCGATCCGTTCCGCGACTTCGACGCCGACGACCTGAACAAGATCGCCTTCTGGAACGCCACCGGCAGCGGCAAGACGCTGCTGCTGCACGTCAACATCCTGCAGTACCTGCACTACTTCCAGGCCGGCAATGGCGACCGCTACCCGAGCAAGGTCATCCTGTTGACACCCAACGAAGGCCTGTCGCGCCAGCACCTGGAAGAGCTGCACCTGTCCGGCTTCGGCTTCGCCCAGTACTTCAACAAGAGCCAGACGCCGCCGCGCGGCACCATCGAGATCATCGACATCAACAAGCTCGGCGACGAGATGGGCGACAAGACCGTGGCGGTGGAGGCCTTCGAGGGCAACAACCTGGTGCTGGTGGACGAAGGCCACCGCGGCACCGGGACGGCCGCGGGGGCCTGGATGAGCCGGCGCGACGCCCTGGTGCGCGGCGGCTTCGCCTTCGAGTATTCGGCCACCTTCGGCCAGGCGGTGGCCAAGGGGCTGACCGTCGACGCGGCTGAGGAAGAGCTGAAGAAGAAGCGCGCGAAGATGCTGTTCCAGACCGCCAGCCTGAAGAAGCTGGACGAGGACCAGTTGGCGCAGTTGGCGCTGACCGCGGAAGAGCTGCGCCAGGCGCGCATCACCGCGACCCGCGAGGTCTATGCCAAGTGCATCCTCTTCGACTACTCGTACAAGTTCTTCTACGAGGATGGCTACGGCAAGGACTCGCTGATCCTCAACATGAACGGCGAGGCCTACGCCGAGGGCGACAACGCCTACAAGTATTTCGCCGCCTGCCTGCTGGCCTTCTACCAGCAGACCTGGCTGTGGAGCCGTCATCGCGAGCAACTGCAGGACTTCAACATCGAGAAGCCGCTCTGGGTGTTCGTCGGCAACAAGGTGGCGGACGAGGACTCGGACATTCTCGAGGTGGTGACCTTCCTCGCCGAGTTCCTCAACCGCGAGGCGCAGATCAAGGCCTGGCTGGCGGACCTGGTCAACGACAAGGCACAGCTGCTGGACGCCAAGGGCAACAACATCTTCCAGGGGCGCTTCGCGCCGTTGCTGGGCTATGGCGACAGGATCGACGAGCTGTACGCCGATATCCTCCAACGGGTCTTCAACGTCCCGGCCCGCCAGCGCCTGAAGCTGGTCAACATCCGCAGCAGCAAGGGCGAACTGGCCCTGCGGGTGGGCGATGGCGAGCCCTTCGCACTGATCAACATCGGCGACGACTCCGCCTTCTTCCGCCAGGCCGAGAGCTGCGCGGCCTTCGACAGCGAGGCGGACGACTTCAGCGGCGCGCTCTTCGGCACTCTGAACCACAAGGACAGCCGGCTGAACGTGCTGATCGGCTCGCGCAAGTTCACCGAGGGCTGGAGCAGCTGGCGGGTTTCCACCATGGGCCTGCTCAACATGGGGCAGGGCGAGGGTTCGCAGATCATCCAGCTGTTCGGTCGCGGCGTGCGGCTGAAGGGCGAGGGTTTCTCGCTGAAGCGCACCAGTCCGCAGGAACGCCCCAAGGGCCTGCACCTGGACAAGCTGGAAACCCTGAACATCTTCGGCGTGCGCGCCAACTACATCGCCGCTTTCAAGGACTACTTGAAGGAAGAGGGGATCACCCCCAGCGACGAACTGATCGAGCTGGAGCTCCCTACCCGGGCGAACCTGCCGCAAGGCAAGCTGAGGACCCTGGCGCTCAAGGACGGCTACAAGGACAACCAGCAGAAGGGCTTCAAGCGCACCCACTTCCCCTGGCTGTACGAAGTGCCCGCGGCGTTCGCCGGCAAGGTCAAGCTGCCCCATGTGACGCT
>Ga0164243_10000583_pt1 | contig 65779 bp, 64 predicted proteins | sample OricompcompostOP_FD_108781 | JGI IMG/M metagenome (GOLD analysis project Ga0164243, IMG submission 108781) | Organic Plus compost microbial communities from Emeryville, California, USA - Original compost - Organic plus compost (OP) | ecosystem: Engineered > Solid waste > Mixed feedstock >... | reverse complement strand
GTGGCGCAGGCCCTGCTCGACCTGGACCTGCCGCCCCAGCGGCCCATCGCCATCCTCTCCGACAACGCCATCGATCACGCCGTGATGATGCTGGCGACGATGCACATCGGCCGCGCGAGCTGTTCGCTGTCGAGCGCCTATTCGCGGCTGACCCAGGACTTCGGCCGCCTGCGTGGCATGCTGCAGTTGCTGGGCCCGGCGCTGGTCTATGCCTCCGATGCGAAGGTCTACGGGCCCGCCATCGCCGCCTGCGACCTGGACGTGCCCTGCGTCTTCAGCGCGAACGCGGACCAGTGGCCTGGCGGCCTCGACCTCGCCGCGCTGCGCGCCACGCCCGAGACGCCGGCCGTGCGCGAGGCCTTCGAGGCCATCACGCCCGAGACGCACGCCAAGTACCTGCTGACCTCCGGCTCCACCGGCCACCCCAAGGCGGCCGTCAACACGCACCGCATGCTGTGCGCCAACCAGCAGATGATGGCGCAGACCTGGCGCTTCCTGGAGCACGAGGCGCCGGTGCTGGTGGACTGGCTGCCCTGGAGCCACACCTTCGGCGGCAACCACAACCTGCACATGGTGCTGGCGCACGGCGGCGCGCTCCACATCGACGAGGGTCGGCCCGCGCCGGGCCTGATCGAGAAGACGGCGCGCAACCTGCGCGAGGTGAAGCCCACGCTGTGGTTCAACGTGCCGCGCGGCTTCGACATGATGCTGCCGCTGATGGAGGCCGACGACGCATTGGCGGCGGACGTGCTCTCGCGCCTGCGGCTGGCCTTCTACGCGGCGGCGGCGCTGTCGCCCTCGACGTGGCAGCGCCTGCAGGCGCTGGCCGAACGCGTGCGGCCCGGCAAGCCGCTGTGGCTCACCACCTCCTGGGGGTGCACAGAGACCTCGCCGGCCATCACCTCGGCGCACTGGACGCTCGACGGCGCCGGCTGCATCGGCAACCCGCTGCCCGGCATGGAGGTGCGCTTCGTGCCCAACGGCGGCAAGCTGGAAATGCGCATCAAGGGCGTCTCCGTCTTCCCCGGCTACCGCGACATGCCTCGCGAGACGGCGGCCGCCTTCGACGCCGAGGGCTACTACCGCATCGGCGACGCCGGCCGACTGCTCGACATCGAGCGGCCCGAACGCGGCATCGTGTTCGACGGCCGCGTGGCGGAGGACTTCAAGCTCGGCAGCGGCACCTGGGTCTCGGTCGGTCCGCTGCGCATCGAGCTGGTGTCGCAGCTCACGCCCTGGGTGCAGGACCTGGTGCTCACCGGCCACGACCGCGAGGCCGTCGGCCTGCTGGTCTTCCCCAGCCCGCAGGGCGCGGCCGAGCCGGCGAAGCTGGCCGAGGCGCTGCGCACCGTGCTGCGCCGGCGGCTGGACGAGGGCCTGGGCTCGGCCCGCTGTCCCACCCGCGCCCTGGTGCTCGACGCGCCGCCGCACGCCGACAGCGGCGAGATCACCGACAAGGGCTACATCAACCAGCGTGCCGTGCTGGCGCGGCGGGCCGACCAGGTCGCGCGGCTGCATGCCGAGGCGCCGGATGCTGAGGTGATCGTGGCGGGTTGAGGCGCCGCGGCCGGGTCTTCCGGCGAAGGGACGTGCCGGCGCATTCCTCGCCCTTCTGGCATCCTGCACCTTTTCGCCCGGAGACCTCGCCGCCCATGACCACCAACCTGTCCGCCTTCCCCATCACGAAGAAATGGCCCGCCCGGCACCCTGATCGCATCCAGCTCTATTCGCTGCCCACGCCCAACGGCGTGAAGGCGTCGATCATGCTGGAGGAGTGCGGCCTGCCCTACGAGCCGCACCGCGTGGACTTCGGCAGCAACGACCAGCTCTCGCCCGAGTTCGTCTCGCTCAACCCGAACAACAAGATCCCCGCGATCATCGACCCCGACGGCCCGGACGGGCAGCCGCTGGCGCTCTTCGAGTCGGGCGCGATCCTGATGTACCTGGCCGACAAGACGGGCCGCTTCATCCCGCAGGACGCGGCCGCGCGCTGGCACACGCTGCAGTGGGTGATGTTCCAGATGGGTGGGATCGGGCCCATGTTCGGCCAGCTCGGCTTCTTCCACAAGTTCGCCGGCAAGGACTACGAGGACAAGCGCCCGCGCGACCGCTACGTGGCGGAAGCCAAGCGCCTGCTGGGCGTGCTCGACAGGCACCTGGCGGGCCGCGACTGGATCATGGGCAGCGAGTACACGGTGGCCGACATCGCGGCCTTCCCGTGGGTGCGCAACCTGATCGGCTTCTACGAGGCACGCGAACTGGTGGGCTTCGACGACTTCGCCAACGTGGCGCGCGTGCTCGACGCCTTCGTCCGGCGGCCGGCGGTGGAGCGCGGGCTGCAGATCCCCGCACCGCCCAAGGCCTGACGCCGCTCAGCGCAGGAAGGGCAGCCGCAGCAGCGCATGCCGCTGCCGGCGCCGCCTGCCGAGCAGCGCGGCCAGGCCCAGGCCGAGCAGCGCCGAGGAGGCGGCCATCGCCAGCGCCGGCGTGCGCCATGACGCGGCGCGTGCCGGCCGGGGCGCGGCGCCGCGGCTGGCGGCCTCGGGCGAGGGCGTGGGGCTGATGGTCACCGACACTGGGTCGCTGGCCGGGAAGGAGGCCTCGATGCCTTCGTCCAGCGTCTGCTCGTCGGGCTCCCGCCGCTCGGGCGTGGGCACCTTCTCGGCGGCCTCGGGCCGCTTGGCGGTGGGGAAGCGGAAGGCGTCGCCGCGCGGTGCGTCGTCGGCAGGGGTGGTCATGGCCGTCTCCTTGGGGGAAGGTGTCATCGGTGCATCGGGTCGTCGTCCGGCAGCTCGGCGCTGCGCTGCAGCCGGGCGCGCTCCAGCTTGAGCGTCAGCGCCAGGTGCCGCGCACGGGCCGCCTCGTCGTCCTCGCGCGGATCGCGCAGGAAGCGCAGGTACTCGTCGCTCTCCTCGGCGCTCAGGCCGGCCAGCACCTCGTTGCCCTCGGCGGTGACGGCCAGGGCGCCGGTGCGGGCCAGTTCGTCGTGCTCCTCCGGCGCCAGCGAGAGCGGCGTGATGGGCGCGGAGGACGGACGGGTTCGGTTCATGGCGGCACCTCGCGGGGGCGGCAGGCAACGGCCTTTTCGCGGCCGGCCCGGCTTGCTTCCAGCCTAGCGCATGCCGGCGCCGGCGGTGTGGGACGTGGCTGCGATGCGGGTAGGAGGAAGCGCACCCCTGCATCACCGGCGGCCAGGCCCGGCGGGCGGCGCCTGTTCCTTTTGCTGCCGTTCCTCCTTCTCCCGCTCTTCATCCTCGTCGTCGAACCATTGCTCCAGCTGCTGCCCGATGCGCGCGCCGATGACCGCCCCCGCGCCCGGCAGCACGGCATTGCCGGCCGCGGCGCCGGCCAGCGCCCCGCCGGACAGCGACAGTTGCGGCGCGTCCAGCGTGCCGCCCAGGCGCAGCGGCATGCCGACCACGCCGTCGACCAGGTCCACCGCGATGTCGCCCGACAGCCGGCGGTTGAGCACCTGCACGCGGCCGCTGGCGCCGAGCACGCCCGAGCGCGCCTTGAGCCCGCTGTAGCGCAGGCGCACGCCGTCGCCGGTGGACCGGGTGTCGAGCACGCCGGTGAGTTCGTCCAGCACGGTCTGCCCCTCGCGCTGGCGGCCGGCGGTGCGCACGGTGCGCGCGAGATCGAAGTGCCGCAGCGTCGCCGGCTGCACCGTGAAGCGGGTGCGGGTGTGCAGGCTGCGCACCAGCTCGCCCACCCGGCGGCCCTCGGCCTCCAGCGTCGTCTCGCCGTCGACGCGGCCCGACACGGCCGAATGCCGGCCGAAGGCGCCCACCAGCGCTTCCAGGTCCACACCGCGCGGCGACAGCGCGGCCTGCAGGCGCAGGCGGCCCTGCCGCGGGCCCGTCAGCGTGGCCTCGCCGTTCCAGGTGCCGCCGCCCACGTCGATGTCCACGCGCCAGCGCTCGGTGAGCATGTCGCCGCGGCCGTCGCTGTCGTCGTAGCGCTCCTCCTGGCGCGCCAGGCGCAGCCGGGCGGGCGGCGTCACGCCCGGCCGCTCGACCACGGCGCGGCGCGGGCGCCATTGCGTGCCGAACTCGACCTCGCCGTCGTAGGCCAGGGCGATGCCGCGGCGGTCGATCCAGGTGGCGTCGCGGAACACGACGCGCTGCACCGGGACCGGCGCCAGCGTCCATCCGCCGCCCGCCGGCGCCTCGCCGGCCGCCGCTTCGCGCCCGCGGAAGGCCCGCACCGAGGCGCGCGGCAGCACCAGGCCCTCGGCTTCCACGCGCACGAGTTCGATGCGGCGCGACAGCGCGGCGCGCCACGAGGGATAGGCCGCGAGGCGGCGCAGCGTGATCGGCTGCGGCTGGCGGGTGGCGACCTGCTCGAAGACGATGACCGGCGCCGGCCGCAGCGCCCAGTGCGCGCCGCCCACGTTCACGGCGACGCCGAAGCGCCGCTCGAACTCCGCCGCCGCGCGCCGGGCCAGTGCCTCATCGTCCGGCAGCCAGGCCGCCAGCAGCGCGATGCCGGCCAGCAGCAGCACCGCCAGCGCCGCCGCCGCGACGGCCAGCCCGCGCAGCACGCGGCGGCCCGCCGGCGAGCGGACGGCTGCGGTGCCCGGTGCGGGAGTGGCCATGCATCCACTTATAGCCCTCGCCCCGCAGCGCCGCCAGCGGCGGCTGGCTATAGTCTCGCGACCCGGCGCCCGCCGCCGTTCCGGCGCCATGTTTTTTCGGAGAGCGCATGCGCATCTGGCAAAAAGAGATCTCGGTCGACATCCTCACCCGCGGCCAGGCCGGCACGGCGGCAGCACACCTCGGCATCGAGTTCCTCGAGGTGGGCGACGAGCACATCACCGCCCGCGTGCCGGTGGACGAGCGCACCCGCCAGCCCTACGGCATCCTGCACGGCGGCGTGTCGGTGGTGCTGGCCGAGACGCTGGGCTCCTGCGGGGCGCACTTCTCCGTCCCCGAAGGCGAGCGCGCCGTGGGCCTGGACATCAACGCCAACCACCTGCGCGCCGCCGCCAGCGGCTGGGTGACCGGCACCGCGCGGCCGGTGCACCGCGGCCGCAGCACGCAGGTCTGGCAGATCGAGCTGCGCAACGACGCCGGCGAGCTGACCTGCGTCTCGCGCCTGACCATGGCGATCCTGCAGCCGCGCTGAGCCTTCCCTCTTTTCAACAACAACACCCGAGGAGATGTCCATGAGCCTGTTCAGCTGGCGCGAAGTCGCCATGAGCCCCGGCGCCGTCGTCGCGCCCGACGAGCGCCTGCCCTGGCCGCAGACGGCCGCGATGGGCGTGCAGCACGTGATCGCCATGTTCGGCGCCACCGTGCTGGCGCCGATCCTGATGGGCTTCTCGCCCAACATCGCGATCCTGATGAGCGGCATCGGCACGCTGATCTTCTTCCTCGTCACCGGCGGGCGGGTGCCCAGCTACCTGGGTTCGAGCTTCGCCTTCATCGGCGTGGTGATCGCGGCCACCGGCTACGGCGGCCAGGGGCCCAACGCCAACCTCGCGGTCGCGCTGGGCGGCATCGTCGCCTGCGGCGTGCTCTACATCGTCATCGGCGCGATCGTGCAGGCCGTCGGCACCGGCTGGATCGAGCGCTTCATGCCGCCGGTGGTCACCGGCGCCGTGGTGGCGGTGATCGGCCTGAACCTCGCGCAGGTGCCGATCAAGAACATGGCGCCCACCAACTTCGATGCCTGGATGCAGGCCGTGACCTTCCTCAGCGTCGGCCTGGTGGCGGTGTTCACGCGCGGCATGGTGCAGCGTCTGCTGATCCTGGTGGGGCTGCTGCTGGCCAGCGTGGTCTACGCGCTGCTGACCAACGGGCTGGGCCTGGGCAAGCCGATGGACTTCTCCGGCATCGCCGCGGCGGCCTGGTTCGGCGCGCCGACCTTCACCACGCCGGTGTTCGAGGCCGGCGCGATGCTGCTGATCGCGCCGGTGGCGATCATCCTGGTGGCCGAGAACCTGGGCCACCTGAAGGCGGTGACGGCCATGACCGGCCGCAACCTCGACCCGCTGATCGGCCGCGCCTTCATCGGCGACGGCATCGCCACGGTGGTCAGCGGCGGCGCGGGCGGCACCGGCGTGACCACCTACGCCGAGAACATCGGCGTGATGGCGGCCACGCGCATCTACTCCACCGCAGTGTTCGTGGTGGCGGCGCTGATCGCGCTGCTCCTGGGCTTCTCGCCGAAGTTCGGCGCGCTGATCCAGGCCATCCCGCTGCCGGTGATGGGCGGCGTGAGCATCGTGGTGTTCGGCCTGATCGCGGTGGCCGGCGCCAAGATCTGGGTCGACAACAAGGTCGACTTCTCGCAGAACCGCAACCTCATCGTCGCGGCCATCACGCTGATCCTGGGCACGGGCGACTTCACGCTGAAGTTCGGCCAGTTCGCGCTGGGCGGCATCGGCACCGCGACCTTCGGCGCGATCATCCTCTGGGCCCTGCTCGGGCGCTCGCGCAACGCCTGAGCGGCCCGGCGGCTCAGCGGCCCCGCGGCGCCTTCTTCGCGGCGGCGGCCGGCTTCTTCTTGGCCGGCGCCGCCTTGACGGCCTTGACGGGCGCCGTCTTGCGCGCCGTCGCCACGGCCTTCCTGCGCGGCGCGGCCCGGCGCTCGCGCGCGGGCGCCACGGCAGGCTTTTCCGCCGGCGCCGGCGCGGCCTCCTGCATCAGCGCCATCAGCCTGCGGTGCTCGGCCAGCAGGTGGTCGCCGATCTCGTTCACGTCCGGCACCGCGCGGCGGCAGGCGATCAGGCCGTAGTCGAGCCGGCCGTTGTAGCTCTGCAGCGTGATGTTGAGCGCGGTGCCGTGGCTGGCGATGGACACCGGGTAGTAGCTGGTGACCAGGGCGCCGGCGAAGTACATGGGGAAGGGCGCGCCCTGCACGTTGGAGACGGCCACGTTGGCGGCCGGCGGCAGCATGTTGACCAGCCCCGAGCGGCCGACGACGGAGGCCATGCCCGACATCAGCCAGGGCGCGGCGAACATCGGGAAGTCGTCCAGGATCACCGCCTTGAACCTGTTCATGGTCGACTTGGACTGGGTGGAGGACTGGTTGATCGCCTTCAGCCGCTCCACCGGGTCCTGCAGGTCGGAGGCCAGGCTGACCAGGATCATGCTGGCCTGGTTGTTGGCCGTGTCGTCGCCGGCCTCGCGCAGGCTCACCGGCACCGCCGCCACCATCGATTCGGCGGGCAGCTCGCTGCCCGCCTTGAGGTACTGGCGCAGCGCGCCGGAGACGGTGGCCAGCACCACGTCGTTGAGCGTCACGCCGAAGTGCCTGGCGATGGCCTTGGTCTCGGCCAGCGGGATGGTGCGGCCGGCGAAGGCGCGCTGGTTGGTGATGGAGACGTTGAAGGGCGTGCGCGGCGCCGTCAGGTTGTAGCGCCGGGCCAGCGCGCGCGGGTCCAGCTCGCGCGGCAGCTCCTGCGGCGCGGCGGCCAGGTCGGCCAGCGCCTTGCCCAGGGCCGGCAGCATCTTGTAGAGCTTGACGTACTGGGCGGCGGTGTTGCGCAGGGCGGCCGAGGCGAGTTCGGCCATGCCGAGCTGGTAGCCGCTGCGGCGCGGCTTGCGGCGCGGCGGCCTCACCACGCGGCCGGCGGGCTCCAGGTCGAAGATCGCCTTGCCCACCTCCACGCCGGCCTGGCCGTCGATGCCGGCATGGTGCACCTTGGTGTAGAGCGCCACCTCGCCGCTCTTGAGGCCGTCGATGATGTAGAACTCCCACAGCGGCCGGCTGCGGTCGATCAGCGAGGAGTGCAGCCGCGCCACGTACTGCTGGAGCTGCCGGTTGGTGCCGGGCTTGGGCAGCGTGATGTGGCGCACGTGGTAGTCGACGTCGATGTCGTCGTCGTCCACCCACACCGGGTTGGACAGGTCGAAGGGCATCAGCGCGAGCTTGCGCGTGAACACGTCGGCCAGGTGGATGCGGCCGGCCATGAAGGCCTTGGCGTCCTCGTAGAAGTCGCCCGGGTACGCATTGGGCAGTTGCAGCACGTTGAGCGAGCCCACGTGCATGGGCATCTCGGGCGTCTCGAAATGCAGGAAGGTGGCGTCCAGGCCACTGAGGTGTTTCACGCGGTGCCTCCGTCTCGTCGTGCTGGTGTGGACCGCGGCGTCTGCAGTCATGCAGCGCGGGCCGCGTGGCCTTTGTACAGCGGCCGGCCGGGGCGCCACCTCCGCGTAAACGCGGGGGCCGCTGCACGGCACGGGAGCGGAAGGGAAGGGCGCCGCGCGGTCAGCGGCCCGAGGGCAGGTCGGCGGCGATGGTGTCCGGGTCGGCCGCGACCGCGTGCACGGCATAGATGCCGGCCGGGCGCCCGCCCAGGCGCACGTCGACCCGCTCAAAATAGGACATCAGGCTGCTGGCGGCGTCGTGCAGGCAGTCGGCGATGCTCTCGAAGAAGTCCGGGCACGGATGGCCGGGCTGGCCCGGCTGGCCGGGGGCGCGGAGGCTGTAGGTGTAGACGCCGGGCCGCACCGGCCGCAGGTCCAGGATCGGGTTCATGCTCGTTCTTCTCCCTGATGTGCGCACTGCCGCAGCCCCCCGCGCAGGATGAGGGCCGCGGCGCAGGCGCTAGTCTGCACCAGAGATGAACACTTTCGGCGTAGGACGCACGCCACAGCAACGACTTGTGCACAGCAACATGAAGGTTTGCCCACTACTGCCGCCTTTGGCGGCCTGAATTGCAACGCAGTGCAACACCTGTGGCCTGGCGCTGCGCCACCGGCGCGCACGGCGGAAGCGGCGGGCCGGCCCGTTAGACTCGCACGCTTTGCGGCCGCGGTCCTGCGCGGCTTTCTGCAGCCTTCTTCCTCCCCTTTTCGATGACCGATGCATCCGCCGCGCGCAGCCGCGCGGTGTTCGAGTTCAAGAGCGCCACGCTGCCGCTGATCGCGGTGATCCTGAAGACCGCCGACCTGGCGGTGCTGACCGCGGCGCTCGACGTGCAACTGGCGGACTCGCCCGATTTCTTCGAGCAGGAGCCGGTGGTGATCGACCTCTCGCAGCTGCCGGAAGACGAGGCCCGGGCCGCCATCGACTTCGCCGCGCTGCGCCGCATCCTGGCGCGCCACCAGACGCAGCCGGTGGCGGTGCGCGGCGCCACCGAAGCGCAGGCGCAGGCCGCTCGCGCGGCGGGCCTGGCGATCGCGGCCATGCCGGTGGCGCCGCCGGCGCGCCCGGCCGAGGCACCCAGCCCGGCGCCGCAGATCGTGCGCGAGGTGCCGGTGCCGCAGGGCGGCACGCTGCTGATCGACCGGCCGCTGCGCTCGGGCCAGCAGGTGTACGCGCGCGGCGGCGACGTGATCGTGACCGAGGTGGTGAACTTCGGCGCCGAGGTGATCGCCGACGGCCACATCCACGTGTACGCGCCGCTGCGCGGCAAGGCCATCGCCGGCGCGCGGGGCAACACGGAGGCGCGCATCTTCACCACCTGCCTGGAGGCGCAGCTGGTGGCGATCGCGGGCATCTACCGCACCTCCGAAGTGGCGCTGCCGGCGGCCGTGGCGGGCAAATCCGCACAGATCCGGCTGGCCGACGACAAGCTGCTGATGGAACCCATCGCGGGCTGAACGACACTTCCGACCGACACACAAGACAAGGCAACAAGGATTTCAGGCAAATGACCAAGATCGTGGTGGTGACCTCGGGCAAGGGCGGCGTCGGCAAGACGACCACCAGCGCCAGCTTTTCGTCGGGCCTGGCGCTGGCGGGCAAGAAGACGGCCGTGATCGACTTCGACGTCGGCCTGCGCAACCTGGACCTGATCATGGGCTGCGAGCGGCGCGTGGTGTACGACTTCGTGAACGTGATCCAGGGCGAGGCCAACCTCAAGCAGGCGCTGATCAAGGACAAGCAGCTCGACAACCTGTTCGTGCTGGCCGCCTCGCAGACGCGCGACAAGGAAGCGCTGACGCAGGAAGGCGTCGAGAAGGTGCTGAACGAACTGCGCGAGATGGAGTTCGACTACATCGTCTGCGACTCGCCCGCCGGCATCGAGACCGGCGCGCTGATGGCGATGCACTTCGCGGACGAGGCGCTGATCGTGACCAACCCCGAGGTCTCGTCGGTGCGCGACTCCGACCGCATCCTCGGCATGCTCGGCTCCAAGACCAAGCGCGCCAAGGACGGCGCCGAGCCGATCAAGGAGCACCTGCTGATCACCCGCTACAACCCCAACCGGGTGGCCGACGGCCAGATGCTCTCGCTGGAGGACATCCAGGACATCCTGCGCATCAAGCTGATCGGCGTGATCCCCGAGTCCGAGTCGGTGCTGCAGGCCTCCAACCAGGGCGTGCCGGCGATCCACGACAAGGAGACCGAGGTGGCGCAGGCCTACAGCGACGTGGTGGCGCGCTTTCTCGGCGAAGACCGGCCGCTGCGCTTCATCGAGGCGGAAAAGCCCGGCTTCTTCAAGCGCCTGTTCGGGAGGTAAGGGCCATGTCCTTTCTCTCCTTCCTGCTCGGCGAGAAGAAGAAGACGGCCAGCGTCGCCAAGGAGCGGCTGCAGATCATCCTGGCGCACGAGCGCGGCAGCCTGGGCTCGCGCCGCCCGAACTACCTGCCCGAGCTGCAGCGCGAGCTGGTGGCCGTGATCTCCAAGTACGTGTCGATCAAGCCCGAGGACATCAAGGTCAACCTGGAGAAGCAGGACGACCTGGAGGTGCTGGAGGTGAAGATCGAGCTGCCCGAGGCCGCGCCGGCCCGCTGACGCCGGCGCTCAGACGGCCGCGACGAAGCGCACCACCGCCTCGAGCACGGGGCCGTCGCGCAGCATGCGGCGATGGCCCAGACCGCGGGTCTCGTGCATCCGCGCACCAGCGATGGCGCCGGCGAACGCCAGCCCGTCCGCGAAGGCGTTGACGCGGTCGTCCCGGTCATGCACCACCAGCGTCGGCTGCGCGACGCGCGGGCCGACGGCACGCGGCTCGAACTGCGACATCAGCACCCCCTCGCGTCCTTCCACGACGTCCTGCAGCCCGGCGCGCGTGCGTTCGCTCAGGGCGAAGGCCTGCGCGAAGTAGCGCGTGTAGTCGCGCGGCGAGGCGGGCGGCGCCAGCAGGACCAGGCGCCCCGTCGGCAGGCCCCGCGCCGCCGCCCACGCCGCGGCATTGGCGCCCAGCGAGTGGGCCAGCACCGCCCTCAGCGCAGCGCCGCGTTCCGCCTCGAGCCGCGCCGCCGCATAGCCGATCGCGCGCCCGAACTGCGGCAGGTTGCTGGTGCGGCCGGTGCTGCGGCCGTGGGCCGGCAGGTCCAGCAGCACGGGCGCCATCCCCGCCGCAGCCAGCCGGGCCGCCAGCGGCAGCATCTGCCCTGCGTGCCCACCCCAGCCATGCGCCAGCAGCACGGCCGGCGCCTGCGCATCGCCTGCTTCGGGGATGTAGACGACGAGGCTGCCGTCCTCGAAAGGCCAGTGCACGCGGCGCCAGCCCGCCTGCGGCCACTGGTGGCGCTGCAGGCGGCGCGGCGGCAGGGGCGTGCAGAACAGGCGCGTGGCGGCGCGCACCGCCAGCGCCGGCCAGAACCGCTGCGAGGCACCGAGGCCCCAGCGCGCCATCCGCGTGACTGCGCCGGCCTGGGCATAGAAGGTCGAGGCCGGGCCGGAGGATGCATCGACGCCGTTCATGCCGCGCGCCTCAGTACCAGCACCACGCCTGGTTGTCCTGCGGCAGCGCCGCGAGCGTGTCGCGCATCGTCTCGACGAGCCGCCGCAGCGCGAGCGCGGCCGATGCGAGGACGAGGAGGCAGAGCATGAAGGCGATCACGGGATTCTCCAGTTAGCGCACGATCGTGCGAAATTGAGGCGGGGACGGATGAAGAGGGTTTCGGCGTCGGGCAGGTCAGGCCTGGTGGCTCTTCACCAGGCGCCGCCAAGAGGCGGCGGCATGGGCGGCGGCGTTCGGGTCGCGCAGGAAGCGGGCGTCGTGCAGCAGCGTCATGACGACGCCGTTCAGCTCGCTGGCGACCTCGGCCGGATCGGTGTCCGCCCGCAGTTCGCCGGTGTCGATGGCCTGCTGCACCGTGCGGCGCAGCGCGGCGCGCCAGCGGATGATCTCGGCATGGAGATGGTCGCGCAGCGGCCCGTCGCGGTCGTCCAGCTCGAAGGCGCCGGCCATGTAGATGCACCCGGCGTGCGTCTCGACGTCACGGGTGCGCGCGATCCATCGCCGGGCGATGTCCTCCAGCCGCGCCAGGCCCTTGGGCTTCTGCATGGCGGGCGCGACGACCTCGGCGACGAAGCGGCGGCCGTACTCGTCGATGACGGCCTTCTGCAGGGCCTCGCGCGAGCCGGCGCGGGAGAACACCCCGCTCTTGGACAGCCCCAGCCGGTCGGCCACGGCCTGCAGGGTCAGCGCCTCCAGGCCCTCGGCCGCGACGAGATCGAGCGCGGCGCCGACGATGGCGGCACGGGTCATCTCGCTTTTTTGCGTTCGGGCATCCATGGACCTAATTTAGCACAGTCGTCTGAAAATTGCCCGCGCTAGGCGCGAAGCCTTGTACGCGGTATCGTCACCGGCGCTATCTATCCACCCAACCAACGACCAGGAGACTTGGCATGGCCACTCGCAAGACCACCGGCGCGGATGACAAGCGCGGCGCGGGCTCAAACCCCGCAGCCGACATGCAGGAGGCGTTCACCCAGTCGCTCAAGGGCATCACGGACCGGATGCAGGACCTGAACCTCACGGGCACCGCGGCCGCGCTGCTGGAGAACGGCCGCAAGGACATCGAGGCGCTGGTGGAGGCCAACAAGCGCTCCTACCAGGGGCTGCAGACCGTGGTGCAGCGTCAGACGGAGATGCTGCGCAACTCCGTCACCGAATGGCAGGAGGCGATGAAGGGCCTGCCGGGCCAGGACATGAGCGCGAACCTGTCCAAGCTCGACGAGATGGGCAAGGCCGCCTTCCAGCAGGCGCTCAACGACATCCGCGAGCTGGCCGACGTGGCGGCGAAGTCGCAGGCCGAGGCCTTCGAGATCGTGCGCAAACGCGTCAGCGACAACGTGGAACAGGTCACCCAGCTCCTGCAGCAGGGCAGCGGCAGGAAGAAGTAGCGGACGCAGGCAGGCGGCCCCGCGGGCCGGCCTTCACCGGGGCCGCAGCAGCTTGCCGGTGGACGAGGCGCGCGCGAGCACGCCGCCGTCGACGTCCATGAGCTGCGCCTCCAGGAAGACCACGCTGCCGCCCCAGCGCATCACGCGGGCCTCGGCCTCCACCGGGGCGACGCCGACGCGCTCCAGGAAGCTGACCTTCAGCTCCAGCGAGGCGAGCCGCACCTGCGCGTCGCGGGCGGCCACGGCGAAGGCCATCGCGTTGTCCAGCCAGGCGGTGACGAACCCGCCCTGCACGATGGTGCTTTCGGTGTGGGCGAACTCGGGCCGGGGTGCGAAGCGCACGCGGGCGACGCCTTCCGGCGCGCTGTGGACCAGGCGCTCGAAACCGATGGCGTGCAGCAGGGGGCGGGCGTCGTTGCGGATGTCCATGGCGGGCGGCGTCCTTTTTCTTTCTTCTCGGGGGATGGGCGGGCGGCCAGCATAGCCGGGCGGCCTGGCCGGCCCTGTCGCGGACGCGGGGCCATCGTCGGCAAAAGAAAGCCCACCGGGACCGGTGGGCGAAGGAACCGCGAGGGTTCTGGAGGAGACAGCGCCACGGGCTCGTACAGCCCGTGGCGTCACGGTGCCTGACGTGTGTGACGTGCCAACTGTGTCACGTTCGGCGGCCCGCCGCTGTGAAGCAATTCACACGCCTGCGCGGCGGCGGGTGACGAAATGTGAGTGCCGTCAGGGGCCGTTGCCCTGCGGCCCGGTCGCCGGCGGCGTCGCATGCCCGCTGGAGCCGGGCGCCAGCTTGCGGCCGAAGGCCTCGCCGACGCGGCGGATGGGGGCGCTGGCTGCCTCGGCGCCACGGTTGATGCCGCGGCGCGTGGCGTCCTCGGCCCGGTCGATGCCGCGGCCGGCGGCATCGGTGCCGCGCTTCATGCCGCCGACGACCTTGCCGTCCTGCGCGGGCTGCTTGAGCGTGTGGGCGCGCTGCGCCCTGGGTGGATCGTTGCCCTCGGGCTGGGCGGCCGCCGGCAGGGCGGCGCCGAGCACCGCGGCGGAACCGGCCAGCGCCAGCAGTCGGACAACGGAAAGGATGCGTGTGTTCGTCATGGCAACTCCCGCCGGCGCGGCCGGCGGGAGCCGCTGCCGGATCACGTGGCCGGCTTGTCGCTCGGCGACTTGATGTTATTGCGCAGTTCGTCGCTCATGGGTAGGCCAATGGCCTGGTTCTTCGGCGGAATGGGGCCCATGAACCACTTGTCGTAGAGCTTCTCGAACTCGCCCGACTTCATCATGCCGCTGATCACACCGTCCACCAGCGCCTTGAACTTCGGGTCGTCCTTGCGGACCATGCAGGCGTAGGGCTCGACCTGCAGCGCCTCGCCCACCACCTCCAGGCTGGCCGGATCCTTGGCGTTGGCCTTCAGGCCGTACAGCAGGATGTCGTCCATCGGGAAGGCGGCGGCGCGGTCGGTCTCCACCAGCAGCAGCGCATCGGCATGGTCCTTGGTGCCGACGACGTCGATGCCCAGCTTCTTCTCGTCGTTGTACTTGCGCACGACGAGCATGTTGGTGGTGCCGGTGGTGATGGCCACCTTCTTGCCCTTGAGGTCGGCCCAGTCCTTGATGCCCGAGCTCTTCTTCACCAGGAGGCGCGTGCCCGTGTAGAAGTGGTTGATGGCGAAGTCCACGTCCTTGCCGCGGGCGCTGTTGTTGGTGGTGGAGCCGCACTCCAGGTCGACGGTGCCGTTGTTCAGCAGCGGGATGCGGTTCTGCGAGGTGACGGGCATCCACTCGACCTTCAGGTCGGCCTTGCCGGTCTGCTTCTTCACCGCCTCGGCGACGGCGTTGGAGATGTCCACCGCGAAGCCGATCGGCTTGCCGGGGCCGTCCAGGTAGCTGAAGGGCACGGAGGACTCGCGGTAGGCGAACGTGATCTTGTTGGCCTCGGCCGCCTTGGCCAGGGTATCGCCGGCCTGCGCGGACGTGGCCGCCAGTGCGGCGAGCAGGACGGCGGCGGACAGTGCGGAGAGCTTCATGGGTACCTTTCTCGGGAACGAAGTAAAAGAAGAAACACCCGGCAAGCAAGGGTCCGGCCAGTGTGGACGCAAGCCCGCCCACCGTGGCATTCCTTTTTGCCCGCGGCCCATGTTCAAAGCTTATGGTGAGGGTATCCCCCATGATCTGCCGGCATGGGTGGGCATGCGATCGGCATGGTCCACATGCCGCGCGGGCGCCTAGAGTGGACGCCTCGGCGGGCACCGTCCCTTCCTCCTCATCCTCTTCCTCACTCGTCTCATGCACATCTGCGTGCTCGGCGCCGGCATCGTGGGCCTGGCCTGCGCCTGGGAGTTGCAACGCCAGGGCCACCAGGTCACGGTGGTCGACCAGGCCACGCCGGGCGCCGGCACCAGCAGCGGCAACGGCGCGCAGCTGAGCTACTCGTACGTGGCGCCGCTGGCCGATGCGTCCATCTGGCGCCAGCTGCCGCACCTGCTGCTGGCCGGCGATTCGCCGCTGAAGCTGCGGCCCCGCCTGGACCCGCAGCAGTGGCGCTGGGGCCTGGCCTTCCTGGCCGCCTGCAACGCGCGCGCCGCCGCCGACGGCACGGCGCGGCTGCTCTCGCTGGCGGCCGTCAGCCGCGTGGGCTTCGAGGCCATGCGCGCCGAGCTGGCGCCCGGCGACGCGCCCTTCTGCGACTTCTCCGCCACCGGCAAGCTGGTGCTCTACCGCAGCCGCGAGGGCCTGGAGGCGGCGGGCGGGCAGATCGCGCTGCAGCGCCGCCTGGGCGCGCCGGAACAGGCCGTGGTGACGCCCGAGGAGTGCGTACGGCTGGAACCGGCGCTGGCGCAGTACGCCCGCCGGATCGCCGGCGGCGTGCACACGCCCAGCGAATGCGCGGCTGACTGCCTGAAGGTCTGCCAGGCGCTGGCCGCGGCGCTGGCGCAGCGCGGCGTGCGCTTCGTGCTGGGGCACGCGGCCGAGGCCTTCGACCTGCGCGCCGGCCGCGTGCAGGCGGTGCAGACCGCCGCCGGGCCGGTGCAGGCCGACCTGTTCGTGATGGCGCTGGGCACGGCCAGCGTGCGCTTCGGCCGGCAGCTCGGCGCCTACCTGCCGGTCTACCCGCTCAAGGGCTACAGCATCACCGTGCCGGTGGATGCGGCACCCGGCGCCGCGCCGCGCGTGAGCGTGACCGACACTGCCCGCAAGACCGTGTTCGCCCGCCTGGGCGACCGCCTGCGCGTGGCCGGCATGGCGGAGCTGGTGGGCGAGGACCTGTCCATTCCGCAGGACCGCATCGACACGCTGGTCGCGGCGACGAAGGCGGTCTTCCCGCAGGCGGCGCGCGACTTCGGCGCGCCGCAGCCCTGGGCCGGCCTGCGGCCGGCCACGCCGCGCGGCACGCCCATCGTCGGGCGGGTGGGCCGCGCGCCGCGCAACATGCTGTTCAACACCGGCCACGGCGCGCTGGGCTTCACGCTGGCCTTCGGCTCCGCTGCCGAGATCGCGGCGCTGGCGGCGGCCGGGCCCTGACGAGGTCAGTCTTCCAGCACCTGCTGCACGCACTGCAGCAGGCTGCGCACCGCCACCGACTCCGTGGCGTGCAGCGGGCGCAGCGCGCGCACGGGCACCGGCAGCTGCGGGCGCAGGGCCAGCACGTCGACCCGGCTGCGGTCGGCCGAGCGCGAGGTGCAGGCGTCCACCAGCGCCACGCCCAGGCCGTGGTGCGCCATCGCCAGCGCGGCGTGGTAGGTCTGGACGGTGATCACGGCGTTCAGGCTCACGCCGGCATCGCGGCAGGCCTGGCTGAGGCTGGTGCCCACCGGGTCGCGCGCGTCGAGCGCCGCCACCGGCACGCCGTCCAGCGCCGCCAGGTCGACGGCGCCCTGCGCCACCGCCGCGCGCGGCAGCAGGCCGCGCGGCGCGATGCAGACGATCGGGCTGGTGGCCAGCGTCTCGTGCGCCAGCCCCGGCGGCGGCACCGGGTTGAAGGCCAGGCCCACGTCGGCCTCGCGCAGCAGCAGCGCCGAGACGATCTGCGGCGTGTGCAGCCCCTCCACGTGGATCGTCACCCTGGGATGCCGGCGGCGGAAGGCGACCAGCGCGCGCGGCAGCACCTCGTGCGTGAGCGCCATCACCGCCAGGATGCGCAGCACCGTCGCGTCGCCGCCGGCGCGCAGGCTGGCGGCCAGCCGCTGCACCTCGTCCATCTGCGCGAACAGGCGCTCGATGTGCGGGTACAGCGCCTGCGCCTCGGCGGTGGGCGTGAGGCGGCCCTTGTCGCGGCGGAACAGCGCGAAGCCCAGCTGCAGCTCGGCATGCTGCAGCGTGCGGCTGACGGCCGGCTGCGTGACGTTGATCAGCCGCGCCGCCGCGCTCACGCTGCCGGTGAGCATGACGGCGTTGAAGACCTCGATGTGGCGCAGCCGCATCGGCTCAGTTTTCTTCGCCGCGCTGCGCGCGGGCGAGGCGCTCGCTCTTCCAGTACACGTCGTCGCCGCCGTCCACGCGGTTGAGCACGCGGGCCAGCACGAACATCAGGTCCGACAGGCGGTTGAGGTAGTGGCGCGGCGCGGCGCCGACGGCTTCGCCCTGCTGCGCCGCCAGCGCCACCACGGCGCGCTCGGCCCGGCGCGCCACGGTGCGGCACACGTGCGCCTGCGCGGCGGCGCGGGTGCCGGCCGGCAGGATGAATTCCATCAGCCGCGGCAGCGCGGCGTTGTGCTCGGCCAGCGCGTTGTCGAGCTGGAGCACGGCTTCGTCCTTGAGCAGCGTGTGCCCCGGCATCGACAGCTCGCCGCCCAGGTTGAAGAGCTGGTGCTGCACGTCCACCAGCAGCTCGCGCACGCCGTCGGGCAGCGGCTCGCACAGCAGCAGGCCGATGTGCGAGTTCAGCTCGTCCACGTCGCCCATCGCGGCGAAGCGCGGGTGGTGCTTGGGCAGGCGCGTGTTGTCGGCCAGGCCGGAGGTGCCGTCGTCGCCGGTGCGCGTGGCGATCTGCGTGAGTCGGTTGCCCATGAGGTGGCTCGGGAGAGTGAGGAAACCGCGCAATGGTAGGCCGCGCGGGCGCGGGCGGCTCAGCCCGGCCGGGTGGCGGTGTACTCGGAGAACACGCCCAGTTCCACGTGGCGCTCGACGCGCTCGAAGCCGGCGGCGCGCAGCGCCTCGATCACCGTGGCGGGCGGGATGCAGGCCTCGATGGTGTCCCAGTAGAAGCGCCACAGCTCCGGCGTGGCCCGCCGGCGCGCGACGAGGCGGGCGATCACCGGCACCACGGTGCGCATGTAGCCCTTGAGCACGGCCGTGCCGACGCGGCCTTCGGGCTTGCTGATCTCCAGCACCAGCAGGCGCCCGCCCGGGCGCAGCACGCGGAAGAACTCGGCGAAGGCCGCGCTCACGTCGGCGATGTGGCGCAGCGCATAGCCCATGCTGAGGAAGTCGCTGCTGCCATCGGGCAAGGGCAGCGCCTCGGCCCGGCCGGCGAGCAGGTCCGCGCGCGGCAGCGCCACCTCGCGCAGCATGCCGGGACTGGGATCGACGCCGACCAGCCGCCCGCGCGGCCCGACGAGCGCCAGCGCCTCGCGCGCCACCAGGCCGGTGCCGATGCCCACGTCCACCACGTGTGCGCCGGCGCCGAGTCCGGCGCGCCTGAGTGCCGCGCGGCGGTACCAGGCGCCCGAGCCCAGCGCCAGCACGCGCTCGATGCGGTCGTAGTCGGGCGCGGTGTCGTCGAAGATGCGGCGCAGGTAGCGGCCATGCTCCGCCTCGTCGGCGTAGTAGGCCGGCAGCGGCGCATGCGGGAGCTGCACCTTGGCGGCGGCGACCGGCGGGCGGGCTTCACTCATCGAATCATTATTGCCCCCGGGTCCCGCGCGCCCCGGGCCATGCGCCGGCGGTGCGCAGGGGCATCCGCGCGAGGCGGTGCGTTCCTAGAATGGCAGACCGCCCGGCCCCGCCCCAAGGAGACCCCCCATGAACGCGCCCGCCCACCTGGCCCACGTCGCCCCCGAGATCGCACCCCGCCCCGTGCCCCAGGCGCTGCTGGACGCGCTGGCCGCGCGCTTCGGCGCGCAGTGCTCCACCGCGATGGCGGTGCGCACGCAGCACGGGCGCGACGAGTCCTCCTACACCGACGTGCCGCCGCCGGCGGCGGTGGTCTTCGCCGAGAGCACGCAGGACGTGGCCGAGGCCGTGAAGCTGGCGGCCGAGCACGCGGTGCCGGTGATTCCCTACGGCGTCGGCTCCTCGCTCGAAGGGCACCTGCTGGCGGTGCAGGGCGGCATCAGCATCGACGTCTCGCGCATGAACCGCGTGCTCTCGGTCAACGCGGACGACCTCACCGTCACCGTGCAGCCGGGCGTCACGCGCAAGCAGCTCAACGACGAGATCAAGTCCACGGGCCTGTTCTTCCCCATCGACCCGGGCGCCGACGCCTCGATCGGCGGCATGACGGCCACGCGCGCCAGCGGCACCAACGCCGTGCGCTACGGCACGATGCGCGAGAACGTGCTGGCGCTGGAGGTGGTGACCGCGAGCGGCGAGGCGATCCGCACCGGCACGCGGGCCAAGAAGTCGAGCGCCGGCTACGACCTCACGCGCCTGATCGTCGGCAGCGAGGGCACGCTGGGCGTGGTCACCGAGATCACGCTGCGCCTGTACCCGCTGCCCGAGGCGGTGTCGGCCGCGATCTGCTCCTTCCCCAGCATCGAGGCCGCCGTGCGCACGGTGATCCAGACCATCCAGCTCGGCGTGCCGATCGCGCGGGTGGAGCTGATCGACGCGAACACGGTGCGCATGGTCAACGCGCACAGCAAGCTCGGGCTGCGCGAGGAACCGATGCTGCTGATGGAGTTCCACGGCTCGCCGGCCGGCGTGAAGGAGCAGGCCGAGACGGTGCAGGAGATCGCGGCGGAGCACGGCGGCAACGCCTTCGAGTGGGCCACCACGCCCGAGGAGCGCACCCGCCTGTGGACGGCACGGCACAACGCGTACTTCGCCGCCATCCAGAGCCGGCCCGGCTGCCGCGCCATCAGCACCGACACCTGCGTGCCGATCTCGCGCCTGGCCGACTGCCTGCTCGACTCGGTGGCCGAGGCGGACGCCAGCGGCATCCCCTACTTCCTCGTCGGCCACGTGGGCGACGGCAACTTCCACTTCGGCTACCTGATCGACCCCGAGGACCCGGCCGAGCGCGCCAAGGCGGAGGAACTGAACCACACGCTGGTGGCGCGCGCCATTGCGCTGGAAGGCACCTGCACCGGCGAGCACGGCGTGGGCCTGCACAAGATGGGCTTCCTGCTGGACGAGGCCGGCGCCGGCGCGGTGGACATGATGCGCACCATCAAGCGCGCGCTGGACCCGAAGAACATCATGAACCCGGGGAAGATCTTCAGTCTGGGCTGAAGAAACACCCGGCTCCGAGCCGAGGCAGGGGCAGATTCACAGCTTGTACCGCAGCGTCGCCACGACTTCCCGCGGCGTGCCCCAGACGCCCTGCCCGTACCAGTTCACGGCGCGCTGGTACCGCTTGTCCAGCGCGTTGTTCAGGTTCAGCTGGAGCGACAGCCTCGGGCTGAACTGGTAGCGGGCCATCAGGTTGACCACCGCGTAGGCGCCCTGTTCCTGGTTCTCGCCGTTCGGCCCGACGTTGTCGTAGTGGATGCGGCTCTGCCAGTTGACGCCGCCGCCCAGCGTCAGCCGGCCGCCGTCGACCGGCAGGCGGTAGGCGGTGAACAGGCGCAGCAGCGTGCGCGGCTGGAAGGTGTTGACGTCCTTGCCCTGCGCGTCCTTCGCGCTGAAGCGGGTGAGCCCGAAGGCGAGATTCCAGTCCGGCGCCAGCTCGCCGGAGAGTTCGAACTCGACGCCCTTGGACACCGCGCCGCTGGTGGCGTAGTACGCGGTGGCGTCCGTTCCGGGAACGAGGTGGCCCGCATCCTCCTGTGCGAGATGGTCCTGCTCGATCCTGAACAGGGCCAGCGATGCAAGGAGCCTGCCGTCCAGGAACTGGCCCTTGAGCCCGGTCTCGTAGGCCTTGCCGGTCACCGGTTCGAGCCATTGGCCGTTGCGGTCGCGCAGGTCCTGGTAGTTGAAGATGCCCGTGTAGCTGGCGTAGGCGGCGTAGCGGGGGCTCAGGTCGTAGACGATGCCCGCGTAGGGCACGAAGCGGGTGCGGCGGTACTCGTACGCGCCCTCCGACGCCCAGCCCGCGCCCTCGCGGTGGTAGCGCGTCAGCCGGCCGCCGACGATCAGCTTGAGCGGGTCGGCGAGCGACAGGCGCAGCGCACCGTACACGGCCCGCTGCTTCGTGTGGTTGCGCTCGGACAGCTCCCTCGTCGTGAAGTCCCACACCGGCTCGGGCACCGCGCCGAAGGCTTGGACGCCCAGCGGCGATTCCCAGGGCGTGCTCGAACCGATCCAGTCGAACTGGTACCTGTGGTCCACGTGGGCGAGCCCCACGACCGCCTCGTGCTCCCGCCCCGCCAGCGTGAAGGGCCCGGAAAACCGGGCATCGAAGCTGTTCTGCCGGCGATAGCCGGGAAAGCGGCCGATCGACGGCGTGTCGACCATCAGTCCCGTGGCACGGTCGGGGAAGCCCCATGCGAACAGCCGCTGGTTGTCGACGTCGCTGCGGTTGTGCACCAGGCGCACCTGCGCGTTCCAGCCGTTGTCGAAGCGATGCTCGAGATGGGCGAAGACGTTGCGGATCTCGACGTCCTCGCGGTTCCATTTCGGCGCCACGGTGAACGAGCGGCTGAACCGGGTCGGCGTGCCGTCGGTGTACCAGAGCGGCACGCCCCCGTAGGTCAGTCCGCTGGCGTCGCTGGTCTGGTAGCTGGCGCCGAGGCTCAGCGTCGTGGCCGGCGTCAGGTCGGCGTCGACCACGCCGTGGATGACGCTGCGCTTGCGCCGGTACCGGTCGAAGAAGGCCTCCTTGTCCTCGCGCGAAGCCACCACGCGCGCGCGCACGCGGCCGTCCTGCGTCACCGGCGCGGACAGGTCCACCGTGCCGCGCAGGTTGTTCCACGAGCCGGCGCTGAGCGACGCCTCCGCCTTGAAGGTCCTGCTGTCGGCGCGCTTGCGCACCAGGTTGACCGAGGCCGACGGCTCGCCGGCGCCCGCAAGCAGGCCGGTGGCGCCGCGCACGATCTCGATCCGGTCGTAGATGATCGAGTCCAGCTCCGATTCGCCGGCGGCGTAGTTGCTCTTGTAGTACGTGGAGATGCCGTCGTACTGCAGGTTGTCGATCGGGAAGCCGCGCGAGGAGAAGGTCGTGCGTTCGCTGTCGAGTTGCAGCGTACCGATGCCGGTCGCGTTCTGCAGGATGTTGCCCAGGTCCTGCAGGCCCTGATCGTCGATGCGCTGGCGCGTGACGACGGTGACGGACTGCGGCGTCTCCCGGATCGACAGCGGCAGGCCGGTCGCGGCGGCCGTGCTGCGGGTGGTGTAGCTGCCCGAGCCCTCGGTCGTGCCGTCGTTCCAGGCGCTGCCTTCGACCTGGACGGGCGGCAGCATGGCCTCCTGGCCGGACGCCGGGGCCGGCACCGTGCGCAGCACGTAGCCTTGCGTCGTCTTCGTGGCGGCGTAGCCGCTGCCGCGCAGCAGGATGTCGAAGCCCTCCTCCACGCCGTGGCGGCCTTGCAGCCCCGGCGAGTTCAGGCCGCGCAGCGAGGCGGCGTCGAACACGATCGCGACGCCCGACTGCAGGGCGAAGCGGTTCAGCGCATCGGCCAGTGCGCCGGCCGGGATGTCGTACGCGGCGGCCTGCGCCGCCGGCTGGGCGCTGGCCTGCCCGGACAGGCCCAGCGACAGTGCGGCGGCGGCAAGGGCCAGGTGGGCGGCCACGGCCAGTGGCGCGAGGCAGGCCTGCATGGCGGCCGGCCCTGCGGGCCGAGGGAGGTTCTGCGGTGTGCGCATGGCGGATGGGTTCCTTCGTTCGTTGGCGGACTCTCTCGGAGGGCTTGACGAACGAAAACGGAAAAGGCGAACCGCCTGCGGGGAAGAAAGAATTCAGGGCGGCGCGCTGACCCACACCAGCCAGGGCGTCACGGTCCGGATGCGCAGCTCCGGGAAGCTGGCCATCAACAGTTCCATTGCCCGGTCGGTGTCGTCCAGCGGCAGCACGGCGTTGACGCGGATGTGCTGCAGGCGCGCCCGGTCGTACTGGATGCGGCCCGGCCGGTGGCGCGACAGCGCGTCCAGCACTTCGGGCAGCGGCCGGTCGCTGGCCACGAGCTGGTGCTGCTGCCAAGCCTGGGCGAGCGTGCGCGCGTCGATGGCCTCGGCCGGGCCCACCGCATCCACGGTGATGCGCACGCGCTGGCCGGCGCCGACGATGGTCGCCTCGGCGCTGCCCGCCGCGCGCTGGGCCGCCGTCTGCACCGACACGCGCGACTCGATCATGTCGAGCACCGTGGCATCGGCCTGCCGGTCGGCGACGAAGCGGGTGCCCAGCGCCCGGATGCTGCCGTGCGCCGTCTCCACGAGGAAGGGGCGCGCGGCGTCCCTCGCCACGTCCACGAGGATCTCGCCCTGCACCAGCTCGATGGCGCGGCGATGCGGGTCGTAGTGCAGGTTGACGGCGCTGGCGGTGTTGAGCGTGATGCGGGTGCCGTCGGGCAGCATCCGGCTTTCCCACTGGCCGGTGGCCGTGCGCAGGTCGGCCGCCAGGTAGCCCACCGGCCAGGCCTGCAGCAGCGCCCAGGCGGGCACGGCCAGCAGGCACGCGACCGCGAGGGCGGTGCCGGCGCGGCGCACGCGCTGGCGCCGGCGGCCTTCGGCGGCGAAGGCGGCGTCGAGCGCCGCGCGCGCCGGCCGCGCATGGCCCGCGGCCCGGTCGCGCACGGCGTGCGTCTCGCCGATGAAGCGCTCCATGTCCCCGGCCGCCGCCGCATGCCGGGGATCGGCCTGCTTCCAGGCCTCGAAGGCGTCGCGCACGCGGCGGCGTTCGTCCGGGTCGCCGTCCGTCAGCCGCACGATCCAGTGCGCGGCCTGCTCGGCCAGCGCGTCGTCCTCAGGCGCCATGCTCGTCCATCGCCGGGCAGCGGGCGCGGCAGTGCAGCAGCACCTGCACCAGGTACTTCTGGACCATGCGCTTGGAAACACCGAGGCTGACGGCGATCTCGGCCTGGGTCTGCTCCTCCAGGTAGTGCCGCAGAAAGGCCTCGCGCGCCCGCGGCGCGACCCCCTGCAGCGCCGCACCGATCTGCTCGAGCGCCTGGACCGCCATCAGGATCTCGTCCGGCGACGGATGGCCGGGCCGGCTTTGCGCCATCAGCGCCAGCTCGCATGCAAATGAGAACTTCTCTCATTTTATGGCAGCCGGCGACCCGCGCGGCCCCATGAAAAAAGCCCGGCGATGCCGGGCTTCGTGCCTGAAGAGCGCGCAGGCTCAGCGACGGCGGCGTGCGCCCGGCGCCGAGGTCTGCGACGGCGCCGCGCCGCCGTCCACGCCCAGCCGGCCGCCGCCGCCCAGGCCCTGGCCGCGCACCGTCTGCGCGGAGTAGTTGCGCAGCGAGATCACGAGCTGGTTGTAGGCGTCCATGAAGGCCGCTGCGATCACCTTGCCCTGCGGCGTGCGCGAGTAGCCGCCGATGCTGCCGGCCGCCGAGGCGCCCGCCGCGCCCAGGAAGCCGCCGAAGTCGGTCTTGGAGGCGCTGCCCTCGGACACGCCCACCTGCACGCCCGAGCGGTTGTCGATCAGCGTCAGCATGGCCGCGGCCTCGCGCGTTTGCAGGCTGCCGCCCAGGTTGGCCAGCACGTTGCTGTAGCGGCCGCGGTTGACGATGCCGCCCAGCGCCGCACCCATGCCGCCGGCATCGCTGTTGCTGATGATGACCTCGGGCGAGATGCCGTAGTCGGACGCCACCATCTGGCCCTTGCCGAAGTTGCTGCCGCGGCGCATCTCGCCGGACTGCATCAGCGCGCGCTCGCGGTTCATGGCGTTCATGCCGGCGGCGCCGCGCTCGACCACCACGAAGCAGTTGGACTGCTGGATCAAGAGGCGCAGCAGCGTGGAGGTGGGCGGCAGCTTGTATTCGCCGGTGATGATGGTGTACCAGCCGGCCGACTGGTTCTCGATCAGCGAGACGGTGCCCAGCGGCGACTCGCAGCGCTCCAGCGCGCTGCTGGCGTTGGCGGAGGCGGCACCGGCCGCGCTGCCGGTGGCCACCGTCTTGGCGCCCATGCTGCCCATCTGCATGTCGGTGGTCTGGCAGCCGGCCAGGGCCAGCAGGCTCGCCAGGGCGGCGGCGAAAGGAAGTTTGGCGAAGGTCATCGAGTCAACCCCTGACAGTGTTTGAAACAGCCGGTAAGCATACCCGGCAACGCGCCCTTCGAGCGATACGCCGGAAGCGATGGAACGTGCTTCATGGACGCGGTGAGGACGAACGGGCCGGCAGCCCTTTCAAGCGGCGCTGCCGCCGCGCAGCCGGTCGATCAGCCCGTTCAGGGCCTCCAGCGAGCCGAAGTGGATCGCCAGCTCGCCGCTTTCCTCCACCTTGCCGCCGCGCTTGCTGCGCTTCCTGATGCGCACCTCGACCTGGGCGGTGAGCAGGTCGGCCAGCTCTTCCTCCACGCGCTGCAGGTCGCGCGGCTTCTCCTCGGCGCGGGCCGGGCGGCGCGGGGCGGTGAGGCTGAACTCGGCGGCCAGCTTCTTGACCAGCGCCTCGGTCTCGCGCACCGACAGCTTGCGGGCGACGATCTGGTTGGCGGCCGTGATCTGCGCCGCGCGCTCCAGCGCCAGCAGCGCGCGGGCGTGGCCCATGTCCACGTCGCCGGCCATCAGCAGGCCCTGCACCGGCTCGGCCAGGTTCAGCAGGCGCAGCAGGTTGCTGGCGGCGCTGCGCGAGCGGCCCACCGCCTGCGCCGCCGCTTCGTGAGTAAGCCCAAACTCATTGACCAGGCGCTGCAGGCCCTGGGCCTCTTCCAGCGGATTGAGGTCCTCGCGCTGGATGTTCTCGATCAGCGACATGGCGGCCGCCGCCTCGTTCGGCACGTCGCGCACCAGCACCGGCACCTCGCTCAGGCCGGCCAGCTTGGCGGCGCGGAAGCGCCGCTCGCCGGCGATGATCTCGTAGGGCGCGTTCTTGGCCTCGGCCTGGGCGGCATCGAGGCGACGCACCAGGATCGGCTGCATGATCCCCTGCGCCTTGATGCTCTCGGCCAGCTCGTACAGCGCGCCCTCGTCCATGCGGGTGCGGGGCTGATAGACGCCGGGGACCAGCTGGTCCAGCGCCAGGGTGCTCGGCTGGCCGTCGCGCGGCGCGGCGGCCTCCTGCGATGCATCGTCGGCCGCCGCGGCGGCACCGGAGGTCGCGGCCGGGCCGAGCAGGGCTTCGAGCCCGCGGCCGAGGCCCTTGGGTTTCTTGGTGGCCATCTTCTAGGACTTCTTCCGATTCAGATCGAGGAGCAGCGCCCGGCCCTCGGGCCAGTCGCCCAGGCCGGACTCGGCGTTGAGGTGCCCGCGCGCGCCGCCATCGACGAAGCGGGCGCCCCAGTCGGCCGCCAGGCTGCGGGCGCGCCCGGCGCTGCAGTAGGGGTCGTCGGTGGAGCCGACCAGCACGGCGGCGAAGGGCAGCGGCCGGCGCGCGATGGGCGCCCAGCCGGGGATCTGCTGGCGCAGGTCCTCGCGCTCGACATCGCCCGGGGCCACCAGCAGCGCGCCGAGCACCTTGGCCGTGTTCCGCGAATGGGCGGCCCAGGCGGCGGCCAGGATGCAGCCCAGGCTGTGGGCGGCCAGCAGCACCGGGCCGGGGGCGGCGATCACCTCCTCCTCCAGCCGGGCCGACCAGTCGCCGCGCAGCGGGCGCATCCAGTCGTGCTGCTCGACGCGGCGGTCGCCGTGCAGCGCCTCCCAGCGGGTCTGCCAGTGGCCGGGGCCGCTGTTCTGCCAGCCGGGCAGCAGGAGGACGGTGGGTGCGACAGCGGTCATCTGCTACAAGTTCAGTAGCAAACTGCGCTGAAATGGCGGACGCCGGACGCGAAACTCATGGCGTCGCCTCGGGTGCCGGGGCCGTGACCGGCGGCGCATCCGGCACCGGCGGCGCGAAGGCGCTGGCCGGCGGCATCTTCTTCACCAGCTCCTCGGCGAAGGCCACGTACGCCTGGCTGCCGCGCGCGCCGGCGTCGAAGACCACGCCCGGCAGGCCGTAGCTGGGCGCCTCGGCCAGGCGCACGTTGCGCGGGATGACGGTGTCGAAGACCTTGTCGCCGAAGTGCGACTTGAGCTGCTCGCTGACCTGCTGCTGCAGCGTGATGCGCGGGTCGAACATGACGCGCAGCAGGCCGATGATCTGCAGGTTCTTGTTCAGGTTGGCGTGCACCTGCTTGATGGTGTTGACCAGATCCGTGAGCCCTTCGAGCGCGAAGTACTCGCACTGCATGGGCACGATCACACCGTGCGCCGCGCACAGGCCGTTGAGCGTCAGCAGGCTCAGCGAGGGCGGGCAGTCGATGAGGATGAAGTCGTACTCGGCGCCCACCGCCGCCAGCGCCGTGCGCAGGCGCTTCTCGCGGCGGTCGAGCGCGACCATCTCCACCTCGGCGCCGGCCAATTCGCGGTTGGCGGCCAGCACGTCGTAGCCGCAGGGCTCGGCGCGCACCCGCGCCTCCGCCACCGAGGCGGACTCGAGCAGCACGTCGTACACGGTCAGCTCGGCCTCGCGCTTGTCGATGCCCGAGCCCATGGTGGCGTTGCCCTGCGGGTCCAGGTCGATCATCAGCACCCGCTGGCCGACCTTGGCCAGGCCGGCGGCGAGGTTGACGGTGGTGGTGGTCTTGCCCACCCCGCCCTTCTGGTTGGCGATGCAGAAGATGCGCGCCATGGCTTATTGGCCGAGGGCCAGCTTGACGCCGAAGCCCAGCAGGAAGACGCCGGCCAGCTTCTCCAGACCTTGCGACAGCCGCCGGTTGGCGCGGATGCGCTCGGCCAGGTAATGCGTGAGCAGCGTCGCGGTCAGGCAGTACAGGAAGGTGAGCCCGGCGATGGTGGTCGCCATCACGGCGAAGGTGGGCAGGCCCTGGTGCCGCGCCGGGTCGATGAAGAGCGGGAAGAAGGCCATGTAGAAGACGATGGCCTTGGGGTTGAGCAGCGTGATGACGAAGGCCTGGCGCAGGTAGTGGCGCGGCTGGATCTGCAGGATGGGCGCCGCCCCCGGCCGGGCGCGCAGCATCTTCAGCCCCATCCAGGCCAGGTAGGCCGCCCCGCCCCATTGCACGAGGTGGAAGACGGTCGGCCAGGCGGCCAGCAGCGCCGCCACGCCGGCCACCGCCGACCACAGCAGCACCTGGTCGCCCAGGATCAGCCCCATCGTCGCGGCCAGGCCCGCACGCACGCCGCCCTTGCCGGTCGAGGTCACGAGCGCGAGGTTGCCCGGACCGGGGATCGCCAGGAACAGAAGAATGGCGGCGACGAAGGCGCCGTAGTCCGCGATGCCGAACATGGGAGATGGAGACGGAGGGAGGAGCCGCCGAGTCTACGCGAGGACACGCGGACGACGGTGGGCAAACGGTGGAGAACCGCCGTGTTCGCGGTGGACAGGCGGTGGAAAACCGGTGAATGGACGTGGGTCAACCCTGCCGGACACGCATCCAGACGATGCAGCGCTCGGCATCCAGGCCGGGGACGGCGAGTTGTTCCACGTGAAACACTTCCACGGAAGCCGGCAGTTCGGCCATTTCCGCATCGGGCTGCCGACCCTTCATGGCCATCCATGCGCCGCCGGGCGCCAGCAAGTGCGCCGAGCCGTGGATGAAATCTGCCAGCGTGGCGAAGGCCCGGGAACTGATGACGTCGTAGGCGCCGCCGTGCGACTCCACTCGCGCATGCACGCCGCGCAGGTTCGGGAGCTTCAACTCGCCCGCGACCTGCTGGACGAAGGCCATCTTCTTGGCGACGGCATCCAGGCAGTGCACCTCGATGTCGGGCCGCAGGATGGCGATGACCACGCCCGGCAGCCCTGCGCCGGCGCCCACGTCCAGCAGCCTGCCGGCACCGGGCCGCTCGCGCATCAGCGGGCCGACGACCGCCAGGCTGTCCAGCAGGTGGTGCGTGAGCACCGCCGCCGGATCACGCAGCGCCGTGAGGTTGTAGACCTTGTTCCATTTGAGGATGAGCGCACTGTAGGCGAGCAGCCTGTCGATCTGTGCCGCATCAGGCGACAGGCCGAGCGCGAGCGCACCCTGCTCCAGCGCCGAGCGCTGCCCTTCCAGGCTTCCGGTCATGCGCCGGCAGCTTCCACCGCATCCGCCTGGAAGGCACGGTACCCGCCCTTGCGCAGATGGATCAGCAGCAGCGAGATCGCGGCCGGCGTCACGCCGGAGATGCGCGAGGCCTGCCCCAGCGTCTCCGGACGGTGCTTGGCCAGCTTCTGCCGCACCTCGAAGCTCAGTGCCTGCACCTTGGCGTAGTCCAGGTCCTCGGGCAGCTTCAGGTGCTCCAGGTGGGCGGCGCGCTGCACTTCTTCGTGCTGGCGGTCGATGTAGCCGGCGTACTTGGCGGTGATCTCGACCTGCTCCACCTCCTCCGCCGCCAGCGGCTGCTCGGGGCGGTATTTGCCGCCGTCCAGCGACAGCAGGGCCTCGTAGCTCACGCCGGGGCGGCGCAGCAGGTCGCCCAGGTTGTATTCGTGCTCGATGGCCTTGCCCAGCACCCGCTCGGATTCGCTGGCCGGCAGGTTGCGCGGGTTCACCCAGGTCGATTTCAGGCGCTCTGTTTCACGTGAAACAGCGTCGCGCTTGCGACAGAAGGCGTCCCACCGCGCATCGTCCACCAGTCCCAGCCGGCGGCCGGTCTCGGTCAGGCGCATGTCGGCGTTGTCCTCGCGCAGTTGCAGCCGGAACTCGGCGCGGCTGGTGAACATGCGATAGGGCTCGGTCACGCCCTTGGTGATGAGGTCGTCCACCAGCACGCCCAGGTAGGCCTCGTCGCGGCGCGGCACCCAGGCCCCATCAAACTCAGGATGGCCGCGGCACAGCAGCGCGGCGTTGATGCCGGCGAACAGGCCCTGCGCCGCCGCCTCCTCGTAGCCGGTGGTGCCATTGATCTGGCCGGCGAAGAAGAGGCCCTGGATGGCACGCGTCTCGAAGCTGCTCTTGAGGCCGCGCGGATCGAAGTAGTCGTACTCGATGGCGTAGCCGGGCCGCAGGATGTGGGCGTTCTCCAGCCCGGGCATCGAACGCACCAGCGCGTACTGGATGTCGAATGGCAGGCTGGTCGAGATGCCGTTCGGGTAGTACTCGTTCGTGGTCAGCCCCTCGGGCTCCAGGAAGATCTGGTGGCTCGTCTTGTCGGCGAAGCGGTTGATCTTGTCCTCGACGCTCGGGCAGTAGCGCGGCCCCACCCCGTCGATCTTCCCCGTGAACATCGGGCTGCGGTCGAAGCCGGAGCGGATGATCTCGTGCGTGCGCTCGTTGGTGTGAGTGATCCAGCAGGGCATCTGATGCGGATGCATGTCCGTGCGGCCCATGAAGCTGAACACCGGCATCGCCGGGTTGCCGCCGCCGGGCATGCCGTCGCCCGGCTGCTCGGTGCACTTCGAGAAATCGATGGTCCGCCCGTCCAGCCGCGGCGGCGTGCCGGTCTTCAGCCGGCCCTGCGGCAGCCTCAGCTCCTTCAGGCGCGCCGACAGGCTCACCGCCGGCGGGTCGCCGGCCCGGCCGGCCTGGTAGTTGTCGAGGCCGACATGGATGCGGCCATCCAGGAAGGTGCCGGCCGTCAGCACCACCGCACGCGCCCGGAAGGCGATGCCCACCTGCGTCACCGCACCCACCACCCGGTCGCCCTCCACCATCAGGTCATCCACCGCCTGCTGGAAGAGCATCAGGTTGGGCTGGTTCTCCAGCCGGCGGCGAATCGCCGCCTTGTAGAGGATGCGGTCGGCCTGCGCCCGTGTCGCCCGCACGGCCGGACCTTTGCTGGAATTGAGAATGCGGAACTGGATGCCCGCCTCGTCGGTGGCGATGGCCATGGCGCCGCCCAGCGCATCCACCTCCTTCACCAGGTGCCCCTTGCCGATGCCGCCGATGCTGGGGTTGCAGCTCATCTGGCCCAGCGTCTCGATGTTGTGGGTCAGCAGCAGCGTCTTCGCGCCCATGCGGGCCGAAGCCAGCGCGGCCTCGGTGCCGGCATGGCCGCCGCCGACGACGATGACGTCGAATTCTTCGGGGTAGAGCATGTGAAGTTTGTGCACACTCCGCCGATGGCACCAAGCCGAAGGACGGGATCTCGCGTGTGCTGCGCAGGGAAAAGGGCCGTGATTTTAGTCGGCCCCGCCCCGCTCTGCTCAATTTGTGGGCATCTCCACCGGCCCATCCGATACGGCCTGCGGGCCGTATCCGTCAGCGCAGGTAGCTATGAATTTCATAGCGCCGCCGCGCCCGCGCCCGCCATCGGGTCAGTCCAGTGCTTTTCGCGCCGCCCCGACACCCAGCGCTGCCAGCACGATGAACACCACCGCCAGCAGCAGGAACAGGCCGAACAGCACCTTGGCGATGCCGGCCGCGCCGGCCGCCAGGCCACCGAAGCCCAGGGCGCCGGTCACCAGGGAGATGAGGGCAAAGATGAGGGCGTACTTCAGCATGATGCGGTCTCCTTCACGTCCGGTGCGGGCGCCACCGCCCGCCGTACCTGCCAGCGTAGGAAGCCGTGGCGCCGGGCCTCATCGGTTCGCCACGCGAGCCCCCGTAGGACAAGCCCGCGCCGCGGCGTGCCGGCTCCCCCGCCTGCCGGCGAGCCCGGCCGCAAACGGCTACAGTCGCGCAGCCGCGCCCGCCCGCACACCGCCGGCCCGCGCTCCGGACCCTTCCTTCCCCTTCCTTCTTCCCATTCGATTCAAGGAGCCTTCCGCATGAAGCTGTACTACTCCCCCGGCGCCTGCTCGCTCTCGCCCCACATCGCGCTGATGGAAGCCGGCTTGGCCTTCGAGCCCGTGCTGGCCAGCACCAAGAGCCACAAGCTGCAGGACGGCACGGACTACTACACCATCAACCCGCTGGGCTACGTGCCCGTGCTGGAACTGGACGACGGCACGCGCCTGCGCGAGGGCCCGGCGATCGTCCAGTACATCGCCGACCAGGCGCCCACCAAGAACCTGGCCCCGGCCAACGGCACGCTGCAGCGCTACCGCCTGCAGGAGTGGCTGACCTTCATCGGCACCGAGGTGCACAAGGGCTTCAGCCCGCTGTTCAACCCGGCCATCCCCGAAGAGGTGAAGGTGATCTTCAAGGACAAGCTCAAGTCCCGCTACCAGTGGCTGAACGCGCAGCTCGAAGGCAGGGACTTCCTCATGGGCGAGCACTTCACCGTCGCCGACGGCTACCTGTTCACCGTGACGAACTGGACCAAGCCGATGAACATCGACCTCTCGCCCTACCCGCACCTGCAGGCCTGGCATGCCCGCGTCGGCGCCCGCCCGGCGGTGCAGGCGGCGATGAAGGCCGAGGGCCTGATCAAGTAAGGCTCACAGTGCCCGCTGGCGCCAGGCCAGCGCGGCACCCAGCCACAGCATCAGCGCCGACGCGGCCAGGCCGCGCGCCAGCCCGCCCGGGCCGTCGGCGATCCAGCCCACCAGCGTGGGCCCCGCGATCTGCCCGAAGGCGAACACGATCGTGAAGGCGCTGATGCCCGCCGCCCACTGCGCCGGCGGCAGGTTGTGGCGCACCAGCGCGGTGGTCGACGCCACCACCGACAGGAACACCCCGCCGAACAGCAGCCCCGAAGCCAGCGCCACCGGCCAGGCCGGGCTCAGCACCGGCAGCAGCGTCGCCACGCCCAGCAGCGCGTTGAGCACCGCCTGCGGCCCGCCGCCGCGCCAGCGGTCCAGCAGGCCGGCCCACAGCCGCGAGGAGACCACCACCGCCAGCCCGAGCAACGCATAGAACAGCGTGAGCTGCCCCGCCGAGGCGCCCTGCGCGCGCAGCAGCGCGATCACGAAGGTCATGTAGCCGATGTAGCCGGCGCCGAAGCAGGCGTAGCCCGCCAGCGCCCAGCCCAGGCGCGGCAGCGGGGCGCGCGGCCGGTCCGGCACGCGCGGCGCCCCCGCGTCGCCGCTGGCGGTCTCGCCGAGCGCGGCCACAGCGCGCTCGGCCCAGGCCAGCGGCAGCACCGCCAGCGCGCAGGCCAGCGCCAGCGCCCACCAGGCCCAGGCCCAGGCCCAGGCCCAGGCCCATGCCGGCGGCAGGCCGGCCGCCCAGCGCAGCAGCGCCGGCACCAGCAGCGCCGACAGCACGATGCCGAAACCCGTGCCGCCGTAGTAGATGCCCAGCAGGAAGCCGCTGCGCTGCGGCTGCAGGGCGCCCAGCCGCGCCGCCAGCAGGCCGCCGGCGATGAACACCCAGGCGCTCGCCACGCCGGCCAGCGTCCGCTGCGCCAACCAGGCGCCGGCGTGCGTGAGGAAGCCGCTGGCCGCCATGCACACGGTGGCCGCCACGGCGCCGCCCACCAGCAGCCGCCCGGCCCCCAGGCGCCGCATCAGCCAGGGCGTGGCCAGCGCACCCAGCAGGTAGCCCAGGGCGTTGGCGGTGTTCAGGCTGCCGGCCAGCAGGTAGCTCCAGCCCAGGTCCTCGCGCATCGGGGGCAGCAGCAGGCCGTAGGCGAAGCGCGCGAGGCCCAGCGACAGCGCCGCGCCCATCGACAGGCCGAGGGCGATGCGCAGCCAGGGTGTGCCGGGTGTCGGATTCATCGTCGCGGACGGCGACGGCGGGAAGAGGAACGGGACGGGATCATCGGGGGCGGCCGCAAGGCGCCGGCCATCATAGACAGCACCCGCCCGCCCTGCGCCGGGCGGGTCAATGCACGGCCGGGCGCGGCCCGGTAGGCTTGCGGGTTCCGCATCCGCCCTTCTTTCTCCTCCTCCCTTCTTCCTGACCATGCCCACCCTCTTCGACCCGATCCAGGCCGGCGACCTGCACCTGCCCAACCGCATCGTCATGGCGCCGCTCACGCGCAACCGCTCGCCGAACGCCGTGCCGCGCGACATCACCGCCACCTACTACGCGCAGCGCGCCTCGGCCGGCCTGCTGATCACCGAGGCCACCGCCATCAGCCACCAGGGCCAGGGCTATGCCGACGTGCCGGGCCTGTACGGCACCGAGCAGCTCGACGGCTGGAAGAAGGTGACCGAGGCGGTGCACGCCCGGGGCGGCAGGATCGTCACGCAGCTGTGGCACGTGGGCCGCGTCTCGCACGACTCGCTGCAGCCGGACGGCCAGCCGCCGGTCGCGCCCTCGGCCATCGCCGCCAACACCAAGACCTACCTGATCGACGCGCAGGGCCGCGGCAGCTTCGCCGCCACCTCCACGCCGCGCGCGCTGCGCGCCGAGGAGATCCCCGGCATCGTCCACACCTTCGCCGCAGCCGCGCGCAACGCGGTGGAGACCTGCGGCTTCGACGGCGTGGAGATCCACGGCGCCAACGGCTACCTGCTGGACCAGTTCCTCAAGGACGGCGCCAACCACCGCACCGACGACTACGGCGGCACCATCGAGAACCGCGCCCGCCTGCTGCTGGAGGTGACGCGCGCCGTGGCCGACGCGGTGGGCCACGGCAAGGTAGGCATCCGCCTGTCGCCCGTCACGCCGGCCAACGACATCGCCGACAGCGACCCGCAGCCGCTGTTCGAGTACGTGGTGCGCCAGCTCGCGCAGCTCGGCCTGGCCTACATCCACGTCATCGAGGGCGCCACCGGCGGCCCGCGCGAGGTCGAGGGCCGGCCCTTCGACTACCAGGCGCTGAAGACCGCCTGGCGCGAGGCGGGCGCGCGCGGCGCCTGGATGGTCAACAACGGCTACGACGCCGAGCTGGCCGAGCGCGCCGTGGAAAGCGGCGAGGCCGACCTGGTCGCCTTCGGCAAGCCCTTCATCGCCAACCCCGACCTGGTGCGCCGGCTGCGCGAGGGCGCGCCGCTGAACGCCTGGGACAAGGCCACCTTCTACGGCGGCGGCGAGCAGGGCTACATCGACTACCCGGCGCTGGGCTGATCGGCCCAGAATCGCTCCTTCGTTCCCGGAACAAGGAGACCAACGCATGACATCGACCCCCCGCCTCGCGCCCCTGGCGGCCCTCGCCGCCGCGGCCGCGTTCTGCGCCGCCGGCCCGGCCGCGGCGCAGGAACTCACCGTGCCCATCGGCCACACCGGCCCGCTCTCGGGCGCCAACGCCTTCGCCGGCAAGGACAACGAGAACGGCGTGCGCCTGGCTATCGAGGACCTCAACGCACGCCAGCTCAAGGCCGGCGGCAGGACGCTGAAGTTCGAGCTGCGCTCCGAGGACGACCAGTGCGACGCCAAGACCGGCGTCGCGGTGGCGCAGAAGTTCGTCGACGACAACGTGAAGTTCGTGGTCGGGCCCTATTGCTCGGGCGTCGCCATCCCCGCCTCGCGCGTGTACAGCGACGGCGGCACGCTGATGTCCACCGTCGGCACCAACCCGAAGATCACCGCCGCCGGCTACACCAACGTGTTCCGCATCATCGCCAGCGACGCGCAGATCGGCGCCAGCATGGCCAGCTACGCGGCCAAGGTGCTCAAGGTGAAGAACGTCGGCATCATCGACGACCGCTCCGCCTTCGGCCAGGGCCTGGCCGACGAGTTCGGCAAGGAGGCCAAGCGGCTCGGCCTGACCATCGTGGGCCAGGAGTTCACCACCGAGAAGTCGGTGGACTTCAACGCCATCCTCACGCGGCTGAAGGCCAAGAACCCCGAGGTGGTCTTCTTCGGCGGCTACGCGCCGCAGGGCGCGCCGATGCTGCGGCAGATGAAGCAGCTCGGCTTCGACGCCAGGCTGCTGGGCGGCGACACGCTGTGCAGCCCCGAGATGGGCAAGATCGGCGGCAGCGCGGTCAACGACACGGTGTTCTGCGCGCAGGGCGGCGCGGTGCTCGACAAGACGCCGGGCGGCCCCTCGTTCAAGGCCCGCTTCAAGCAGAAGTTCAACGCCGACCCGGACGTCTACGCGCCCTACTACTACGACCAGACGCTGTTCCTCGGCGAGGCCATCGCGCGCGTCGGCGCGGCCGACCCGGAAAAGGTGGCGGCCGACCTGCGCAAGTCCAGCTACAAGGGCGTGGCCGGCACCTACAGCTACGACGACAAGGGCAACCTGAAGAACGCGCCCACCACCGTGTTCACCTTCAAGGGCGAGAAGCTCACGCCGCTGGCGACGTACTGAGCCGGCCGCGGCTTAAGACTTCCTGCCCTTCTTCGCGGCCCGGCCGGCCCGGTTCAGCGCGACGGCCTCGCGCACCAGCGCCTGGAAGGCTGCGGCGTCGACCTCCTCGCCTTCGCGGATGTCGATCGCGCGGCGCACCTTGCCGTCCAGGCTCGCGTTGAAGAGGCCGGCCGGGTCCGGCAGCGAGGCGCCCTTGGCGAAGGTGAGTTTCACGACGCTCTTGTAGGTCTCGCCGGTGCACAGGATGCCGTCGTGCGACCACACCGGCGTGCCGCCCCATTTCCATTCCTCGACGGCCTGCGGGTCCGTCTGCAGGATGAGGCCGCGCATCCGCTCGAGGGTCCGGCCGCGCCAGTCGCCGAGTTCGGCGATCCTGCGCGTGATGCGTTCGCCGGCCGACGGGCCGGTGCTCGTGTCGGGTGGGTTCATGCCGGAAGTGTGCGCCGCCGGCGTGGCAGGGCCAAGCACCCCACGTTCATCGCGCCGGCGCCGAAGGCAGCGCCACGGCGGCGCGCAGCCCCCCGTCGGGCCCGGCCGCATCGAGCGCCAGCCGTGCGCCCAGCAACTGCGCGTAGCGCGCCACGATCGCCAGCCCGAGGCCGGCGCCCTGTCCCAGCCGCTGCCCGTCGGGCCCCTGCGCCCAGCGCTGCATGAGGTCGCGCCGCGCGGCCTCGGGGATGCCCGGGCCGTCGTCGGCCACGGCCAGCGTGCAGGTGCCGGCGGCCGGGTCGGCGCGCAGTTCCACGGTGACGGTGCGCCCGCCGTAGCGCAGCGCGTTGTCGATCAGGTTGTCGAGGATGCCTTCCACCAGCGCCGCGTCGGCCAGCACGGCGAAGTCCTGCGGCGCGCCTTCGTCCAGGCCCCGCGCGCCCAGGTCCACGCCCCGGGCGTCGGCGCGGGCCAGGTGGCGCAGCACGGCCTCCTGCACCAGCCGGTCCAGCGGCACGGGCTCGCGCTGCAGCACCGCATCGCTCTCGTCGGCCAGGGCCAGCGCCAGCAACTGGTCGACGCGGTGGCTGGCGCGCGCCTCGCTGGCGCCGATGCGCTCCAGCTGCTCGCGCCACACCGCGGGCGAAGGGTGGCCCAGCCCGTACGCCACCAGCGCGCGGATGCCCGCCAGCGGGGTGCGCAGCTCGTGCGCCACGGTGCCGGCGAACTCGCGCTGCGCGCGCACGCTGCCGCCCAGTCGCCCGAACAGGCCGTTGAGCGCCTGGCCCAGCCGTTCGATCTCGCGTGCCGTGGACGGCACCCGCACCGGCGACAGGTCGCTCGCGTCGCGCCGCTCCAGCGCGTCGTGCAGCGACACCAGCGGCGCCAGGTCGCGCGCGATGCCGCGCCACAGCCACAGCGCCAGCAGCGCCAGCAGCAGCACCTGCGGCAGGGTGGCGTAGAGCAGCACCCGCTCGGCCAGCGCGACGCGCGTGACGGTGGTATGGGCGACCATCACGCGGTAGTCGCCCACCTCGGCGCCGGCCGCGTCCGCCACGTGGCGGCGCAGCACCACCGCCCGCACCGGCTGCCCCAGGTGCATCACCTCCGAGAAGCGGTGGCCTTCGCCCGCGGCCGGCTGCTCGGCGCCGATCGGCTCGCCCGAGAGCAGGCTGCCGTCGGGCCGGCGCACGGCGTAGTACACCGTCTCGGCCTGGTCGAACAGCGCCGCCGTCAGATCGCGCGGCGTGAGCTGCAGCGCCACGTGCCCGTCCGGCCCCGGCCGCACGTTGGAGGCGATGGAATACGCGTCGTCCAGCAGCGCGCGGTCGAAGGCCTGCTGGGTGAAGAAGTTGGCGACGAGGAAGGTCACCAGCGTGCCGGCCAGCCAGGTCAGCGCCAGCGGCAGCATCACGTGCCGCAGCACGCGGGTGCCGAGCGCGGGCGCGGGGCGGCCGCTCAGGCGGCGCGCCGGTGGGTCGCGGCGCTCAGGGATGCTCCGCCTCCAGCAGGTAGCCGATGCCGCGCAGCGTGCGGATGGCCGCGCCGCTGCCGGCGAGCTTCTTGCGCAGGCGCGAGATGAAGGCCTCCAGCGCGTTGTCGCCCAGCGCCTCGTCGAAGCCGGAGAGCTTGTCGGACAGGGTGCGCTTGCTCAGCGCATGGCCGGGCGGGCTCATCAGCTCCCACAGCACCTCGAACTCGCGCGCCGGCAGGTCCAGCGCCGCGCTGCCGACGAAGAAGCGGCGCGCCCGGCGATCCAGCCGCAGCCGGCCGAGCAGCGCCATGTCCTGCGTGCCCTGGGCGCGGCGCGCCAGGGCGCGCAGGCGCGCCTCCACCTCGGCCAGGTCGAAGGGCTTGCCCAGGTAGTCGTCGGCGCCGGCGTCCAGGCCGGCGATGCGCTCCTCGGTGCGGTCGCGCGCGGTGAGCACCAGCACCGGCGTGCGATCGCCGCGCGAGCGCGCCTGGCGCAGCACCGCCAGCCCGCTGCCCTGGCCGCTGCCGCGCTGCGCCCGCTCGGGCAGGTTCAGGTCCAGCAACACCGCGTCGAAGGGCTGCACGCGCCACAGGTGCTCGGCCTCCTCCACGCTGCCGGCGATGTCCACGCGGTGGCCGGCGTCGTTCAGGCTGCGCAGCATCACGTCGCGCAGGGTGGCGTCGTCTTCGACGAGGAGGATTCGCATGGCTTGAAGCGGTGGTGGACAGGCGCGATGATCGGCGGCCACGGCCGGCGCCGCCAGTGCGGCCGCCCATGCACCCACGGGACGGGCAGGTCAGGCTGCGGTCAGGGTCGGCCCGCCGCATCCGCCGGGCGCAGGCCCCTTTCAACGTGCCGCACCGCGCGGCCGCCGACAGCCCGCACAGCTTGCAGGACCCCCGATCATGCCCGCATCACCGACGCCCACGCCACCCGAGCTGCGCGTGCTCGCTCCGGCCGACCTCCGCCCGATGCGCCAGCTGCTGGACGTGTTCGGCACGGCCTTCGACGAGCCGGCGGCCGACGCCGCGCTGCGCCCCGGCGACGCCTACCTCGAGCAGCTACTGGGCAGCCCGACCTTCATCGCCGTCGCGGCACTGGAGGCGGGCGAGGTCGTCGGCGGCCTGGCCGGCTATGTCCTGCCCAAGTTCGAGCAGGAGCGCAGCGAGTTCTACATCTACGACCTGGCCGTGGCCGAGGCGCACCGCCGCCGCGGGATCGCCACGGCCCTGATCCAGCGCCTGCGGCGGCTGTGCGCGCAGCGCGGCATCTACGTGATCTTCGTCCAGGCCGATCACGGCGACGACCCGGCGATCGCGCTGTACAGCCGGCTCGGCATCCGCGAGGACGTGCTGCACTTCGACATCGCGCCGACCGACGGCGCCTGAGGGCGCCGTCAGCGCCCCGGCCGCCAGCGGCGCAGCAGCAGCGCGTTGGCCATCACGCTCACGCTGGAGGCCGCCATCGCCGCGCCGGCCACCACCGGGCTGAGCAGGCCGAAGGCGGCGAAGGGGATGCCGACCACGTTGTAGAAGAAGGCCCAGAACAGGTTCTGGCGGATCTTCGCCACCGTGCGGTCGGACAGCGCCAGCGCCGCGTCGACCAGCGCCAGTTCGCCGCGCATCAGCGTGATGCCGGCCGCCTCCATCGCCACGTCGGTGCCGCCGCCCATGGCGATGCCGACGTCGGCCGCGGCCAGCGCGGGGGCGTCGTTGGCGCCGTCGCCGACCATCGCAACGACGTGCCCGCCCTGGCGCAGCTCGCCGACGGCCGCCGCCTTGTCGCCCGGCAGCACCTGGGCGCGCACGTCGGCCGTGTCGATGCCCACGCGCGCCGCCATCGCCTGCGCCGCCTGCAGGTTGTCGCCGGAGATCATCACCACGCGCAAACCGCGCGCACGCAGTTGCGCGACGGCCTCGGCGGCGCCCGGCTTGGGTTCGTCGCTGAAGGCCAGCAGGGCCACGCGGCGCGGCGCGGCGGCCTCGCCTCCGGGCCAGTGCAGCAGCGCCGACACCGAGGCGCCGGTGGCGAGGAATCGCTGCGCCTCGTCCGCCGGCACCGGCACGCCCAGTTCCTCGCACCAGCGCAGGCTGGCGATGGCCCAGGTGCCGCCCTCCACCCGGCCGCGCACGCCGCGGCCCGGCACGGCCTCGATGGCCTCGGCCGATGGCCAGGCCACGTCGCGCGCCTCAGCCTCGCGCACCACGGCGCGCGCCAGCGGGTGCTCGCTGCCGCTTTGCAGCGCCGCGGCCATCGCCAGGGCATGCACCTCGTCTTCGCCGGCCGCGGGTGCCAGCGCCGACAGCACCGGCTGGCCGCGCGTGAGCGTGCCCGTCTTGTCGAAGGCCACCGTGTCCACGCGGTGCGCCAGCTCCAGCGCGCGCGCGTCCTTGATCAGGATGCCGTGCTTGGCCGCCACGCCGGTGCCCGCCATCACCGCCACCGGCGTGGCCAGCCCCAGCGCGCAGGGGCAGGCGATCACCAGCACCGCCACCGCATGGATCAGCGCCGCCTCCACGCCGGCGCCGCCGACGAACAGCCAGCCCAGCAGCGTCAGCAGCGCGATCACCAGCACCACCGGCACGAACACCGCTGCCACCTTGTCCACCAGCCGCTGGATCGGCGCCTTGGCGGCCTGTGCGTCCTCGACCAGCCGGATGATGCGCGCCAGCACGCTCTCCGCGCCGACGGCCGTGACCTCCGCCACCAGCCGGCCCTCACCGTTGACCGAGCCGCCGGTGAGCCGATCGCCCTCGGCCTTGGCCACCGGCAGCGGCTCGCCGGTGAGCATCGATTCGTCCACCGACGAGCGGCCCTCGACCACCCGGGCATCGGCCGGCACGCGCTCGCCCGGACGCACCGCCACGCGGTCGCCGGCGCGCAGCTCGGCCACCGGCAAATCCGATTCCTCCCAGCGCGGGCCGCGCTTGCGCAGCAGGTGCGCCAGCTCGGGCCGCAGGTTCTGCAGCGCGCGGATCGCGGCGGTCGCCTGCCGCTTGGCGCGCGCCTCCAGCCATTTGCCCAGCAGCACCAGCGCGATCACCACCGCCGAGGCCTCGAAGTACAGGTGCGGCGCGTCCATGCCGTGCCCGGCATGCCCGCCCGCCGCCCAGCGCCACCACAGCCACAGCGACAGCCCGAAGGCCGCGCTGGTGCCCAGCGCCACCAGCAGGTCCATGTTGCCGGTGCCGGCGCGCGCCGCATGCCAGCCGGCGCGGTAGAAGCGCGCGCCCAGCCAGAACTGCACCGGCGCCGCCAGCACGAACTGCAGCCAGGGCGGCAGCATCGCGTCGATGCCGAAGGGCGAGAGCAGCATCGGCAGCACCAGCGGCGCGGCCAGCAGCAGCCCGGCCGCCACCGGGCCGAAGCCGGCCCAGGGCGAGGCGTCGGCCTGCGCGCCGCCGTCATCGGCGGCGCGCGGCGCATAGCCGGCATCGCGCACCGCTCGGGCGAGCTGCGGCATCGCGTCGTCGCCGGCGGCGCCCGCCAGCGTGACGCGCGCCGACTCGGTCGCCAGGTTCACGCTTGCATCCTGTACGCCGGGCACCTTGCGCAGGGCGTTCTCCACCCGCGCCACGCAGGAGGCGCAGGTCATGCCCTCCACGCCGAGGTCGAGGGTCTGGAAGGCGGGAGAAGAGGAAAGGGTCTGGGAAGCCATGCCCCGGAGGCTAAGGTCTGACATCGTGTGAGGGTCAAGTCCCGTCACCGAAACAGGGCCCGCTTGACCTTGCCATCATGTCAGGGTTCAGACTTCCAGCCTTCTTCATCCCGTTCGCAAGGACCACGACATGACCACCGCTTCTTCTTCCACTCAGCAGTTCCGGGTCGAGGGCATGACCTGCCAGCACTGCGTGCGCTCCGTGCAGGACGCCGTCTGGTCCGTCGACCCCGAGGCCGATGTCCGGGTCGACCTGCCCGCGGGCCGCGTCGACGTGGCCAGCGCCCAGCCGCGCGATCGCCTGGCCGCGGCCATCGGCGAGGCCGGCTACCGCGTCCAGCCATGAGCGCAGTGCCTATCGGCATCGCGGCCGAGCGCTCGGGCGTCTCGCCGCGCATGGTGCGCCACTACGAGGGGCTGGGCCTGCTGCCGCCCGTGGCGCGCACCGAGAGCGGCTACCGCCAGTACACCGAGGCCGACGTGCACACCCTGCGCTTCATCCGCCGCGCGCGCGACCTGGGCTTCTCGATGGACGAGATCGCCGAGCTGGTCGGCCTCTGGCACGACCGCGGCCGTGCCAGCGCCAGCGTCAAGCGCATCGCGCAGCAGCACTTGGGCGAACTGGAGCAGCGCATCGCCGCGCTGCAGTCCATGCACCGCACGCTGTCGCACCTGGTGCACTGCTGCCAGGGCGACCACCGGCCCGACTGCCCCATCCTCGACGACCTGGCCCGATAGTCCCTGCCTTCTCCCCACGCCCTCTGGATAACTTTGTGAGCAACTCACGTATTTCCTTGTAAAGCCAACATAACTCGTTGATTTTCAAGATGAATCTACAGATTGCCCGATTTTTGTGCAGTGCACATCTCGGGCGGCGCGGGCCTCTTTCCCAGATTTTTGGGCGGCTGTCAAAGGACAACTCTGGGGAGATTTTTGGCACAAGCGCCCCCTTGTCCACAGGCCCGGCGGCCCGCCGCAGGTTGTTCGCTTTTCGGCGACAGCACGGAAGCAGGGCTGCGCACAGCGCTCCGGCATCGCCAAGCCCTTGTCCGGCCGCGGAAAAACGCCCCTTTCCACAGCGCAGGCGGACCCTTAGCTACTACTACTAATCAGATAAGAAAGACAAAGAGAAAAGAAGACGCGCCCGTGCATATTCGGCCGAGTGGCGTGTCGCCCACGCTGCACGGCCCCCGGCGCCCCCGTGCCGGCCCGCGGGCCGGGCTACCATCCGCGGCCATGTCCACCAAGCTGCGCATCCTGGTCGTCGAAGACGAGTCCGGCATCGCCGACACGCTGCAGTACGTGCTGAAGAGCGACGGCTTCGAGCCGGTGTGGTGCGAGACCGCCGAGGCGGCACTGGCCTCCTTCGCGGCCGAGCCGCCGGCGCTGGTGGTGCTGGACGTGGGCCTGCCGGACCTGAACGGCTTCGAGCTCTTCAAGCGCCTGCAGGACCGGATGCGCGGTGGCGGCGCACCGGAGGTGCCGGTCGTCTTCCTCACCGCCCGCAGCGACGAGATCGACCGCGTGGTCGGCCTGGAACTGGGCGCCGACGACTACATCGCCAAGCCCTTCTCGCCGCGCGAGCTGGTGGCGCGGGTGCGCACCATCCTTCGGCGCAGCCAGCGCGGTGCGGCGGCGGCCCCGGCGACGGCATCGCCGCCCCCCGCTGCGCCCGTGCTGCCCTTCGCCATCGATGCCGAGCGCATGCTGATCCGCTACTACGGCCGGCCGCTGGAACTTTCGCGCTACGAATACGGCCTGCTGCGCGTGCTGGTGCAGCGGCCGGGCCGGGTCTTCACCCGCGATGAGTTGCTCTCGCTGGTGTGGGACGAATCCAGCGACAGCTTCGACCGCACCGTGGACGCCCACGTCAAGACCCTGCGCGCCAAGCTGCGCGCCATCGCGCCCGAGGTCGATCCCATCCGCACCCTGCGCGGCACCGGCTACGCGCTGGTGGAAGACCTGCCGGCCGCGCCGGTGTGATGCTCTCTCGCAGAACGCGCATCTTCATCGGCATCCTGCTGCTGTACGCAGCCGGCATCGGCGTGCTGCTGTACCGGGTGATGGCCGACATCGACCCGCGCTACCGCGAGTCGGCCGAGGAGTCGCTGGTCGAGACCTCGCAACTGCTGGCCAGCCTGGTCGAGCAGGACGTGGTGGCCGGTGCCATCAACCCGGCGCGGCTGGAGCCGCTGTTCCGCAGCGTCTACGCGCGCGAGTTCTCGGCCCAGATCTACAACCTGCACAAGCGGCGGGTGGAACTGCGGGTGTACGTCACCGACCGCGCCGGCCACGTGCTCTTCGACTCCACCGGCCGCGCCGGCGGCGCCGACTTCTCGGGCTGGCGCGACGTGCGCCTGACGCTGGACGGCCGCTACGGCGCCCGCACCACGCGCGACGTCGCCGGCGACCCGCTCAGCTCCGTCATGTACGTTGGCGCGCCGGTGCGCTGGAACGGCGAGATCGTCGGCATGGTCAGCGCCGGCAAGCCGGTGCAGAGCTTCGGGCAGCTGGTGCAGGGCGCGCGCGAGCGCACGCTGGCCGTGGGCATCGGCTCGGCCGTGGCGCTGCTGCTGCTGGCGCTGATCCTCTCGGTGTGGCTGGTGCGGCCTTTCGGCCTCACCGCCGACTACCTGCGCTGGCTGCGCGCGCAGCGCGGCTTCCACCCCGTGCGCATGGTGCGCCAGGGCCTGCTGATGGCGCGCGCCGCGGCGCACGAGATGCGCGACGCCGTCACCGGACGCAACAGCACGGCCGATGCCATCCAGACCTTCACCCACGAGATCAAGAGCCCGCTGTCGGCCATCCGCGGCGCCGCCGAGCTGGTGCAGGAGCCCGGCATGCCGGGCGAGGAGCGCGAGCGCTTCCTCGGCAACATCGTGCGCGAGACGCAGCGCATCCAGGAGATCGTCGACCGCATGATGGAGCTGGCGACGCTGGAGGCGCGCCGCGTGCTCGACCGCGTGCAGACCGTGCCGCTGCGCCCGCTGGTCGAGGAGGTGGCCGACACCGCCCGCACCGCCGCCGCGCGTCGCGATGTGCGCATCCGGGTCGAGGCCAAGGCCGACGCGGCCGCCGAGGGCGACCCCTTTCTGCTGCGCCGCGCGGTGGCCAACCTGCTGGCCAACGCGGTGGACTTCTCGCCCGAGGGCGGCGAGGTCGTCGTCGGCCTGGCCGCCACCTCGCGCCAGGCGCGCATCACCGTGCGCGACCAGGGCCCGGGCATCCCGGCCTATGCGCGCGAGAAGGTGTTCGAGAAGTTCTACTCGCTGGCCCGCCCGCACAGCCAGAAGAAGAGCACCGGCCTGGGCCTGGCCTTCGTCAGGGAGATCGCCGCGTTGCACCAGGGCCGCGTCGAGCTGGGCAACGCGGCCGGCGGCGGGGCGATGGCGGTGCTGACGCTGCCGCTGTCCGCGGCGCGGCGCGATCCTGTCTGAAAACCGCTCGCGGCCTCTACCGGAACAGATCCAGGATCCGGTTGCGTTCCCTCGATTCCCCCTGCGGTGCCGGCGCCTGCTGGCCCATCGGGAACACACCCAGCTCGGCCGGCACGTTGCTGCCCATGCCGGGCATCGTGCCCGCCTCGTAGCCGGGCGTGCCGGGGCCGTAGGGCGACCACGAAGGCTCCACGTCCAGCGACTGCACACCGCTGCCGTTCGCGTACTCGGTGTACATCCAGTCGCCGGCCACGTCGGTCACGCCCTCGGGCGCGGTTGGCTTCGCCACCGGCACGCCCTTGAGCGCGGTCTTCATGTAGGCCGTCCACACCGGCAGCGCGACGCTGCCGCCCGTCTCGCCGCGCACGCCGAGCTGCCGCGGCGTGTCGTAGCCGACCCAGGCGATGCCCACGCGCGTGGGCTGGAAGCCGGCGAACCAGGCGTCGAAGGAGTCGTTGGTGGTGCCGGTCTTGCCGTACAGGTCGTCGCGGCGCAGCGCCGCGTACGCCTTGTAGCCGGTGCCGCTCCTCACCACGCTGTTCAGCAGCGTGTCCATCACGAAGGCGTTGCGCGCGGGGACGGCGCGCTGCGCCTCGTCGGGCCGGGGCAGCGGCGTGTCTTCCAGCACCTGGTCGCGCGCGTCGGTGATGCGCGTGACGAGCTGCGGCTGCACGCGCAGGCCGCCGTTGGCGAAGACGGCATACGCGGCCGCCATCTGCATCGGCGTCACCGAGCCGGCGCCCAGGCCCATGGTGAGGAAGGCCGGGTGCCGCGCCGGATCGAAGCCGAAGCGGCCGATCCACTCCTGCGCGTACTGCGGGCCGATGGACTGCAGCACGCGGATGGTCACCAGGTTCTTCGACTTCTGCAGCGCGGTGCGCAGCGTCATCGGGCCGTCGTAGGTGCCGTCGTAGTTCTTCGGTTCCCAGGGCTGGCCGCCGGTGGCGGCGGCGTCGAAGACCAGCGGCGCGTCGTTGACCAGGGTGGCGGGCGAGAAGCCCTTTTCGAGCGCGGCCGAGTAGATGAAGGGCTTGAAGCTGGAGCCCGGCTGGCGCCACGCCTGCGTGACGTGGTTGAACTTGTTCTTGTTGAAGTCGAAGCCGCCCACCAGCGCGCGCACCGCGCCGTCGCGCGGGTCCAGGCTGACGAAGGCGCCTTCCACCTCGGGCAGCTGCGCCACCTCCCAGCCCTTGCCGCTGGGCTCCAGGCGGACGATGGAGCCGCGCGCGATGCGGATGGCCTGCGGCGCCTTGGGCGCCAGCGCGCGCTGCACCGGCTGCAGGCCGCGGCCGGTGATCTCCACCGTGTCGCCGTTGGCGCGGGCGGCGACGAGCTTCTTCGGGCTCGCCTCCAGCACCACCGCGGCCACCAGGTCGCCGTTGTCGGGGTGATCGGCCAGCGCCTCGTCCACCGCCTGGTCCAGCGCCTTCGGCTCGGTGGGCAGCTCGGCGACGAAGCCCTCGGGCCCGCGGTAGGGCTGGCGCTGCTCGTAGTCCATCAGCCCGGCGCGCAGCGCGGCGTACGCCGCCCGCTGGTCGGCCGCGGTGAGGGTGGTGTAGACCTTCAGCCCGCGCGTGTAGGCGGCCTCGCCGTACTTCTCGACCATCTGCTGGCGCACCATCTCGGCCACGTACTCGGCATGCACGCGCTCGGGGTCGACGGCGGCGCGCAGCTTCAGCGGCTCGGCACGCGCGGCCTCGGCCGCGGCAGCGTCGAGGTAGCCGGTGTCCACCATGCGCTGGATCACGTACTGCTGGCGCGCCACCGCGCGGCGCGGGTTGGCCACCGGGTTGTTGGTGCCCGGCGCCTTGGGCAGCCCGGCCAGCATCGCGGCCTCGGCCACGCTGAGCTGCTGCACCGGCTTGCCGAAGTAAGTCTGCGCGGCGGCGGCGAAGCCGTAGGCGCGGTTGCCCAGGTAGATCTGGTTCAGGTAGATCTCGAGGATCTGGTCCTTGGTGAGGTACTTCTCCAGCTTCCAGGCCAGCAGCGCCTCGTTGAACTTGCGGCTGAAGGTGCGCTCGCTGCTGAGGAACATGTTGCGCGCCACCTGCTGCGTGATGGTGGAGGCGCCCTGGTGCACGCGGCCCTTGAGCGTGTTGGCGATCACGGCGCGCGCCAGGCCGCGGTAGTCGAGGCCGCCGTGCTGGTAGAAGCGCGCGTCCTCGGTGGCGAGCACCGCGTCCTTGAGCACGCGCGGCATCTGGCCGATGGGCACCAACTGGCGCCGCTCCTCGCCGAACTCGCCGATCAGCTCGCCGTCGGCGGTGAACACGCGCAGCGGCAGCTTGGGCTGGTAGTTCTCCAGCGAGGAGACGTCCGGCAGCCGGTGCCAGGCCACGGCGGCGGCCACGCCCAGCGTCAGCGTGGCCAGCAGCGCCAGCGCCGCGGCACCCCCGGCACCCCACAGCAGGAGACGACGGGTGCGCGGGTCGGAGAGAAAGGCGGGTTTTCGCATGAAAAAGATGGAGAAGAGAGAAAAAGCGATCAGGTTCGCAGCGGCTCGGTGGGCGAAGCCGGGGAGGCGGCGTCGGCGCCGCCTCCTTCAGACAGCGCATACCAGTCGACGTTCCGCGTGGCGAGCATCAGCACGGCCAGCATGCCGAAGGTCAGCAGCGCACCCAGCAGCAGGGCGTTGCCCTCGGAGGCCAGCAGGACGTAGAGCGCCGCATACAGCACCGCCACGAAGCCCGCGAGCACCGCGCCGCGCCGCCAGCCGCCGAGCACTGCGCTGAAGTAGGCCATCAGCAGCGCCACGCTGGCGCCAGCCGAGGCCGCATAAGCGGGCAGGAAGCTTAGCTTTTCCGACAGGGCCAGCAGCAACAAAAAGAACAGGGCGACGGACAGGCCCACCAGCGCGTACTGCACCGGGTGCAGCCGCAGGCGGCGCAGCAACTCGCACATGAAGCTGGCCATCAGCACCAGGCCGATGAACAGGGCGCCGTACTTGGCGGCGCGGTGCGCCATGAAGTAGATGTTGACCGGCTGCGACAGGGCCACGCCGAAGGTGTCGGTCTCGCGCATCGGCACGCCGGCGGCGCGTGCCGCGGATGCCGCCGCGCTGGCTGCGGCGATGCAGGCGGAGTCGCCGCCGGCGCAGGCGGCGTCCATCGAGGGCGAAGCCTGCTCGGCCGTCCAGCGCTGCAGCAACTGCGCCCGCGCCGTGCTCACCAGCGAGGAGATGCGCCAGCGTGCGTCGAAGCCGCCGTCCGTCACCGTGCGCTCGGCCGGCAGGAAGCGCCCGCCGAAGCTGGGGTGCGGCCAGGGCGAGGCGATGTGCGCCTCGGTGTCGTCGGCGGCCGGCACCAGGTCCAGGCGGCGCTGGCCGATCAGCTTGAGCGCGAGCTTGAAATCCATCGGCTCGCCGGCCAGCACGCGGCGCGCCAGCTCGGGCGGCAGCGGCGCATGGATGCCCTGGGGTGCGTCGCCGACGCCCGGCACGCCCTGGGCGAAGCGCAGCGGCGTGCCGTCCAGCGTGGCGTCGGGCAGGCCCTCGATGCCGCGCACGTCGCTCACCGAGAAGGCCAGCACCGGCGTGCCGGGCACCAGCGTGGCGTCGCGCTCGGTGGGGCGCGGCGCCGGGCCGGCGGCGGCGAAGCGGCCGCCGAAGCCGGCATCCAGCTTGTAGAAGAGCACGCGGAACAGGCCGCGGTAGCGCTCCTGCGGCTGCAGGCTGCCGTCGATGCGCAGCTGCTGCGGGAAGGCCAGCACCGTGCGCGGCTTGCTGCGCCGGCTCTGGCCGATCACCTTGCCCTGGCTGTCGCGCTCGGTCTCGGTCCACTGCTCCACGTAGGGCAGCACCAGGAAGGGCCCGGTCACGGTCTGCGCGCCGGCGTAGGTGGAGGCCAGCTCCTCCTCGGCCTCGCTCTGGCTGGCGCCGCGCTCGCCCACCAGCTCCTCGATGCGGCCGAGCGGGATGCACAGCAGCAGCCAGAGCAGCAGCAGCACGAGCACCTTGACGAGCGCCGACTGGCGCAGGGTGCGGGCGAGGTGGTGGATCACGTCTTCTTCTCCTTGGCTTCGTTTCGTGTGACAGACGACGGGGCCGATGCTCGCCACCGCAGCCGAAGCCGGTATGAAGGCTTCGCCACGCGGACTTCACGCCCACTTCACACAGCGCCGGGGCCTTCGCACGCGCTTCCTTCTGCCTTCTCGGCATGCCGGGACAGTGGCGCCATGCGTCACCACCGAGGAAGGAACCGCGCCATGAACACCGCCGAAACTCCAGAAGACATCGCGCCGCCGCGCCGCGGCCGCTGGCTGTGGCTCGCCACCGCCGGCCTGGCCGCCGCCGGCTTCGCGCTGCTCGTCGCACGCCCGCTGCATGCGCAGACCGCCGACGCGCCGCGCCAGAAGACCGAAAGCCCCTACTTCTTCGTCAAGAGCGATTCGCCCGACGTGGACCGCCTGCCGCTGAAGGGCACCGACGTGCAGGTGCGCATCTCCGGCGTGATCGCCGACGTCACCGTCACGCAGACCTACCGCAACGAGGGTCAGCGGCCGATCGAGGCGAAGTACGTCTTTCCCGGCTCGACCAAGTCCGCGGTCGGCGGACTGAACGTGCGCCTGGCCGACCGCCTGATCACCGCGCAGATCCGCGAGAAGCAGCAGGCGAAGATCGAATACGAGACCGCGAAGAAGGAAGGCAAGACCGCCGCCCTGCTGGAGCAGCACCTGCCCAACGTCTTCCAGATGAACGTCGCCAACATCCTGCCCGGCGACGAAGTGAAGGTGGAGCTGCGCTACACCGAGCTGCTGGTGCCGCAGGGCGGCAACTACCAGTTCGTCTTCCCCACCGTCGTCGGGCCGCGCTACAACAGCCCGCAGTCGTCGCAGGCGAACGCCAAATGGGTCGCGCAGCCGACGCTGCGCGCGGGGGTGGCACCGGACACGCGCTTCACCCTCAAGGCCAGCATCGACACGCCGCTGGGCATCAAGGAAGTGCGCTCGCTCACGCACGCCATCGACGTGAAGAAGGACGGCGAGGGCCGCCACGCCGACGTGGTGCTCACCGCCGACGGCCGGCCGCTGGACAACCGCGACGTGGTCATCGACTACCGCCTCGCCGGCGAGCGCATCGAGTCGGGCCTGATGCTGCACAAGGGCCAGGGCGAGGGCGCCGAGAACTTCTTCCTCGCCATGATCGAACCGCCCAAGGCCGTGCCGGCCAGCGCCATCAGCCCACGCGACTACATCTTCGTGGTCGACATCTCGGGCTCGATGCACGGCTTCCCGCTCGACACCGCCAAGACGGTGCTGGAGCGCCTGATCGGCGGCCTGCGGCCCAGCGACACCTTCAATGTGCTGCTGTTCTCCGGCAGCAACCGGATGCTGAACGCGCACTCCGTGCCGGCCACGCGCGCCAACATCGAGCAGGCGATGGCGACGATCAGGAACTACAACGGCAGCGGCAGCACCGAGCTGATCCCGGCCCTGAAGCGCGCCTACGCCGAGCCCAAGGCCGAGGGCGTGTCGCGCAGCATCGTGGTCGTCACCGACGGCTACGTCACCGTCGAGCGCGAGGCCTTCGAGCTGGTGCGCCGCAACCTGAACAAGGCCAACCTGTTCTCCTTCGGCATCGGCTCCTCGGTCAACCGGCACCTGATGGAAGGGCTGGCGCGTGCCGGCATGGGCGAGCCCTTCATCATCACCGACCCGGTGCAGGCGCCGGAGCAGGCGGCGCGCTTCCGCCGCATGATCGAGTCGCCCGTGCTCACCAACGTGCGCGCCGTGTTCTCCGGCCTGGACGTCTACGACGTGGAGCCCGCGGTGCTGCCCGACGTGCTGGGCGAGCGGCCGGTGATCGTCTTCGGCAAGTGGCGCGGCGAAGCCCGTGGCGGTGTCACCATCGAAGGCCGCAGCGCCGCCGGCCCCTGGAAGCAGGAGGTGCGCATCGACGGCCGCACCCCGCAGGACGCGCCGGCCCTGCGCGCGCTGTGGGCGCGCCACCGCATCGCCGCGCTGAGCGACCAGGAGGCGCTGGAAGGCGGCGACGGCCAGCGCCAGGCCATCACCGGCCTGGGCCTGAAGTACAGCCTGCTGACGCAGTACACCAGCTTCATCGCGGTGGACAAGGTGGTGCGCAACACCGCGGGCAGCACCGCCGTGGACCAGCCCCTGCCGCTGCCGCAGGGCGTGAGCGAGAACGCGCTCGGCGCCGAGGTGCCCAGCACACCGGAGCCCGAGACGCTGGGTGCCGTGGCCGTGGCCCTGTCGATGCTGCTGATGCTGCGCCGGCGCGCGCGCCGCCACGATCCGCGCAAGCACACCGCATGAGGGCCGCCATGACGCTTGCTCACCTTGCCACCCACCACCCGCGCTGGCTCGACGCCGGCATCCGGCTGGACCGCGTGCCGCCCGCCGCGTGGCTGGCCGCGCAGGCGCTCGCCCTCTGGCCCACCTGGCGGTGGATGGCCGCGCGCCTGGCCGACGGCTCCGACGACCCGCTCGGCCTGCTGGCCCTGGCCGCGCTCGCCGCCTTCGCCTGGCAGCAGCGGCGCGAACTGCGCGCCGCGCCGCGCCTGGGCCTGCTGGCCTGCGCGGGTGCCCTGACACTGGCAGCCAGCCTGCTGCGCGCCGGCCTCCTCGGCCTGCCCGCGCTGCCGCCGCTGGCCGCCGGCCTGCTGGCCGTGCTGGCGCTGGCGGCCGGCCTGCTCGCCTTCCTGCCGCACCGGCAAGCGGCGGCGCCGGTGCTGGGCCTGGCGGTGCTGGCGCTGCCGCTGCTGTCGTCGCTGCAGTTCTACGCTGGCTACCCGCTGCGCGTCGTCACCGCCGAGGCGGGGCGCTGGCTGCTGGCGCCCTTCTTCGCCGTGGCGCGCGAGGGCAGCAGCCTGTGGATCGACGGGCAGCTGGTCATCGTCGATGCACCCTGCTCCGGCGTGCAGATGGTGTGGCTGGGCTACTTCACCGCCTGCGCGGTGGCGCTGTTCCTGATGCGGTGCACCGACCGGCGCTTCCTCGCCCGCTTGCCCGCCGTCAGCGCCCTGGTGCTGGCCGGCAACGTGCTGCGCAACGCCGTGCTGGTCGGCCTCGAGGGCGCCGGCCGGCCGCTGGCGCCGTGGGCGCACGAGGCGCTGGGCCTGGCCGTGCTGGCGGCCGTGTGCGGCGGCATCGCCTGGGCCATGCTGCGGCCGGCCGGCGCCGCGGCGCCGCGCGCGAACCCGGGAGACCGCCATGCGCTGGCCTGACGCCTCGTGGTCCACCCGCTGCTTCGCCAACACCTTCGCGCACCGCGTGCTGCACAAGGCGCTGTTCGCCCTGGTGATGGCCCTGTGCCTGGCGGCCACCCTGGCGGGCGGGCGCGAGGCCGGCCCGTCGTCCTCCGCGCCGACGGCGCACGAGTGGCCGCGCGAATGGGACGGCGCGCCGCTGCGCCCGCTGGCCCTGAGCGCCGTCGAGGCCCGCTTCGCCCGCCAGTTCCCCGGCGACATCGCGCGCATGACCGACGAGCGCCACCTCTTCGTGCTGCGCCACGTCGTGCGGCCCACCCGCATGCTGCATCCGGCGGCGGACTGCTACCGCGCGCTGGGCTGGCGCATCGAGCGCACGCGCCTGGAGCGCGACGAGCAGGCGCGCCTGTGGCGCTGTTTCCACGCCCGGCGCGATGCAAGCGGCGCTTTGCGCGTGTGCGAGCGCATCGAGGACGCCGCGGGGCAGGCTTTCACCGACACTTCGGCCTGGTACTGGGCCGGGGTGGGCGGACGCTCCACCGGCCCGTGGCAGGCGGTGACGGTCGTCACGCCCCTGTGAGCCTGGATCCGCGAGAGGGAGTGTGTGAAGAAGGCGTTGCGTTTCGTGCTGTGGAGCCTGCTGGCGCTGCTGCTGACGGCGGCGGTGGCATTGGCCCTGATCGTGAAGATCGCCCTGGCGCCGGCGAAGGACGAATGGGCGATGCAGCGCCGCATCGGCCCGCTGACGCTGGACCTGGGCGTGCCCACGCTGATTCGCCTGGCCACCACGCCCTGGTTCGCGCCCTGGCTCGACGGCCGGCGCTTCGACACCGCGCACGGCCCGGTGCAACTGCACTGGAACGAGGAGCGCCGCCAGTTGCAGGTGCGCTGCGCACCCTGCCAGGCGGCCGTGCCCGCGCTGGGGCCGCAGCCGCTCAGGCTGGAACACCTGGGCATCACCGTGCGCCGCGATGCCGGCCGGCTGGCCGGCGAGCTGGAGGCGGTGCCGCCGCAGGGCACACCCAACGGCGGCCCCCTGCAGGGCCGGTGGACCGGCCTGCTCACGCAGCGCGACCTGCGCGTGGAGGCCGACCTCGCCGACGCGCCCATCGCCCGCTGGTACGCGGTGCTCACGCCCGAGCTGCCCGAACTGCAGCGCGCGCAGATCGGCGGCACCGCCGGGCTGAAGGTGCAGTTCACGCTGCCGGGCGGCGCGGCGGGCCCGCTCGGCGTGCAGCCGCGCGTGGCGCAGTTCACCGTCGCCGGCCTGGGCACCGAGGCCATGCTGGGCGCGCGCACCGCCTGCGGCCCCGGCGCCGGCCTGCGGGCCGACAGCTGGCTGGCGCGCGCCGTGATCGCCGCCGAGGACCAGCGCTTCTTCCAGCACCCCGGCTACGACCTGGTCGAGCTGGCCGCCGCCTTCGACAAGAACCAGCACAAGGGCGGCATCGACCGCGGCGGCAGCACCATCACCCAGCAGCTCGCCAAGATGCTGGTCACCGGCAGCGAGCGCACGCTGGAGCGCAAGCTGCGCGAGCTGCTGTACGCGGTGGAGATGGAGCAGACCCTGGGCAAGGCGCGCATCCTGCAGCTCTACCTGGACAACGCGCCCTGGGGCCGCGTGTGCGGCGCCGAGGCGGCGGCGCGCCACTACTTCAAGCGGCCCGCCGCGCGGCTGGAGCCGGCGCAGGCCGTGTGGCTGGCCTCCATGCTGCATGCGCCCGGCCTGGCGGCCGAGCGCTGGGCGCGCGAGGGCACGCTGGACCCGCAGCGCCTGAAGTGGGTGGCCGAGGGCATCCGCGGCATCTCGCGCGCGCAGCGGGCGGCGCTGCTGCGCAGCGTGGACAGCGCCCGCTACCCGTCGCCCGCCAGCGAGTGAGCGGCGGCGGCCCCGCTGTCGGCGCCGCATGGCGGCCGTGACGGCGCCTGCGCCGTCATCCCGGCGGGCGCGGCGGCGCCATCATGGCTGCACCATGAAGACCCCCACGATCCGCAAGGGCCAGGCGCCGGGCACCCTGGGCCGCGACGAATTCCGCCTGCGCTTCATGCAGGACTTCCAGGACTCGGCCTTCGCGGCGGAGGCCGGCGCGCTGGCGCGGATCGAGGCCATCGCCTGGCAGGCCTACGACGAAGGCCGCAAGTCGCCCGCCACGCGCAAGGCGGGGCCGGGCCACGTGGACCCGGACTACGAACTCTCCGTGGACTGGCTCGAGGCCCGCGCCCGCATCGACGCGGCGCAGGCCGCCTGGGGCCGGCCGGAGACGCCCTCGCGCGTGCTGCTGGTCAACGGCTCGCCGCGCAACGACGGCACCTGCCCGGGCGAGGTGTCCAAGACCTGGCGCCTGGCGAACATCGCCCGCGAGGAACTGGAAGCCGCCGGCCTGCAAGTCGACCTGCTGGACCTGAGCCTGCTCGCCTCCGACTACGGCCGGCACATCCACCCGTGCAAGGGCTGCGTCTCCACCGCCATGCCGCTGTGCCACTGGCCGTGCAGCTGCTATCCCAACCACGCGCTGCGCCAGACCGGCGACTGGATGAACGAGATCTACGCGCGCTGGGTCGCGGCGCACGGCGTCATCGTGCTCACGCCCACCCACTGGTACCAGGCCAGCAGCGCGCTCAAGCTGATGATCGACCGGCTGGTGTGCGCCGACGGCGGCAACCCCGACCCCACCTCCACCCACGGCAAGACGGTAGACGAGGCCAAGGCGCTCGAACTGCAGGGATGGGACTACCCCAAACACCTCGAGGGCCGCGTCTACGGCGTGGTGGTGCACGGCGACGTGGCCGGCATCGAGAGCCTGCGGCGCAACCTCAGCGACTGGCTGGACTGGATGGGCCTGGTCGACGCCGGCACGCAGGCGCGGCTGGACCGCTACATCGGCTACTACCAGCCCTACGCCGACAGCCACGAGGCCCTGGATGCCGACCTGGCGCTGCAGGAGGAGGTGCGCAACGTCGCCCGCGCCGTCGTCCATGCGGTGGGCGAGCTGCGCGCGGGCCGCCTGAGCCGCCCCGACGCCGGCCTGGGCCGGCCGCGGCCGAAGTGAGCACAACTGCGCGCCGCCTTCATCCTTCTTTACCTTCGCTCACCCCGCGTTGACCCCGCTCTCATGGACCGGACAAGCGGGCCTTCCACACTGCGTCTCACCTGCTGCACACATCGACTGCAGCAGCAACCCAGGAAAGGAAGGACTCGCATGATCTCTCTTCGCCAACGTGTTCTGTGGGCCGGCGTGCTGGCCTCCGCCGCCTTTGCTGCCTCGGCCCAGACGCCGCCCGCCGCCGCCGAACCGGCCGCGCCTGCACAGGCCCAGTCGGCGGCCCCGGCCAAGCCGCATGCCGAGCGCAAGGACTTCGCCAAGCGCTTCGAACGCATGCAGCAGCGCCGCGCCGAACGCATGGCCGCGCTGAAGGACAAGCTGAAGCTGAGCACCGCCCAGGAAGGCGCGTGGAACACCTACGCCGCCGCCGTGCAGCCGTCGCGCGACGCCAAGCCGCCGCAGCGCCCGGACCGCGCCGCGTTCAGCCAGCTCACCACGCCCGAGCGGCTGGACCGCATGCAGGCCCGCCAGGCCGAGCGCGCCGCGCTGTTCGCCAAGCGCGCTGACGCGATCAAGGCCTTCTATGCGCAGCTCTCGCCCGAGCAGCAGAAGACCTTCGACGCCGAAGGCATGCGCATGGGGCCGCGCGGCCACGGCCATCATCGCCACCACGGTCCGCGCCATCAGCCGGCCGGCGGCGAGGCGGGGCAGCAGGCGCCCAAGAGCTGAGCCGCAGCGCGGGGGCCCGCCCCCGTCGGTTCACACAGGCCCGCGGCATCCGCCGCGGGCTTTTTCGTGCTTGTTGGCGCCTAGTTCGGCGTGCCGGTGCGCGTCGTCGGGTTGGTCGGCACGTTGTTCGGGCGTTCGCCCGTGTCGCCGAAGGGGCGCGGCCGGTGCAGGGCTTCCTGCCGCACTTCCCCGCGCGTGCGCTGGCTCACCATCGGGGTGGCGTTCGGCTGGTGGTTGGTGGTGGTGCTGGCCTGGCCGGGCGGCGTGTTGCTGTTCGCCAGGTTGTGGTTGTTCATGCGCGCCTCGGCCTTCACGCTCTCGCGCGAGTTGGGCATCGTCACGTCCGGGCTTTGCGTGGGGTTGGGCACGCCGGTGCGCGACAGGGTGCTGCCTTCGCCCGTGGTTTGCGGCGTGGCGGGCGCGATCTGGGCCACGGCGGCACCGGCGGCCAGCAGCGCGGCGGCGAACACGGGAGCGAAGCGGTGGGCATGGGTCTTCATGGCGGTTTCCTTTCGTCGTCGTTCGGGAAGGCGCGGTGGCGCGCGATCCCTTGCCCCCAAGGTACGTGCTGCGGCGCGGTGCGGGGTGTCGGGGCAGCCTGCACCGCGCTGTAGGAAACGGGGCATGCCGCGCTGCGCGCAGCACCGGCGGGCGGGAACTTGGGCGGCGTTCCTACAGGGGCGGGCCCGCCGGGCCGGTACAAAGAGCAGGTGTCCCTCCTGTCGCCCGCCCAACTTCCCCTGGCCGCTGCAGCACCCCAGAAATCGCTGAAGGTGATGACGGTCAACACCCACAAGGGCTTCACCGCGTTCAACCGCCGCTTCATCCTGCCGGAGCTGCGCGACGCGGTGCGCACCGTGGGCGCCGACGTGGTGTTCCTGCAGGAGGTGCTGGGCACCCACTCGCAGCACGGGCAGAAGATCGACAACTGGCCCGAGGCGCCGCACTACGAATTCCTCGCCGACACCATGTGGCCGCAGTTCGCGTACGGCCGCAACGCCGTCTACCCGAAGGGGCACCACGGCAACGCGGTGCTGTCGAAGTTCCCGATCGTGCACCACCGCAACCACGACGTCTCGGTGGCCGGGCCGGAGCGCCGCGGCCTGCTGCACTGCGTGCTGCGCCTGCCCGGCCGGCCGCTGGACGTGCACGTGATCTGCGCCCACCTGGGCCTGGCCGAGGCGCACCGCCAGCAGCAGCTGGAGCTGCTGTGCCACATCGTGCAGGACGAGGTGCCTGCCGGCGCGCCGCTGATCGTGGCGGGCGACTTCAACGACTGGCGCAACCGCGCGCACGGCGTGCTGGAGGAAGGCGCGGGGCTGCGCGAGGTGTTCCGCCACGCCAACGGCGCAGCGGCGCGCACCTTCCCGGCGCGTTTCCCGGTGCTGCCGCTGGACCGCATCTACGTGCGCAACGCCGAGGCGCACGCGCCGGTGGTGCTGCCGCGGCGCCCCTGGTCGCACCTGTCGGACCATGCGCCGCTGGTGGCGGAGGTGCTGCTGTGAACCGCTGGCACGGGGGCAACCGCGTCGAGCTGCTGGAAAACGGCGAGACCTTCTTCCCGCGCGTGTTCGAGGCCATCCGCCAGGCGCGGCGCGAGGTGATCGTCGAGACCTTCATCCTGTTCGAGGACAAGGTCGGCCTGGGCCTGCATGCCGCGCTGTGCGAGGCCGCGCGCGGCGGCGCCAAGGTGGACCTGATGATCGACGGCTTCGGCTCGCCCGACCTGTCGGCCGGCTTCCTCGGTGCGCTGGCCGAGGCCGGCGTGCGGGTGCGCGTGTTCGACCCCGGCCGGCGCCTGTTCGGCCAGCGGCTGAACGTGTTCCGCCGCATGCACCGCAAGATCGTCGTCGTCGACGGCGAGCGCGCCTTCGTCGGCGGCATCAACTACTCTGCCGACCACGTGATGGACTTCGGCCCCAAGGCCAAGCAGGACTACGCGGTGGAGCTGGCCGGCCCGGTGGTGGCGGACATCCACCGCTTCGTGCTGCGCGCGATCGCCGTGGGAGACCTTCGCGGCAAGGGCGCGCGCTGGTTCCGCCGCCGCCTCGACCACACGGCCGACGCCGCGGTCGAGCCCGTCGGCTCCGCCGAGGTGATGTTCGTCAGCCGCGACAACCGCCGCCACACCACCGACATCGAGCGCCACTACCTGGCGGCCATCCGCAGCGCGCGCGAGCGCATCGTCATCGCCAACGCCTACTTCTTCCCCGGCTACCGCATCGTCAAGGCGCTGCGGCGCGCGGCCCGGCGCGGCGTGGACGTGCGCCTGATCCTGCAGGGCGAGCCCGACATGCCGATCGTCAAGACGGCCGCCAGCATGCTCTACCACCACCTGCTGCATGCCGGCGTGCGCATCCACGAGTACTGCGAGCGCCCGCTGCACGGCAAGGTGGCGGTGGTCGACGGGGCCTGGAGCACCGTCGGCTCCAGCAACCTCGACCCGCTGAGCCTCTCGCTCAACCTGGAGGCCAACGTGATGGTGCGCGACCGCGCCTTCAACGCCGAGCTGTCGGGCCGGCTGGAGCACCTCATGCGCACGAGCTGCCAGCAGGTGGAGGCCTCGCAGCTCCAGGAATGGAGCGTCTGGCGGCTGGTGCGCAGCTTCTTCGTCTTCCACTTCATGCGCTGGTATCCCTCATGGGCCGGCTGGCTGCCCCGGCACGTGCCGCGGCTGGAGCCGGCCCGGCCCCCCGTGCAGCCCGGCGACGCGGACGCGCCGCCGCAGGGCCCGGCGGCGCAGACCGACGCCGCCTGAGCGGCGCGCCGGCAGCAGACCCGCATCGGCACCATGGCCTGCTCTTCCGCTACCGAGGCCACCGCCCAGGCGGGTGCGCCTCCGCACCGCCGTGCGCCGGCGGCGGCCTGGCGGCGCTGGCGCGGATGGCCGTGGGTGCGGCGCATCGCCATCGCGGCCTTCCTCGGCGTCGTCGTCGTGCTGCTGGCGAACCAGGCGCGCGCCATCGCATGGGGCGACGTGCTCGCCGCGATGCGCGCCTACCCGTGGCAGGTGCTGGCGCTGGCCGCCGGCTTCGCCGCGCTCAGCCACCTGCTGTACGCGACCTTCGACCTGATCGGGCGCCACTACACCGGCCACGCGCTGCGCGCCGGCCCGGTGATGGCGATCACCTTCGTCAGCTACGCCTTCAACCTCAACATGGGCACGCTGGTGGGCGCGGTGGGCATGCGCGCACGGCTGTACGCCCGCCTCGGGCTGGACGCGCCGGTCATCGCGCGCATCGTGGGCAGCAGCATGCTCACCAACTGGCTGGGCTACTGCCTGCTGGCGGGCCTGGCTTTCCTGCTGTGGCCGCTGGCCATGCCCGAGGACTGGCACCTGGGCCGCATCGCGCAGCGCGTGCTGGGCGCGGCGCTGGTCGCCGTGGCGGCCGCGTACCTGCTGGCCTGCGCCTTCTCGCCGCGGCGCGAGTGGCGCGTGCGCGGCCACGAGATCGCCCTGCCGTCGCTGCGGGTGGCCCTGGTGCAGTTGGCGCTGTCGTGCGCCAACTGGAGCGCGATGGGCGCCGCCATGGCCGTGCTGCTGCAGGGCGCGGTGCCCTATCCGATGGCGCTGGGCGTGCTGCTCATCGGCGCGGTCGCCGGCCTGCTCTCGCGCGTGCCGGCAGGGCTGGGCGTGCTGGAGGCGGTGTTCGTCGCGCTGCTGGCGCCGCCGCTCACCCAGGCCGGGATCATCGCGGCGGTGCTGTGCTACCGCGCGATGTACTACTGGCTGCCGCTGGGGGTGGCGGCGCTGCTGTACCTGGGCATGGAGGCGAACGCGCGCCGGCTGGCGGTGGCGGCGCCGCGCTGAGCCGGTTCAGCCGCCGGCCACCGCCGTGCGCATTCTGCGCTGCGCGGTCTGGATGGCGGCCGAGTGGCTGTTGAGCTGCTGCAGCATGCCGTTGAGTTCGTTCAGCACCTTCGGGTCGCTCACCGTGAAGGTGCTGCCGGAGACCTGGATCTGCGACTTGTGCGCGTCGACGTAGTCGCCGATCCGGATGGCGCCGTCGAACACCGCGTCCAGCGCCGGGAACACGTCCCGGAAGATGCCGGCCGGCGTGGTCACGGTCTTGTCGTAGGCCTTGTCGAACACCGCCTTCAGGTCCTCCGGCTGCTGGAGCTGCGCGCGCGCCGCGTTGGCCTTGGCCAGGTTCTCGTCCAGCGCGCGGCGCATCTGCTGCACGCCCTCGCGCACGCTGCGCAGGTCGTCGCGCCGTGCCACCACGTCCGACAGCGAGCGCAGGGAGCCCTTCGCGACGATGCCGTCCATCTGCTGCGCGGTCCGGTTCATCGCCGTGTTGAAGTCGGTGATCACCGTGTAGTGCTGCGCATAGGCGCCGAAGGGCTTCTTCTGCTCCTCGGTCGGCTGCGGCACGCGCACGCCGGGACGGTCGATCACGCGCGTCTGCAGGAACTGGATGAAGGCGGCGCGCTCCTCGGGCTCCTTGTTGCCGCAGCCGGCCAGCAGCAGCCCGGCCAGCATCAGCGCGCAGGCGTGCGCGAACCAGGTCGGAATTCTCGGGGCCATGCGCCGCTCCTGCAGGAAATGAGGGCGCCATCTTAGGCACCCCGGCGGGGCCGCCGTCAGCCGACGGATGGCCTATGGCCTTCTTCTGCCTTCGGCCAGTTCAGAAGCGCACGGCGTAGCGCAGCCGCACGAAGTTCTCGCCCGGGTTGGGCTTGCGGATGCCGGCGTTGGAGAAGTGCTGCAGCCGCAGCGACAGCTCGTGCTGCCCGTGCGCGCCGAAGCTGTAGCCGGCGCCCAGCACCTCGGTGAACTGGAAGGCGGTGCTGAAGTCGCGCGAGGGCGTGTGGTAGACGTGGTCCATCACCGTGGCGCCCACGCCGCCCTCCACGAACCAGGGCGAGCGCCCCTGGTCGAAGCGCAGCCGCCAGGTGCCGATCACGCCGACCTGCGTGTACTCGCGCCGCAGGCTGCCCACAGGGGCGCGCCACTGGCTGGCGAACACGTCCCAGTAGAACGAGAGCGCGCCGGCCCGCACCGGCTGCCGGGGTGTCCAGGGGAACATGGCGCCGGCGCTCAGCACCGTGGTGTCGCCGCTGTCGTGCGGTGCCTGGCCCGCCTCGACGTACACGCCGATGTCGCGGTCCTCGAAGGCCAGCGCCGCGGGCGAGGCCAGCATCGCCGCCGCGGCGGCGGCGCACCATCCCAGCACGCGACGCGCGCCGGGGGGCAGGAAGCCTTGTTTGTTGTGCATGGCTTTTCAGCTCCGATCTGCGGCGAGGCCGTCCGGACCGCGCTCGGCGCTGCCGGGTCAGCCTTTGCCCCGGCAGCAATCTTGCGCCGATCCGGTCGGCCGTGCACGGGCTGCCGTGCGCATCCCCGGGTAGGACATGGCCTCGCCCTCGGCTCAGCGTGCCGAGGTGAGCGTGATGAGCGCGATCTCCGAAGGCGCGCCGAAGCGCTTGGGCGGGCCCCAGTAGCCGGTGCCGCGGCTGACGTACACCCACATCGCCTGCAGCCGGTGCAGCCCCGCGGTGAAGGGCTGCTGCAGCGGCACGAACAGGTTCCACGGGAAGAACTGCCCGCCGTGCGTGTGGCCCGACAACTGCAGCGAGAAGCCCGCCGCCGCCGCGGCCGCGGCGCTGCGCGGCTGGTGCGCCAGTAGCACGCGCGTGTGCACCAGCGGCGGCGCGTCGTGCAGGGCGCGATGCGGGTCGCTGGCGTGCGCCGGCACGAAGTGGCCGGCCGTGTAGTCCGTCACCCCCGCCACCAGCAGCGCGCACTCGAACAGCTCCTCGTCCGTCTGCGCGCCGTGCGTGCTGCGCGTCTGCAGCACCACGTGCTCGTTGAGCAGCACGCGCAGGCCCAGGCGGCGCAGCTCGTCGATCCAGTCCGGTGCGCCGGCGTAGTACTCGTGGTTGCCCGTCACCACGAAGGTGCCGTGCCGCGCCTTCAGCCGCGCCAGGGGCGCGACGTGCTCGCGCAGTTCGGGCACCGTGCCGTCCACCAGGTCGCCGGTGATGGCGACCATGTCCGCGCCCAGCGCGTTGACCGCGTCGACGACGCGCTGCAGGTAGCGCTGCCGGATGGTGGGGCCCACGTGCAGGTCCGACAACTGCGCGATGGTGAAGCCGTCCAGCTGCGAGGGCAGCCCCTCGATCGGCACCCGCACCCGGCGCACCGCCGCCGTGCGGCGCGCGTTGACGTAGCCGGCCAGCGTCACCAGCGTGGCCAGCGCCACGGCGACCACGGCACTGGTGCCCTGCCAGCGCGGCCAGTCCGGCGCCGCGCCGGCGGCCCAGGCGCCGGCCCATGCCAGCAGCAGGCCGGCGTCGCGCACCAGCGTGAGGAGGAACAGCGACGAGAACCAGCCCATCGCCAGCAGGCCGGCCCACTGCACCACGGCCCACAGCCGGTGCGGCCCGCGCCGGCGCACGAAGGGCAGCGGCATGCACACCGCCGACAGCGCCAGCAGCACCGCCACCAGCGGCCAGGCAGGCGTGGCCGCCGCCAGCGCCGGCAGCAGGCGCAGGGCGACGAACACGTGCACGAGGGTCGTCAGGACGGTGAGGGAGGCCAGGGGCATGGCAGGAGCATGTTGCAGCGCAGCATACGATGAATCCGGGTTATCTGCTCGGCGCCGCGCCGTCCGGCGGATGGGCCTTGGGTGCTCTTCAAACAGGAGCAGCAGATGCAGCCTGCGCGGGACTTCGCAAGGCTTCCTGCGGCGATGTCTCAGGGACCGGAATCGGCCGCGAAAGTTCGGCCGGAAACGAGACATCCTGCCGGTGCGGGCGGCTGCGGCGGACGTGGAGAACCCGGCGGCCGGCGAGCCGCCGGGGAGGGCGCGGTCAGTCGCCCTTGGCGGTGCCCTGGGCCAGGGCCTGGCGCGGCAGCGTGGCCGAGGCCATGTTGAAGTTGGAAGGCCAGACGAACAACGCCCGGGCCGGCGCGCCCAGGCCGATGGTCAGCGTCTGCTGCAGCGTCAGCGGGCCGATGGTGGCCTCCACGTCATAGGTGCCGGGCGTGAGGCGGGCCAGCATCAGCGGGCCGTGGGCCTGGGCGGACAGCACGTGGTCGCCGTTGTACTTGTTGCGCACCTTTACCTGTACCGGCTCGGAGAACTCGCCGCGCCGGCCGCGCGCGACCGCGAACTCCAGCGTGGCGGCCCAGCGCGGAGACACCATGTCCATGAAGGCCAGTTCGTCCTGGCTAGCGCCGCCGCACATGTACTCGACGCCCTCGGGTGCCATGCGGATCGGTGGGTTGGTGGCGGCATTCGCCGCGGCGGCCAGCAGCAGCGCGCTGGCGGCCGAGGCGACAAGAGCAGGGAGCTTCATGGCGGGGCGACGCAGGAGGAGAAGAAAAGAGGCGATCGGAGGCTGGGAAGGCAGCGGCCGGCCGCCGTCGGATTCTGCGTAGCAAGAGTCGGGCTCAGCGTCGGTATTTACGCCAATCGCTACGGAATCGATAGCGGTCCGACAAGGCAGGCCGGTGTTCTGGAGGCCCGGAAGCATCGCTTGGCCATGTGTCGGCAGCATGAAAGCGCCGTGCGTGCGCCCCCGCCTACAGCCGCGCGGGCCGGCGCCCGCGGCATTCGCCTTGCGGCCGTCGCCACAATGGGGCCCTGGGCGCGGCGCGGACACCGGCCGCTGCCCGGGCCCGAACCCCCAGCCTTATCCCGGCGAGGAACTGCCATGCCCGACACCGCCGACACCGATTTCGATCCCGACAACTCCTCCGTCACCGCCCCGTCCAGCCTGCGCGACTGGCTGCAGGTGCTCAAGGAGGCCGACGAGCGCCGCCCCGACCTGCCCGGCGAGCACCTGATCGTGCTGGGCCTGGGCGTCGCGCTGCTCCTGTCCGCGGGCCGCAGCGGCTCCTTGCTGGGCCGGCTGGTCAAGGCGGGGGCCGGCGGCGCGCTGATCGGCCGCGCCGCCAGCGGCACCGGCGGCGTCGCGCGGCTGGCGCGCCTCGTCGCCAGCGTCACGGGCCGGCCGCTGCCCGGTCGCTGAGCCCCGCGCCAAGGGAAAAAAGAAAAAGGCCCTCTGCCGAAGCAGAGGGCCTTTTGTCGCACTGTCGCGTGTGCAGGCTTACAGGGTCGGCGCCGAATGCGCGGCCTCGCGGGCCTCGGCGCGCACCGTGGCGCGGTCGAGCTGGCCGGCGAACACGGGCTGCTGCGATGCCGCCTCACCATACAGGTCGCCGGCGCGGGCAGCCTGGATCGCGCCTTCGCGCACCGCAGCGCGCGAGACCGCCGAGTTCGCGGGCAGCGTGGTGACGCCGGCGAAGGCCGCTTCACCGAACTGGTCGCCCAGGCGCGCGGCCTGCCGTGCCTCGGCAGCGACTTCGGCGCGGCTGCGCACCGAGTCGATGCTCAGCACGCCTTCATAGACTTCGGCATGCGCCGAGCCGGCCACGCCCAGCAGGGCGAGCATCGTGGCACCGAGGAGTTGGGAGGTCTTCTTCATGGCGATTCCTTTCATTCGAATATCGATCAATGGATGAATGTCGAACCGGTATCGGGGGGCGCCGTCCTTCGCTTGTCGCTCGGGGCGGCCACCGCAGCGGTGCCGAGTCCATCCAGAACCGCCTCTCACCTCGCTTCATGTCTGCCGGTGGGCGGCGTCGTTCTGTGAGGAGAAGTGTGCGTCGAAAGCATAGGGAAAACCCGCAACTCGCGGAACCGCGGCGTTCACGCAGCGGAAACAATCGGGTGGATGCAGTCAAGAAAAAGGCCGCACGAGGCGGCCTTTACGGGAGGAAGTGGGATCGCCTTTCTTCGGCTCACACGTCGATGTTCGCCGCCCGGAGCGCATTGGTCTCGATGAAGTTGCGCCGCGGCTCGACCTCGTCGCCCATCAGCATGGTGAACACGCGGTCGGCCTCGATGGCGTCGTCGATCTGGACCTTCAGCAGGCGGCGCACCTCGGGGTCCATCGTGGTCTCCCACAACTGCTCGGGGTTCATCTCGCCCAGGCCCTTGTAGCGCTGGCGGCTGGTGGCGCGCTCGGCTTCGCTGAGCAGCCAGGCCATGGCGCCGCGGAAGTCGCTGACCTTCTCTTCCTTGGCCTTGTCGCCCTCGCCACGCCGCACGGCGGCGCCCTCGCCCAGCAGGCCGCGGAAGGTGTGGGCCGCCTCGGCCAGCGCGGCGTAGTCGGCGCCGTGCACGAAGTCCTGCGTGATCACGCTGCTCTTGATGTTGCCGTGGTGGCGGCGGCTGATGCGCAAGAGCGGCTTGTCGGTGCGCGCGTCGAACTCGTTCGACACCTCGGCCGGCGCGCCGTTGCTGTTCAGCTCGCGCAGCTTGGCCTGCAGCGCCACGGCGCTGGCCTCGGCCTCGGGCGTGGTGTCCAGGTTCAGCGCCACGCCGTCGGCGATGGCACGCAGCGCCTCCACGTCCATGAAGGCGCCCAGGCGCTCGATCACGGCCTCGGCGAGCTGATGCTTGCGGGCCAGTTCGTCCAGCGTCTCGCCGCGGATCACGGCAGGGTTCGCGCCGCCTGTGCTCACGCTGGCGTCTTTCAGCGCCACCCGCAGCAGGAAGGCGTCCAGCGCCGAGCCGTCCTTGAGGTATTGCTCCTCCTTGCCGACCTTGACCTTGTACAGCGGCGGCTGCGCGATGTAGATGTGGCCGTTCTCCACCAGCTCGGGCATCTGGCGGTAGAAGAAGGTCAGCAGCAGCGTGCG